>Ga0306920_100016548_pt1 | contig 10169 bp, 7 predicted proteins | sample flu12Cox44000170_FD_204666 | JGI IMG/M metagenome (GOLD analysis project Ga0306920, IMG submission 204666) | Lab enrichment of tropical soil microbial communities from Luquillo Experimental Forest, Puerto Rico - flux4day.12C.oxic.44.000.170 (v2)... | ecosystem: Environmental > Terrestrial >...
TAGGGGCAGGGCAGGCGGTGAGGCTGCGGTGAAACAGAGCGTGCGGCTGGGCCGGGTGGCAGGCATACCAGTGGGAGCGCACTGGTCGGTGGCAGTCATCCTGGCGGTCATTGCTGAGTTGCTGGCGGTGACGGTGCTGCCGGCCGCGTTCCCCCATGAGCCGGTGGCGCTGTACTGGACAGTGGCCGCCATCGCGGCCGTGCTGTTTCTGGTATCGCTGGCCGCGCATGAACTGGCGCATGCGGTGGTCGCGCGCCGCAACAGGGTCGCGGTCAGGTCGATCACCTTGTGGATGCTCGGCGGTGTGAGCGAACTTGAGGCAGAGCCACCCAGCGCGGGCGCAGACCTGCGGATTGCCCTGGCCGGGCCGGCCGCTAGCCTGGCGGCCGGCGGAATCTTCCTCGCCGCGGGCGCGGCCATCAGTGCCGCCGGAGGGCCCGCGGTCGCGGTCGCCGCGGCAACCTGGCTGGCGGTGACGAACGGGTTCCTTGCCGTCTTCAACCTCCTGCCCGGTGCGCCCCTGGACGGTGGCCGGGTGCTGCGGGCGCTGTGGTGGCGGCACTCGGGTGACCGGGAGCATGCCGAACGGGTCACAGCCCGGGCCGGGCGGGTCCTCGGCGCTGTCATCATGGGCCTCGGGGCTGCCGAATTCCTGGCCCTGCGCTCCGCCAACGGCCTGTGGCTCCTGCTGATCGGGTGGTTTCTGGTCACTGCGGCAGGCGCGGAAGAAACGGCCGCGGCAGCCAAGACCGCACTGGCCGGCGTGCGGGTCGCCGATGTCATGACAGCCCACCCCGGCGCCGAGCTGGTCACCGGGGCCGGGCAGGCCGGCCTGGCCGAGCGCATCGTCGGTATGGTGCAGGCACTGTGGCTTCTCGCCGTGGTGCTGTCTTGCCGCTTCCCGTCCAGGGCAATCTCCGGCTCGACCGCGTGGGCGAGCTGACCCGGCGGAATGGCGAGGCTGGTGCCGTAGCAGATCACGGTCGCCTATGGGCACGCTTGGCTGGGCACCCAGCTAAGCTTGCGTTTAACCTCGGCTGATTGCCGATCTTGACGTGGCGCAGCCACCGCATGATGATCTTCGGGTTCCTGCGACAGAATTTGAAGACCAAGGCGGTGGCCGTGGCGTTCAGTATCGCTTGGCTGGGGCGAAGTCGAGCCACAGCTGGCAGGGGCGCAGGCGCGGGACCGGCTGGTGGTGTTCCGCCAGGAGTTGTACCGGTGCTTCACGGCGCGGGCGGATGCGCTGTCTGAGCTGGCGGACGCGGTGCGCACTATGTGAGCGTGCTCGTGGGCGTGAGCGATCGCGTCATGGGTGTGCGTCATGGCCTTCCGCGCGTTGCCCAACGACGTGCGGAAACCTGCTCGCGCTGCCGGCGTGGTCGGGCTTAGCAGTAGCGGCACCGGCCGCTATGACATTCCGCTGCCCTGGGAGGGCCGGGTACAGGCGAACGTGCCGCATCGGTGACGTTGTGCGGGCGCGATGGATCTGGAGGGAATGCCTTGCGGTCACCACGCGGGCGGGGGTGTGCGGATGAGCGTGATTCCGGTGTTGTCTAGCCCGGTGAGGTCCCACCTGTCCTCGTGAATGTTCATCGTCAGGCGCGATTTTCCGAACTGTAGGTTGCTGACCTGCACTGGGAGGTAACGGCGCGGGATCGCGGGGGCGCACCATGCCCGGGCGGCGGCCAGGTCCGGGGTGAAGCGCAGCAGGCTGTGGAGGATCTGGAGTGGCGCGGCGGCGGCCCATGCCTGCGGTGAGCACGAGGTTGGGTAGGGAATGGGTGCCGGGTAGTCCGCCCGTGGGAATCCGCAGAACAGTTCGGGGAGTCGGTGGCCGAAGTGCCTGGCGGCGTCGAGCACTGCCTCGGCCACCCGCTGGGCGGGGCCGGTGAAGCCGTATCTCATCAGGCCGGCCAGGCACAAGGCGTTGTCGTGTGGCCATACCGACCCGTTGTGGTAGCTCATGGGGTTGTAGGCGGCCATGGAGGCGGCCAAGGTGCGGATTCCCCACCCGCTGAACATGTCGCCGGACAGCAGGTGCGCGGCGACGTGGGCGGCCTTGTCGTCGTCGATGATCCCGGTCCACAGGCAGTGGCCGATGTTGGAGGTGAGCGCATCCACCGGTTCTTTGGCCCGGTCTAGGGCAACGGCGAACCAGCCGCGGCCTGGCAGCCAGTAAGCGTCGTTGAACGCCTTCTTGAGGTGATCGGCCTTGGCGTCCCAGCGGGCGGCGCCAGCGCCGTCACCGGACTCGCGGGCGATCCGCGCCCTGGCCCGGTACGCCGCGTAGGTGTAGCCCTGGACCTCGGCCAAGGCGATGGGTGGCTCGGCCATCCGGCCGTCGGCGAAGTTGACTCCGTCGAAGGAGTCCTTCCATCCCTGGTTGACCAGGCCGCGCTCGGTTTTGCGGGCGTATTCGACGAACCCGTCGCCGTCGGCGTCCCCGTAGCGCTCGATCCAGTCCAGCGCGCGGTCGGCGTGCGGAAGCAATGCCCGGACCTCGGTGTCGTGGCCGCCCCACCGGTGCAGTTCGCCGAGCAGCATAACGAACAGCGGGGTGGCATCGGCGGTGCCGTAGTAGGCGCTCCGCCCGCCGAGGGCCAGCGTGGCGCGGCCGAACCGGACCTCGTGCAAGATCTTGCCGGGCTCCTCCTCGGAGGCGGGGTCGGCTGCGCGCCCTTGGCGAGCCGCCAGGGTTTGCAGCGTGCCGACTGCCAGGCCCGCGTCCCAGGACAGCAGCATCCAGGAGGTCAGCAGCGAGTCCCGGCCGAACAGGGTCATGAACCAGGGCGCGCCTGCGGCCACGACGGGCCGTTCTGGGTGCTCGGGGTCGAAGATGCGCAGGGCACCCAGGTCCTCAAGGCTGCGTTCCAGCGTGGCTGCCAAATCGTGGTCGGCGGTGCGCAGTTGCGGGCCACGCTGCCGCCACTCCCGCAGCAGCCGCGCCGGGATGGCGTGCTCGACGGCCTGCCCGCGCGGGTGGCGCAGCTTCATCGTGACCCCGTCGGTGGCCGGAACCACTTCAATGCTGGTGGTCCACTGGCCATGGGCGGGGATTGCCGCTCGCCACGCCATCACCCGGTCGGCGACGGTGGGGCGCTCGTCACCGTTGATGAGCAGTTCGTGGTGGCGTCCGCCGATGCGGCAGGCGAATCGCAGCTTCGAGTTCCCGGTTGCGCTGGCGGCTGCCTGCGGCCGCGGCCGTCCGTCTTTGACTTCGAACAGATCGGCGAAGTCGGCGTCCGTGGCGAGGGCCAGGGCACAGGTAACCGGTGATGGGCCGGTATTGCGGATGGTCACGTCTTCGCGCATCCCCTCGCCCACGTAGCGGGACCGCTCGACCAGGAGCGTGCTGTCGCCGCGCCCGGAAGGCGGGGGGATCCGGGACAGAAATACCGCGCTGTAAGGCCGGGCCTGCTGGGCGGTCAGCGGCAGCGGCGCGGACCCATCGACGGTCAGCTCCCAGCGCGACAGCACCCGCGTGTCCCTGACGAACAGGCCCTGCTCGCAGCCGGGGCGGATATCGCCTCCCGGCTCGCTGATGCAAAAAGTCGAGCCTTCGACCAGCGTCATGTTGCGGCGAGGCGGGCCGTAGCTGAACGGCGGCCTGGAAGCTGCCGGCGGCTGTGTCATCGTGGTGGCCCTGAGGTCATCACGAATGGCGGGCCAGCACGCGGCCGCCGCCGTCAGGCACCGGGTCGCCCTGGCCCGCAGCCCGCTCGCAGGCACGATCGCCGGGACGGAGAAGGATGCGGCGGTAGAGCCGTTCGTGATCGGCCACCATCCGCTCGGCCGCAAACCGCTGCTCCGCGGCGGCACGGCACCGGTCACGGTGAATCTGCGGCACGCGGCCCACGGCAGCGATCATGTCCTTCTCGTCGCGGCACAGGAAGCCGGTCTGGCCATCATCAACGATCTCGGGCGCCGCGCCATTGGGGAAGGCTAGCACCGGAGTCCCCGCTGCCAGCGCCTCGGCCATCACCAGGCCGAACGGCTCGGCCCAGGTGATCGGATTCAGCAACGCCGCCGCGTGACGCATCAGCTCCAGCCGGGCCGCCACGGGCAACTCGGCCAACAGCTCATCGCCGGGCCGAAGCAGCGGGCGGACCTCCTTCTCGAAGTAGGCACGCTCGCCGGGCTCGCGCATCTTGGCCACGATCACCAGCTGCCGCCCGGCGCCCTTGGCGACCCGTACCGCGTGGTGCGCGCCCTTGTCAGCGCACATCCTGCCCACGAACAGCAGGTAGCCGCCGTCACCGGGCCCCGGGCGGTGCACTTGGAGGTCGATGCCATGGTGGATGACCGCGGCGACCGGGACGCCAGCGCTGCGGGCATGGGAGTGCGAAATCGCCACGATCGAGCTGTGCCGGGCGATCTCGGCGAACAGGCGGCGAGCCGGTGCGGTGAACGGCCCATGATTGGTGACCACCGTCGGCGGCCGCCGGATCCCGCGGCTGCCGGCTAGCAGCGGGCCCAAGATGGTGTGGTCGTGAACGATGTCGACGCCGGCGAACGCCTCGTAGGCGGCGAGGACATGCGCTGCCTCCGCGACGCCCTCACCCATCGGCTCAGACCCGGCCGGGTAGAGGTACTCGCGTGGCACCGGGCAGGTGGACTCGCCGACGGTGAACAACCGCACCTCATGCCCCAGGTCCTGCAGGCCCGTGGCCAGGTTGTCAATGACCTCCTCCGTGCCGCCGTAGGCCGCAGGCGGGACCGCCAGCCACGGCGGGGCGACAATGCCGATCCGCATCCCTTCCCCCTCGCTGCTACTCTGGCCGCTCCCCGGTGGCCGGCGGGCCGGAGGCGGTGTCGGGGGCACGCGGCGGGCCGGGCGCGTGGCGGGGCCTGTCGACGGTGTGGATCCATCCGAGTTCTGCCTGCCAGCACAGCCCGCATTTGCGGCAAAGGAAGCTGACCCGTTCGCCGTCGGGGACCGTGAGCAGGTGCGGGGCGTCGCATCCCGGGCATCTGCGAGGCTCTTCCAGTACCGGAGGGATATCCAGCCGTACCGTGTGCATTTCCATGCTTTCAGGACAGCAGGGCGGGACGGCCAGTTGTCAGGGCCCGACGTCCCCAGAGACAGGGGCCAAGGGCACTAGCATGACCGGGACTGTGGCGGCCGCAAGAGTTTGCTTGACCGTGCGTGCCCGGCCCTTGCCGAGCCGCCGGGACCAACCGAGTGTGATCAGGTCGGCGCGCTGTTGCCTCGCGACATCCAGGACGAGGTTTGCGGCGGCCCCGCTGCGAAGCTCCAGGCGGACCCCGGGCCGGGCGCAGTTGCGCGCCAGGAACTCGCGCGCCCAGGCATCGTGCCCATGCGCGGGGTGGTCCCAGAACCGGGGCACCGTATCGGCATCGAATACGTGCAACGCGACCAGTTCCACCCCGGCGCGAGTGAACTGCCCGGCCGATTCGGCCACCGCTGCCGCCGTCTCCGGTGTCCCGTCCAGTGGCAGCAGCACCCGGCGGATGCGCGGCCGTCTGCCCCGCTCCGCCACAGGCACCAGGATCACCGGTTTCGCTGCCGCCTGGATGATGGGCCGCCAGATCGGCCGGGCCGGATCATCGGGCGGCAGCACTGCCATCACGGCGGCCGGTTCGCCCAACACCCGCAGCGCCCGGACCGCGGCGCGCTCAGCGGTCAGTTCACCGGCAATGCTCACCCGGCGCACGCCCGCTCCGGCGACCTCACCGAGCACCGCGGCTATCCCGGCTACCTGGTCGTCCGCATCGGTCCCCCTGGTTATCGCGAGAACCTCGGTCATGCCGGTCCCCTCTCCGCCGGCCGCCCGAGGATGCCGCGGCGGGCAACCCGCCTGGGCGCCTGGCCCTCGAGCCCGGCGAGCAACGGCGCGCTTGTGGCGATCTCGACTCGCTCACGGGTGACGTCAAGCCGCACACGCCGCCCCAGACAACGGAACCGCAGCTGCAGGCTGCCCCAGGCTCCCGGCAGCCGCGGGTCGACGCTGAGCGCTCCCGCCCGGACCCGGACGCCAGCGAAACCAGCCAGAAGCGCCTGCCAGACCCCGCCGAGGTTGGCCATGTGCAAGCCTGCGGCCGTGGTCCCGGTCAGATCCTCCAAGTCCAGCGCCAGGGCGATGCGGAACATCGCCAGCGCCTCATCGGTGCGGCCCGCCCGGGCAAGCAGCGACGCGGTGACCGCTGGTGACAGCGATGACCCATGCGCGGTGCGCGGGCCGTAGTAGTCAAGGTTCGGCGCCAGCGAGCCCGCCGCGACCTCGCCGGGCACCAGGTGGTGCAGCATGAGCACGTCTGGCTGCTTGATGAGCTGCGACGCCGCCACCCGCTCCCGCCCGAGCAGCAGGTCAATGGCAACCGGCGGTGCGGCGAAATCGGCGATCAGCAGCGGTTCGAGGCGGAAGTACCCGGCGAACTGCTCGTAACACCCGCTTACCTGGTCGTAGTTGTCCACGATCCGCCCGGCCAGTTCCCGCCACCTTACGCTCTCCTCGCGGGCGAGCCCTGCGCTGTCCGCGGCATCCGCGGCGGCGCGCAGGTTCCAGCGGGCCATCACGTTGGTGTAGGCGTTGTCGTCCACCCGTTCGTGGTACTCATCAGGGCCGATGACCCCATCGAGGTGCGCGGCCCCCGTATCGTCGGTCCGGCATCGTGATGCCCAGTGCCGGGCCGTCTCCACCAGCAGCGGTAGCACGCCTGGGCCCGGCCGGCCGGACCACTCAGCGTAGTGGGCCGCTGCCCACGCCACGTCGGCGGTCACGTGCTCCTCAAGCTGCCCGGTCAGGATCGGCACCACCCGGCCCCCCAGCACGCCGCTGGGCGGGGTCACATCTGCGCCGCTGGCCGCGGACTCCCACGGGAAGCGGGCCCCCTGCCAGCCCCCGGCACGCGCCCGCGCCTTTGCCGCCTTTAGCCGCCGCAGACGGTAACGGACCATCGCGGCCGCTGCGGGCGGGTGGATACTCACCATCGCCGGCAGCACGAACACGTCCGCGTCCCAGAACACATGCCCCGCGTAGCCGGCACCCGACAGCCCGCGCGCGCCGACAGCCAACTCACGACGGCCGCTGGCGTTGTTCCACAGCTGGAACAACGCGAACCGTGCGGCAAGCTGGGCCGCTGGGTCGTCCGGAATCTGAGCATGCACGACGTCCCACCGCGCCGCCCACGCGGCGCGATGTTCGGCAAGCAGCCGGTCGAAGCCCAGATCCTCGGCCGCGGCCAGGGCGCCCGCCGCCAGGCCGGGTGCAGGGCGCGCGCGCCGGCAAGCCACGTACGCGGCCACCCGCTGAACGGCCCGCACCTGTGAGTCGCGTACCGTCCGCTGGACTGCCAGCGCACCGATGCCGCCTCCGCAACCCCCGCCGGTCCAGGCCCAAAGCCGGCCGTCGGCCCGGTCGGTGGTCACTGTCGTCTCGGGCGGCTCTTGGAACAGAGCGCCCGGGCGGCGCAGCCGACTGGCCATCGCCTCGGCGCGCATCGCGACGATCCCGGGCACGGTGACGCTGGCGAACCTGAGCGACCGCAGCGGGCAGGCGCCTTCCCCCTGCTCGGTGCGCGCCAGCACACCCGTCCGCATGTCGAGAACCCGGACATCTTCGCCTGGCGGCGGCTTAATGTCCAGGCCGGTCCACCCAGGTCCCGGCAGTAGGTGCTGCGCCGGGCCCACCCCGTCATACACACCCGCCGCGAGCGCGGCCGGGGTCCGGCCCGGCACGGGCTCTTCGACCGATCCCCGGGAGGCTATGCCCCCAGAGCCCAGGGTGAACAACGACTCAGTCACACGGTGGCGCAACGGGTCGGTTCCGGTCTCCCGGATAATCCAGGCCGGGTCCTCATCCACCACGGGGACCCGCCCGCGCTCACGCCGCCGCAGCTGCTCGTCGAGCAAGCGCAGCAACATCGGACCTCCTCCGCCAAGGGCGAGCACGCCTTCGCGCGCCTCGGCGCACTCGTCGCCGACCGACACCGTGATCGCCCGCGCCGCCTCAGGGACCAGCAGCAACCCGTCATCGCATCCGGTGGCCCCGGCCGACCCGAACTCGTGACCGACCACGAGGATCAGCCCCGCGCCGACCCCTCGTGCGGCGAAAACCGAAAGGATTCCCCGCATCACGTCGGACTCCCTCGCGTCGCAGCCTGCCCTGGCGCGCCACAGACGACGGCCACCGGGCCGCAACTCCACCAACCGGGGGACATCGCAGGCACCAAGCACGATGCGGCCCGGGCCTGGCGGCCGTGCCTGAAGCAGCCCCCGGACTTGAGGCGGGCTTGCTTCGCTGATGATCGCGACGTCGACCCCCGCTCCGCACAGCGCCTCAACGCGCCGCCGCAACGGTGCAACAGCCTCCCGGCCCGGGACGCCCGCGCCCTTTCGTGCGGCAGCCTCCCAGGTGAAAACCACGGCATCGACCGTGCGGCCGATGAGTCCGTACCCCACCCGTAGGTCCTATGGCAACCCGGCAGGCCAGCGTTAGGGCCAAACGTCACCGAACCCCGGCACGTCCAGCGCCGGATCATACGGAACGGCGGCCTTCCCCGAAGGCGTTGCGCGCTGGGCGCGCATCGCGCGGCCCGCCATAGCCACCAGCGCCTCAGCGGTCTCCTGCGGGCAGGACGCCATCGCAACCCCGCTGACAGCCACCACTGGAACTGGCACCCCGCCCACCTGCACCGGACGGGCGGTAATGTCTCGGGCCCGCCGCACAACCGGGTCCGCTTCTCCGGAACCGCCCAACTGCCCGCACAAGATCATAAGTTCGCCGCTGCCAGTGACGGTCACCGCCTCACCTGGCCCCGGGTTCTCGGCAATCAGTTCGGCAACCGCGTCCAACAGTGCATCATCTGCAGGCCGACAGTCGGCGCCGTTAGCGTGGGCGGCTTCCTCGATGCCGACCGCGACCACCGCGACGTCTGCGCCGGTCTGGCCGCGGTGCGCTAAGGCCGTTGAGTGATCCGGACATAGCGGCGATGTCAATGACTTGGGTGCCTATGGGGCTATCGCCATTTCGCGATGGTCTTTAGACCTTGCCATGCTGACTAGCTGCCGAGGCAGCATGGAAGAGAGAAGCCTCTCCAGGGCAGGACATATGAGCAGCAGGTTGAAACCTCATGAACTGCCTCCCGGATATCCGAAGGAGTATCAGCGGGAGGAGGTCCTGCGTGATGGGCGGCGGGTGTTCATCCGGCCGATCCTGCCCAGCGACGCGCCGGAGTTGGCCGAGGCGATCAGGAGCGCTGATCCGGAGACCAGCCGCGGCCGATTCCTCGGCGGACCGCCCCGAGTGACGGCCTCCATGCTGGCGCATTTGACTGAGGTGGATTACGTGCGGCGGTTCGCGTTGGTGGCCATTGATGCAGCCAGCAAGAGAGGAGTGGCGGTCGCCCGGTACGAGCCCGCGGGCGTAGGTGTGGCGGAAATCGCGGTGACGGTCAGGCCGGACTGGCGGCGGGCGGGCCTGGGAGCGCTCCTGATCACGCTGCTGGCCCAAGCCGCGGCAGAGCGCGGCGTGCACACGTTCAGCGCCTGCTACCTGGCGGAGAACCGGCCCGTCACCGCTCTAGTCGAAGACGCAGGCGGGCTCAGCAGGCAGGTCATCAAGCAGGGCATCGCCGAGGTCTCGCTCGCTCTCGACCACCGCCAGCCCACCGGGGATCCGCAAGGAAATGCCACATAGGAGGCACGCCTGGCCGGCAGCACGCAAGGCAGGGCCTATGCGCATGCCAGGTCGAAGGTCCTGCGGCCCGGCCGTTGGCCCTCTCGGCCACGGTGGCGCCGGAGCATGAGATTGAACTGGGATACCTGCGATCGTTGGAGGAGGCTGTCATGGCCAAGGAGGTTGAGCGGCGGCACGTCCGCTTTGTTCCCTGACCTGTTCGACTGGTTCGACAAGCCGTGGCCCGCGTGGCTGCGGTTCACCTCGGGCCGCCCGTTCCGGGTGGAGGACTGCGTCCGGGACGGCGCCTATGTCCTGCGCGCGGAACTGCCCGGCATCGACCCGGACAAGGACGTTGAGATCACGGTCGAGGGCACCACGCTGGCCATCCGCGCCGAGCGGCGCGAGGAGCACACCGAACCGCACCGCTGCAAGTTTCGCTACGGCTCTCTGGTCAGGTCGGTTACCTTGCCGGCCGGGGCGGACACCGAGCACATCACGGCCAGCTACAACAAGGGCATCTCGAGA
>Ga0306920_100016549_pt1 | contig 10169 bp, 9 predicted proteins | sample flu12Cox44000170_FD_204666 | JGI IMG/M metagenome (GOLD analysis project Ga0306920, IMG submission 204666) | Lab enrichment of tropical soil microbial communities from Luquillo Experimental Forest, Puerto Rico - flux4day.12C.oxic.44.000.170 (v2)... | ecosystem: Environmental > Terrestrial >...
ATCCTGCTCAGGGAAGACGATGTCGTGCTCCGCACCTTCGCCGTTGATGAGCGTGAGCTGCACCACCTGGCCTTCGGCCGCGGTGAGGATCGGATTGATCTTGCCGTCGATGCTTCCGCCGACGCCGATATAGACCATGCGTCCTTCGGCGATGCCCGAGCGCAATGTGTATTTGGCGTCGGGGACATATCCGATCTCGGCGCCGGGCGCGTTCTGCGGCGCCTGACTGGCCGGCGCCGCGCCGGCTGATGACGCGGGCGGCTGCGGCGTCGGCGGGCGCCCCGAAGCCTGCGCCGCGCCGGCGGGTGCGGCGAGGTACGCGATGACATCGATCCGGTCATTTTGGGTCTTCAGGCCGGGAAACGGCATCTTGTTGCCCGGAACGACCTTCTGCGGATTATCGAGATAGCCGTCGAGGGTCTTCGCATCCCACACGATGTCGGCCTGCTTCATCGCGGGCGAATAGCTGTACCCCGACTCCGTCCCCGCCTTGCGGCCGACGATTCCGGCGAGCGACGGGCCGAGCAGGTTCTTGCCCGGCTCCATCGAATGACAGGCTTGGCATTTCCGGAATACTTGGCGGCCGGCCGCGGCGTCTCCGCTGCTCGTTGCCGTTGCGGGAGCCCCTGCCGGTTGTGGCTGCGGGCTCGGTGCCTGTGCGACGTGTGTTGCGGGGCCTGCATCGTGCTCCTGCGGCGGAGCGGCTGTTTTGGCCGGCGGTGGCGGCGCAGGGGGTGCGGACGGCGCAGGCGCCGCGGATTGGCTGGAAGGCGTGGTTTGCGGCCGAACAGGTGGGGTTTGCGCCGCTGTCTTGGCGGACGGGGAGGATTTTTCCTCTTGAGCTCGCGCCTGCTTTTGCGGTGCTGGCGGCTCGGACTGCTCCTTCTGATCAGAGGCCATGACTGCGGCCGGCTGCGGCGGCGAGATCGCAGCCGAAGCGACATAGAGCCCGCCGCATACCACGAAGAGACCGATAATCAGGATGTACCAGTCGCGCAGTCTGTCCCGGATAGCGGTCCACATTCACCTTCTCCCGTCACCTGAGAACGAGCCAGCCTTTCTCGGCTCATATTACCAGCAGCAATGACCGGGAGTCGCGATCGGTGCGCCCGGTCTTCTCCTGATCTCTCTAGCGTCACAGCAACTGTGCGAATTTGATCTGGGTCAAAGCCATCGCTGCCGTAATCCGGCTCGATCGTCGCATCGACGCCTAGGAGCTGCCGTTCGATCTGGTGGCACACCGGATCGCGACTTATTTGCGTGAGAGCGTCACCGCGCGTGAACGGAAAACGATGACTTCATTGCTGGATCAAGAAGGGGCGGGGAACCGTCCGCGCGGCGGCATTCCGCGGCTTAAGCCCGGCTACGCTCCATTTCTCAGCTACGGCTTCCGGCCGTTCTTTCTCGGCGCCGGCGTCTGGGCCTGCGCAGCAATGGTGCTGTGGATCGGCTTGATGTCGGGCGGTTGGTCGATCGCCAATGGCTACGGCCTTATCGCGTGGCACGCGCACGAGTTTCTGTTCGGCTACGTGTCGGCGGTTCTGTGCGGCTTTCTTCTCACCGCGATTCCCAACTGGACTGGCCAGATGCCGATCCAGGGAGGAAGCCTGCTCGCCTTGTTCCTGCTGTGGGCGACGGGACGGCTAGCCATGCTCGGCGCCGATTTCATCGGCGCTTCGGTCGCAGCCGCCTTCGACTGCCTGTTTCTGTTCGTGCTCGCCGCCGTGATCCTGCGCGAAATCGTCACCGGGCGGAACTGGCGCAATCTCAAAGTCGTCGTGCTCGTCGCCACGTTCGCCTTCGCGAATTTGGCGTTCCACGTGGAGGTGCTGGTCTCCGGCGCGGCCGACGCGGCCCTCCGCGCCGCGCTCGCGGTGATCGTCGGACTGATCATGCTCGTCGGCGGCCGCATCACGCCGAGCTTCACGCGCAACTGGCTGGCGCGGCAAGGGCAGGGGAGGCTGCCGGCGCGGCTCGACCGGTTCGACATGGCCGCGATCGGCGTGTGCGCTGCCGCGCTCGTTGTTTGGGTCGTCGTGCCGCAGTCGCCGGCCGCCGGGATTTTGCTGCTCGCCGCCGCCGCCGCCCAGGCGGCAAGGCTCGCGCGTTGGGCCGGCGAGCGCACCTGGCGCGAGCCGCTCGTGCTCGTCCTCCACGTGGGTTATGCCTTCGTGCCGGTTGGCGCCTTGATACTCGGCCTGTCGACCCTCGGTGTCGCCGGCCTGCCGCAAAGCGGTGCGCTGCATGCGTGGACGACCGGCGCGATCGGCGTGATGACGCTCGCGGTGATGACGCGCGCGACGCTCGGTCATACCGGCCGAGACCTGCGTGCCACGCTACCCACGCTCCTCATCTACGGCGCCGTGCTTGTCGCCGCCGCAACGCGCATCGCCGCCCCGCTCGTGCCGTCCCTCTATCCGGAGCTGCTGATTTTGGCCGCCGTCGGCTGGATCGTCGCCTTCGGCACCTTCGTGCTCGTCTACGGGCCGATGCTGGTGAGCGCCAAGCAAGCCTAGGTGCTACGGCCCGCTCTGAGCCGCCATCGCCCCGCCGGTCTCGCGCTTGATTTGGTCGAGAATTTCATGCGCCCGCGCGACCGCGGCCTGCGGGTCGCCGGCGCGCAAGTCGTTCATGGATGCGTCGCGCTCGCCGCGTGCGAAGGGCTGCCTTCGATGGTTGCGACTTCGGACCAGGCATAGGCTTCTTTCGGGTCGGCCGCCACGCCGAGGCCGGTCCGGTACATGTGACCGAGCAGCCACGCGGCGCGCGCGTCGCCGCGTCGGGCGGCCCGTTCCAGATAGACCCTGGCCTGGCCGAAATCCGGCAGCGCGACGTCGCCGCGCAAAAAGGCTTCGCCGAGCCGCGACTCGGCCGCGACAACGCCGTGCGCCGCAGCTTTTTGGTAGAGCCGGATGGCCTTCGGCAAATCCTTCGGCGTTCCCAATCCGAACTCGGTCATATGGCCGAACCAATATTGCGCGACGGGATTGTTTCGGGGCGGGCAAGAGCACGACGCTCAAGAGCCTGATGGGCATCGTCGCGCCGAGCTCGGGCTCGATTGTTCTCGACGGGACCGAGATCGCCGGCCGCAAGAGCCACGTCATCGCGCAAGCCGGCATGCAGCTCGTGCCGGAGGACCGGCGCATCTTTGGCAGCCTCAACGTCGAGGAAAATCTGATCCTCGCCGGATCAAGCGCGCCCAGACGAGCGCGTCTACGCTATGTTTCCGCCGCTCAAGGCGCGGCGATCGAGCCGCGGCACCGATCTTTCGGGCGGCGAGCAGCAGATGCTGGCGATTGCGCGCGCGCTCGTGCGCGAGCCGAAGATCCTGCTGCTCGACGAGCCGTTCGAAGGGGTGGCCCCACTCATCGTGCAGAGCCGGCTCGCCACCTGCCGCACCCTCGCCGAGGCCGGCCGGACCATTGTGGTGGTCGAACAGAACATTCCCGCCGCCATGACGCTCGCGGACCGCGTCTACATCATCAACAACGGCCACATCGTCGAAGCGCTCAACGGCGAGGCGGTGCGCGACCGCCCCGAAGTGTTGCACCGCCATCTCGGCGTTTGATCCGTGGTGGGAGCATACCAGCGGCTTTTTGCACAGCCTGTGTCAATAGAGTGACAGACTTCGCACGGCGACCGTGCTACGTTGGCCGCAGTACGTCATCGTTTGTCGTGGGCGTATGGTCCGGCGGGGGCTCCGGCGGATTATCCACATAGTTGTGTAGGCGAGAGCGTCGTCACGCGTAGTGCGTGAGGATTGTGCGCCACGATGACTCCTGCGATCCGGCGGAGCGGTGGCGGCACGACCATGTCCGATTCCCAATCGACGTCCTGGCGGCCCGAGGCGTTGGCGCGCAAGTGGCACGCGCTTGCCGAGCGGCGGCGCAATCATTTGGCCGAGCTTTATCAAAGCGGCGCTTGGCAACGCTATTTGTCGGAAGACACTTTGCGCAGCCACATGCGCGAAGCAGTGCGCGAGGTCGACCGCTGGGGCGCCATGCTCGACGACGAGCCTTCGGGTCGGGCGGCCCACCCAGAATCGCCATCCTCAAGCCCGCGCGCGGCCTGATCCGAGCCTGGAACTTTGCTCGATTCGGGGAGGTTGGCCTCGGTGGTCGACCTGTGGGAAAGTGGCGCCTTCCCTTACCGCGGAACGGCGATGAGCAACATCAACCCCAACCCTTTCACCACCCGTCCCGAAATCGAAGGCACCTTCGGCGCCGTCGCCTCGACGCACTGGATTGCCACGGCGGTCGGGATGGCAACCCTGGAAAAGGGCGGTAACGCCTTCGACGCCGGCATCGCCACCGCATTCACGCTGCAGGTGGTCGAGCCCCACCTCAACGGCCCGGGCGGGGACGTGCCCGCAATCCTCTATGACGCGCGCCGCAAAGCGGTCGAGGTGCTGTGCGGGCAGGGGCCCGCGCCGGCCGGCGCCACCATCGCGCGCTATCGCGCCATGGGTATCGACATTATTCCCGGCACCGGGATGCTGCCGGCGTGCGTGCCGGGCATGTTTGATGCCTGGATGCTGCTGCTGCGCGATTACGGAACCGTGCGCCTTGCCGACGTGCTGACGCCGGCGATCGGTTATGCGCGCGAGGGCCATCCGCTGGTCGAGCGCGCGAATGCGACGATCGCGACGGTGGCGCGGATGTTCCGCGAGCACTGGCCGACGTCGGCCGCTGTCTATCTGCCAGGCGGCAAGGTCCCGCCGACCGGGGCGCTGTTTACCAATCGCGTGCTGGCCGACACCTACGCGCGCGTGCTGCGCGAAGCCGAAAGCGTCGGCGGCGACCGTGAGCGACAAATCGAGCGGGCGCGCCAGGTCTGGTCGCGGGGCTTCGTCGCCGAGGCGATCGATCGATTCTGCCGCACGCAGGACGTGATGGACGTGAGCGGTTCGCCGCATCGCGGCGTGCTCACCGGCGAAGACATGGCGCGCTGGCAGGCGCGCATCGAGCCGCCACTCACCTACGACTACGGGCGTTACACGGTGTGCAAGACCGGACCGTGGGGGCAGGGGCCGGTGGTGCTGCAACAGCTCGCCTTGCTCAAAGGGTTCGAACTCGACGGCCTCGATCCGACGGGTCCCGACTTCGTCCACTTGCAGGTCGAATGCGCCAAGCTCGCCTATGCGGACCGCGAGACGTTCTATGGCGATCCGGACTTCGTCGATGTTCCCATGCCGACGCTGTTGTCGGACGCCTACAACAGCGAACGCCGCAAGCTCGTCGGCGAAACCGCTTCGCTCGAGTTGCGGCCGGGATCGGTCGCAGGCTTCGGCGCCGTACTGAAGCTGCGCCGGGAAGAAGGTCAGCGTAGCGCCGTCGGAGAGTTCGGCGCCGGCGAGCCCACCGTCGGCCGCATGGGCGACATGGCCGGCGATACGGTGCACTTCGATATCATCGACAAAGCCGGCAACATGATCTCGTCGACGCCCTCGGGCGGTTGGCTACAGTCCTCACCGGTTATCCCCGAACTCGGCTTCGGTCTCGGCACGCGCGGCCAGATGTTCTGGCTCGACGAGGGACACCCGGCCGCGCTCGCGCCGGGCAAACGCCCGCGCACCACCCTGACGCCCACCATGGCGTTGCGTGACGGCGAGCCCTACCTCGCCTGGGGTTCTCCGGGCGGCGACCAGCAGGACCAGTGGATTGCGCAATTCTTCCTGCGCCATGTGCACACGGGCAGGAACTTGCAGGAGTCGATCGACGCGCCGGCCTGGCACAGCGAGCATTTTCCAATTTCGTTCTGGCCGCGCACCGCCCGGCCCGGCGTGCTGGTGGTCGAGGGTCGCGTGCCGCCCGCGACCGTCGCCGAGCTCAAGCGGCGCGGTCACGTGGTCGAAGTCGGTCCCGATTGGTCGGAAGGCCGCCTGACCGCGGCCTCGCAAGTCGGCCCGCGCCGGCGCGCGGCGGCGAACCCGCGCGGCATGCAGGGATACGCCGCCGGGCGTTGATCTACGTTTGCTGATGCATCCATGACGTTCTCGATCATCGCGCGCGATCCCGCGACCGGCAGCTTCGGCATTGCGGTCGCGACCAAATTCTTCGCGGTCGGCGCGCGCGTCCCGCACATCGCGTCCGGCATCGGCGCGGTCGCCACCCAGGCGTTGCTCAACCCGTTTTATGGCGTCGACGGGCTCAAACTCCTGCGCGAAGGAAAGCCCGCGGCGGAAGTCGTGCGCATCCTGGTGGATGCGGATGCCGGCCGCGACCATCGGCAAGTGCATGTGATGGATACGGCCGGACGCGTCGGCGCGCACACCGGCGCGCAATGCGTCACTTGGTGCGGGCATCTGGAAGGGCAGGGGTGTTCGGTCGCAGGCAACATGCTGGCCGGCGAACGAGTGATCGTCGATACGGCCGCCGCCTATGCGACCAACGCCGCCCTGTCGTTTCCGCGCCGCCTGATCGCCGCGCTCAAAGCCGGCGAAGCCGCCGGCGGCGACAAGCGCGGCAAACAATCGGCGGCACTACGCATTCACGGCGAAGAGGAATGGTCCGATCTCGACCTGCGAGTCGACGACCACTCCGATCCGCTCGCCGAGCTCGAACGGCTCGAGCGGGTGAGCCGCGAACACTGGATGCACTTTCGTAAGGCCCTGCCGAGCCGGCGCGATCCGGTCGGCATCGTCGACCGCACGGTCATCAACGCAGAAATCGCCAAGGCGCGCGCGGCCGAGAGCGCCCCATGACTGCGGCGCCGCTCGTCGAGATCGAAAATCTGCGCGTGGTGTTTTACGGCGATGCCGGGCGGGTCACCCACGCGGTCGATGGCGTCGATCTCGCGGTGCCGCGCGGCGCCACGCTCGGCGTGGTCGGCGAATCCGGCTGCGGCAAGAGCGTGACCGTACTCGCGGTGATGGGGCTGTTGCCGAAGCAAAACTGCGACGTATCCGGCGCGATCCGTTTTGACGGCATCGATCTGCTGCTGCTGCCCGATCGCGCATTGCGCGACCTGCGCGGCGACCGGCTCGCCATGATCTTTCAGGAGCCGATGACGTCGCTCAATCCGTCCTACACCATCGGCGAGCAGATCATCGAGGCGATCGTGCGTCATCGCGGCGTCTCGCGCGGCGAGGCCCGGACCCGCGCCATCGAGATGCTGCGCCGGGTGCGCATTCCCTCGCCGGAAGAGCGCATCGACGACTATCCGCACAAACTCTCCGGCGGCATGCGCCAGCGCGCCATGATCGCCATCGCGCTCGCCTGCGATCCGGAACTGCTGATTGCCGACGAGCCGACCACCGCGCTCGACGTGACGATCCAGGCCCAGATCCTCGATTTGATGCGCGACCTCAAGGCGGAGAGCGGCGCCGCCATCATCCTGATCACGCACGATCTCGGCGTGGTCGCGGAAGTCTGCGACGATGTCGCCGTCATGTACGCCGGCCAGATCGTCGAACGCGCGCCGGTCGCAGCCTTGTTCGAGGAGCCGCAGCATCCCTACACGCTCGGCCTCATGGGTTCGATCCCGCGGCTCGATGAGCGCGCCGAACGGCTCGCCACGATCGAGGGCGCGTTGCCCGACATGACGGCGCCGCCGGCGGCATGCCGGTTCGCGCCGCGCTGTCCCTTCGTCGAGGAACGCTGCACTGCGGGCACGCCGCCGGTGGTGACGCTCGCCCCCGGCCATTGGTCGCGCTGCTTCCGCGCGCCGTTGCAGGCCCTCGTGTCGTGACCGCGCCGCTGCTCGAGGTCGATGGCCTCGTCAAACATTTCGTCGCGCGCCGCTCTCTGTTTGGTACGCCCGTTGCGACCGTGAAAGCCGTCGATGGCGTCAGCTTCTCGCTGGCCGCGGGCGAGACCCTCGCATTGGTCGGCGAGTCAGGTTGCGGGAAATCGACGGTCGGGCGTTTAGTGCTTCGGCTGCTCGAGCCGACCGCCGGCGCCCTGCGTTTCGAGGGGCGCGACATTCTCTCGTTGTCGGAGCGCGAGATGCGCGCGTTTCGTCGGCAGGCGCAGCTCGTGTTCCAGGACCCTTACGCCTCGCTCAATCCGCGTATGACCGTCGGGGACATTCTCGCCGAGCCGCTCAAGTTGCATGACGTGGTCCCGGCTGCGCGGCAGCGGGCGCGCGTTGCTGAACTGCTGCGGCTCGTGGGTCTCGATCCCGGCCATGCGCGACGCTACCCGCACGAGTTCTCCGGCGGGCAGCGTCAACGCATTGCGGTCGCCCGCGCGCTCGCGGTCGAGCCCAAGCTCATCGTGTGCGACGAGCCCGTGTCGGCCCTCGACGTCTCGATCCGCTCGCAGGTGCTCAATTTGCTCAAAGATTTGCAGCACCGGCTCGGGCTGACCTACATCTTCATCTCGCACGACCTCGCGGTGGTCAAACACATCGCGGACAGGGTGGCCGTCATGTATCTCGGCCGCATCGTCGAGAGCGCAAGCGCGGAACGCCTGTTCGCGGCGCCGCGCCATCCGTATACCCGCGCGCTCATATCGGCGATCCCGGTGCCGCAGCCGCGGCGCAGCCGTCATCGGCCTATCCTCACGGGCGATGTGCCGAGTGCGCTGGCGCCGCCGCCCGGCTGCCATCTGCACACGCGCTGTCCGCATGCGGTCGAGGTCTGCCGCACGGTGCGGCCCGAGCTTGTCGCCGACGCGGCCGGGCATGCGGCCGCCTGCCACCGCTGGACTGAACTTCCCGACGAGCCGGGCTTGCACATTCACGACGCCCCGCCGCCCGCGCTCGAGCGGCTCATTGCCGCCTTCGCCCGGCCGCGGGATGTATCCGGCCGCGCCGGGGTTGGTGTAAACAAGAGTGGCTCTGAGCGCGCATAGTAACGCGCGCGTGAGCGACCAGAGGGGATGCCATGAAGATCGTGAAACTGGCGCTGAGTGCCTTAATCATCGTCGCCGCATGTACCGCCGCGCAGGCACAATCGACCCTGCGCATCGGCCTTGCCGAAGACCCGGACGTGCTCGATCCGACGCTCGCGCGCACCTACGTCGGACGCATCGTCTTTGCCTCGATCTGCGACAAACTCTTCGACATCGACGAGAAACTCAACATCGTGCCGCAGCTTGCGCTCGGCTACGAAACCTCGCCCGACGGCAAGCAGGTGACGATCAAGCTGCGGCCCGACGTCAAATTTCAAGACGGCGAAAAGCTCGATGCCGAAGCCGCGAAATTCTCGCTGGAACGCCACCTCAACATGACCGGCTCGTTCCGCAAGCCAGAGCTTGCTGCCGTCGATCACGTCGAAATCGTAGATCCGCTCACCATCCGGCTCGTCCTCAAGGCGCCGTTTTCGCCGCTGATCGCGCAGCTCACCGACCGCGCCGGCATGATGGTTTCGCCCAAGGCCGCTAAGGAAGCGAGCGACAAGTTCGGGCTCAAGCCGGTATGCGCGGGACCCTACAAACTCGTCGAGCGGGTGCAGCAGGACCGCATCGTGGTCGAGAAGTTCGCCGACTATTGGGATAAGGACAACGTTCACATCGACCGCATTATCTATCTGCCGATCACCGACGCCACGGTACGGCTCGCCAATTTGCAATCGGGCGGGCTCGATCTGATCGAGCGGTTGGCGGCAACGGACATTCCCGCCGTGCACGGCGACGCGAAGCTCAAGCTCGCCAATCCGGTCGGCCTCGCCTACCTCGGCATCACCATGAACCTCGCCAACGGCGAGGCCGCGAACTCCCCACTTGGCAAGGATAAACGGGTGCGTCAGGCGTTCGAAGCGGCGATCGACCGCGACGCCATCAATCAGGTCGCGTTCAACGGCGAGTTCATGCCGGGCAACCAATGGATCAATCCGGAGAATCCCTATTATCAGAAGAGCCTGCCGGTGCCCAAGCGCGACCTCGCCAAGGCCAAGGCGCTGTTGAAGGAGGCCGGCGTTACTCTGCCGCTGACCGTCGACTACATGGTGCCGAGGGGCACGGAAAACCAGCAGGTTGCCGAGCTGGTGCAGGCCATGGCGGGCGAAGCTGGCTTCGACGTGAAGGTTCGCGTCACCGAGTTCGCGACGTCACTCAATGAATCCGAGACGGGCCGTTACCAGGCATACCAGATCGCCTGGTCCGGACGCATCGACCCCGACGGCAACATTTACAGCTTTGACAAATGCAAGGCGCCCCTCAACGTCAGCCACATTTGCGACAAGGAGGTCGATGCGTGGCTCGATCAGGCGCGGCTGACCGACAAGC
>Ga0306920_100016551_pt1 | contig 10168 bp, 5 predicted proteins | sample flu12Cox44000170_FD_204666 | JGI IMG/M metagenome (GOLD analysis project Ga0306920, IMG submission 204666) | Lab enrichment of tropical soil microbial communities from Luquillo Experimental Forest, Puerto Rico - flux4day.12C.oxic.44.000.170 (v2)... | ecosystem: Environmental > Terrestrial >...
CGATGGGCCGGTGTTTAGTGGTGAACGCGCCATTCGTCGCTCAGGCAAAGGGCTGCAGCAAGTTTACTTCAAAGAGGGAGCCGAACCGCTCACTGTCCACGCCGGAGACAAATTCTTTGTGTACGTTTACCTCGATCCCAAAGACCCGCCCACGGCGATCATGCTGCAGTACCACACCGATAACTGGGAGCACCGCGCCAACTGGGGCGACCAGGATGTGATCCCGTTCGGCGGCAAGGACAGCCCCGAAAAACTTAACAAGGGCGCTCTTCCGGACACAGGCAAATGGGTCCGGCTCGAGGTGGATGCTGCGGCCATGGGTTTGAAGAATGGAATGAAAGTGACAGGAATTTCCTTCACCCATTTCAACGGCACCGTGTATTGGGACAAGGCCGGCCTACTTTCGCCGACTGATCCGGGCGAGGATCCCAAGGTTTCTCTGGCCGCCTGGACCCGAATCGAGCGCGAGTTGGGCGACAGGTCGGATGCACCGCAGGAAATGAAAGACCTGCTGAAGAAAGACGAAGACAAGCTTGAGGAATCTGACCGCAGAAAATTGCGGGAATATTTCCTGGCCAGTGCTTATCAGGACCCGGAGACTAAATTGAAGCCCGTCCGCGTGGAGCTTAAACGAGTCCGAAAGGAACGCGAGGAATTGGACAAAACGATCACCGCGACGCTTATCTCAAAAGAGCTCGAGAAGCCGCGGCCAAGCTGGGTGCTCATTCGCGGCCAGTACGACAAGCACGGCGATCCGGTTGGTCCGGGAGTTCCCTCGGTCCTGCCGCCGTTGCCGCCGAGCGAGGAGACCAACCGGTTAACCTTCGCTGAATGGCTGGTGGATTCGAAACAGCCTTTAACGGCACGGGTCACTGTTAACCGCCTTTGGCAGCAATTCTTCGGCGTGGGCATTGTCAAAACCAGCGAAGATTTTGGAACAAAAGGCGACTGGCCATCGCACCCGGAACTGCTGGACTGGCTGGCCACGGAGTTCATGAACAGCGGCTGGGATGTGAAGCACCTTGTTAAATTGATGGTCACATCCGCGGTCTATCGGCAGGATTCGCAGGTCACCCAGCGTTTACTGGACATCGATCCGGAAAATCGTTTACTGGCCCGAGGTCCCCGGTTCCGCCTCGATGCTGAGGAATTGAGGGATGAGGCACTTTATATCGGTGGTTTACTGGATCTGGACATGGGCGGACGCGGCGTTCACCCGTATCAACCTGCGGGCATTTGGGAAGCTGTAGGTTATACGACCAGCAACACTGCCAAGTACACACAGGACCACGGCGATAGCCTTTATCGTCGCAGTTTGTATCTCTTCTGGAAGCGCACAGCGCCGCCGCCCACGATGATTACCTTTGATGCGCCGTCGCGCGAAAAATGCCGGGCGAGGCGCGAGCGTACCAACACGCCGTTGCAAGCCCTCATTACTCTGAACGATCCGCAGTACTTCGAAGCCGCGCGGCATTTGGGCTATCGCATGATGCGGGAGGGCGGCGCTCAAGACAGCGCGCGGCTCAAGTACGGTTTTCGGCTGGCGACAGGCAGACTGCCATGCGAGTCGGAATGCACGGTGTTGGAAGAGTCGCTGTCGGCCCAACGCGCGCATTACTCCGCCGATGCCGAAGCCGCCAAAAAGGCCATTTCCGTTGGTGAATCGCCTGTTCCGGAGGATGTACCTCAGCCGGAACTGGCAGCCTATACGATGGTGGCGAACCTGATTTTGAACCTGGATGAAGTTTTGACGAGGAACTAAAAGTTGATTTCAATCCTCTAACCCAGAGAGAGCGTTATGCAATCCGTGCCCAATTTTCTGCAGCAGCAAACCCGCCGTACTTTCTTCAAGAAGACCGGCCTGGCGGCCGGGCGCATTGCGCTGGCCTCGCTGATGTTCCCGGACCTGTTTCGGGCGTCCGCTTCTACGATGCGGGCCGTGCGCGGCCATCCTTCATTGCCAGGGTTGCCTCACTTCGTTCCCAAGGCACGCCGATTGATCTATTTGTTCATGAACGGCGCGCCATCGCAAATCGATTTGTGGGATTACAAGCCGAAGTTGGGTGAGTTGTTTGACACGGATTTACCCGACTCAATTCGCAATGGTCAGCGGCTCACGACGATGACCTCGGGTCAGAAACGATTTCCGATCGCTCCTTCGATTTACAAGTTCGCACCGCACGGACAATGCGGAACAATGGTCAGCGAGTTGCTCCCGCACACGGCGCAAGTGGTGGATGATCTCGCCGTGGTACGCACAGTTTACACTGAAGCGATCAATCATGACCCGGCATCGACCTACATCCTGACCGGCAACCAGATCCCGGGCAAACCGAGCATCGGCGCCTGGCTATCTTACGGGCTGGGAAGCGAGGCTGAAAATTTGCCTGCTTTCGTGGTGATGACGCCGCGATGGTCTGCCAAGCGGGATGCACAGGCCCTGTACCAGAGGCTTTGGGGCGCCGGCTTCCTTCCCTCTCAGCATCAAGGCGTGGCATTGCGAGCCAATGGCGATCCAGTGCTTTATATCAATAATCCCGACGGCGTTGATCCCACCGCAAGGCGGACCATGCTGGACGGTTTAGCCAAACTCAATCAGGAATCCTTTCAACGCTTTGGTGACCCGGAGATCCAAACTCGCATCGCTCAATACGAGATGGCTTTCCGCATGCAGCGATCCATCCCCGAGTTGACCGATATTTCCGCTGAACCCAAATCGGTGCTGGATCTGTACGGACCTGAAGTGACGCAACCGGGTACGTTCGCAGCCAGCGCCCTGCTCGCTCGGCGGCTCATTGAGCGCGGGGTCCGCGTCGTACAGCTCTTGCACCGGGAGTGGGACCATCACGGAGACCTGCCTCGCGACCTGCCACTGCAATGTCGCGACGTCGATCAGGCGTGCAAAGGACTGATTCTTGATTTGAAACAACGCGGTTTATTGGACGAAACACTTGTCGTCTGGGGTGGCGAGTTCGGGCGCACGGTTTATTGCCAGGGCGAACTCCGTCGAGACAATTACGGTCGGGACCACCACCCACGCTGTTACACGATGTGGATGGCGGGCGCCGGAGTGAAGGGCGGAACTGTCTACGGCGAAACCGACGACTTCAGCTATAACATCGTCCGTGACCCCGTGCACATCCGAGACATCAACGCAACCATTCTTAATTTGATGGGAATTGACCACAACCGGCTGACATACAGTTTCCAGGGTCTGGACCAGAAGTTGACCGGAACGGAAGCGACCGCCTATCCCGTGAAAGGGATCCTGGCGTGAAGGAGCCATCGGATATCGTTCTTTTCCTGGGCCACTTTCATCCGTTGCTGGTCCATTTGCCAATTGGGCTGGTGCTTCTGCTGGCGGCAATTGAACTGCTGGGGCGTTTCCCCCGGTTTAAGCAAGTTAACTCCAATGTTGGGCTAATCCTCGCGCTAGCGGTGCCGGCAGCGGCTATCGCGGCGTTTTGTGGATTCCTTCTTTCGAAAGCCGGCGGGTACCAGGAAAACCTGCTGGCGCTGCACAAATGGACCGGCATCGGCACCGCGATTGCTTGCGCAATCGCAGGCATTTTGTATCTGCTGAACCGGAAGACGGCATACCGCGTATGTCTGTTTTCGAGCACCGCTCTGCTGATCGTCGCTGGACATTACGGCGGCTCGCTCACCCATGGGACTGATTACTTCGCCAGGTACGCACCCGGCCCACTGCGAACGTTGCTCGGTGGAGCAGCGAAACCGGCTATCTCGCAAACCAACAAGGTTGAGGTTGCACAACTTCCCGCTTTTACAGGAGTGGTCCGGCCCGTTCTGCAACAAAATTGTGTCTCTTGTCACGGGCCCGAGAAATCGAAAGCCGGGCTCAGGTTGGACACTTTGGAGGGTATCCATAAAGGAGGGAAGTCGGGCCCAGCTTTGATCGCCGGCAAAGCTGCCGAAAGCGAGATTATCAAACGGGTCCATTTGCCGGCGTCCGACGAAGATCACATGCCTCCGGACGGCAAACCGCAGCCGAGCCGCGACGACGTCGCTTTGATGGAGTGGTGGATCAACGCGGGTGCGCCAGCTGATAAAAAAGTCAGTGAACTAAAGCCGACACCTCGGGTTGCGCAACTGCTGGCCTCGCGATTCGGCGCTCCCGCTCCGGTCGAGAAAAAAACCGAACCGAAGCTCTTGCACGATGTGCAGGCACAGGTCTCGACACTTTCCGACGAATTGGGGGTTGCAATTACCGCGCTCTCGCCGCAGGAGCCTTGGTTGCAATGCAACGCCAGCATTGCCGGGACGAATTTTGGTGACACGGAATTGTCCAAATTGATGGCGCTCGGCGCGAATCTAAAGTGGCTCGATCTGGCGGGTACCGCTGTTACCGACAGCGGGCTCGCTCGCCTTTCAGCAGCACCGAACCTTACACGTCTGCACTTGGAACGCACTGGTCTCACGGATACCGGGCTTGTCCAAGTAGCGGCTCTAAACGACCTGGAATATTTGAACCTTTATGGCACGGCCGTTACGGATACCGGCCTTACCCAACTGGAAGGACTGCCCAAACTCAAGCAGTTGTATTTGTGGCAGACCAAAGTGACGCCGGCTGCCGGCAAAACGTTTGCCGAAGCGAGAACGGATCAGGACCAACTGCAGCGCTGGCAGGACGAAATCGATCAGCTCAACGCAAAAATCCGAGACGCTCACATCTCGGTCGATCTCGGGACAATCGTGCCCGCCCCCGTATCGACCAACGCAGCCGTGAATACGCTGTGTCCGGTTTCCGGCAAACCGATAGACCCGTCGAAAACCGTGGTTCACAACGGGGTCCTGGTGGCGTTTTGTTGTGATGACTGCAAGGCCACGTTTGAAAAGGACCCGACACCATACCTCGCAAAGCTCGAACAAAAGAAAGAACCCCAAACCACTACCAAATGAACCGTCGTCGCTTCATGCAAACCAGCGCATCGCTGGCCGCGATTGCCTTCACACCGCACGCTCATGCCCACCATCATGTTGACGAGGCGCCGTTCGACACCGCGAACGCCCAACCACCGCCGTTGAACCATCCGGTAACCAGTGGGAGTGGTCAGTTCCGTTATGAATATGTGCCGTATAGACTCGTGCTGCCTCCGGAAGTCAAAATGCGCAATGGCCACGGGCTGTGCCGCGATACTCAGGACAACATTTACTTCACATTCGAGCCCGAGAAAGTCGAAGAACAAACGCGCTGCCTGGTTCGGTTCAAACCAGACGGAACCAGTCCGGTGCTGCTTGGTTCAGACAACGCTTTAGCCCATGGCGTGCCTCACGGTCTAAACATCGACGTCGACAAGGACGGCAATGCTGTCCTTTACCACGCCAATAACGACGCGACGGTTCATAAAACTACGCTCGATGGCCGCATTCTCTGGACGCAGAAATGGGGTCCGCAAATGGGCAATTACAAACCGACCGATGCTGTCGCTCCGCCCGGCGGCGATCGTGTACTGATCGCTGACGGTTACGGCAGCAGCATGATCCATGCGCTCAAAAGTAGCGACGGGATCTATGCCGGCAAATCCTGGGGCGGATTGGGGTCGGCCCACGGCGAATTGAACTGTCCGCACGGTATAACGTTCGATCCGCGGCGGAAATTGCTGCTCACCGCAGATCGCGGCAACAAACGGCTCGAGTACTTTACGCCGAATGGCATTTACCACAGCACCATCGCAGCCAAAGAAATAACCGCACCTTGCAATGCAGATATTTGGGGTGAATACGTTCTCGTGCCGGATTTGGACGGGCCGCTGGTCATTCTAGACAAAGACAACCAGGTGATCTCAGTCGTGGAAGTTGGAAAGTTGTTGGGCGAACACGGATTCCGGCACCCGCACGACGCAATCTGGCTCGCCAATGGCGATATCGCCGTCTGCACATGGAACCCCGGGCGCTTGGGTTACTGGAAACGACTGAGCTGATTCGGACTCAGAACCGCGAAATACGCGAACCAAGCGAAACTTCCGTTTACTGACCCCTCACCCGCGCCAAGGCATCCTGGGCCAGTTCGATTACGCCTTCCAAGGAGCCGGCATCATGGGCCTGGACGAGGTTCTCAAGCCACTCAGTAAAGCCAGCTTCCGGATGCGACCAGGGATCCGGCAGCAAGCGCCAGCGCCGTGCGAGCCAGTCGAAATATAACCGTTTCAATTCGTATGCGTATGGACGAGGCAGACCGGCGAGCAGCAAGCGCAGCATATCGCGGTCGCATCCTGCCAGCACCAAAGTGCCAACAAATCGCAGTTCTGCCTCTTGGGCTTCGTCCAATTGCGAAGTCGTCTCGAGTGAAAAACTCAGCCAGCCTTCTTCCTGCAACCGGACAGCGGCTTGCCAATTGAGTCCGATCTCGTCGCAGAGGAAGCGAGCGCTGGAGGGAAACAACAATTGTTGTGCGGCGGCGACGCGAGCGACTTGTGGACTGTCGTCGAGAAGCGTCGGCATTGATAAGTCGTGCCTCGACTGAAGTTGATTCGATTCAATCGCCCAGTTCATGACAAAAGTCTCAGACCCGCGCGCGTCTCAGGAACTAATGAGCTCGAGCCTAGGGCGGAACTCAAAAAAGGAAAGAGAAAAGAATGGTTGGGATTTACGACTTACGATTTACGAAAGACGCGCCCCTGGTTTAGCGGTTCAACTGTCCTTTTCATCCGCCTCTAGTACTTCAAAAACGGTACTAAACCCACGGGCATCAACGTTCTTGTAAGTCGTAGCCAGGGCCACAGGAAAACGCTCCGCCATTGGGTAACCGGGCCGCCCAAGATTCAGTGCTGTGTGATTCCAGTGCGCTCTTTGCTCTGTAGTCGTGCGAGACAGAAACCATTCGGCAGCTTTCGCATTGGTCAATGCAGCGGCAGAAAGAATGGCCTCCCGACTCAAACCGAAATGCGCCAGGAACACTCCATCGACCCCTTTCGGATTGCAAAAGCTGGCCGCGTAATCCTCCTGCAAAACACCGCCTTGCAATTGGCGCGCCTTGGCCAGAATACGCGGCAGCCAAACAACTCCCGCCAATTCTTCAGTGGGAGAGGGAAGTTTCACCTTGGGGGATTATTGCAAGCGAACGCGGTAGAAGCGACTGCCTGGTGGTGCATTTGTGTCTGAAAGGGTCACGGTACCGCCGGTGCCGGCGGTCCAGGATGAGGCGGCGTTCCAGTCAGGATCCTGCAAATTGTTTTTGTATTCGAGCAGGTAAATCAGACCGGCTTGCGTGGAGACTTGAACAGAGACGTTGGTCCCGGTGATGACCGGATCGGCGATCGAAGTCGGCACAAGCACCTTTAAGTAGGCCAGATCGCTGCTCACGGAACCCGCAAGATTGGTCACCAGTACGGCATAGGTCCCCGCCTGGCCGGCCTGAATGTTGGTGAGCGAGAGAGTAGTGGCTGTGGCTCCGGCAATGTTGGTCCCATTGAAAGCCCATTGATAACTTAAGGGAGCGGTCCCGGTCGCGCTGACGCTAAAACTGGTGCTGCCGCCCACCAAAGCAGTCTGGTTCGTCGGTTGCATAGTTATCGAAAGCGGCGATAGCACGGTCAATTGGGCGACGATGCTGGTCACTGCGCCGACGGCGTTGGTTGCCACGACCATGTAATCGCCGGCCAAGCTTGCCTGGATGTTGGTAAGAGTAAGCACGTTGGTGTTAGGTACCAGGAGGTTGGTGCCGTTGAACCACCACTGAAAGCCCAGCGGCGAGCTGCCGGAAACACCGAATTCAAAGTTCACTGTTGAGCCCGCGATAACGGTTTGGTTGGTGAGTTGCGCGGTAATGGCCAGCGGGATAAACACCGTCAACTGGGCGGCAGCGCTAGTAGTCGTTCCGTAAGTGTTGTTTACGACCACGTCATAAGCTCCGGCGTTCGCCAGCGTTGCGCCAATCACAACGTACGCAGAGTCGGTTGCACCCGCGGTCGGCGTTCCGTTAAAACGCCATTGGTAGTTCAGCGGAGCATCCCCGCTCGCAATTATGGCAAAGCCTGCGTTCTGGCCCTGGATTACGGCAAGATTCGAAGGCTGCTGCGAAATGGAAGGAGGCATTCCAATAGTTAGTGTCGCGACCACGCTGGTGATCGACCCGGCCGCATTTGCAATCACAACAGCGTACGCGCCTGCCTGACTGGGTTGCACGTTAGTCAGGCTTAGCACGTTGGAGTTTCCACTGAGCGCATTCGTCCCGTTGAACCACCACTGATAGCTCAGGGGCGAAGAACCCGAAGCGCTGACCATGAAATTGACTGTGGCACCGGCAGTGACGGTTTGGCTAGTCGGTTGCGTAGTAATAGCGGGCGCAACCAACACGGTTAATTGCGCCACGACGCTGGTCACGGACCCGTAAGGATTATTAACGACTACATCGTAAGCGCCCGCGCTGGTTTCAGTTGCGGCCGAGAGGGTGTAATTGCTGCTGTTGCCCCCGTTCACTGGGCTGCCGTTCATGCGCCATTGGTAGCTTAATGGCGCATCGCCGCTGGCGATTACGTTGAAGTTTGCGTCCTGGCCTTTGATCACCGACAAACTGGAAGGCTGCTGCGTTATGGCCGGCGAGGTTCCAATGGCTAACGTCACAACTGAGCTGGTGATCGACCCGGCCGGATTTGCAACCACAACTGCGTACGCGCCCGCCTGGCTGGGCTGCACGTTAGTCAGGCTCAGCACGTTGGTGTTGGCACTAAGCGCATTGGTTCCGTTGAACCACCACTGATAGCTCAGGGGTGAAGAGCCCGACGCGCTAACCAGGAAATTGACTGTGGCACCCGCGGTGACGGCTTGGCTAGTCGGTTGTACCGTAATGGCGGGCGGCACCAACACAGTTAGTTGCGCTACGACGCTGGTCACGGATCCGTAAGGATTATTGACGATTACATCGTAGGCCCCCGCGCTGGTTTCAGTTGTGGCCGAGACGGTGTAATTGCTGCTGTTGCCACCGTTCACTGGTTTGCCATTCATGCGCCATTGATAGCTTAAAGGCGCATCACCTCTGGCGATGACGTTGAAGTTAGCATCCTGACCTTTGATCACCGACAAGCTCGAAGGCTGCTGCGCGAGGCCGGGAGGAGTTCCAATCGTCAGAACAGCCACGGCGCTGGTCGCTGCTCCGGCCAGGTTGGTCACCACGACATTGTAACTGCCGGCCTGGCTGGTTTGCACGTTCGTGAGCACAAGCGTGTTCGTGTTCGCTCCAACGGCGTTGGTAGAATTGAACCACCATTGATAGCCCATGGGTGAAGAGCCTGTCGCGCTTACCTGGAAGCTGGCATTGCCGCCGGCGGAAACAGTCTGATTAGATGGTTGGCTGCTAATAGCAGGTGGAACCAACACCGTTAGTTGCGCTGCTGCGCTGATGAGATATCCATTGGCATTGCCAACAACCACGTCGTAAGCACCCGCATTGGCGGCCGTGGCGCTGACCACGGTGTAGCTGTTGGTAGTGGCACCGCTGATCGAGAGGCCTTTAAAGCGCCACTGATATGTCAGCGGCGCCGCCCCGGTCGCAGCAACGGTGAATGTCGCGTTTTGGCCCTGAACGACGGTTTGGCTCGAGGGTTGTTGAGTGATGGCAGGCGGGGCTGAGATGGTTAAGGTTGCCACACTGCTGGTGACCACGCCCGCCGCGTTGGTGACGATCACGAGATAAGGGCCCGCCTGGCTGGTCTGCACGTTGGTTAGACTGAGCGTGTTAGTGTTTGCGCCGACGGCGTTAGTACCGTTGAACCACCACTGGTAACTCAAAGGTGCGGAGCCTGTGGCGGTGACCTGGAAGCTGGTGTTGTCGCCTAAGTTAACGCTTTGATTGGTGGGTTGGCTCGTGATTGCAGGCGCCACCAGCACGGTCAGCGTGGCTATACTGCTGGTCGCGGCACCCGCCGTATTAGTGACAACAAAGCTATAGTTGCCGGCCTGGTTGCTTTGAACATTGGTCAGGCTGAGGGATGTCGTCGTATTCCCCGCCAAAGCAGTCCCACCCAAAAGCCATTGATAGCTGAGCGGCGCGCTGCCGGAGGCCCCACCCTGGAACACGACATTGCTCCCCGTCATCACAGTTTGATTGGTGGGTGCAAGCGTGATGGCTGGCGGAACGAGCACCGTGAGGTTAGCCAGAACGCTGGTAATCGAGCCGACAGCGTTGGTGACGATTACGCCATACCCTCCC
>Ga0306920_100016552_pt1 | contig 10168 bp, 8 predicted proteins | sample flu12Cox44000170_FD_204666 | JGI IMG/M metagenome (GOLD analysis project Ga0306920, IMG submission 204666) | Lab enrichment of tropical soil microbial communities from Luquillo Experimental Forest, Puerto Rico - flux4day.12C.oxic.44.000.170 (v2)... | ecosystem: Environmental > Terrestrial >...
GCCATCGGAGCGCGGGTTTCCCAGCGGCATGTTGGGCAGCTTCATGTCGATTGGGGCGGGAATCGCCACCGCCCTGACCGGATTGTTTTTGGTTTTTCTCGATTGGCCGGCCGTGTTTGTTTATCTCGCGATTCCGGGATTTCTGTTTGCGGGCGGTTTTTTCTGGTGGTTTCGAAATAATCCCGCGGAACACCCCTGGGTGAATCGGACTGAGCTGGATATTATTCAGGCGGGCAACGAACTCCGCCGACCGGTGGCGGCCGATTTGTCCTGGAAAGACCTGGTGGGCAATCCGCTCCTGTATCTGGTGTGCGGACAACAGTTTTTCCGGGCCGCCTGCTATATCTTTTACCTCACCTGGTTTCCCACCTTTCTGCAGAAAAGCCATGGCGTGAGCCTGAGCGATTCCGGCTATCTCACCAGCCTGCCTTTGTTGAGTGTCGTCATTGGCAGCGCTGCGAGCGGATTGTGCATTGATTGGATCTGGCGGCAAACCGGGAGCCGGCGCCTGAGCCGGCAGGGAGTCGGCCTGGTGAGCGTGCTGGGGGCCGGCGCGTTTCTCGTGCTCGCCTATGTTGCGGATTCTTTGGCCTGGACGGTTGGCTTCATCACCGCCAGCGCTATCTGCGCGGGCTGCTCCGGGCCGGCCGGCTATACCGTCACCATCGACCTGGCCGGCCGGCGCGTGGCCACCGTTTTCAGCATCATGAACATGGCCGGAAACCTGGGGGCATTCTTGTTGCCAATGGTCGTGGTGACTCTCGTGGAATGGACTAGCTGGGCTGAGGTTCTGCCATTCCTGGCTGCACTCTATGCCGCGGCGGCTATCTGCTGGAGTTGGCTTTTTCTTTTGGATTCGCCCGCAAAACCAAGCGCGGATCGCCCAGATCGAGCTTGTACATGATCTGGTTGTAATCGTAGCGCGGCGTCGGCGCCTTATTGCCGGAGAACATGGCCGTATAGGTTCCTTCGAAGAAAATGTACCGGCCCTTGTCCTTGTCGAATTGCGGATGCTGTTTGGGATTGTAAAAGCTGTATTGGTCGTGGGTGAGAATCTTCTTGGCGTAGAGCCAGGGACCGACCGGTGTGACGGCTTCGGCAAACCAGACTTCGCCTAGAGGTGATGTTCCGCCCGATTCGACGGCAATCATGATCCAGCGGCGGCGATAGGAGTTCCAATACACCGAGCCGCTGTGGGCCAGAACCGGTTTGCCGGTATCGACATCTTGTAACTGAAGATGCCCTTCTGCGGGCTTCATCAGGCCGGCCTTAATCAGCCCGGCTTGTTCCACAGGCCCCACCGGGGGCGTATTCTTCTTCCAGCCATAACGGAGCGTGCCGTCTTTTGCCCGGTCCAGTGCTGGCTTCTTTAGCCCGCTTCCTTCCTCGAGACAGGTGTATGCTTCGTAATCCTCCAGCCGTTGCAAGTGTCTTGCCTGCGTGCGGACTCGAACCAGCGGATATGGATTGGCATAGTAGATGTAATCCACGCCGCGGTCCCGATACTCAAAAGGTTGACCGACAGGATAGAACGGCGCCTTGTCGGGAAATTTGACCACGGGCTCGAATTGCTTTTTCTGATCGCTCCATTCCACCAGGCCGCGCTCGTAAACCTCCAGGAATCCCTTGACTTTCATGTAGGTGGCAAAAAGTCTTTCCCGGCCGTCCTTTTCGGTGAGCTTCACCAGGCCGGTGATCCAGGTCGGGCCCTCGCCGGGCAAGTGCGCGGTTTCCTTGGCGAAACCCTTGTCATCGACAAAGTAATCCAAGTTGATGCCGCGGTCCGGATCGAGCCCGCCTTTGCCAGGCAAAAGGGAGGTGGCCCCCGGAACGTGGAAATTGCCTAGCGGGTAGCTCGGCCGATTGGTGTCGCCCCAGAACCAGATCATCTTGCCCTTGTAAATCGTGTTGACCACACTATCGGAGCCGAACACCTGAGCATTGAGGAGCGGCTCCTTGATCGGAACCTTTCGCCCCAACAAAACACTATCCCGGTAAATTCCCGCCCCGGTGACGCGATAGAGCCGCTCCGCGATATTGAGCCGCTTGATCCTGAGGGTGACGCTGCCACCTTCCTTGACCTCGATCGCTTTGCCCCGGAAACCGAAACCATCCTTGGCAAACTCGTAACCATGACTTTTGATGGTGAAGAACACCGCCCGGTTCATCAGGCCGGGTTCGTGGAAGGCGACCAGGCCGTTGCTGTCTGTCACATACCGGATGTTGTTGACCGTTTGCAGCTCAACGAGAGGCACGCCGCGGCCGGTCTGGTCGTCGATGATCTTGATCGCGAAATACTTGTCGGCGGTTTGCGGATAGGCGAGCAGAATCAAGGGCGCATAAAGGACCGCTATGGTAGACAGGATGGCGCGGTGCATGGTTGTTTTCCTCGCCCGGTCAGGTTGAAAACCTAACCTACCGTAAAAAAGTCGGCTTGGTATTATGATAGTTTATTACACCGATTCGGTTGGGAATGTTCTCATGGAACAAGCAAAGTCCGATAATCCCACGGGACGAGATCGAGCGCCCGACTGGAGGCAGCGGGCCCTGCTCGGCGCCGGGGTTCTGACGGTGATTCTGGCCAGCGGGCTGTGGATTTATCGCGCCCTCAACAAGGAGCACGAGGAGCCGGAGTTCGCCAAGGTCGATCCGAAAAAGCCCAGGCCGGGCGACGGCAAGAAAGACCCGCCCACGATTGAGGATTTGCCGAAGCCCAAGGGCTTTACCCATGCCAAGCCGAAGGACAAGCTCAGCGATAATTTCCTCGATAACTTCGGCAAGGATCCCGAGCCCGATGACAAGGGGCCCGTGTTAAGTAACGAGGAGTTGCAAAAGAAGTTCTTTGCCCTCGAAAAAGAGGGGGAAAAATACGTCGATCTGGAAGAACGGCTCATGACCTCTCGGGACAAGAAGGAGATCGCGAAGCTCGAGACGGAGCTCAAGGCTTTCGGGGGTCAGCTGGAGAAAGTGGAGATCGCCCTGGAGATGGACCTGCGGCGGGCGCGGAAGGTCAGGCCCAAGGACCCGGTCCCGCAGTGGCTCACCGGCGAGCTGCTCATCTTCATCCGGGCCGAGCCGGAGATCATCTTTCCTTATTTCGAGCGGGCCCGGGACGGCAAGCTGGATCAGCCGCGTGTGTGGGCCGGCCTGGCACGCCTCTACTACCAGTCCAACCAGTTCGACCAGGCGTTGCGGCTGGCCGTCAAGGCCCTGGATCAGAGCAACAAAGACCGCCGGCTGTGGGATGTGTTTCGCCTGGCCGCCGTCGCCAACGAAAAGTTCCCGCTCATCCTCAAGCGCCTGGAGCAGTCCTTCGGCACCAAGAAGCCAAAGTGGACCGCGGACATTTTCAAGGAAGCGACCTATCTCGACAAGCAATGGCAGGCGGAGGCCAAGCAGCGGCAGGCCGACGCCAGGGCCAACGATCTGCCGCGCGTGCGCCTGTTCATCGAGCATCGCCGCTTTGTCGTCAAGGATGGCCAGGCCACGACGAAGGTGGAAGCCACCGGCAAGGGGGAAGTGGTGCTGGAACTGTTCGAGGACCAGGCCCCCATCGCGGTGGCCAACTTCCTGACGCTCGTCGAGAAGCAGTTTTACGACCGGACCAAGTTTTTCCTGGCCGATCCGGGCCGGCTGGTGGCGGGCGGCTGTCCGCTCACCAAGAATGCCGACCCGGCCGACGACGGCACCGGCCATCCCGGCTATTTCATCCCCGATGAATTCGATTCGCCCAAGGCCCGCAGCCATTTCCGCGGCACGCTGAGCATGGTGAACGACGGGCGCTCCAAAGCCGCCGGCTGCCAGTTCCTCATCACGCTCACGCCGCAACCCACCATGGACGGGGCCTTCACCGTCTTCGGCCGCGTCCTCAAAGGCCAGGACGTGGTCGAACGCATCACCCAGGGCCGCACCCACCCCGACGTCTTCCCCTTCGGCCGAATCATCCCCGGCGATGTGCTGGTAAAGGCGGAAGTGATCCGCAAACGGGATCATGAGTACAAGGTGATCAAGGCGCCGTGAGATGGACTTGGTAGCTCCTCAACTTCGCTTTTCTGCAATCAGCGGCTTGCGCAGATAAACTGCCCGGGACGACTCCTCAAAACCCAGAGCCTTGTGTGCGGCCAGGCTGACGTGGTTTTCCAGTTGCGCATCGGAGGCCATCTCCTTGCAGCCGTGAGCCATGGCCCAGTTCTCGGCGGCGGCCAGCAGGCGTCCGCCAATTCCCTGACGGCGCATGTCGGCATCAACGAACCATCCCTCGACGTAACCCACCGGCCAGGTTCGGCAGTCGTCGGCATACGGCCGGATCGACGCCTCCAGAAACCCGCACAGTCCACCCACCGGACGAACCGCGGCGAATGCGGCTACTGCCAGGAACGGCCGGGACCAGCCGGTGGACGGGGCGCCAAAGAAGGCCGTGATCTCCTCGGCGTGCTGCACGCCGGGGCAATCCGGCCAAAGCAGGCTCCGCATCCGCAGCCACTCGGCTTGATCGCCGTCCCTCGCAAGGCGAATAACAATTGCATCGATTTGAGGTGGCATCAGCAATGGCTCCGAATAGTTCGGTTCAATTGAAGAATTCATCGCGACCCGTCAACTGATCTCCAGGACCAACTGCGGACCATCCAGAACCAGGCGGTAAGCGTTCAAGACGTCACGACCAAGGAGAATCCACGATTCACCAGCGCTGGCGACGACTTCGATAGTTTGGCCAGGCAAATCGTGGATCGCCAGATGCACAGGATAGCAGGGCATAGTTTGAATGATACCGCCAACACCGCCGATAGGAATCGTTCCAATTTGTGGAAGCGCCAATGCCTGAGCCAAGTTTGCGGGCAGCACGGTCCGGTCAGCGGCAACGTCTAATTGGGCCGGTACGTCCTTCTGTTCGGCGCCGGTGATAGGATTCTTAATCGTTACGTAGATGAAAGGGGCTGACGGTTTGAGTTGTGTCAGATAGTTGTAGCGGATCACGCAGCGCCTCCATTGGCCCGCATGTTGCGGCGAATTCCGGAGCGGGAAATGGGTTCGGGCTCCTGGGCGACCAGGCCCACATGAATGGCCACGTTGCCGATCTTGGCCAAGACCCGCAGCGCCAATGCGAGCTTAGCTTCCCCGCTATCAACGATTCTGCCCTCATGAATCGCCACATATTGCCCCCTGTGAGTGGCTAGCAGCTGAGGGAGCAAACCCAGAAATGCCTGGTACTCGCGATCCCATTTACTGGAGCCAAGTCCGCCTGGCTCAATGACCGGCGCTGGCAGATTGATCGTTTCGGCCATGAAATACCTCTTCGACAGACGGTCCCTTGACCTCGAACCAATTCGAATAAATTATAACGGAGGTGAGCCAGGAATGCCATTCCCATAAGTCGGAAGGTTTACCGAATCATCAAGTTCGGTTCAATTGAGGCTCTCGGAACCTCGGCGAGTTGGGATTATAATTGCGCCGTAAGCAATTCACCAGATTAATGACTTGGAACCAACGGGGTAGAAAATGCGATATGTCTTGATCCTCGCGATTGGATGCGTCATGTGTTGCGGAATGTTGTCAGCGGCGGATGATCAGGATGAGAAAAAGAAGAAGCTGCTCGCGGAAATCGAAGCGCGCGCTGAAAAAACGGAAGAGGTTAGAAAAATAAGAGAGCATCTCGGACAAATCCAAGCATTTCTGGAAAACGCGAATTGGATCGAAGTGTATCAATTGAATCCAGACCGAAGCAAGAAGCCAGGAAATGCGACTTTCCACACATATGAAATCCTTCGGAAAGTTCGTCTTGAAAAATCCGACAAATGCAAGGACCTTGGGACAGACCTAGGAAAAACGTTTCACTGGAACAAACTACGGCAAATGCTTTGTTTCAGTCCCCGGCACGGTCTGAAGGCGGTTCAAGGAAAAGACACGCTGAACTTGGTGATCTGTTTTCAATGCAACAGGATCAATGTCTACAAGAACAATGAATCCCACGAGACCATTACCCTTCTTGACAACAAGTCGGCAATTCTCGAAGGAATCCTTGGTGAAAAAATGCCGAAATTAGCACTGACTCCGAAACACGCCTCCGCGTTCGCTGCCCTGGCGCTCAAAGGAATCCAGAAAGAATTTCCGAACAAACCCGGTCATGTCTGGAACGACTCCGCCGACGCCAAGACGCCGCGCGAGTTGCATCCGGCTTTCTACGGCTGTTTCGACTGGCATTCGTCCGTTCATGGGCATTGGATGCTGGTTCGAATCCTTCGCCTGTTTCCGGACCTGCCGGAGAGCAAGCGAATCCGGGCCGTGCTGGCGGAGCATCTGACGGCCAAGAATCTCAAAGCAGAAGCGGATTATTTTGGCCGGCCGCATGCAAAATCCTTCGAACGCACCTACGGCTGGGCCTGGCTTTTGAAGCTGGCCGAGGAATTGCATGGCTGGGACGATCCCGATGCCAAGAAATGGTCGAAAAACTTGCAGCCCTTGACCGATGTGATCGTGGCCCGTTACCTGGCATTCTTGCCGAAGCAGACGTATCCGATCCGCACCGGGGTCCATCCCAACACGGCATTCGGATTAGCATTCGCATTAGATTATGGTCGAGCGGTCGGTCACAAGCCGCTTTGTGAATTGATCGAGGAGCGCAGCCGCACTTATTACGGAAAGGATGTCCAAGCGCCGGCCCGGTGGGAGCCGGACGGCGCGGATTTCTTCTCGCCCAGCCTCCTGGAAGCCGATCTGATGCGGCGGGTGCTGAAGCCGGCTGAATTTCGGGCCTGGTTCCACCGCTACTTGCCCGGCATTGCCAGGGGTGAGCCGAAAAACTTGCTCATGCCTGCGACCGTGAGCGACCGGACCGATCCGTTGCTGGCCCACCTGGACGGCCTCAATTTGAGCCGGCCGTGGTGCATGCGGAACATTGCAGCCGCCTTGCCGAAAGACGACCCGGCCCGGAAAGTCCTGGCCGAGTCCGCCGCCCGGCATGCCAAGGAAGCTCTCAATCACGTGGCCACCGGCGACTATGCCGGCGAACACTGGCTGGCATCGTTCGCCACCTATATGCTGTCCACACCGTCGCCGGATTGAAATCCATTTCCTTGGAGTCAGCACCATGAAACCCGCGCAAACAAATCATCCGGTTCACGACCTCATCGCCGCCCGCTGGAGTCCATATGCCTTCGCCGATCGCCCGGTATCGCAGGCCGATGTGCGCTCCCTGTTCGAAGCGGCGCGATGGGCGCCGTCTTCCTACAACGAGCAGCCGTGGTCTTACATTGTCGCAACCAAGGAGAATCCGGCGGAATTCGCCCGACTGCTGTCGTGCCTGGTGGAAGGCAATCAGGTCTGGGCGAAGGCGGCCCCTGTGCTGGCCATTGGTTGCACCAGCTTGAAATTCAAGCTCAACGGCAAACCCAATGCCGCGGCGCACCATGACCTGGGCCTGGCCTCCGGCAGCCTGGTGCTGGAAGCAACCAACCGGGGACTTGTCGTCCACCAGATGATCGGCATCCTTCCGGATCGGGCCCGCGAATTGTATCAGGTTCCCGCGGACGTTCAGCCCTTGACCGGCCTGGCCATCGGCTACGAAGGCGACATCAATAGTCTGCCGGAGAACATCCGCGAGCGCGACAAGGCCCGGCGAGGCCGGAAGCCGCAGGCGGAGTTTGTTTTTGCCGGCAAATGGGGGACGGCTTTTGACTAATAGTCATCTCTGAGGATTGTTGCCCGGTCGTGATCGGGCGGGTTTTTGAAAACAATAGAAACAATCCCTTGATGGAAACCAGGCAAAAAAGGTATAACGATAAGTGGCGCCGTGGGGGTTTATGCGCCACGATGGATTTTCGGAGATTCTGCGATGCCGAGCCCATTCCCAGGCATGGATCCCTTTCTCGAAGACGAGAAGCTGTGGCCCTCGTTTCAACACCAGCTAGTTAATTGCCTGTATCAAATCCTGCTTCCCGGTCTGGTGGATCGCTACCGCGCCCGCGTAGGGCAGCGCCATTATGCCACCGAACAGGCTCTGTTCACCTCCGTGGTTCGTGAAGAACATCACGAGGAATACATTGAGATCAGGCAACGAACCGACGGCCGGCTCGTCACGCTGGTTGATGTGGTCAGCCCGGCCAACAAAACCAGCACGCAGGGAAGGCAGTCCTATCTGGAGAAGCGCCGCGAAGGTCGATCCGCCGGCAGCAACCTGGTCGAAATCGATCTGGTTCTCCAGGGCCAACCGATGCTCGATTATTCGCGCGACGGCCTTCCCGATTGGGATTATGCCGTCACCGTGACGCGTTCCACCCAGCCGGAACGCTATGAAATCTATACGGCCACCTTGCAAAAACGCTTGCCGCGTTTTCGTCTTCCCCTGGCCGCTGACGATCGCGACACCGTTCTGGACCTGCACGCCGCCTGCGCCCGCGCCTATGATCAGGGCAATTTCGCCGCCAAGATCGATTACCAGCGCGATCCGGTAACGGCCCTGAGCGACGACGATCGCCAATGGCTCAATGAACACCTCAAGAAAGAAAAACTGCGAAGCTAAAACGGAGCCGGACGCGCCGGCAAGGATGCATTCCCCTTGCTCGCGCGGCGGGTTGCCGGTGTCAATTCTGGTCAGTGGCCCGTCCTTCTGCTATTCTGATTGCATAGACAATCATTCTTAGCAAAGAAGTTCCGTATGGCTCTCGATCTGTATGCGCCGTGTCCGTGCGGCAGCGGCAAGAAGTTCAAGTGGTGCTGCCAGCCGATCCACGTGCAGATCACGCGCGCGTTCCAGCAGGATGCCGAAGGACAACACGACGTGGCCTTGCGGACGATGGATGAGATCGCTGCCGAGCACGGGGGCAATCCCGAGGTCTGGGGACGAAAGGCCCAGCTCCTCTACCAGATGGACAAGGTCGACGAAGCCGAAAACGCCCTGCAGAAGGCATTCGACCTTAACCCGAATTACCCATTTGGGCACTTGTTGCGCGGTAATTTTCGGCATGCGGAAGGGGAGTTGGCCGGCGCCTTGCTGCAATTCCGCAAGGCTGCTTCCTTGTATCACCCCGAAGCGAAAAGCATCCTGGCCCAGATTCACGCCCTGATTGCCGAGTGCGAGCTGAAGTTGAATCGGCCGGTAGCGGCACGGGCCGCCCTGGAGATCGCCCAGCGCCTGGAGCCGACCAACGAGGATTATCGCAAAGGCCTGGAGCAAGTCTTCGGCGACAAGGGGCGCTTTCCTTTGAGCGCCCGGCGGGAATATACGTTCCAGAGCCCGCCGGCAACCACGCCGGCCGAGCGCCGTGCCATCCGTGATAAGGCATTGGCCAGCGCCGGCACGGGCAAGCTAGCCGACATCGCCAATGCCTTCGCCAGGCTTCTGAAGGACAACGACCAGGATGCGGCGGCGTGGTACAATCTCGGCCTGTGCCGCGCCTGGATGGGGGACAATCCCGGCGCCATCGAAGCCCTGGATCGCTATGTCCAGCAAGAAAACGATGCGTCCAAGGCGGCCGATGCCTGGGCTCTGGCCGAAGTCTTACGCTGCGGCCAAGGCATGGAAGATCATGCCGATTATGTCGAACATAGTGCCACCCTCTCCTTGCGCGATCCACAGGCTTTCGTGCAAGTTCTGGGGGAGCTGGAACGGGATCGGCAGCTTGTCGGCGTTCAGGTCCGGCAGGAGGAGGGTGTTTTGACCGGGTTGATCCTGGAAAAAGTAACCGCTCTGACCCCGGAGATGGCGGCGAAAACTACGCCGCGTCTGGGGGCCTATCTCCTTTTGGCGGGCAATGTCGGCCGTTTGTGGAATGTTAATCGAGAAAACTGGGAGAAGGCGGTCAATGACTTGCGGCAACGAGCGGCCGGCACGATGACCGAGCCGCAGTTCCATCAGGGCCCGGCCCATTTTTCCGAAGTTCTTTCCGAAGGGCTTGGATTCCCGCTGGGCGCCACGGACGAGACCGAGGCCAAGGAGCGGATGACTCAGGTCTGCGCACGGTATCTGGAGGAAACCTGGATCCATCGGCCGCTTTTGTCCCTGAACCGCATTCCGCCCATTGACGCTGCCGGACATGGCACGCTGAAAAAGAAGCTGGCCGGCGCCATTCAGTTCCTCGAGGAATGCAAGGAGTTGTCGGCGATTCCGTATGATTTCAGCCGGCTACGGAATAAGCTGGGTTTCGGCGAACCTCCGGCGCCGGCATCAGACGGC
>Ga0306920_100016553_pt1 | contig 10167 bp, 8 predicted proteins | sample flu12Cox44000170_FD_204666 | JGI IMG/M metagenome (GOLD analysis project Ga0306920, IMG submission 204666) | Lab enrichment of tropical soil microbial communities from Luquillo Experimental Forest, Puerto Rico - flux4day.12C.oxic.44.000.170 (v2)... | ecosystem: Environmental > Terrestrial >...
ATTCCTCCAGCATGCTTTGATCGAGTCGAACATTGGTGGGGCGCTTCGCCAGGCTCATACTGTCAATCTTTTCCTGCAACTTCAGCAAGCCATAGAAAAGGTTCTCCGGCCGGGGGGGACACCCCACCACGTACACGTCGACCGGCACAATCTTGTCCACGCCCTGCAGGACGGCGTAGGTGTTGAACGGCCCTCCCACGCTTGAACAAGCTCCCATGGACATGCACCATTTCGGCTCCGGCATCTGTTCCCAGATACGCCTTAAGACCGGAGCCATCTTCAGCGTCACGGTGCCGGCAACGATCATCAGGTCCGATTGGCGAGGGCTAGGCCGAAAGACCTCAGCGCCGAAGCGTGCCATATCGAAGCGCGAAGTCGTAGAAGCAATCATCTCGATGGCACAACAGGCCAGACCGAACGTCAGCGGCCACAGAGCTGATTTCCGCGCCCAGTTAAAGACGTAATCCACCGTGCTGATGATGAAGTTCTTCTCGAATTTGTTTTCGATGTAGCCCATACAACATCCTATTATACTTCGTCGCTGCAACAGTGGCCGTGAATTCTTGCTCCTTGCTTACGGGTCTGGCCTCTCCCGGCGGCGAAGACGAGCTGCCGCTTCAACCTCCCCGGCAGCTTCCAGAGCGCGGCCCTGGGCTTGGACGGCCTGGCAATATGTCGGGTCTACTGTCGCCGCGACCCGAAATTGCTCAGCCGCTTCCTGATACCTTCCCAACCTCATCAGGCAGGTCCCAAGACAGAAGCGTGCCACGAGGTCCTGAGAGTTGGCTTGAATGGCCTGGCCGTAATACTCCGCCGCGTGGGCATAGTCGCCGCGAGGGAGGTAGGCTGAACCCAGAGCATCGTACGCTGAACTGAGGTACGGCGAGACGTCAGCTGCTTTCCGGAAGTAACTTACGGCCTCCTCGAAGTGAGCCTTGCCCCCGGCGACTTGACCGAGTCCGATGAGGGCCTCGTAGGTGACAGTAGACATCGGCCGAAAGGCCGTAGCATTGAGCCGCAAAGCTGTCTCATACTCCTGCTGGGCGCCTTCTGGATCGTGGTTTTGAAAATATAAGCGCCACGCCAGCACGAGATGAAGCGAAGCCGAGTCGGGCGACTGCTCGAGGCCGTGGCTCGCCAGGCTCTCATTATCATGCCAGGGTGCGACACTTCGAACAGCTTGAGCGGTCCAGAGAGACAAGGTCACCAGCAAGACGGAAGCTGGGAGAAGTGCGCGCACGCGCCGCCGGACACCGAAGCGTTGGGGCAGCCATTGCATCAGGACATATGCAATCGCCAGGCAGAGACCGACCGACGGAAGGTAAGAGTACCTGTCAGCCACCAGTGGTAGGCTAAGCTGACGGATATCCAGGCAGGGGATCAGAGTGATCCCCCACCAGGCAAGGAAAAAGCCTGGCCACTTGCGTGTCCATACCGCCACGATGAGCGCTGCCAGGCTAAGCCATGGCCAGGGAGAGCGCAGGCTGGTTCCCAAATCGAAGGTCCGAAACGCGCTCAGGTGTAGCGGCCAGAAGAAGTTTCGCACGTGTTCTCCCAGCAGGCCCACGGCCGCTTCCAACACGGGCGCGGAGGGTTTCCAAAGCCTCGGCGTGCTGCTCACGTAGCCCAGCGCGAGTCGCCGAACAAGCAAGTACACTGCCAGGGCCACACCGTAAGGGAGCCAGGAGACAACCTTATCGTGCCATTCGTTCCCGGACGTCTCTCGTTCGAAGGCGTGCTCTAATCGGCTCGTGAGAGGGGCCGAGAAGAAGAACCAGTACGCGATCAGCAGCAAGGGGAGGCTCGCCGCCATTTCTTTGAAAAGAAGCGCCAGGAAAAACAGCGCGGAAGCCGCGCAGTGGCGCGTGTAGCTTCCTTTGCCTCCTTCGTCGGCGCGAAGGAATATCAGGAAGGCCAGCAAATAGAGAAATCCCGAACCAAGCTCGGGGAGCGCTGATATCCAGGCAACAGCTTCGACGTGCAAAGGGTGCGTACACCACAGCAATGCACCGACCGCCGCAACGACTTCGTTGCGCAACAGTCTTCGCCCAACCTGATAGACAAGTATCACCGTGGCCGCGTAGAGAAGCACATTCAACAGGTGAAAGAGGCCGGGATTCGGTCCCCCCATACGGTAGAGGAGCGAATGAGAGAAGATGTGTAACGGTCGATAAAAGTTGGCGGGGAACGACGCTCCCTGGAAGGCCCACACCGAGCCCGTGAAAGCCTGCCAAGCGAGGTGGTGATTCAAGACGAAGGGATTCTCGAGTATTTGGGGGATGTCGTCGTAGACAAACCCACCGCGCAACGACGCCGCGTAGTTGGCGACTGCGATCAGAGCCAAGGTTGCTGGGGTAAGGTAAGGATAACGCAGCAACCTCTGGTTCCAAGGTTCGAGCCAGGCCTCCCCTATACTCAGACTTTCATCTGGCGGAGGCCAATCCCGTCCTCGTTCACGGCCGCGCGTGGCGCACCTCTCCGCTTAAGTTCCTCATCTCATAGGATTATATCGACGGGGGGAAGGGAAGTGTTAGCATGCTGAATGTCCAACCTCCAGGGTACGGCAAGCCGTACCCCTACGGCCGCTGCCCGTACCGTTAGGCGAGCAACTTCTGCACCACGTTACCATGCACATCGGTCAGGCGGAAGTAGCGGCCCTGGAACTTGTAGGTCAGCCGGGTGTGGTCGATCCCCAGGCAGTGTAGAATGGTGGCCTGCAGGTCGTAGACGTCGACGGGATCTTTTGTGATGTTATAGCAATAGTCATCTGTATCGCCTAAAGTAATACCCCTTTTTATGCCACCACCCGCTACCCAAATGGTGAAACAGCGCGGGTGGTGGTCCCGCCCGTAGTTAGTTTCGGTCAACTTACCCTGGCAGTAAACGGTGCGGCCGAACTCCCCGCCCCAGATCACCAGCGTCTCATCCAGCAGACCGCGCTGCTTCAGGTCCTGGACCAGCGCCGCCGAGGGTTGGTCCACACCCTTGCACTGAAGTGAAATGTCACGCGGGAGGTCGTTGTGCTGGTCCCAGCCGCGGTGGTAGAGCTGGATGAAGCGCACCCCGCGCTCGGCCAAGCGGCGCGCGAGCAAACAATTGGCGGCGTAGGTTCCCGGCTTGCGCGAGTCGGGTCCATACATCTCGAAGACGGAATCCGGCTCCTGGGAAAGATCCATCAGCGCCGGCACCGAACTCTGCATGCGATAGGCCATCTCGTACTGAGCGATGCGGGTAGTGATTTCCGGATCGCCAAAAGCCGCTTCATGGATGTGGTTCAGCTGCGCCAAGCTGTCGAGCATGTGACGGCGCGTGCCTCGGTCGATACCCGGCGGGTCAGCAAGATAAAGCACCGGATCGTTTCCGGCGCGAAACCGCACGCCCTGATAGCGGGAGGGTAAGAAACCCGAGCCCCAAAGGCGCGAAAACAGCGGCTGATCCGGATTAAGCGCCTGAGCCTGAGAGATGAGCACCACGAACGCCGGCAGGTTCTGGTTCTCGCTGCCCAGCCCGTAGCTGACCCACGCCCCCATGCTGGGGCGACCCGGTTGCTGGAAGCCCGTCTGGATGAAAGTGATGGCCGGGTCGTGGTTGATGGCATCCGTGTTCATAGACTTGATCAAGGCGATGTCGTCCACGATCTTGGCGGTGTGGGGGAGCAGTTCGCTGATCCAGGTTCCCGACTGGCCATGCTGGCTGAACTTAAAGATTGAGGGCGCCACAGGCAGCGACGACTGGCCTGAAGTCATGCCTGTAATGCGCTGGCCCATGCGAACCGACGCGGGCAGTTCCGTCCCCTGCAGCTTCTCCAGTTGAGGTTTGTAATCGAAGAGCTCGATTTGCGATGGCGCCCCCGATTGATGCAGGAAGATCACCCGCTTGGCTTTGGGAGGGAAATGCGGCAACCCGACCAGACCACCGGTCTTGGGATCGATTCCTTCGTTCGCGGCGAATCCCTCCGGAGCAAGCAGGGATGCCAACGCCGCCACGCCAATACCTTTCGCGGTGCGGCCGAAGAGCTGTCGCCGCGTCGTCATCAGCTTCAATTCTTTGTCGAGGTCCATCTTTGTCCTCCATGCCGCCCCGCTGATCACGTCGCCTGCCAGGGATTTGTGACAGGAATTCCCCACGCACTGAAATCCTTTACATTGCGGGTGACGACGGTAAGGTCATGGTGCTTGGCCGTGGCCGCCAGGAGGCCATCGATAATGGCGAGCGGGATCCCGTTAAGCTGTGCTTGTCCTGCCATTACGCCCCAGAGTTGCGCAATCTCCCCGTTGATCGGCAACAACCGATTCTCAAATCGGCACGGCAGGTCGGTTTCGAGCCATTTTTCCAACTGATCGCGCTTCTTGCCTGCGGGCAGGAGAGTAGTGCCTTTCCGGATCTCGCCCAGAGTGAGCACGCTTAGATGGAGTGTACGTTCATTCTGAGCGTCCACCCACATCCTTACTCGACCATCCGGAGGCCGAACCCGGCTGTACTCCGAGATGACGTTGGTATCAAGCAAGTACCCGTTCATAGGTCGATCGTGCGCCCTGAATCTTTATCGCGCTCGAGGTTCAGTTCGGAACCGGCTAGGGGCGACTCCATCAGAAATTCGGAGAGTGTCTGCTCCCGTCTGGAACGCTCGGACGGGTGGGCGGCCTCTTCCAGCAGGCTGGCGGCATAGGCGGGCACGTCCATTCCGCAGGCGGCAGCCCGACGGGCCAGCTCGCGCTCGACCTCGGGCTTGAGCTCAAGAGTCAGGCTCATTTCGGTCCTCCACTCTTTCATCATGCCACTATGACACAACTTCTCGCGACCATAAGGCGGTGGCTGCTGGCCAGCCACTGGCCACTAACCGCTCACTGGTCTCTCAGCTATCGGTTATGAAGCTCCTCACGACTCATCTTCCCGCCGCCAAGGTGGAAGCCAGAAGCCAGACGAGAGAGAGCTCTAGCCCGGGCTTGCCGGTACTCCTGGTCGTTGTTGACGAGCTCTTTGTTGGCGGCCCGCTCAAGGAGCTCGTGGATCAGTGTCTGATAGGGCTTCGATTGCTTCGCGGCCAAGCGGCGGAGCCGCGCGAGCAATCCCGGTGCGATGCGGATCGCGATCAGTCGCTTAGCACTGCCGCTCTTTGGCCGGCCGACACGCCGTGCGCGCCTCAGTTCTTGGTCGGTCGATTCGGGAATATCGGAGAAATCGATCCGGCTATCCGGCATATGCTTTGCGCTCTTTTCGGCTCCCCTGGCGCGTACTGATGATGCGAACTGTTTCCGTGCCACTTTTCAACCTCCGCAGCGTGTAAACAACCAGAAGAACTCGGCCCTGACGGGACATCCCAAGCCGTTTCCAGCGACGCTCGGTGTCCGGGTGTTCAAGGTCTTCCCAATCGAGAGCATCTGGGTCGGCCGATGCCTCTTCAAACGGGACGCCATGCTTCTTATGGTTCCTTAGGGCCTTGCGGGTGTCCCAAGAGAACATATTCTTGTATATACGCTAATTCCTCGGCGGCGTCAAGTATCCTGTCACCCTCACTCCAGAGCGAGTCGCGAAGTTTTAAGAGGGCCTCCTCGTGGGCTGCGTCGTCCTCAACGACCTCCTCCGCGGCGTACGCAACTACTCTCTTGCATAATTCCAAGAATTCCTCGTAGGGCAAGTCGTTTTTGGCGTCGTTAGTCCCCCAACCGCAAATGGTAAAATCAGCGGGCCCGGTTCGATCGCCCTTGTGATCGACCGTAGGCAGCAACGCGAACCCTTTCTTGTACTTTCTTCCGGCCTGCTCAGACTCGGTATTGTCGTATTTGCTTATCAGGGACCAGTCCAGTGTCTCGCCCGTGTAGGCGTCTACGCCGTTCGAACCTCTAACCGCCTCGTGGATAGCGAGCTTGTAGTTCTCGTTGGTGGCGGACCTAGTACCCGACTTCCGATCGCGTCGAACGTGTGCTACAGCTTTTCGATGGAGCCACCGTTCGTACCTATCTTGAGAGACGACGCCCTTCAAGAACTCCGGCAACCCATACTTTCTCATACATCACTCTTTCGCTCTTAAGGGTCGCACACATCGCAAAATGCGCGATGTATGCGCCACCCAGGGGACGATCGGCGATCACGGCGGACTCTTCTCATTCTTTCGTAATCGTCTCATCCAGGTTCAGAATCGTGCTCGCCACCGTGGTCCACGCAGCAAGTTCGCTTGCATCCCACTTCGGGTAGTAAGGCGATTCACCCACCTTGAGCAGTTGCGCCGCAGCGTCCCTGTCGCGCCGGTAATGAGCCAACTCCTGTTGTGCAAGCTGCCGCAGAACCTGCACCTCGCGGCGTTCGGGGTTGCGCGCCGTCGCCAGGCGGAAAGCATAGGTGACGCGCTTGTCGGGATCGCGCCCGGCTTCGTTCAGGGCGCGCAGCGCAAGGGCGCGCGCCGCCTCAACATAAGTGGGATCGTTCATCAATTCCAATGCCTGGAGTGGACTATTCGTCATCAAGCGACGTGCTGTGCATTTTTCGCGGTCGGGAGCGTCGAAGGTGGTGAGCGCCGGAGGAGGCACCGTACGCTTCCAGATGGTGTACATACTGCGCCGATAAAGGTCCTTGCCTGTGCTTGGGGTGTACGTCTGACCTGAGAATCCTTCACCAAACGCCATTTCCTCCCAGAGTCCCTTGGGTTGGTACGGGTAAACGCTGGGCCCGCCGATCTGCGCGTTCAGTAGACCGCTCGCGGCCAGCGCATTATCGCGGACTTCCTCCGCCGGCAAGCGAAAGCGTGGCCCTCGAGCCAGCAGCCGATTCTCCGGATCCTTGTCCAGCAGTTCCGGCATTACTCGCGACGATTGCCGGTAAGTGGCTGAAGTCACGATGAGACGCTGCATAGCCTTGACGTCCCACCCGGTACGGATGAATTCTGTCGCCAGCCAGTCGAGCAATTCGGGGTGGCTGGGCGGTTCACCCTGCGAGCCGAAGTCTTCCGACGTTTTCACGATGCCGACGCCGAAGTAAGTTTGCCAGTAGCGGCTGACGGCGACGCGCGCCGTCAGCGGATTCCCGGGATCCACCAGCCACTTCGCCAGAGTCAGGCGATCCGGCGGCGCGCCCGTCGGCAACGGCGGCAGAAAGGCAGGAGTGCCGGGCGTCACTTTTTCTCCCGGATTGTCATACTGCCCACGGCCCAGCACGAGCGAGTCACGCGGTTTCTTCATCTCCGCCATGACCATGGCGGTGGGGATGGACCGCTGGAGCTGCTCCTTCTTCGCGCGCAGGTCCTTCAATTGGGCGTAGCGTTCCCTGTACCGCTCGGGAGCCTCCAACGTAAGGAAGTACTCGCTGAGCCGGGCCTGATGCCTCTTGAGCCGGCTGGCCTCCTTTTGCTCCTTGGTCTCCGCCTTGTCAGTATCTCCGATGTCCGCTTCTTCGGGAGGTTTCTCAGGTTTGAGACTCTCGATCTCCTCCACCGGCTTGCCGGCCAGCTCCAACTTCAGGGTGCGAGCGGGTAATTGCACTGCCAGATTCTCCACTTCAGCCGGAGTGAGCGTCCGGCTGTAGATGCGGAAGTCATCCACCAGTCCTTTGAGCGGCCTGCCAATGTTCCTGTTACCGATCTGCAGAGGGGACGAAGTGCGGATGCTTGACGTCAGCTGGTCCTTCACTGGCGCGGTCTCGACAGGTTTGCCGTCCAGATAGAGCTTCAGGCCTTGAGCCGTCCCCGAACCGTCATAATTGAGAACCAGGTGGTGATTGGAGGCCAGGAAGAAAGGAGTGGTGCTCAACACACGCTGCTTCGTTTGAACTTCGATCGCGTCATCCGGCCAGCGCGCGGCCAGCCGAACCACAACCCGAGTATTACGGGTAAACAGTCCGGTGTAAACCGGGTCCTCGAGCGAGACTTCGTATCCGCGCCAATTGGGGGAGGCATCCCGCTTCTGCAGGAGGTCGATTCCTTTCGAGCCATAAGGGTTCACCCACAACGCCAGCGCGAAGGCTTGGCTGCCGTCGAAGTCCCCGGCGGACTCGAAGTCAACCTGCGTCTCACCGCTGAACTCGGCTGCCTTGCCAATAGCGCCGTCTTCGTACACCACATCGCCGCGCGTGGCCTCGCCATCCAGGCCGTGGCCAGAAGTGTCTGCCAGGGTACCCTCAAACTCATAATGTGCCGCCAGCCCCTCCCCGGGGGGTTCGGGCAAGCTGGCGAGCCGCTTCTGCCGCCACTGATTCTCGAGCTCTACCATCTCCTTCTCAGGAATTGCGGCGAGCGTTTGCGCAATCTGCTGATTGAGATCATCGAGCTCATTCTGCTCGCCAGGCGTTGGCAGGTGAACGAGCGGTGCGGCGTTTCCGGCCTGGCCATCGAGGCCGCGCTCAGGAAGGGTATTAAAGAAAGCAAAGAAGCGGTAGAAATCCTTCTGGCTGATGGGATCGTACTTGTGATCATGGCAGCGGGCGCATCCCATCGTCAGGCCAAGCCAGGCCGTCGCCGTCGTGCTCACCCTGTCCACAACGTACTCAACGTGATACTCCTGGGGGATCGCGCCGCCCTCAAAATTGATCATGTGATTGCGATTGAACCCCGTCGCAATCTTCTGCTCAAGCGTCGGGTTGGGCAGCAGATCGCCGGCGAGTTGCTCGATGGTGAACCGATCGTAGGGCATGTTCTGGTTGAAGGTGTTGATCACCCAATCGCGCCAGCGCCACATGTCGCGCAGGCTGTCAATATGGTAGCCGTGCGTGTCCGCGTAGCGCGCGAGGTCCAACCACGGCATCGCCATCTTCTCGCCGTAGTGAGGAGAAGCGAGAAGCTGGTCTACCTTCTTCTCGTAGGCGTCGGGAGAACGGTCGGCAAGAAAGGCATCGACCTCGGCGAGAGTGGGTGGCAGACCGGTGAGGTCGAAGGTGAGCCGGCGCAGCAGCGTGATCTTGTTCGCTTCGGGCGAGGGCTTCAGCCCCTCGCGCTCCAGGCGCTCGAGCACGAAGCTGTCAATCGGGTTCCGCACCCAAGACTGCTCTTTCACATTGGGCGCGGGCGGCCGGTTGGGCGGCACGTAGGCCCAGTGCACTTCCCATGGTGCGCCCTCATCAATCCAGCGGCGGATAAGCTCAATCTGCTGGGCCGTCAAGGTCCGGCCCGACGAAACGGGAGGCATGCGGAAGGACTGGTCGGGGGAGCTGATCTTCTGATAGAGCTTGCTGGCAGCGCTGTTGCCGGGAACAACGACGCGGTAGCCGCCCCGGTCGGCAAAAGCGCCCTCCTTGGTGTCGAGCCGTAGATTGGCCTGACGAGCCTGCGCGTCCGGCCCGTGGCAGGCGAAACATTTGTCCGAAAGGATGGGGCGAATCTGACGGTCGAAGTCGACAGCTTTCTCGGTGGCAGAGCCAAGTTGCTTCACGGGGGAAATGGGCAAAGGGGCAAAGGAGGAAACGGGTTCTTCGCCCTTTCCCCTCTTGCCCTTTTCCCCTTTTTCCCCTTCTTGCCCGGAGACGTCGCCGGGCGCTGGCCCACTCGCCCCAGCATCTATCCAGGCCTTGAGGGTGGCAATGTCAGCAGCGGGGAGAGGGTCGCCGCCGAAAGGCATGCGCGGCTGAATCTTGCCTTCCAGCATCAGCACCAGCCGGCTCTCGCTGCTCTTGCTTGGCACGATGGCCGGTCCGTGAACGCCGCCCTTCAGAAGCGAACCGTAGGTCTCCAAAACGAGCCCGCCCATCTTGACGGCACCGCTGTGGCAGGTGAGGCACTTACTCTTGAAGATAGGTTCGACCTCGGCCGTATAGGAGAGTGGCGAAGGCGCTTGTTGGGTTTGGCGCTCCGTGCCGAAGTTCGTCGCGGCAGTCTGTGCCAGCCCAAAGGCTGGCGCTCCTGAGCCAAAAGCAGGGCTTGAAGAACTCGTCGCCCACACAAGGACCAGAGTTACTGCAGCCACAAGGCCTGTCACTAAGAGAGTGATCGAGAGCGAAGGCCTGTCCGGTCGAAGGGTGGAGCGATCCAACTGCTGGCGGGTCCTCATCTTGTCCACTCCACTCTTATTATAAATTCCTGAACTCATCTAACTTCTTTGAGCCATTGAACCACGGGCCTGCTTGTACGCGGCGCGAACTCCGGGGCCCCCGAGGACACGGCAATCATAGCACCGGAAGGGCCGGTTGGAGTCTTTCTTCTCGAAGCAAAAGTCAGGCTCACTCCACCGCAGTCACTTCGTTCCT
>Ga0306920_100016554_pt1 | contig 10167 bp, 3 predicted proteins | sample flu12Cox44000170_FD_204666 | JGI IMG/M metagenome (GOLD analysis project Ga0306920, IMG submission 204666) | Lab enrichment of tropical soil microbial communities from Luquillo Experimental Forest, Puerto Rico - flux4day.12C.oxic.44.000.170 (v2)... | ecosystem: Environmental > Terrestrial >...
AGGGTGCGAGTGCCGAGCTCGATGCGCGGCGGCCCGAAGAGGACGAGCCGCGGCGCCCCTTGGGCCTCCGTCGCGAGCGTCGCCGGCGCGCCGCGGCGCGCGCGAGCCTCGACCTGCGCCAGCGCCGCGCGGGCCGCGCTCGCGAGCCCGCGCCGGCGCTTCGCGATCGCGGCCAGCCGCTCGAGCGACGCCTGGCCCCCGCACTCGGCGAGCACCGAGAGCGCAGCCTCCGCGGCGGCGACCGATGCGCTCCCGGCGATCTCCAGCAGCGCCGGCTCCGCCTGCGATCCCGCCGCCACGAGCGCCGCGGCGCAGGTCTCGAGCTCGATGCCACGCCCGAGAGCTTCGAGGAGCGGCGCCGGCGCCTCGCGCGCTCGCAGGCGCAGGAAGTGGCCGTAGCCGCGCTCGCGCACGAGCCCGAGCGCGGTGTGCAGATGCGGCTCGGCCGCGCGCCGCTCGTTCGACGCCAGCAGGGACTCGGCGAGCCACCAGTGGACGCGCATCCGCTCGTCGTCGTTCTCGCCCCGCTCCACGATGGGCAGGAGCTCGGTGAGCCGGCGGCGCGCCGCGTGGGCGCGCCCGGCGCGCAGCTCGCCCCACGCGAGCTGGGCACGGAACGACGTCAGCCGCGGCGAGTCCGGGCGCGTGCTCTCGCGCTCCACTGCCTCGCTCAGGAACTCCACCGCGCGGAGGTACTGCCCGCACGCGCAGAAGACGCGCCCGCGCGCTGCGAGCAGGTCGGCGGTGATCACCTCCATGCGCAGCTGGTCGTGGAGCTCCTCCGCGCGCTTCAGGTGCGCGAGCGCGCCATCCCGGTCGCCGGAGAACGCGAGGCACTCGGCGAGCGCTTCGACGCACGTGGCCTCCTGCGCGCGGTTTGCGAACCGCTGCGCGGCGGCCAGGCCTTCCTCGGCCACACGCCGCGCCTCCACGAGGTCGCCCATCTCGATGTGCAGGAACGCGAGGTTCGAAAGGTAGAGCGGCGCGCGCGGCGACGCCGTGCCGCGCACCTGGGCGAGCGCCGCGCGAAACCATTCCGAGGCCTCGCGATACCGGCCCTGCGACGCGCACGCGATCGCCAGGTTGTGGAGCGTGGGCACCACCAGCTCGGGATCGGCGCCCGCCGGCAGCAGCTCGCGCACGGCGTCCAGCTGCGCCATCGCGGCGCGATACTGGCCCAGATAGAAGTGCGCCGACGCCTTCATCTGCAGCAGCCGCGCGCGCACGTCGAGCGGCAGCGACGCCGACGCCGCGAGCCCGCGCTCCGCCATGCCGAGCACGTGCTCGTGCCGGCCGCGCAGGTTCAGGACCTTGCCGAGCCCCAGGAGCGCCCGGCACTCGCGCTCGACGGCCGCCGTGCGCCGCGCCTCCTCGAGCACGCGCTCGTACGCGCGCTCGGCCTCGTCCCAGCGCCCGAGCGCCGCGAGCGCCTCTGCGCGGGCCAGCGCCAGCACCGCGCCGGTCTCGCCTCGGGCGCCCGGCGCGTCGTCCAGGAGCTGGAGGAGGAGGCTCGCGCGCCCCTGGCGAAGCAGCACCGGCGAGACCTCGAGCAGGAGCTCGTGCGCCAGGTCCGGATCCGAGCCATCGAGCGCGTGGCGCACCGCGCGCTCGGGCTCGCCGCGCCCGCGCAGCGCCCGCGCAGCCGCGGTCTCCAGCGCCTGCCACGCCGCGGGACCGTCGCGCGTCTCCACTTCCTGGCGCACGAATGCTCGCACCAGCCCATGCCATTCGTAGCTCGCGTCGAGCCCGGCGCCAAAGCTGCGCAAGAGACCGCGGTGGGCGAGCGATTCCAGCCGCGCACGCGCGTCACGCTGGCCGGCGAGCGACGCCGCGAGCAGCGCGTCGAAGCGCTCGAGCACGGCCGAGCGCTCGAGCAGCACGCGGGCGGCCGGCTCCAGCCGGCGATAGACCTCGGCCGAGAAGAACGCCTGGAGCTCGAGGTCGGGCACGCGCAGGTCGGCGAGCACGGTGTCGAGGCCGCGCGAAGGCTCGCGGCGCAGCGCCTCGAGCGCCAGCTGGACCGCGGTGGGCCAGCCGGCGGACGCCTCTTCCAGCCGCTCGAGCTCCGCCGGGACCGGCGCGCGACCGAGCGCGTTCTCCAGCAGCCGCGACATCTCGTCGCGGCTGAGGCGCAGACGCTCGGCGTCCAGCTCGAAGAGCTCGCCGCGCACGCGCATGCGCTCGAGCGCGAGTGGCGGCGGGGTGCGCGAGGCGGCGAGCACCCGCACCGCGGGCGGCAGCAGGCGGAGCATCGCGTCCAGGAACGTGACGATGTCGGCGTTCCCGCACGCGGCGTGCAGGTCGTCGATCACGAGCAGGCGCGGCGGACCCTTGAGCTCGGCGAGCGCCTGCGCGAACACCTCGCCCATCAGCTCCGACCCGCGTGCGCCGGGCTTCGCCTCCTCGATCAACCGCGCGAACGTGGCCCCGAAGCGCGGCGCGTCGGCGCGAAAGCCCTCGAGCAGGTGGCGGCCGAACACGCGCAGGTCGCCGTCCGAGGGCGAGAGGCCGTACCACACCACCGGCCGGTGGCGGCTGCGCGCGAACGCGGCGGCGAGCGTGGTCTTGCCCCAGCCGGCGTCTGCGGTGAGCAGCGTGAGCGGCCGGCCGGCGTTGCGCTCGAGCAGTTCGAGGAGCGCCGGGCGCTCGAGCGCGACCGCGTCCGGATTGGGGATCTGCAGCTTGACCCGGGAGAGCGGGGCCTGACGCGCGACGGGCCGGGACCGGGGAGTTCTGCGCATCGGGGCTCCGGATCGGATCGGGCGGTGGGGACCGACTTGAGAACACCGGAATCCTAGCACCAGGTGCGGTCCGGACCGCGACCCTCAGGTCTTCACCCCACAGACGCGATCGAGCTGCTCGAGCAGGTACGCCGGGTCGGTCAAGGCCGCCGACGACACCCAACGCTCGTGCGGCTCGTTCCCCATCAGCACCACATTCGTGTGCCGCGCCAGCGTGCGGTCCAACACGGGATCCGGGTCCGTGAACCCGAACCGCGCCCGGCAGAGCTCCAGGTCGCGCGGCGAGCCGGTGAGGAACGTCCAGCCGGGCCCGACGCCGTGCGCCTCGCGGTACTGGCGGAGCCGCGCCGGCGTGTCCTCCCGGGGCGCGAGCGTGAACGAGTACATGAACACATCGCGACCGCAGCGCTCGCCGAGCAGCCGCTGCAGCTGGACCAGGTTCTCGACCGCCGCAGGGCAGAGGGCGTCCCGGCACTCGCCGTGGAAGAAGTGGACGACGACCGTCTTCCCCTCGAGCAGGTCGTCGTAGAGCCGCACGCGCTGGTCGTCCTGCGTGCGCAGCGCGAGGTTCGGGAAGTACTCGCCGTGGAAGCCGCGCACCGGCCGCTGAGTGCCCGGACGTCGCCAGCGCTCGGCGGCCTCGAACACCGGGACCGCCGCGGCCACGAACGGCAGCAGGCCGAGCAGCGCGAGCCATCGCCGCCGGGTCACCTCGCCCGCCACGCCGCCGCGATCACGGCACGACCTTCCACTGGAACAGCAGGCCGTGGTCCTGGAGCACGGTGTTCTGCGAGTGGGTGATATATCGACCGACGAAATCCCGGAAGCGCCGGAACGTCTTCACCGTTTCGCCGGGGCCTAGCCACACCTGGTCCTCGCGCGCCGCCTCGTCCGCCGGGGGCGCCTGGCCGTTGCGGGCGAGGACCTGGTGCTCCTCCATGTGCACGTGCAGCGGGTGCAGCCAGCGTCCCGAGTCGTTGACGAAGTTCCAGATCTCCGCCGTGCCGAGCCGCGGACTCGCGGTGATGGCGTCGGGGTCGAACGGCTTCCCGTTCACGGTCCAGCCGCCGTTCACGCGACCGAAGACGAACGTGCGCTCGGTCGCCACCTCGGCGTGGTCCACGGACGGGAGGTCGAAGAACCGCTCCGGGATCTGGCTCGGGTCCCCATGGGTGTCGAGCGAGCCGTCGACGATGAACTTGAGGAGCTTCTGCCCGAACGGGAGCGGCAGCGTCTTCCCGGTCGGCCCGCGGCCATCCGCCTGCTCGAGGCGGTTCACCAGGAAGACCTCCTCCCCGCTCGCCACCTGGCTGAAGTCGATCACGAGATCGACCCGGCTCCCCACCGCGAGCCGGACGCTCTTCACCGCGCGCGGCCGCGGCAGCAGGTTGCCGTCATGCGAGAGCTGCACCATGGGCTGGCGGTTCGAGAGCTGGAGGTCGTAGAAGCGGGTGGTGCCCGCGTCCAGCACCCGGAAGCGGTACTTCCGTCGCGCCACGCGCATGAACGGCTGGATCTTCCCGTTCACCGTGAACGTGTCGCCGAGGATCCCGTCCAGGTCGAAGAGGTCGAAGAACCCCTTCCCCGACGGGTCGAAGAGACGGTCGTGGAGCACCAGCGGCACGTCGAACGCGCCGCTCGGCAGCCGCCATGTCGTGGGGCCGGGATCGTTCTCGTCTCCGCTATCGCACTCGTTGAACAGGTGGTAGAGCCCGACGTTCCCCCGGTAGGTGTTCTGGGCGGCGAAATCCAGGCAATGGTCGTGGTACCAGAGCGTGGTCACCGTCTCGCGGGGGTCGCCGTCGCGGCTGAACGCGGGGTCGCTGAAGCCTGCGCGCCGGTTGATCAGCAGGTGATCCTTGAACGTGCCAGGCTCGATCGTGTCCAGCGGATGGCCATCCGATTCCGACGCCTGGTGGCCGTTGTGGACGTGGGTGCTCGGCGTCGGGCGGCCATAGCCCACGTGCTGGTCGAGGCTCGGGAGCTGGTTGCGGAAGCGGATGAGCACCGGCCTGCCGTGGCGCGCATGGATGCGGGGACCCGGGAACGTGCCGTTGAAGCACCAGCAATCGTCCAGCGGCAGCTCGCGGTGCCAGCTCGCGAGCGTGAGGCGGTTCTCGATCACGTAGTGGTCTGCGTTCGCAGGATCGTAGAGATCCCAGTGCTGGTGGGGGGCGTTCCTTCCTCGCTCACCCGACGCGAGATCGACCACCTGCCGGGGCGTGGTGCCGAGCGAGCCCGGTTCCACGGGGATCGCGACCGGCGGGATCGGCAGCTCCTCGACCCATGGCGTCGTGGGCGGGCTCTTCGGTGCTCCTCCGGCGCCGGCCGCCCTCGTGGAGAGGCCGAGCTTGGTGACGAGATAGCCGGCACCGGTCAAGAGCCCCATCTTGATCAGGTCGCGTCGCGTGAGCTTCGCCTCCACCAGCTCGACGCGATTCTGGCGCGCTGTCTCGACGAGTCTCTGTCTCTGGCCGGGCATCCGGCGCGATCCTTTCGAGCGTGCTATAGCCCGTCGAGCGATTCGACGGGCCGCGATCTCCCCCATGCCTTCATCGGCGCCGCGGGCCCGCGACTGGACGCTGTCCGCCGGGTTTCGCGAGCGCTGGTGGCCCGGGCGGCAACCTGTGGCTCGCCAAGCGGTTGAAATGGTTCGTTCGCGCAGGACTTCACGGGCTGGTTCCGGCCCCAGAGCGCACGTTCACGGCGAAAGGCGGGCCTTCGACGCGTTCGCGAGTGCTCGATGAGCGTTTCGATCCGTGGTGGACGAGGACATCTCGTGGTTCTCGCCGCTCGCGAAGCGCGATGAAGGCCTTCGCCCATGGTGAACACGGCTCATCGACTGAGAGCAGCATCGCAATCGTGATGATCGAGGCGATGTGGATGGTCTCCGAACGGATGATTGTCGTTGTGAGTTCATCGCTACTGTCGGAGAATGCAGCTACCCCATGTCCATGGCCGGAGCCGCAACCATATGCACACGGACGAGCGGACCGCGACAGGTGTCCGCTTGCTGCACTCCATCTTCGAGCACCAGGCGGGCCGCACGCCTCGCGCCACCGCGCTCGAAGTGCCCCCAAGACGGGCTGGCGAATCTCGAGAGCGACTGACCTACGCCGAGCTGGACGCGCGCGCTGAGGCGCTCGCGCGCCGTCTCTCGGCGTGGGTGGACGGCGAGTGCGTGGTCGCCGTGTTGCTCCCGCGCGCCGGTCTCGACCTGTGGACCGCGCAGCTCGCGATCCTGAAGGCCGGGGCGGCGTGGACGTGCATCGAGCCGGACACGCCGGTCGAGCGCCTGCGCTTCCTGCTCGAGGATTCGCACGCGGTTGCGGTCGTGGCGCACGACGCGCAGCACGACGTGCTCCGCGCGGCGGGCTTCCCGGAGTCGCGCATCGTGTCGCCCAAGGCAGGCCCGACGCTGAACGGCGCGGCGCGGCCGCGCCGCGCGCCGGCGTGGCTCGGCCCCGAGACGCTGGCGTACGTCATCTACACCTCGGGCACGACCGGGCGCCCCAAGGGCGTGATGATCGAGCACCGGAGCGTGGCGAACCTGGTGCAGGCGGACGCCGCGCGGTTCGGCATCACCCCGGCGGATCGCTGCGCTCAGACCTCGTCCGCCGCCTACGACTCGTCGGTCGAGGAGGTCTGGCTCGCCTGGGGCACGGGGGCGGCCGTCGTGGTGGTGGACGACGAGCGCGTGCGCTCGGGCCCCGACTTCCTGCCCTGGCTCCGCTCGGAGGGCATCACGGTCTGGTGCCCGGCCCCGACCATGCTGCGCATGACCTGCAGCGACGACCCGGTGCGCGACCTTCCGGACGTTAAGCTGGTTTACGTGGGCGGCGAGGAGCTGACGCCCGACGTGGCCGAGCTGTGGTCACCCGGGCGCTGGCTCGAGAACGGGTACGGGCCCACCGAGTGCACGGTGACCTGCGTGCGCACCCGGATGAAGTCGGGCGAGCCGGTCACGATCGGACGGCCGCTCGAGGGCAATCGGGCCTACGTGCTGGATGGCGAACTGCGCGAGCTGCCGGTAGGCGAGATCGGCGAGCTGTTCATGGCCGGCGTGGGGCTTGCGCGCGGCTACCTGGGCCGGCCGGACCTGACGCGTGAGCGCTTCATCGAGCACCCGCGCTTCGGCCGCATCTATCGGACCGGCGACCTCGTGCGCAGGCTCCCGAGCGGCGACTACACCTACCACGGCCGCGCCGACACGCAGGTCAAGATACGCGGCCACCGGCTGGAGCTCACCGCGGTCGAGAGCGAGCTCTGCCGCTGCGAGGGCATCATCGAGGCCGCCTGCCGCGTCGAAGCGAACGGCGCGGGCCCCGAGCTGGTGGCGTTCGTGGTCACCGCCGACGGCCGCGAGCCGGATCGCGACGCGCTGCGGGCCGCGCTTCGCCGGGAGCTGCCCGAGCCCATGGTGCCGGCGCACATCGCACGGCTGGACGCGCTCCCGCGCGCGCCGCTCTCGGGCAAGCTCGACCGCCGGGCCCTGCCCGAGATCGCGCACGCCGCCGCGGTACCTCTCGGCGGGCGCGCGCCGGCGAGCGAGATGGAGAAGCTCGTCGCCGCGGCGTTCGCCACGCACCTCAAGGCCGCCGGACCGGTCACGGCCGAGGCCGATTTCTTCCTCGACCTGGGCGGCAACTCGCTGGTCGCCGCACAGGTCGTCTCCACGCTGCGACGCGATCCGCGCACCGCCTCGCTCACCGTGCGCGATCTCTACGAAGCGCGCTCCGTGGCCGCCATGGCCGCGCGCACCGCCAGGGTGCGCCCCGGCACTCCTCGAGCGGCGCAGCCGCGAGAGGCCGGCGACGCGGCCGGTAACGTGGCCGCTGAAGTGCGCGTCTCGCCGCACGCCGCCTGGGGCGTGGTCGCGCAGTGCGCGTTCTTGGGGCTGGCGCTGCTCGCGGTCGTCAATGCCGTGTGGTTCATCGCCTCGCGCGTGGTGCCGGCGCTCACCGGCGCGATCGGCGTCACCGCGTTCGTGCTCCTGCTCCCGAGCCTGGCGCTCGTGGGCGCGCTGCTGTGGGCGCTGGTCGCGGCCGCGCTCACCGTGCTCGCCAAGCGCGTGCTGATCGGGCGGTACAGGCCGGGACGCCATCCCTACCTGGGCTCGATGTACGTGCGCCACTGGATCGTGCTGCAGTTCGCGCGCAGCCTGCCCTGGGAGCTGCTCGAGAGCACGGGGCTCCGGGCGTGGCTGCTTCGAGCGCTGGGCGCCAAGGTCGGCGCCGACGTCCACCTGCACCGCGGCGTCGCCCTCCACCACGGCGGCTGGGACCTGCTCGAGATCGGCGACGGCGCGGCACTCGGACGCGACGTGTCGCTGGGGCTCGTCACCTACGACCACCAGCAGCTGGTGTTCGCGCCGGTCTCGATCGGTGCCAACGCCACGCTCGACACGCGTGCGCGCATGGGCGCCGGGAGTCGGATGGAGCCCGGCGCGTTCCTGGGGCCGCTCGCATGGCTCGCGGAAGGAGCCGTGCTTCCCGCCGGCGAGCGCTGGGAAGGAGTGCCCGCAGCCCGCGCCGGGAGCGCGCCGCCTGTGGCGCCCTCGAGCGCCGAGCCGCCGCGGCCCAGCGCGTGGCACGCGGCGCTCCTGCTCGCCGCCAAGCTGGCGGTCGCCCAGGTGGCGTTCCTGCCGGTCATGGCGCTCGCCGCCGTGGTGCTCTCGGCATGGGAGGCGGGGGCCGCGGGCCGCGCCCCGTTCGCGTTCTCGTCGCTGCCGCTCGGCGAGCTGGCGCTCGCGATCATGGCCGGCTACGCGATCTCGCTCCCGCTCCAGGCGCTGCTCTGCCGCGCGCTCGGCCGCGTCCAGCCCGGCGTCTACCCTCTCCGCGGGCGCACGGCGCTCACCGTGATCTTGAAGGAGCGCCTGGTCGAGACGGCGAACGTGGCGCTTTCCGGGACGCTCGCCTGGCCGGCCTGGCTGCGGCTCGCGGGCATGAAGGTGGGCCGCCGCTGCGAGATCAGCACCATCATGGAGGTGACGCCCGAGCTGATCGAGATCGCCGACGACTGCTTCTTCGCCGACGGCATCTACCTCGGACGCCCGCTGGTCCATCGCGGCCACCTCTACTGCGAGCGGACGTCGTTCGGCCGGCACACGTTCCTCGGCAACCACGCGGTGATCCCCGCCGGCGTGCACCTCCCCGGCGAGGTGCTGCTCGGCGTGAGCACGGTCGCCGATCCCGCCCGCGTCCGCGCCGGGAGCGCCTGGTTCGGCCACCCCGCGTTCGAGCTGCCGAACCGCGAGCTGGTGGTGGCCGACGAGCGGCTGACGTTCCACCCCCCCGCGATCCGCGTCGCGAACCGCGCGCTGTGGGAGTCGCTGCGGCTGGCGCTGCCCATCCTGCCCGCGTTCCTGGTGGCGTTCTGGGCCACGCGCCTTCCGCTCCTCGAGGTCGCCGCGCCTGCACCGGTGTTCGTGTTCGGCGTGCTGCCGCTGGCGGCGCTCGCGACCGGCACGTTCCTGTGCGCGATCACGCTCGCCGGCAAGTGGATCCTGCTCGGGCGCATGCGCGAGGACCGGCACCCGCTGTGGTCGTGCTGGTGCAGCCGCTGGGACTTCCTGTTCGAGATCTGGTCCGCCTACGGCCGGCCGGTGATCGAATGCGTCGAGGGCACGCCGTTCGTGAGCCTGTGGCTGCGCGCGATGGGCGCCCGCATTGGTCGGCGCGTCGTGCTCGGCACGAGCCTCGCCCAGGTCGTGGACCCGGACATGCTGGACGTGGCCGACGACGCCACGGTCTCGTGCCATCTCCAGCTCCACAGCTTCGAGGATCGAGTGCTGAAGCTCGGGCGCTCACACGTGGGCGCCGGCGCCACGCTCTCGGCCGGCTCGCTGCTGCTCTACGGGGCGCGCGTCGGCGAGCGCTCGCACGTCGCCGAGCAGAGCGTGGTGATGAAGCACGAGCACCTGCTCCCCGACCACGACTACGAGGGCGCGCCCACTCGCCCCGCGTCGCGACCGGCCCGCGAGGCATGAGCACCCGCGAGGGCGCCTGATGCCGCGCGCGGCCGCGCCTCCAGTACGCCCCGGCCCGCCTGCGGGGATCGTCGACGCCTGGCGCGTGCCGCTCCGCTCCCCGGAGCTGCCCGCCGCGACCTTCCGCGCCGTGCTCTCGCTCGACGAGCGCGCGCGCGCGGCGCGCATGAAGGTGGGCGCCGAGGAGTGGGCGCTCGCGCGCGGCGCGCTGCGCCACATCCTCGCCCACTACCTTGGCGAGCGCCCGCGCCAGCTGCGCTTCGAACGCGGGGCCGTCGGCAAGCCCCGGCTCGCGGGCGGCCGTGGCCCGCAGTTCAACCTCTCCTCACGCGGTGACCTCGCGCTCGTGGCCGTCGCGTGCGACCGCGAGGTGGGCGTCGACATCGAGCGCGAGGACGACATCGCCGAGATCCAGCGGCTCTCGAGCGAGTTCCT
>Ga0306920_100016555_pt1 | contig 10167 bp, 7 predicted proteins | sample flu12Cox44000170_FD_204666 | JGI IMG/M metagenome (GOLD analysis project Ga0306920, IMG submission 204666) | Lab enrichment of tropical soil microbial communities from Luquillo Experimental Forest, Puerto Rico - flux4day.12C.oxic.44.000.170 (v2)... | ecosystem: Environmental > Terrestrial >...
CTCTTGCCAGCTTCCTTGACCAGATGCCAATACCGTCGTTCGAATTCAGCCGCCCTTTGCTGCATGCCGTGACGATAAACCTGCTACACACCGGTGTCCAGCGGCTTCGAGGGCGCGGCAGTGCTTCGTTTGGCTACCCGGGCCGAACGAACAACACTTTGCTAGGGAGCAGTTTACGGACAGCAATGCGGGAAAATGACGCCCGAGCTTTCACCACCGCGCGATCTTTCACATGCGGAGAAACGTCACAATCAATCCACTCAAGGTGATCGGCACGGCCAAACCGTATGTCACAGCCTTGCCCCAGGAAACCCACTGCTCACGCACCGCACGGACGGCAAGCCAACGCATCAGCGGAAGATTGATCAAAACCGCGGTGACCACACCCGGTGTGTAGGAATGAAACCAAATCGTCGCCGGCACGTGCGGCACGAACACATTTACCAGCATCGCAACGATGCCCCCGAACAGCAGATTCGCCCACATGCTCTGCTTGCCTCTGCGCGCGCTGAGATAGGTAACAGCGCACGCAGCCAAAGCCAGCACAAGCAACGCAACGCGAATCGCAGCAGCGCTGGGCAGATGCAGCGGAAGTTGCTCGGCATGTTGCGCTGCCCATGCCGGCAGGGTGACCGCCTCCTCACCGTTATGCACTGCAACGGCGATCGGGAATAGCCATTGAAGTCGGCCGAACAGCATGAAGGCAGGTTAACAGGCCAGCGCCCACGGGTAACACCTTCGCGACGTGTGAGAGCAGAGCCGGGGCGCGGCAGAATCGCTTGCACCGTGTCTCACAGCGTGGTTTATGCGAACGGATCCACAGTTCAGGCCGGAGGGCAAGGTGACGCTGACCAAGCCTCTACGACTCAGGAGGCCTTGCGAATCAGCTTCGGGGCATTGAGAGTTTCTGACAGTTTCCTCCGCTAGCGAACACGATGCTCAAAATATTTAGCCAACCCGCTCTTCCGCGGGCGCCTTCGCGAACAAGATCTCCAGCACCAGCAATCCCGCGCCCACCACGATCGAACTGTCCGCGACGTTGAACGCGGGCCACTCGTAGTGACTCACGTAGAAGAGCAGGAAGTCGGTGACGTGTCCGGCGGCGACGCGGTCCCAGAGGTTGCCGAGAGCTCCGCCGAGGATCAGTGCTAAGCCGACGCCGGTCGAGCTGATGGTGTGGCTGTTCTTCCAGAGCAGGCGCGAGACGATCACCAGTGCCAGAACCGAGAAGGCGACCAGCATGCCGACTTTCCACGACGAGGGCGAGTCGTTGAAGATGCCGAAGGCCGCGCCCCGGTTCTCGATGTGCGTGAAGCTGAAAAAGCCTGGGATGATGCGAATGCTGTCGTGCAGCGGGATGCGGCGCTCGACGGCCAGCTTGGTGATGCGGTCGAGCACGATCACGCCAATCGAGATCAGCAGGTAGTACTTGCGCATGGCGTGGGACTGGCTCACTGGCTGCCGCCTTCGATTTCTTTCAGCACCGCGCTGCAGCGCTCGCAGACGGTTGGGTAGTTCTTGTCTTCGCCCACGTGGATCGAGTAGTTCCAGCAGCGGTCGCATTTTTCGCCGTCAGCGTTCCGCACCTCGACGGCGACCGAACCCGTGCCGTTGCCGGATTTCTGTGCGAGCGTCACGGCCGACACGATGAAAAGGTAGCGCAGTTGATCGCGGTAAGCATTGAGCACCGAGTAAACCGGGTCGGCGGCCGAGAGCTTCACCTGCGCTTCGAGCGCTTTGCCGATCAGCTTGCTGTTGCGCGCGTTTTCCAGTTCTTTCAGCACTTGCTCGCGGACCGAGAGCAGCGTCGCCCAGTCCTGCGCTTGTTTGGGGTCGTCGCCAATGTCTTTTGAGCCTACGATCTGTTCGCGCGAAGGGAAGAGTGCCATGTGCACGCTGGCCGGGCGCGTGGCGAGCTTGGGCAAGAATCCCCAGACTTCGTCGCAGGTAAACGTCATGATGGGCGCGAGCAGGCGCACCAGCGCTTCGCCGATCCGCCACAGGGTGGTTTGTGCGCCGCGGCGTCCGCGCGAATTTGGTGCAGAAGTATAGAGGCGGTCTTTCACAACATCCACATAGAACGCGCTCAGTTCGACCGCGCAGAAATTCAGCACGCGCTGATAGATCTTGTGAAATGCGAACTCGCCGTACCAGCGCTGCACATCGGCCGAGAGCGCGGCGGTCTGACGCAACATGTACTGGTCGATCGATTCCAATTGATCGAACCCCAGCGTGTTTCTCTCCGGATCAAAGTCGTACAAGTTGCTCAGCACGTAGCGAAACAGGTTGTTGCGGATGGTGCGGTAGTTTTCCGCGATGGTCTGGATCAGGCGCTCGGAGCCGACCACGTCTTCGCGGAAGTCAACGGAAGCAACCCACATGCGTACGATCTCAGCCCCGAGGCGATTTGCGATGTCGACCGGATCAACATCGTTGCCGCGCGACTTTGACATGGCCTGGCCGTTTTCGTCGAGCGTCCAGCCAACCGTGGCGACGTGCTTGTAGGGCGCGTGGTTCTCGGTGCCGACCGTGCACAAAAGCGACGAGTGGAACCAACCGCGGTGCTGGTCACCGCCTTCGAGATAGAGGTCGGACGCAGGCGGATACTCGGGTTCAGCGGCGCGCAAAGCCAAGTAACTCGATCCCGACTCGAACCACACGTCGAGAATGTCCATTTCTTTCTTGAACTTTGTGCCCTTGCAGTGCGCGCAGACTGCCCCCGCGGAAAGCGCGTCGGCTTCGGGCGTGTACCAGGCGTCGGCTCCCGACTTCGCAAACAATGCTTCGACCTTGCGATGGATCGCCGGATCGGTGACTGGCTTGCCGCAGCTCTCGCACAGAAAGACCGCGATTGGCACGCCCCAAATGCGCTGGCGCGAGATGCACCAGTCGGGACGATCTTTGATCATGTTGTAGATGCGGCCTTCGCCCCAGGCCGGGTCCCATTTCACTTTGTTGATCTCTTCGAGGGAGCGCGAGCGCAGCGTGGCCGCGGCTGCGCCTTTGCCCGGTTCGGGCATGGGTGTTTCCATTCCGATGAACCACTGCTCGGTGGCGCGGAAGATGATGGGGTTATGACAACGCCAACAGTGCGGATAGGAGTGCTCCAGCGGCTCGGTGTGCAGGAGCACGCCGCGATCCTCGAGCAGATCGACAATGGGCGCGTTCGCTTCCCACACTTTCTTGCCATCGTACTCGGGCAAGCCTTCGCGGATGAAGCCCGCTTCGTCGACGTGTGTGGTCGCGTCGAGGTTGTATTTCAGGCCAGTGATGAAGTCTTCCGCGCCATGCGACGGCGCGGTGTGGACGACGCCCGTGCCGGTGTCCATGGTGACATAGTCGGCCAGCACACCGAGCACGTCGCGTTCGAGGAACGGGTGGCGGAAGTTGAGGCGCTCGAGCACTCGGCCAGGGAAGCGAGCAAGTTCCTTCGCGTCCGTGAGCTTGCACTTCGCCATCACGTCATTCGCCAGTTTGCCCGCAACGATATAGACCTCGCTGCCCGATTCGAGCGCGACGTACTCTTCGTCTGGATGGAAAGCGACCGCCATCGACGCAGGCAGCGTCCAGGGCGTGGTCGTCCAGATGATGGTGTTAACTTTCTTGCCACGAAGCGCGGCGTCGATCTGCGCGGGATCATCCTTCAGCGCGTACTTCACCCATACCGTGGTCGAGGTATGGTTTTCATATTCGACTTCGGCTTCGGCAAGCGCGGTCTGGTCGTGGATGCACCAGTAGACCGAGCGCAGGCCTTTGTAGACAAATCCGCGTTCAAGAAATTTGTAGAACGTGCCCAGTACGACCGCTTCATACTCGGGCGTCATGGTCGAGTATGGGCGCGCCCAACGACCGAAGACGCCAATGCGCTTGAATTGCTCGCGCTGCAGGTCGAGAAACTTTTCAGCGTACTTGCGGCACTCCCGGCGCACCGACGACGCCGGCATCTGCAGCTTCTTCTTGCCGAGTTGCTGGTCGACTTTGATCTCGATGGGCAGGCCGTGGCAGTCCCATCCGGGCACGAACGGCGCGTCATGGCCGGCCATGCTTTTCGACTTCACGATGAAGTCTTTTAAACATTTGTTGAGAGCATGGCCCATGTGCAGCGCACCATTGGCGTAGGGCGGTCCGTCGTGCAGGACATACTGGGGAAAGCCGCGGCCCTTCCGGGCCTCCTGAATGCGCTCGTAAATGCCGATCTGTTCCCAGTGCTCGAGGAGTTTGGGCTCCCGTTGCGGCAGGTTGGCCTTCATGGGGAAATCGGTTTTGGGCAAATTGATGGTCTGCTTCAGTTCGAGCGGCACTCGGTGGAGTTCTCCCAAATGGTTGATTTTTTTCATTATAGGGACCAGTATGTGTGCGCGTCCAACGCTGGCAAGACGACCGAGAGGGTGCGGCGCCGAGAGTAACCAGCCCGGCGGGCGATAGTGTCGGTTCCACACTGCCGGCACTTCGAAATGCACTGTCGAAAATGAAAAGAAAGCGTGTACAATTTTGGGAGCGGGTGTTGGCTTGGCGCATCTAACCGACTGAAAGTAGAGTGCAACTGTGGGCCGCGAAGGAAAGCGAAAAGCGCTCTGGTTCGAAGTTCGAAACTAATGATCGCTGAGGCAACTTCCGGCGGCTTCAGCACATCAGGGTAGGGAAGGCGCTGCTCGTCCTGTTACAGGGGAAAGGCCAGCCTTCGTTTCAATTTATGGCAACAAACGACGTTCATTCCCCGATCGAGACTGAAGTTGAGCTGCCCCCTGTGAGCCAGCCGTCTGAACCCCAGCTAAATCTGCTGCTGTCGCAGGACGTGCTCGACGTTCCGCTCTGGAAATCTTTGTTTTCGGGGATCGATGAGGCGCTGTTCCCGAAGAAGCAACCGCCGCTGGTGCTGACCTCGAAGCCCGTCGCGACGGGTGAGTCGTGGGGCGAACAACTGGAGCGGCCGTGGTGGAAGTCAGTTTTTGATAACTTCGGGGATGCCTTCAAGAAGCAGGGCCCGGTCGCGAGATCCGCTGAGAGTGATCTGGATCGAGCGCTGGCGCGGCCCTGGTACGACTCGATTGTCACCAATATTCAGGATGCGTTGTTCCCCAAGAAGCTGCCGCCGCTCGAACTGACCTCGAAGCCGCTTCCGGTACGCGACATCTGGGGCTTCTACGATAACAAGCGAGATGGCGCGCTGGTTTCGACTGCAGTGCACGTGGTGATGGTTGCGCTGCTGATCGGCGGGACGTTGTGGGCGCGACATCACATCAGCGAAGGGCCGAAGGTCACGGCGGTCATGCCACTGTTGAATGACAGCGACATACCGGCGCTGCCGCCTTCGAAGACCCAGGTCGGCGGCGGTGGCGGTGGTGGCGATCGCGACAAGCTGCAAGCGACCAAGGGCAAGCTCCCCAAGTTCGCGATGGAGCAGATAACGCCGCCCATGGTGGTGGTGCGGAATGAGAATCCCAAGCTTGCAGTCGAGCCTACCGTAGTCGTTCCACCGGAGATCAAGCTGGCGCAGGCGAATCTGCCGAACCTGGGAGATCCGATGGCGGCGATTCCGAATGGCCCGCTGTCGAATGGAACAGGCACTGGCGGCGGCATCGGTTCGGGTAGTGGCGGCGGCGTAGGTTCGGGCAAAGGCCCGGGTGTTGGACCCGGTGAAGGTGGAGGCATTGGCGGTGGCGTGTTTCACGTAGGCGGCGGAGTTTCCGCGCCTCGCCTGCTCTACGAAGCTGACGCCGAGTTCTCCGAAGAAGCCCGTAAGGTTAAGCATCAGGGAACGGTCGTGTTGGCGCTGGTGGTGGGCCCCGATGGCCGGACGCGCGACATTCGCGTCGTCAACAGTCTGGGTATGGGTCTCGATGAGAAGGCGATCGAAGCCGTGAGCAAATACCGGTTCGAGCCTGCGATGAAAGATGGCAAGCCGGTCGCCGTGCAGATTAGCGTGGAAGTGGAATTCCGGTTGTACTGAGAATCCAGCAAGCAAGAGTTACTGAAAACGGCCGCCCGTGGGCGGCCGTTTCTGCTGAGGGTCGAACAAGACTTCCCCGGTCTGCCTGCCCTCTTCCCTCGATTCGGGTTATCTTCGACAAAGGCTGCGTGCCGATTCTCTCTAGCACTCTTACTTCTGCCCAACCACACTCACAGCCTTCGATTTGCTCGAGGCCGCCGCGTCAGGTCGTGCGCGGATGTCCGATGCCCTCCTACTACTCCTTCAAGTCCACGTGCTGCACATCTCTGACGCGATAGCCGAGAAACCTCGCGCCCAGATGCTGGAACTTCTCGACGGAGTCCGTGGCGAAAAATCGCATCCGGGTTGGACCTCGACGCTCGACGTCGGCTGCGACCGCAATGGCGGCAGCGGTTTTCAACGTGGAAGCGGCCGCGTCGGCTTCTCCGGGCGGAGGAAGGATGGCCGGAACTGCCCTTGGAGGCTGCGGCGGCGGAAGTTGCGCGGCGACGAACTCGGCCGTCGAGTGAGCTGAATCGACAATCCTGGCGGTCGGTGGGGCGACGCGTGCCAGCAGCGGCTGCAGCAGCGGGTAATGCGTACAACCGAGAACCAGTACGTCGGCGTCTTGAAAGCCGTCGGCAAAAGCCTCGGCAAGGTAGATACTTGCGACCTGCTCGGTCACCGGATGGTCGATCCAACCTTCTTCCACCAGCGGAACCAGTAGCGGGCACGCCTTCTCGTGCGCATGGATTCCACGGGCTTCGAGTGCATGACGGTAGGCGTGGCTGGCGACGGTGGCTTCGGTGCCGATGACAACTACTTTTCGAGCGCGGCTGTGCTGTGCGGCATGCTGCGCTCCGGGTTCAACTACGCCGACCACGGGAACGGAAGAGGCGGCGATGATCTCGGGTAAGGCAAGGGCGGTTGCGGTGTTGCACGCGATCACAAGAAACCTCGCACCCTTGCCCTCCAGAAAACGCGTGGCTTGGACCGCGTAACGAGCGACGGTCTCCGCCGACTTGCTGCCGTAGGGCAGACGCGCCGTGTCGCCGAAGTAGAGGTAATCGGCGGCCGGAATCAGCTTGATCAGTTGTTTGAGGACGGTGAGTCCGCCGAAGCCGGAGTCGAATACGCCAATGGTAGGTCTGCGAGGCATGGGTTTGTCAGAGCATCATCATAGAGTAAGTGGGCCGCTGGGACAGGTTACGGGTTGGGTGCCGGCGAGATTAGTGGCATGGCTCCGTGCCTAAATCAAAAGCGAAAACGCAGACACGCGGAGACTGCGCGGAGTCTCGCGGAGCTCAGCCCCTGCTCACTTTCTTCGCCGATGTCAGAAGATAGTCCTGACGGAAGAGGTTCTCTGCGAAGAAAACGCAACTTCCGCCCTAGCTTCGTCGAGTAGGGACGGCTTGCGTCAACTCGGCAGTGAGCTTGTCTTGACGCGCCATAGCGCAACAGGGGCCAGGCGGGATTGGGGCGCCGTGCGGGCACGTGCGCGGATGTCCCAAAAACGCGCAGATCTTGTCGGTCGCTCCGGGCGAGAGAATGTGCTCGAACTTGCAAGCCTGTTGCTCGATTTCGGACTCGCTGTCCATGGCCAGGCTGTCAGTGAACAAGCGCTCGGCCAGGCGATGGCGACGGATGATGCTGCCGGCTCGACTACGGCCACGCGTGGTCAGCGTAACGATGAGGCTGCCGTCGCCAAGCGACATGCCGTCGGGGCGGAGCGCTTCGTGGCACGGGTTGGTGAATGGCTTGTGCTGGTGCGGTTCGGGCGGATGCGGAGTGGAAGACACAAGCTCCATGTCGAGCATCTTCTCGATCGCGATCGAGACCGGAAGCGCGCCATGGACTTCCATGCGTCCGACTTCGGCGATCTCACCATGCTCTTCGAGCACCCAGAGTTCTTCGAGGATCTCGTCGAATTGTTCTTCGTCCGCCATCGAGAAAACTTCCTGGGCGGCGATCTTGCCGTGATGCAGCTCGATGCGGCGGTCGGCGAGTCGCGCCACCACCGGGTCGTGTGTGACCATCACGATGGTGCGACCCTGCTGGTGAAACTCGCGCAGGAGGCGCAGAACGATTTCTTCATTTTGCGCGTCGAGATTGCCGGTGGGCTCGTCGGCGAGGATGATCTTCGGATCGTTGATGAGCGCCCGCGCGATGCAGACGCGCTGCTGCTCGCCGCCGGAAAGTTGGGAGGGCAGGTGATGAGCGCGCTCATTCAGGCCGACACGTTCAAGGGCATCAAGTGCTTCCTGCTCGTCGGTCATGCTGTGGAAGTACTGCGCGAGCATGACGTTTTCCACGGACGTCAGATAGGGGATCAGGTGAAATTGCTGGAAGACAAAGCCGATCTTTTCGGCGCGCACGCGGTTCAGTTCGGACCCGGAGATATTGGCGACGTTTTCGCCATCAAGCCAGATTTCGCCGGTCGAGGGTCGGTCGAGGCAGCCAATCAGATTGACCAGTGTTGATTTACCAGAGCCCGATGGGCCCATGATGGAGACCCACTCGCCTGGGTCAACGGTGAGCGAGAAATCATCGAGGGCCTTGATGTTGGTGGTGCTCTCTTCGGCCTGCGCCGGGTACAAGCGGCTGACGTTCCTGAGCTTGATCACGTCACTCTCCCTTGAGGATGATCGCAGGCTCGACTCTGCGGAGTAACGACATCGGTAATAAGGCTGAAAGTAATGCGACCGCGATACTTCCCAGCATAACCCAGGGGAGCACGCTGAAGCGTGGAACTACGGGCGCGTGAAAGTTGGCACGACCGATCCAGACGGCTAGTCCGATGCCCAACGCGAAGCCGACGATCGCACCTACGGCTCCCAAGGCAGCCGCTTCCGCGGCGAAGAATCCGCTGACCAGCGTCTCTGAAGCGCCGAGGGCTTTCATGATGGCGAAGTCTTTGCGGCGGTCGAAAACCCACCCGGTAAGCGTTGCAAGCACGCAGAGCGCTGCGGTCAGGATGATCAGAACCGCGGCAGCGTAGAGCGTGGCGCGCGTCTTGCCGAGAGCGCGGGCCTCGCCTTCGACGATCTGGCGGACCGGGCGAACGTCCGCGGTGGGCAGCGTTTGGGAGAGCGTTTGGAGCGCGGCGTTGACTTCGGTCGGTGAACCGTTGACGGCTACTTCGATGGTGGAAGGCTCGAGGTTGGTCCAGGATTTGAATTCGGGGAGCGAGATGTAGACGCGCCCATCTTCGGCGGCGCCAGTTTGCACCGTGCCTACCGGAGTGAGATCGAGTTTGCTGCCCTGGAAGGTGAGTTCGAACGGCTTGCCGTCGGGCGAGACATTGTTAAGTGCGCGCGTTCCCACCAGCGCCTGAGCAGGTGCACTGGGCCACGCCGTGACCGACCACCAGTGATTGAGATTCTGCACGCGTGCGAAATCGGTGCCGGCAACGACGACTGATTGTCCGTTGTGCGTGCGAGCGACCACATAAGCAAACGGGACAGAGAGGCCTTTCCCGGCGAGTGTCTGATCGACGTGAGCAAGGGCCTCGGGCGGCAGGGAAGTGCCGTCTTTGCCCGCGATAACAATGTTCGCCCCATAGCTGCGGAACTCGGTGCGCAGCTTCGCTTGCACATCGACGTAGAGATTCATCATGGCGGTAGCGACGGCCGCGGCGACCACCATGGCGAGGAGCGCAGAGGCGGCGCGACCACGACGAAGGACCGCGGCACGCAACAGCATGCGCAAGAACATCGAAGCGTGCGGAGCACTGGCGCGACGAGCAGAGACATCGGGCGTTGCGGAGTTTGCGGGAGTGGTCGGAGCGCTCATGCGTCGCCTCGCAACGCGAAGACCGGATCAAATTGCACGGCCTTGCGAATCGCAGCAGCGCTTCCGGCAAAGGTCACGATGATGGCAATTGCCAGGATTACCGGGAAGAGCACAGGCTGGATGCTGATGTCGGCAGCGAAGATGGAGCGGCCAATCTGGCGGGCGAGTGTGATGCCTATTGCGTAGCCAGCCACGCCTCCGAGGATTGCGAGCACTGCGCTCTCCGCGAAAAAGAGCGCGGCCACACCGAGGTTGCCTGCGCCCAAAGCCTTCATCAGTCCAACTTCGCGGCGGCGTTCGAAGATTGCGGTGGCCATTGCAGCGGAGACGGCGAGTGCAGAGGCAAAGAGCGCGGCGAGCGTAACCAGCAGCATCAGGCCCTTGATGCGCGAGAGCACCGTGCCTTCATTTTGTGCGACCTGACGAATCTGTTCGGCGTGGGAGTG
>Ga0306920_100016556_pt1 | contig 10166 bp, 9 predicted proteins | sample flu12Cox44000170_FD_204666 | JGI IMG/M metagenome (GOLD analysis project Ga0306920, IMG submission 204666) | Lab enrichment of tropical soil microbial communities from Luquillo Experimental Forest, Puerto Rico - flux4day.12C.oxic.44.000.170 (v2)... | ecosystem: Environmental > Terrestrial >...
GGCTGCGTCGTCGGGAATCTCGCAACCAAATTCCTCTTCGAAGGCCATGACGAGCTCGACCGTGTCGAGGCTATCGGCGCCGAGATCGTCGATGAAACTCGCGTTGTCCGTGACCTTTTCAGGTTCCACGCCCAAATGCTCGACTACGATCTTCTTCACCCGCTCGGCAGTATCACTCATGGTCCCAACCTCTTCGTTCAACGCGACCTATTAATTCGAATTCAGGTCCCGTCCGAGTCTGCGTTCCAAGTCTGCGCCGATCTTGGGCGACGGCCACGTCGTCGCCGATGAGAAGCTGATGTTCGCGCCCCGCTGGTTCTTTCGGCTTCCCCAGCCCAGTCGCGGTTCGGTTACCATACTTCATTTGCGTTGACTAGCGCGACCGCACCCTGCCGAATCCCCTTAGAACATCGCCATTCCGCCGTTGACGTGCAATGTCTGCCCGGTCACGTAGGCGGCCTCGTTGGAGGCCAGGAAGACCACGGCCGCGGCCACCTCCTCTGCAGTGCCGGCCCGGCCCGCGGGAACTTTCGACAGAATGGCGTCGCGCTGCTTGTCGTTGAGCTTATCTGTCATCGGCGTGACAATGAATCCGGGTGCGACGCAATTGGCGGTGACGTTGCGCTTGGAATATTCCTGGGCGGCAGCCTTGATCAGCCCGGTGATGCCGGCCTTGGCGGCGATGTAATTGGCCTGTCCCGGATTGCCGGTCAGTCCGACCACCGAGGTGATGGCAACGACGCGGCCAAAACGGCGCCGCATCATGCCGCGCACGGCGGCGCGCGCCAGCCGGAACGTCGCCGAAAGATTGACCGCGATCACCTGCTCCCAGTCCTCGTCGCGCAACTGCACCAGAAGATTGTCGCGCGTCACTCCGGCATTGGCGACCAGGACGTCGAGTTGGCCCATCGCCTCCTCGGCACGCGGCACCAGCGCCTCGACTGCCGCTGTATCGACAAGGTCGCACGGCAGGACATGAACGCGGCTGCCGAGCTCCGCCGCGAGCTGATTGAGATTACTGAACCGCGTGCCGGAGAGCGCCACCGTCGCACCCTGGCCATGAAGGGTCCGCGCGATGCTGCCGCCGATGGTGCCGGTGGCGCCGGTGATCAAAGCGGTTTTTCCGGTGAGATCGAACATGGTCGTCCTCGTGAAAACCGTCAAGGTGCTGCCTTGAACTGGGCGACATCCTCGGGCGTGCCGATTGCGGATGCGGCGGCCGCCGCCGCGATGCGTTTGATCAGACCGGTCAGCACCCTGCCGGCGCCGACCTCATAGAATGTCGTCACGCCGGCCTGCGCCATGAATGCAACGGACTCGCGCCAGCGCACCGTGCCCGTCACCTGCTCTACTAGGCAGCGGACGATGCCGGCGGGATCGCTGATCGGCTGCGCCAGGACGTTTGCGACCAGCGGCACGCTTGGCCGATTGATTGACACCTTGGCAAGCGCTTCGGCCATGGCATCCGCGGCGGGCTGCATCAACGTGCAGTGGAAGGGCGCGGATACCGGCAGCAGCATCGCGCGTTTTGCACCGCGCGTCTTGGCGATCTCGACGGCGCGCTCCACCGCAACCTTGTTGCCGGATAGCACGACCTGCTCGCCGCCATTGTCGTTCGCTGCCGCGCAAATGCCGGTCGCGGCGGCTTCCGCCGCGATCACCTTGGCGGCGTCGTAATCGAGGCCGATGAGGGCCGCCATGGCGCCGGCGCCGACCGGCACTGCTTTCTGCATGGCGCGTCCACGGATGCGAAGCAGCCGCGCCGCGTCGGTGGTCGAAAACGCGCGCGCGGCGGCAAGCGCCGAATATTCGCCGAGCGAGTGGCCGGCGACAAAGGCGGCGTCGCGTTCGAGATTGACGCCTGCTTCCGCCTCGAGCACCCGCATGGTCGCGAGCGACACCGCCATCAATGCCGGCTGGGCATTTTCGGTGAGCGTGAGCGTCTCCGCCGGGCCGTCCCAAATGATCACGCTGAGCCGCTCGCCGAGCGCCGCGTCGACTTCCTCGAACACGGCGCGGGCGGGCGCAAAGGCTTCCGCAAGGGCCTTGCCCATGCCGACCGTCTGGCTGCCCTGACCTGGGAAAACGAACGCAACCGCCATCTAACTGCCCCGTTAAGAGGGGCGAAAGATACTCCGATCCGGGCCGTGTCAAGTCGGACGGGCTCGGTAACAGATCGACAACCGCAGCCAGTTAATCGCTTCGTTCGAGGACCAAAGCGCGTCGCGCATCGCTGACGAGCCTGGTTCTGTGGGTATATACGCACCGGTTACCGACGAGGAATTGACCCGAGCCCGCAGCGACCCCGCTTTCCGGCAGAGGCTGTTGGGCCGAAACCTGGAGATCCTGCTCTCGGGCATCAAGAAGCTGCGCAAGGCCCCCACCCCGACCGACGAGGACTCCAAGCAAATCCGCGGGCGTCGAATTGGCCGTGCGACTGGCCGAGATCATCCAGGGGCCCGCAGGGCCCGTGAAGCCGGCCCGCTGAGCCTCAATAGCCTTGCCTTTCTGCATCGGCCACGCGTATAAGGCCGGCTTCCGCTCGACCCCGGCCGGGGGCTGAACGGACGGCCGTGCGGCGCCTCTGGGGCGCTTGCAGGGTAGGACCCTCGGGTCCGGCGTCCGGTGTCCCCGCCTTCAGAGCATTCGAGCCTTTCCCGAAGGGCTCGAGGGGCTTGGCGCCGCGGCGAGCGACGGTGGAACTTTAGGAAAGGGCATTCATGCCGCTTTATGAACACGTCTATTTAGCGCGCCAGGACGCCAGCGCCCAACAGGTCGAGGAATTGACCGCGCAGTTGAAGGGCGTGATCGAAGGTCTCGGCGGATCGATCACCAAGTCCGAGTACTGGGGCGTTAAGTCCTTGTCCTACCGGCTGCGCAAGAACCGCAAGGCGCACTTTACGCTGATGAACGTCAATGCGCCGCCGGCCGCGATCAACGAGATCGAGCGGCTCGAGCGCCTCAATGAAGACGTGCTGCGCTATCTGACCATTCGGGTCGATGAGCACGAGGAAGGCCCGTCCGCCATGATGCGCCGGGCCGAGCGCGATCGCGACCGCGACGACCGGCGCGGCGACCGCTTCGACCGTGGTGACCGGTTCGAGCGCGGCGACCGAGGTGATCGTGGCGACCGCGGTGACCGTGGCGACCGTCCGCGCGAGCGGCGCCCACGTGACGATGAAGCCGAGACGGCGACGGAGGATTGATCATGGCTATGGCACCGCAAGGTAGCGGGGGTGGCCGCCGGCCGTTCTTTCGACGCCGCAAGAGCTGCCCGTTCTCCGGCGCCAATGCGCCGAAGATCGATTACAAGGACGTCAAGCTGCTGCAGCGGTTCGTATCGGAACGCGGCAAGATCGTGCCCAGCCGCATCACCGCGGTTTCAGCCAAAAAGCAGCGTGAGCTTGCACAAGCGATCAAGCGCGCCCGTTTTCTTGGGCTGCTGCCCTACGTGATCCGCTAGAGCGTGATCCGCTAAAGCATGATCCCGAAAAGTGAGAACCGGTTTTCGGACAAGATCATGCTCAAGCAAGGCGCGGCCGCAGAGGAGATCTCGAGATGGAAGTGATTTTGCTCGAACGCGTCGCCAAGCTCGGCCAGATGGGCGATGTGGTGCGCGTCAAGGACGGCTTCGCCCGCAATTTCCTGTTGCCGCGCGGCAAGGCGCTGCGCGCCACGGCGGAGAACCGCGCGCGCTTCGAGACCATGAAAAGCGACCTCGAAGCCCACTCGCAGGCGATGAAGGGCGAAGCCTCGGTGGTGGCGGAGAAACTCAACGGCAAGAGCTTTACGGTTCTGCGCCAGGCCTCCGAGTCGGGCCAACTGTTCGGCTCGGTCTCGCCGCGCGACCTCGTCGGCCTGATCGGCAGCGCCGGCTTCACCGTGAACCGCAATCAGATCGCACTCAATGCGCCGATCAAGACCATCGGCCAGCACAGCGTGCCGATCTCGCTGCATCCCGAGATCGAGACCACGATTGCGGTGATCGTGGCCCGCAACAACGACGAGGCGGCACGGATCGCGCGCGGCGAAGACGTCGCTCAATTGCGCGACGCGACCGAGGCCGAGGCTGCGATGATTGCCGCTGAAGCGTTCTTCGAGCCCGAAGCCGCGGACGCCGCCCGCGAGGGCGGCGAGGCGGAAGCCGAGATCCCTGCCCCGGCCGGCGACAAAGCCTAACCCGACGAAACGTTCGTCCGGCAGGCCTTCATCGGTGAAGCCTCAATCAAGGAATCTCAATCGGGAATATCGTCGCGCGGGACCAGAGTGGTTTCGCCGCTCTCCGGATTTGCCGGCATCGCAGCATTCTGCGCCGGAGCGGCGGGCGGCGGAGCACTCTCCTGGACCGGCGCGCCCGACACAGGCGGCTCGGCCACCGAGGCCGCGGCCGGCTGGGGCGAGCCGGGACGGGTGCGCGCAGTCCCCGGCGGCTGCCGGCCAAGTGGCGGCTTCTTCTCTTCCTCCGGCTTGAGCTTTACGGTCGCGGCAGGCTCCTCGGGCTTTGCCGGTGGCTTGGTACCGGGAGTGCCGGAATGGGCTGCCGTCTTTGGCGGCTCCTCAGGCTTGCCCTGAGTCGCCGGCTTGGGCGCCGTGCGGGCCTGCGTCGGCTCACCACCCCCCGCCCCCATCACGTAGGCCGCCATGGCCGCGGCCTGATCGCGGCTCGCTGTATAGTGCTCGCCCAGGAACGAGGCGAGCTCCGAACTGCCCCTGCCCTTTGCCAGGCCGCGCGCGCCTTTGTGGCAGCTCGCGCAAACGTTGGCGAAGATCTCGCCCGGTGACTTGCCCTGATCGATACTGACCTGGGCAAGGGCGACCGCCGGAGCGAGGCCCAGCGCCAGGGCGATCATGGGCGCGAGGCGCCAAAACACCGCAGTCTCCTTCGGGCTTTCGATCGGATGCCCCATCATTCTATCCCAAAATCGGCCTTAGGCGAGGACGGTTCCCGGATCGAGAACACAATTGGCGCGTTGCTGGTCAAGGATGATTTTGTTTTAATAACGGCAAGACTTGTTACTGCAAGACTTGCGCGCCCAGCGATTGTCGATGGTGCAGTGCGACGACCGGCCGCAATCGGGGTGCAGTCGCCATCGGGCGTAGCGGCGCGGTGTAAGGCGTGGAGGCGACCCTGCATCGGTTGCTGCCGATGCTTCTCGACCAACTGATCCGCCGTGGGGCGCTTACGGTAACCACGGCTGCGGGGAGAACTTACACCTTCGGCGACGGCACCGGCCCGACCGCGTCGGTGCGCTTTACCTCGGCGACGGCGCAGCGTGCGACACTGCTCGATCCCGAATTGAAGCTCGGCGAAGCCTACATGGACGGCACTTTTGTCGTCGAGCGCGGCTCGATCGCCGACGTGCTGGCGATCCTGTTCGATCACGAGCAAATTGCCGTGCCCTGTTGGCTCTCGCCGAGCTGGCTTTTGCGCTACACGCTCCGGCGTTTGCAGCACTTCAATCCGCGGCGCCGCGCCAGCCGCAATGTCGCACGATCTCGACGGCAGGCTTTACCGGCTGTTCCTCGACGGCGACGAGCAATACAGCTGTGCCTACTTCGAGTCGCACGAGCAGTCGCTCGACGATGCGCAGCTCGCCAAGAGGCGGCATCTCACGGCGAAACTTTGCCTGGGCCCTGGCACCCGCGTCCTCGACATCGGCTGCGGCTGGGGCGGCCTCGCGCTCTACCTCGCCGAGATTGCCGGAGCGGAGGTGACGGGCATCACGCTGTCGCAGGAGCAGCACAGGCGCGCCCAGGATCGGGCCGCCGAGCACGGTCAGGCGCGCCATGTCACGTTTCGGCGTTCGGACTATCGCGACGTGGAGGGCCGCTTCGACCGCATCGTGTCAGTCGGCATGTTCGAGCACGTAGGCGTCGGCTTTTACGACGCCTTTTTCCGCAAATGCCGAGAACTTCTCGCCGACGACGGCGTCGCGCTGCTGCACGCGATCGGCCGCAGCGGCCCGCCGAACATCACCAATCCATGGATCGCCAAATACATCTTCCCGGGCGGCTATATCCCGTCACTGTCCGAGGTGCTGCCGGCCATCGAACGGGCCGGTCTCGTCGTGTCCGACATCGAGATTTTGCAATTGCACTACGCCGAGACGCTCAAAGCCTGGCGCGAGCGCTTCCTCGCCCATCGCGACGAGGTCTTGCGACTTTACGATCAGCGCTTCGTGCGCATGTGGGAGTTCTATCTCGCGAGCTCCGAGATGGCCTTCCGCGAAAGCGAGATGATCGTGTTCCAGATCCAGATGGCCAGGCGCAAAGGGGTCACCCCGCCGACCCGCGATTACATCGCACGCGAAGAGGCAAGGCTCCGTGCGACCGAAGCCAGGCACGCGATGCCGATGCGGCTCGCCGGCGAATAGATCCCCGCGCGTCGCAGAAGACCCAGTCAAGAGCCAAGCGGCGCCGATCGACGTTCCCACCGCGCCGCGGTGAGTAGCGGGGACAGCCGCAAACAGCGTTTCCCAAACGGGCCGCGGTCGATTAACGACGGCACATGCGTGGTTTGCATGCGGCGCGCGCGGGACAATGCCGCTGTCGTTGAGTGATCCGCGATGTTGAGTGACAAAAGATTGACGAACCACATCCTGGCCGATCCAAAATCGGCCACACGCGAATCACTTGATCGGACCCATGGCTCCAGTCGATTCGGCTTTACGCAAGCAGGCACCCGCGGAACCTGTGTTCCGCACGCCGCCGCACAATATCGAGGCCGAACAGGCGCTGCTCGGCGCCATCCTAGTCAATAACGAGGCGTTTTACCGGGTCTCCGACTTCCTCGAGCCGAAACATTTCTTCGAACCGATCCATCAGCGCATTTTCGAGCTGGCCGGCGGCCTGGTCCGCGCCAACAAGCTGGCGTCACCGGTCACGTTGAAGACCTTCCTGCCGTCGGATTTCGACATTGCCGGGCTGTCGCTCAATCAGTATCTGGCACGGCTGGCCGCCGAAGCGACGACGATCATCAATGCCGAGGATTACGGTCGGACCGTCTATGACCTTTCGGTCCGGCGCGACCTAATCGCGATCGGCGAGGAGATGGTCAACACTGCCTACGACGCGCCGGTCGATGCGACGCCGTCGAGCCACATCGAAGACGCCGAACGCAAGCTTTACGAAATTGCCGAAACCGGCCGCTTCGATTCCGGTTTCCAGCGCTTCGCCCAGGCGCTGACCACCGCCGTCGACATGGCGGCACGCGCCTACCAGCGCGACGGCAGCCTGTCGGGGCTGGCGACCGGGCTGACCGATCTCGATAATCGGATGGGTGGATTGCAGTCCTCCGACCTGATCATCCTTGCCGGCCGTCCCGGCATGGGCAAAACCGCGCTCGCGACCAATATCGCCTACAACGTCGCCAAAGCCTGGGCCGGCGAAGTCCGCGCTGACGGCCACCTCGGCACCGTCAACGGCGGCGTCGTCGGCTTCTTCTCGCTGGAAATGTCGGCAGAGCAGCTCGCCACCCGCATCATTTCCGAGCAGACCGGCATTCCCTCGAACAAGATCCGCCGCGGCGTCATCGAAGAAAGCGAGTTCGAGAAAATCAAGGACGTGTCCATCGAGCTGCAGAACCTGCCGTTCTATGTCGACGAGACCGGCGGTCTTTCGATCGGCCAACTGGCGGCGCGGGCGCGGCGGCTCAAGCGCCAGCGTGGCCTCGATCTGTTGGTGATCGATTACCTGCAGCTGCTGCAGGGCTCGAATAGGCGCATGAGCGAGAGCCGCGTTCAGGAAATCACCGAGATCACCACGCGGCTCAAGGCGCTGGCCAAAGAGCTGAACATTCCGATCCTAGCGCTGTCGCAATTGTCGCGCCAGGTCGAAGGCCGCGACGACAAGCGGCCGCAACTCTCGGACCTGCGCGAGTCGGGCTCGATCGAGCAGGACGCCGACGTGGTGATGTTCGTATTCCGCGAGGAATATTACCACCAGATGCGTAAGCCCACGGAAGCCAACCGCGAAAAGTTCGCCGAATGGCTGGCCGAAGGCGAACGCGTGAGCGGCAAAGCGGAAGTGATCATCGGCAAACAGCGCCACGGCCCCACGGGGACGGTCGAACTCCAATTCGAGGCCGCGGTGACGCGCTTTGCCAACCTCGACACCGCGCATCAGTCCGGTTTCTAGGGCGTCGCCGCCCCCGCGTAGTGTCTCCGAGCGCGCCGCTTTGCGCTTTACCGGCGCCGCGGCCACCGCCATATAGCCGCCATGGCCCTTGCGGAATCACTTACAGAGGCGACCGGCACCCCGATGGAGCCGGAGACCGGCGGCATCCTCACCATCGACCTCGCCGCCATTGCGGCCAATTGGAATACGCTGAAGCGTCAGGTGCTGACCGCCGAATGCGCCGCGGTGGTCAAGGCCAACGGCTATGGGCTTGGCCTCGAGCAGGTCACGACGACGCTTGCGAATGCCGGCTGCACGACCTTCTTTGTCGCCGATCTCGCCGAAGCGCGGCGGCTGCGCGCCTGTGCCCGCGACGCCACGATCTACGTGCTCGACGGCTCGACGCCCGAGGGCTTTGCGGCCTTCGTCGCACTCAACGTCCGGCCGGTCATCAATAGCCTGACCGAGCTTGCCGAATGGGACGCCTTCGTTGCCGCGGAAAAATGGCGCGGCGGCGCGGCGCTCCAGGTCGACACCGGGATCAACCGGCTCGGTATCTCGCCAGAAGAGGCCGCCGCGTTCGCGCCGCGCACTGGTACCGAGAACCACGGCATCACGCTGTTGATGAGCCATCTCGCCTGCGCCGAAATCCCCGACCACCCGCTCACGCAGAGCCAGATCAAGCTGTTCCGCGAGCTCCGCATGCTCTATCGCGGCATCCCGGCCTCGTTCGCTAATTCTTCAGGCATCTATCTCGGCGACACGGCGGTCTACGATCTGGTGCGGCCGGGCGCTGCGCTCTATGGCGTCAATCCAACGCCCGGCCGCCCTAACCCGATGCGAAGCGTGGTCGAGCTTGCCGGCCGCATCCTGCAAGTGCGGAACGTCGCCGAAGGCCAGACCGTTGGCTATGGCGCGACCTGGACAGCCAAGCGCGCCTCCCGCGTCGTCGTCGTTGCGCTCGGCTACGCCGATGGCGTGCCGCGCGCCGCGAGCGGTACCGATAGTGGCGCCGGCGGAGTCACGATCGTCAGCGGCAAGCGCTGTCCCGTGGTCGGGCGCATTTCCATGGACCTCGCCTGCGTCGATGTCACCGATCTCCCCGCGGGCAGCGTCCATCGCGGCGATTACGCCACCTTCATCGGCGCCCATGCCGGCGTTGACGATTTCGCCGCCGCCGCCGGCACCATCGGCTATGAGGTGCTGACGCGGCTTAGCGCGCGTAGTTATCGCGTCTATCGCGGGCTCGAGCAGACGTGACCAAGGACACCTTCTGATGGCGGCGCGCACGCAAAATTACGTCTGCCAGAATTGCGGCGCTGCTTACCTGCGCTGGTCGGGTCGTTGCGAAGCCTGCGGCGAATGGAACACGCTCGTCGCCGAAGGTGCGGTAGCGCCGTCGCGCTCGCGCAAAGGCCGGCTGTTCGTCGTCGAGCCGCTCAAAGGCGAAACCCATGAAGCACCGCGGCTTGCCTCCGGCGTGGCCGAATTCGACCGGGTCACTGGCGGCGGTCTGGTGCGCGGCTCGGTGCTGCTGCTCGGCGGCGATCCCGGCATCGGCAAGTCGACGCTGTTGCTCGAGGTCGCCGCCGCCTTTGCCCGCGCTCGCCACCGCGCCGTCTATATCTCCGGCGAAGAAGCGGTCGCCCAGGTCCGGCTGCGCGCCGAGCGTCTCGACCTCGCCGAAACCGCCGTCGAAATCGCCGCCGAGACCGGCGTCGAGGACATCGTGGCGACGTTGTCGCAAGGCACAGTGCCGCGATTGCTCGTCATCGACTCCATCCAAACCATGTGGACGCAAAGCGTCGAAGCCGCCCCCGGCACGGTTACTCAAGTGCGCGGCTCGGCCGGCGAGCTCATTCGCTTTGCCAAGCGCACCGGTGCCGCCGTGATCCTGGTCGGCCACCTCACCAAGGACGGTCAGATCGCTGGTCCCCGCGTCGTCGAGCATATGGTCGACGCCGTGCTATCGTTCGAGGGTGACGGCTCCCATCAATTCCGCATTTTGCGGGCCATCAAGAACCGCTTTGGCCCGACCGACGAAATCGGCG
>Ga0306920_100016558_pt1 | contig 10165 bp, 11 predicted proteins | sample flu12Cox44000170_FD_204666 | JGI IMG/M metagenome (GOLD analysis project Ga0306920, IMG submission 204666) | Lab enrichment of tropical soil microbial communities from Luquillo Experimental Forest, Puerto Rico - flux4day.12C.oxic.44.000.170 (v2)... | ecosystem: Environmental > Terrestrial >...
AGGAGGATTGGAGGCCAGGCCTGGACTTGAACCAGGGTCAACAGCCTTGCAGGGCCGTTCGCGTATTCACTCCGCCACCTGGCCATTTTCACCCTAACGCCACCTCGAACGGCATGCAAGTGATCGGCGTCACATGTTGCACGAATGCCGACAAGGCCATAGCCATTCAGTTTGCCGCTCGTTATTGTAGTGCTCCCCCGCCGCAGTCGGCTGTGCGCGGCGGGAACCTTGGCCCCACTTCGTTGGGGCCAATTTCTTGTGCCAAGTACGTCTCGCGGCAGCATGCCTCAGCCCTGCGGCGCTGAGCAGTACGTTTCATGCATCCGCCTGTCTGGCTTACCGCGGGGAACCGGGTTGCGTGCAATGCGTTGTCAGAGCGAGGGAGGATAGTGGAGAATAACGATGCCCATCCTCCTTTGGGTGGTTTTCCCCATTGCAATTTGGTCGGCATGTCTTAGTGGCATGGCCGTGTCGGAGGAGAATAAGAAGCCTTGAGGTGGATTCTCATCTGACCACGATTCAGACGGCCGGCATCCGGGCATGCTAATTTAATTTAGCTACCCTCTTGCTCGGATTGGGTTGCAGCCCTGCGGCTGAGCGTGGCGAGGCCAACCTTGAGATAATCGGCCAGCCGTACCGTTTTTCCCATGAGATAGAGCACCTGATCGTCGGCGGTAGCGTAGCGAGAGCACGTCGCTACTGCGTTCTCGTACGCATGATCAAAATCGCCGCGACCAAGCAACATCAAGGCGATTAACTCTTTGCGCGCCTCACCGCTGAGCGAATAGAAGTAGTCCGTGAGCTGCCGGCGTCCTGGATCGTTGATGATCTCATCGACTGTTTCTGCCTTGCCCTCAGCCGCTTTTGCTTTTCTCGCGGCGGAGAATTGCTGGAGCAGGAGAATGATCTGCTCGACCTCTATGGAAGTGAGTGCGTTGAGCATGCCGCTAGTTTGACACGCAAATGCGGGCCGCGAAAGCCATGGCATCCCAGGCAGTGGCAGGGCGTGTGCCGACGTGAAGCGCTGACGAGGTCGCCCGGCCGCGGCTCGTCGGCGAGAAATATCGGAACCACCGCGCCTGAACCGGCGTTTCGTTGGCGTTGACCATTGTGGTACCGCAAAGGGAATTGTTCCATGAATGAGGATCGTGTCGCCGGCGCAGCCAAGGAGGCCGCCGGCCGGATGGAGCAGGATTTTGGACGCGTCACGGGCGACGCGCGAAGTCAGGTTGAAGGCACGATGAGGCATGCCGCGGGTGCGGTTCAGAACCTCTATGGGCAGGCGCGCGACGCCGCCGGCGAAGCCACGAGAGTTGTGCAGGAGCGCACGGCGCCCATGGAGGAGGCCATTCGCAACCTGATTGAGAAGCGTCCCTATACAGCGGTTGCCATGGCGCTGGCAGCCGGCTGGGTGCTCGGTCGCATGAGCCGACCCGGCTACTAAGATCTGCTGCCTGCGACGCGCGCCGACGCTTTACGGTTGGTCATTGAGCGTGGCCGCAAGAAGCCGGCGGCATTCGGCGAGATCCTTAAGCACCGCCTGCAGCTTGCTCACCTCTAGCGGCGAGCAGATGGAACGAGGATCCGGACGAGTTGGAGTTGGCGCTAATTCCTCGAACTCCTGCGTCCCTCGCCAATTTTGCTCAACTGCGCGATCGCTGGGCAGCTCTACCGCGAGCTCTTCGGTGCCCGTTTCGGAGGCTGCCTCTCCCGGCATGCGTGTAGGCTGCGGTGCTCCGGGCTGCCAGACTTGCTGTACGAACCGCTGCCCCTGTTCCCGCAGAATCCGCTGCACGCCACGTATGGTATAGCCCTCGCCATAGAGGAGGTGACGGATGCCACGCAAAAGATCTAGGTCCTGCGGGCGATAGAAGCGCCTGCCGCCGCCCCGCTTCATCGGTCTTATCTCGTGGAAGCGGCTTTCCCAGAAGCGCAGCACGTGCTGCGGAACGGCTAGCTCAACGGCCACTTCGCTGATGGTGCGGAATGCTTCCGGTGCCTTGTCCACGCCGCCATGCTCCCTTGAAAGTCGTTCGGATTGGGACGAGCCGTTGGTCTCCAGCAGGTGGGATCCGGCCAATTAGAAGATCGTACTCGCGCTACTTGCTCTCCTCGACGGGAGCGTTGATGCGTTGCTTAAGGATGGCGGATGGCTTGAACACCATTACCCGCCGCGGTGAAATGGGCACTTCCTTGCCGGTCTTGGGGTTGCGACCGATCCGCTGACCTTTGTTGCGCACTACGAACGAGCCGAAAGAGGATAATTTCACTGTTTCTCCACGTTCGAGGCAGTCGGTGATCTCTTTGAGCACCAGTTCCACCAAATTGGCCGATTCCGTGCGGGACAAGCCTACCTTCTGGTAGACCGCCTCGCACAAATCGGCGCGCGTGACCGTCCTTCCTGTCATCGCCCAGCCCGCCCTCGGGATCAACATATCTCTCTGAATTATCAAAGGATATTAGGTTGATGGGGCACGGTCAACGGGCCCGAGGCAATTCGCGCTCACCACCGCACCAATACTGCACCCCAGGTGAAGCCGCCGCCCATTGCTTCCATCATGATCAGATCTCCGACCTTGATGCGACCCTCGGCGACCGCCGTCGCGAGTGCCAGCGGGATCGAAGCGGCTGACGTATTCCCATGCTTGGCAACCGTCGTGATCACCTTCTCGGGGGCAATGCCGAGCTTCTTTGCCGAGTCATCGATAATGCGCTGGTTGGCCTGGTGCGGCACAAACCAATCGATATCGGCGGCCGTGTAGCCCGTAGCTCTAAACGTCTCCTCGATGACATCGCTGATCATCGCCACCGCGTGTTTGAACACCGCCCGGCCCTCCATGCGAAGATGGCCAACGGTTTGTGTCGATGAAGGTCCGCCATCCACATACAGCTTGGTTTTATGCCGCCCGTCCGAGCGCAGGCGCGCACCCAGGATGCCGCGGTCCTCGCGCATGCCGTTTGTGCGCTGGGCCTCGAGCACGACAGCGCCGGCGCCATCTCCGAAAAGCACGCAGGTGGCGCGATCCTTCCAGTCGATAATGCGCGAGAAGGTCTCCGAGCCGATCACCAGCGCGCGCTTGAATGTGCCGGTCTTGAGCAGGCCATCAACGGTGGTGAGCCCAAAAACAAAACCCGAGCACACGGCCTGCAGATCAAACGCAGCACCGTGTGTGATTCCGAGACCGGCCTGCACTGACACCGCACTCGCCGGAAAAGTGTTGTCAGGAGTGGAGGTGGCAAGCACGATCAAATCGATCGAGTCGGCTGCGATGCCTGCCGCCGCCAAGGCCACGCGCGCAGCCTGGAGCCCCATCTCCACAGTTGTCTCGCCATTGCCGGCGATGTGACGCTCGCGAATGCCGGTGCGCTGGACGATCCATTCGTCCGAGGTATCGACCATGCGCGAGAGTTCGGCGTTGCTGAGTATCCGGCTCGGCAGATAGCTGCCGCAGCCGAGCACCACCGAACGGGTGACGCTCACGATGCCAAACTCCGGGTCAGGCTTACGTCCTCGGCAGCGCGTCGTTCTGCAAGCCCTTCTCCGAGGGTTTCCCTCACTCTCGCGAGCAGCTCATGACGGACCATGTCGCAGCCGATATCGATGGCGCAGGAGAAGCCTTCAGCGTCAGTCGCGCCGTGGCTTTTGATGACAATGCCATTGAGCCCGAGAAATACCCCGCCATTGGAATTGCGCGGATCCATTCGCTCGTTGAGAGCACGAAATGCTCCCCGCGCCAACAGGTAGCCGAGCTTTCTCGCCAGCGTGCGTCCAAGCTCGCGCTTGAGAATTTGGCTCAGCTGCCGCGCTGTCCCCTCCGCGGCCTTGAGTGCGATGTTGCCGGTGAATCCTTCGGTCACGACCACATCGACCGTTCCCTTGCCGATATCGTCTCCTTCCACAAAGCCGAAATAATCGAACTGCTGCCATTTGCCTTCACGCAGGCGTAACGCTGCACGGCGCACTTCCTCCAGCCCCTTCACCTCCTCCACCCCGATATTGAGCAGCCCGACGGCTGGCCGATCTACGCCCAGCAACACGCGCGCCATTGCGCTGCCCATGGCAGCGAGATTGACGAGGTGGTTTGCGTCCGCGCCAATGGAGGCGCCCAGATCGAGCACGATCGACTCGCCTTTGAGCGTGGGCCAAACTGCCGCAATGGCCGGACGCTCGATTCCCGGCATCGTCTTGAGCTCGAATTTCGCCATCGCCATTAGCGCGCCCGTATTGCCGGCCGAGACGGCAGCGTCTGCATCGCCCTTCTTGACGGCATCGATCGCAAGCCACATCGACGACTTCCAACGCCCTTTGCGAAGCGCCTGACTTGGCTTGTCGTTCATGGTTATGGCTACGTCCGTGTGCACGAGACGCGAGTGCGCTTTGAGCCGGGGGCGTGCATCAAGGAGGGGCGAAAGAACGCTGCGATCGCCGTACAACAAAAATTCCACATCCGGATAATGGGAAAGCGACAGTTCGGCCCCTGGAACGACTACCGCAGCCCCATGGTCTCCCCCCATGGCGTCAAGCGCGATACGGACTTTATGGGGCATGGCGCGACAATACCGCGTCAGAAGACGGACACAACAGGGCCCCGATCACCGTTTTTGGCCGCCGCCCTCTTGCTTTAGCGCGGCCAGGGCGGCGAATGGCCCCTCGGTGCCATCGTCGAGACTTGGCGTCACGAATACGCTGCCTGGCTTGCGAGGATACGGATCCATGCCGAGAACGAGAAATTCCGTTGCCAAAGCGCCAAGGTCGACCACTCCACCCACCAACTCCTCGGGCGCATTCTCCAAAGCGACTTCAACTTCTCTTTCTTCCTGCTGGCTGCCAGAAACCCGGCCGGGAAGAAAGACAAGGTCCACACCCTCCTCGATCTCATTCTCAATTGGCTCAAGGGTCACTCCACATACCTGACCCACAGTCGCCGACACCAGGCCGACGACCCGCAGGCCGCTTCGGCCATGGCGCGTAACGTCAAAGATCGCGTGCAGCCGCGGCAACCCAGACAGCCCCGTAAAGACGGCGATGTCCTTGCGCACGTTCTCGTCGGCGACGAGTTCTACGTGCAGTCCAGTTTCGGGAACTTCCGCCTGTGCAACAGGCACATGCCACGACGGTGCCATCTTGTCCTTCGGCGTAAACGTCGGCGCTTTGCGCTTCTCACGCATTGACGGGCACCTGTTCCGGATCGGGAAACGATATTTCGCCGTGCTCGAAGCCATTTTGCTCGCCAAGGGCATCAAGCGCGCGGCGGATGTAGATCGCAAGCCTTGCCGGTCCCTCCCCTTCAGCCGATCCAGCAAAGACGTTTCGCGCAAGCAGGGCAGCCAATTGTCCGTCGTGCGCCGCAGCGAGCGCGCGTCCATAGGCCGATTGCCGGCCATAGAATGCTTTTCCAATGCGCCGCATCTTGCGCGGAACGGCGAGGTCTCCGACGCCCATTTCACGCATGCTGTTATCCATATCGCGACAGAACCGATCAAACAGCCGTTGGCCTATTTCGCGGCTTTTCGCGGTCCCTTCCTGCAACTGGTGAAGAACCAATATGGCGTGGAGCATGATCATCTCCAGCCGGCCGTTCACCGTGTCCGGCACCCGGTAGACTTGGTAGAAGGCAGGCTGTCGCGCCTGCGCCACGATGGCGCCATAGAGGGAGGCGATGCTCCTGTCGCGCGAGGTGGGGACAAACCAACGGAATATCATGAGGTTAGCTTGCGGCTGGAGCCGATTGCAAGGGGCCTTGCGTCCTGATCGGCACGCCGGAGACTGCGGCCAGTGCAAGAGTGATATGGGAATTGCTGCCCAGACAAGTAGATGGGGCCACCGCGCGAGCATCGCAGCGGGAATGATGGCGCTTGGGCTCATGCTCGCCGGCTGTTTCTCGGAAACTTATCACAAGGGCTACATCGTGCCGGAAGGAGCCCTTGAGCAAATCCCGATCGGATCGAGCCAAGAGCAGGTTCTGCTGGTGATGGGCACGCCGTCGACCGTCGCCACGGTGAGCGGCGAGGCTTTCTATTACATCTCGCAGGCGACTGAGCGGCCGGTTGGTTTCATGCCGCAGCAGCTCACGGATCAGCGCGTGGTCGCAGTCTATTTCGACAAGCACCGACGGGTGGAGCGTCTCGCCGATTACCGCATGAAGGACGGCAGGATCTTCGACTTCGTCAGCCGAACGACGCCGACAGGCGGCAAGGATGTCGGCATCATAACCGGCATGTTCACGATCAATCCATTCAGGAATTAGCCTTTAGAGCGGATGCCGAATCGTCATTCCGCGTTAGCTCCTTGTTTGTGCATGTCCCTTTTTCGCAAAACCGGTTCCCACCCTCGGGTCATGCATTAGTGCGCGTGCGCCAGCGCAGCAAGCAGAAGCAAGGCCACGATGTTGGTGATCTTGATCATGGGATTGACCGCCGGACCTGCAGTGTCCTTGTAGGGGTCTCCCACCGTATCGCCTGTCACGGCTGCCTTATGAGGCTCCGAGCCCTTGCCGCCGTAATGTCCATCCTCGATGTACTTCTTTGCATTGTCCCAGGCGCCGCCCCCTGAGGTCATGGAGATGGCGACGAATAGCCCGGTGACGATGACGCCGAGCAACATAGCGCCGACCGCTGAGAAGCCGGCGGATTTGCCCTCCGCTCCGCCGCCCGCAATCCAGTAGACCAGAAAATACGCGAAGATGGGCGAGAGGACGGGCAGCAGCGAAGGAACAATCATTTCCTTAATGGCCGCCGCGGTGAGGAGGTCGACGGCCTTGCCGTAGTCGGGCTTTTCCGTTCCCGCCATGATGCCGGGCTTCTCGCGGAATTGCCGCCGCACCTCCTCGACAATGGCCGAGGCGGCCCGACCCACGGCCGTCATGCCCAAAGCGCCGAACAGATAGGGCAACAGGCCCCCGAACAGGAGCCCGGCGACGACGTACGGATTGCTTAAGGAAAAGTCGAGCCGGATGCCTTGGAAATAAGGATGCGCCGCGGCGTCCGAGATGAAGAACTGGAGGTCCTGGTTGTAGGCCGCAAACAAGACCAGCGCACCGAGACCGGCCGAGCCGATCGCGTACCCCTTGGTCACCGCCTTGGTCGTGTTGCCGACGGCGTCAAGCGCATCAGTGGATTTGCGAACTTCTTTCGGTAGCCCCGACATTTCCGCAATGCCGCCGGCGTTATCGGTGACCGGCCCAAAGGCGTCGAGGGCGACGATCATCCCCGCAAGCGCGAGCATCGTGGTGACCGCAATCGCAATCCCGAACAGACCGGCAAGTTTGAATGCGATCAGAATCCCAGCGATGATCACGATGGTCGGCAACGCGGTTGCCTCGAGCGACACCGCCAATCCTTGGATGATATTCGTCCCATGCCCGGTGAGAGAGGCTTTTGCGATCGCCTGCACCGGTCGGAAATTCGTTCCGGTGTAATATTCGGTGATCCAAACAATGAGTCCGGTGACGGCGAGGCCAACGATGCCGCAAACGAACAAGGAGCTCCCGGAATAAGCCTGGCCAGGCACGGTACCGAAGCCGACGAGCAGATACGTCACCAGCGCAAGCCCCAGAAGCGAAAGAAGGCCGGTAACGACCACGCCCTTGTAGAGCGCGCCCATGATCGACTGGCTCGGGCCGAGCTTGACGAAGAACGTCCCGATAATGGAAGTGATGATGCAGATGCCGCCGATGGCCAACGGGTAGATCATCATCCTGAGAAGCACGCTGTCCCCCGCCGTGCGAAAGAAGATCGCCGCCAGCACCATGGTGGCAACGGTCGTCACCGCATAGGTTTCGAACAGGTCCGCCGCCATTCCGGCGCAGTCGCCGACGTTATCGCCGACATTGTCGGCGATCGTTGCCGGATTGCGCGGATCATCCTCCGGAATGCCGGCTTCGACCTTGCCCACGAGGTCCCCGCCTACGTCGGCACCCTTGGTGAATATCCCCCCGCCAAGCCTGGCAAAGATGGAAATGAGCGAGGCGCCGAATCCGAGCGCCACGAGAGCATCCACGACGGTGCGATCGTTCGGTGCCATATGGCGCGTGCCGATCAGGAAACCGAAGTAAAGAGACACGCCGAGCAATGCGAGCCCGGCGACCAATAGCCCGGTAATCGCCCCGGACCGGAACGCAAGCTCGAGGCCATCCGCAAGCGAGCGGATCGCCGCCTGGGCCGTGCGCACGTTCGCGCGTACCGACACATTCATGCCGATGAATCCGGCCGTGCCGGATAGAATCGCACCGATCAGGAAGCCGACCGCCACCAGCCAGCCGAGCAGAAAACCTATGATCAGGAAGATGACGATCCCCACGCCAGCAATAGTCGTGTATTGGCGCTTGAGGTAGGCCTGGGCACCCTCGCGGACGGCCGCCGATATCTCTTGCATGCGGGCGCTGCCGGCGTCCGCTGCGAGCACCGAACGGGTCGCCCAAACGGCGTAGACGATGGCAAGCGCGCCGCAAAGGACGATCAGCCAAAGAGCTGTCATTGCTAAATCCCCTGGTGTGATGGAGCTCGGTGGACGGAATTGCGCAAGTCCGCGCTCAAGCCGAGCCCCACCTTGTGCCCTCAGCTCAGCAAAGCGGCGCGGACATTGCCAAAAATGAACTTGCTGCGCAACGCTGCGGTTCAGAACGCGATTGCGCCGGGGTGCCGAACGCTCACGGAGGGTGCCTGCACCGGCCCCTGTACGCCAATTTGCAGTGGCCTGGACCCTCATTCCCGAGCGCGCCCAGCCCCGAGAGGAACGCCTTTCCGGCAAAGACCGTCTCAGCCCCGAGCGCCATCGCCCGGACCGCATCCAGTCCGCAGAAAGCGCGGATTATCGGCCGGCGTATGCTCGCTCGCAGGCGGGCGAACCAAAGCAGTCCTATCGTCCATGGCTCTCTTCCCTCCCCCATTTCGATCAGAAATGGCTGAACGTAGGACGTGCAAACGCAAGTGGCCGGCCCGATTGATCGAGTACCCGCGGGCCCGCGCTTCCGGTCAGCACCAGGCCGATCTCGGTGACGGGGATGCCCCTGGCAGCAGCCCCATCGCGCAACGCTTCCATGTTAGCCCGCGGCACGCTGGCAAGGACCTCGTAGTCATCCCCGCCGGTAAGGACCGTCTCGATAAGCGCAGGATCGCGCGCGAGCGCAACCCGTGCCGGCTGTGAGAGCGGCACGCGACCAACCTCGATGTCGGCGGTCACTCCCGACACTCGGCAAAGCTTCGTGAGATCGCCCACGAGGCCGTCGGACACATCCATCGCCGCGGAAGCGTACCGACCAAGCAAATCTGCGATCGCACAGCGCGGCTGTGGCAGGAGGTATCGCGCCTCCAACTCATCGCGTTGCCCTTGGCCGAGGCCCCAGCGGGCAGCCTCGGCGTCGCGCCGCAGCAAAAGCCCAAGCGCGGCATCGCCGACGGTGCCGGTCACCACCACGCGATCACCCGGCTGCGCTCCGAAACGCCGCAGCATCTTGTCATGCGGCACGGCCCCGGTAGCGGCAATAGTGATCGCAATAGGCCCTGTGGTGCGGTCGGTGTCGCCACCAAACAGAGGGCAACCGAAGAGCTCCGCGTCGGCTGCAAGCCCCTGCGCGAAGGGTGCAAGCCACTCGTCCCCGATCTCTTCCGGTAGGGCAAGCGCGAGCAGAAAACCGATGGGCCGAGCGGCCTTGGCCGCAAGATCGGAAAGGTTCACCCGCAGCGCCTTCTTCCCGATCAACTGCGGCGGATCGCGGGGGAGGAAATGAATCCCGCCGATAATGCTGTCAGTCTTGAGCACGATATCGCAGCCGGGCGGCGGCGTGATCGCGGCGGCATCGTCGAGCAGCGCGAAGGCACCGGGATGCTTCGCGAGCGGCCTGAAGTAGCGCGCGATCAGGCGGTCTTCGCCGGAAGCCGACGCGTCGTCCTCGCCCAATGGTACCCCCATGTCTGACATGATATTCCTTATGAAGGATCACCGGACCGCATGATGGAAGCCTTGATCTTTGATTCACCAGCAATCAATGCCGATCCGTTTCCGTACTACGAAATCCTCCGCGAGCAATCTCCCTGTTATTGGAGCAAAAGCGCAAACCTCTGGATCATTTCTCGTTACGGCGGCATCGTCGAGGCAGCGCGCGACTGGGAAAACGTTCTCGTCTTCGCAGGGGAATATGATCGAGGAGCTTCCCGGCCGCGCACG
>Ga0306920_100016560_pt1 | contig 10164 bp, 6 predicted proteins | sample flu12Cox44000170_FD_204666 | JGI IMG/M metagenome (GOLD analysis project Ga0306920, IMG submission 204666) | Lab enrichment of tropical soil microbial communities from Luquillo Experimental Forest, Puerto Rico - flux4day.12C.oxic.44.000.170 (v2)... | ecosystem: Environmental > Terrestrial >...
GATGGCGCCAAAATCGAGGTGATCGCCGGTGTCAACTTACCGATGTTGATAAAGCTCGCCAGTCTGCGCCAGAGCGAAGGGATGGAACGAACCGTTCTGGGTGCGCAAGAGGCGGGACGCAAATACATCAACGTTGCTTCGCAGTCGCTCAGCGATGTGCGCCGATGAGCAATCGGCCCGTTGTCTTGAATTAGAGAAGCAGATGGATAAGCACGGCGGTAACCGAGAACACTCACTCCACCCCCGTTCGCGGGATCATCCGCGGTTCTCCCGCGGGGAACGGTAATAATAGTCGTGGTGCTGTCAATTGGATTTTGGAAAGCAATCTGGAAGGGGCTTTCCTCACTGGAGAACTGGATGCTGGGAATTGGCGCGATTGCGGTTGAAGACAATCGCGGTGGCCAAAGGGGCAACTAATAGGCCGAACGGGTCTCAAGGCGCCGCCGGGTGAACATCTGACCGGCCCCTCTGGGGTCGTGAGCCGCGGAATGAACAGAAGATGGGGCGCGGCGGGCACTGCCCTGGGAAAGCCACGCGAGCAGCAACAGACGCGCATCAGGTTACGGAAAATTAATTTCCGTGAAGGCTCGCTGTCACCTTTGCGGCCCACGTTCGGCGCTAAAGTAGTAGTCGAGTTGCTAGAGTGCTTTGCTTAAAATGCGATCTTTACCCTTGCTTGCTGAGCTTAGCCACGCGATTGACGAAGTTCGCGCGCACCTCGAGGCGATCAAAGTAATGGTTGCCACACTTCCTGAAGACGAGCGGCGCGAGGTCATCATCACGGTCTGCAGCGCAACCGAAAAGCTGGGAGATCTGTATACCGATTTTGGGGCAGACATGCTCCGCATGCTCGGTACCCTAGGCAGCGCTTGATCGTCCAGAACTCTTAATGCGCACGTTAACCAGGAAGACGTTTTCGGTTTTCCCGGGCCACCGAGCAAGGAATGTGGACGTAATTGGTAACTGTTCATGCCCAAAAATGGCAAGTAATGCCGCGACACTGGCGTGATTGTTGAAGGTAAGAAGTTCACGATGTCGAGAGCTTTCTATCGCAGAACAGACAATTCCAGCTTTGTCGCCTTCCAGGAGTGCGGCCGGAAGATCACGCCCACACGCTGAAGGGGCTCCGCAAGGCGGGGGGGGACGAGTGACGGATCGAGCCGGGACCGCAGCGGCCCTCTGCCACTCTCTTTAAATCGGTTCGCTGACCTGTATTTGGTCAGAGCTACCCAGGCCAGATCGTTAATAGTACTTTCAATCCGAGATAATTTATAGTATCTAGTGGCAATTTCCGTGATGGCAAATTATTAGGAGGCTTAAAGACGAAGGAATTGCTCCGAGAATTACCTCGCGATTAGCGTGCGAGTATGACTGAACACCTCTCTGCCTGTCAGAGCCGCCCGTCAATTGCTCGGCGCAAGAAGTGGCCGCATCGGGGTCGAAGGATCATAGGACTCCTCAGAAGTTCCGGTACACACCGATTGCCCAGCCTAAGGCATAGAAAATACTCGCAATGAAGATGCCCCATTGGCGGTGACGTAGGGAGGTATAAAACCAAAAAGGTTGGGTCGCTAAGCCGAAGACGAAGCCCCACCTACTACCATTACCCAGCAAAATTGCTCCAACAGGACCCATGAATATCGCGGCTTGGGAGACGAACTCCAGCCACGTGCTTGTATTAGGAGACGATGTCTTTGACGCAAATGCGGATCTCCGGCCATGAGTGAACAACCGGTAAACCTTTATTTCCCAGTTTCTTCGTAGGTGCTCGCATCGAGTAGCACGGTAGAGCCGCCGTTAGCCCGCCAGGCGTTGGCGACGAGAACGTATGCGCAGCAATTTCTATCGAATGTGAGGTAGATCACACTTGGGCGGATTTTCCTCGGAGGGATGATGGCCGAGGCATATGCGCCGTAGGCAGAGCCAGGCGCATCACCTAGTGCACGTGCTCGGCAGCTTCACCGTAACCCCGACCTGCGAGAGTGGCGACAAGCTGACGCGCTTTGGGCCGTTCAGCTCGCAGTGCCGCGTCGGCCATGTGAAGATCCGGCGCGGCGCGTGGAACGAGGAACTGTTCCGGGTTCTCGACGCCGTCATCCAATGGAAGTCTGTCATAAGCTGGTTCCGACGCGCATTGGCGGCCATGGCTCGGCGCGCGGATCGGCCGGCGCACTCAATTTGACCACAGCGGCGCTCGCTGCAGCGAGGACATCCTCGGGAAATCGCTTTAACGCGTTATCCAGCCCGGCGCGCCGCGCCAGCAATTCAACAGTTGCCTTGTCCATGTTTGCTCACATCCCGTTCTGCGGAGCTGCTTCGCAGTAGTCTCCAGCTAAACCACGCACCATGCAATCGCAATTGGCCACCCAGCGGCAACTCAAATTCCTAGTGCTGTGACGGGGTGAACATCGGCCAAAACTTACCGACGTGATTCCAGAGCGCCGATAGTCAGCGCTTAGCGCCGCGGCGATGTTGGCCGGCGTATCGTCGACATCAGAATGGTTTTGTCCGCCATTGGCGCTCGGATCAGCGTGGCGCCGTTTTCCGGGTGAGCTTGACCAGGCGGCCGGGCTTCATGTTCCAGAATTGCACGAGCGCGAGGATCGGCACGATCAGCGACATGAACGACCACACGAGGGTCGCGATCGATGGCCATCCGGTCGTGTCGCGATTGGCCTGGCACAGGACGTACCAGTTGACCACGGCGAACAAGGCCAGGATCACGCAGTAGACGTGATCGGCGGAGCCGAGATTGGCAGCGCTCGCCTCGCCGTCGATCTGGTCGACTTGCCGATGCGACATCGTGCCCTTGTCGGTCAAGAGGCCCCAGACGGCGTAGCCCAGCAAAAGGGCTGTTGCCAGTGCCGCGTAATAGTGCCTGTCGGATTCGCCGCCGGTCGCCTGGCTGTTGGCGAGGATCTGCAGCACTATTAGCGGCGCGAGATAGACCGCGGCGAGCAGGTTGAAGCCGAAGCGCGTAAGGGGCTTTGAGGCCATCGGCTTGGGGCCTGCGGGCGCGCTGGAAACACCCCCGATGCGGTGGGGCGGGCGCGCCGTTTCCAGCGTTGCGGGGCGTACTTGCGCCGGCTGCGTCCCGAGGATCGTGCTCGCGGCTACAGGTTGCGGCATGACCTCGGCGACCCGCTGCAGCTGCTCTGACAGCCGGTGGATCGAATTTTCCCAATCCTCGAACAGGTCGATCCACTGGTGGGTCGCCAGCTCGTAGGCAAAGGCGCCGTCCGGCGTCACGTCCTCGACCCTCACGGGGATCACGATCAGCCGGTTCTGGCCGGCCAGCGCCAGCTCTTTCTTGACCTCGTTCGAATTGTTGCTTTCCGCGGAGAACACCAGGACCATGACCTTGGCGTCGTGGATCGCCCGCGGAATGGCTACCTGGAAGTTCTCCCCCGGGCCGATGTCGCGGATCGAGATCCAGCAGCGAGAACCGCGGTTCTCCAGCGCGTGGCACAACGCGAGCGCAACTTCCTTATCTTTCGATGCGTAGCTGACAAAGATGGGTGCGGTCATCGAATCACGCGCTCCAAACCCGGGCCGGCCGGCCCCGCCTCGCCCTATTCGACGACAGGTTTGGTGTATAAGTCGGAAAGGGCGAGCGGATGCTTTGAAATAAATGACAACGGAAGACCGTGCCAGGCGCGAGCATGATGCCGTCGCGCTGCGCCGCCTCCGCCAGGGCGGGATCGGAGCAGCACACGGGTCTTCAGCCGTTTGCCGAGTTGGCGTAGGCGAGTCTCCCTGGCGCGCATTACGAGCCACCGAGCCACCGCGGCCATAAGGCCGGCGCGCAAAAAAATAGCCCCGGCAGCCAGCATCGGGGCTAGGAGAGTTCACCTGCTGCCAAGGGGGAACGGGCAGCAAGAGGAGAAACGCTAGGCTCCCCGGCGTCACGGCGCCGTCAGCCGTTATCGAATATGGAGTTCTTTGGTCATCTGCCGTTGACCCGGCTCTTCGATCGTCAACAGGTTCAGCCGCGTTGACCATCGGCACGCGCCTCATTGGTCGCCAATGCGCGAGCCGAGCATCCCCTGTACCTGCTATGTCGCCGATTCGTTCATATAAAACATAAGGTGATCAACTGACGGTTTGGTACCGCTGGTTCGGGGATTTGGGCGAGCTTCGGGCCGATCGCCGACAGCGGCTTGTCGTCGACGGTTGTCGGCAAAATGGCGTCCCCGCTGTCGACCTCTCTCAACATCCCGCCCTTTAGCGCAGCCCGGCTTCAAGGACTTCGCGCTCGAGCCTCGCGGGCGTCACCCGCAAAAGCGCTGGCTCTGATAAATCAAGACGGTCTGCGAATCGGGTTGGCGCCAGCATCGCAGTACTCGATTGTCGCGCGGTGACCATCTCTTTTCCTCGACCGCCGAGGAGTGAGGGTCGCGGCCAGACCTAATCATCCTGAACGGCGGCACCCTCGACGACCCCAGTTCGCTGACGCCGGCGATGCAGATCTATTGCGACCGCGAGTTATCCTGGGTGCGGCTGGACGGCAATATGCAACGGTTTCCCGAGATGCCCGCCTGAACCCTGGGAGAGCGAGTCGAGCGGTGGGCGTCTTCTTGGTCCCCGAAGAACCTTGGCGGATGATCCCTAGAGGTGTCGGGGCAAAGCGAGGGCGTGACGAGCCCTGGATGAGGGGCACCCAAAAGCGGTTGCAGCCAGTGCAACCCCCGTCATCACGCAACCGACCGCATACGGCGCATCTCGCTCGCTGCCGTTCGTCCTCGCGAAGGTCCGTTGACTGAGCCGACTGCGGGCGCCCAACCTTGACCGGGTACGTCCTCATGCCCGAAGCCGATCTCCAAGCAGGAAAAGCGCGGTGTGGCCGATTTTAGCAGACCGCCCGCGACGACTGATCAGGCGGCCGCCGGCGCGGCCTCTCCCTCGGTCACCGTTTCGAGCTGGCCAACTGTTTCGCGGCCGAAGACCAGCGGGATAAAGGCGCCGATTGCCACGACGACGAAAATCGTGCCGAAGAAAATCGTCGCAGAACCGGTATGCGGTTCCATCAGAAACGGGGCAAGGCCGCCGGCGAAGAGTCTGCCGAATGACTCGCCGAAGATATGCCCACGCCCGCGCAACGCCGTCGGGAACTGCTCCGACAGGTAGACACGCGTGGCGGTAAAAGCCGACAGCACGGTGAAGCCGATGATCAGCCCTCCCGCCACCATCGTCACACCCGCAAGGTGACCCGCGCGGTGCGCCAGGAGCATCAGCGCAAGGCCGGGCAGCGATCCGGTGAGCGCATAAGCGATCGTCCAACGCCGTCCAATGATCTCCATGAGGAACCCGGTAAAACCCTTTCCGAAAAAGCTCGCCGCATACACGATCGAAGTCAGTGCTAAGCTCGCGTTGACCGCGAAGCCCTGATCGTTAAGCGCTTTCGGCAGGAGCACCGAAATCAGGAAATACGCGGTGCCAGCGCAGACGCCGCTGAGAATGCCGACCGTGGTCCAGCGCAGCTGACCCTTAGCGAATAGCGCCCAATACGGGGGCAGTTGCTCTCGTGCGGCCTGCTGATGGTCGCCGAGTTCTTCCAGCCTCAGTGGCGGCACGCGGTTGCCGGCACGGCGAATGATCAGATTAACGATTTCGATAGCGGTGTGCGCACGACCTTTGCGCAAATACCAACGCGGGCTCTCCGGGAGCACGAAGTAAACCAAGACCGGCACAACAGTAATTGTCAGCCCACCAGGCAACGCGAGAAACCGAAAGGCGTATTCGTTTCCGGCGAGCAGGCCGCCAATGAACGGCACCACGGTGAAAGACGCCGCCAGAGCCATCTCATAGACCGCACCGTAGGTGCGACGGTGCTGCGCCGGCATCAATTCGGCAGCGATCGGGAACGCCGCTGAGACCGCGCCGCCTGCGCCGATACCGGTTAATAGGCGCACAATGATCAGTTGCTCGGCATTTTGTACCAGCGGGATCAAGAGCGTGAAAAAAGTCGTGGCAATCACGCCGATAAGCATGATCGTCTTGCGGCTCCAATGGTCGGACACCGCCGAGGACAAAAAGCCGCCAAGGCACAGCATGAACGTCGGTCCTACGGCGAGCCAGCGGATATCGGTGTCGGTTAGCTGCAGCGGCGCCTTGGCCAGCACCAGGAGCGAGCCGGTCATCACCAGATCGTAGCCCTCAATAAAGCCGACGAGGGCCAGCACGGCGATGATCGAGACGTGGTAGGCGCTAAATGGGATGCTGTCGAGCTTGCGGCCGAGCACAAAATTAGCGCTGGTATCCGACCGACCGAAGGGAAGAACGTCCGCCATCGTGACCTCCTGGATCGTGCGATCCGGAGCACCCTGCGTTACACAGAGCGGGCGAGGCCGCGCGTGCCTTCAGATGAGTGTGAGTTGTAAGGTGCGTGCGACGTCAGTTCGGTTCCGCGCCTCGCTGGTTCTGCCGGCCGCAATGGATGCCGCCGAGCCGAAGTGTTGCTCCTCTCACTTTGAGACCAGTGATGTCTCGTGCGCCTCATGAGTCCTTTTCAAAAGGACCGCATCGCTATCGTAGTCCGCACGTCAGAGCTTGTCATCGTCCATGAAGCGGCCGGGGTCGGGATGCGAGTTATCGGCCGGAACGGCGCTTGCGGATGTAAAACGTGGTACGGGGCCGGCCCGGAGCCGTCCCATAATCTATCCGGCGGAACGGCCGGTTTCGGCGGCTTGCTGCCGGTAGCGCCAGGAGCGACGTTCGGCCGGAGTTGCCCCGAAGCAGACCTCCGCAATCACCGCGAAGATTAGCGAGCCGGCTGGCAAACACCGGCTTCCTGCTGCCGAGCGGTCTGGCGGCGCTGAGACTCACAACTCCAAATCGGGTTGCCGTGTTGACGGCGCGCCCCGCGTCGCTCTCTTCGCCACTCCTTTAAGAGCGCGATTGCGGGAAGTGCGCGGTATCCGGCGGAAGTCCCAGCCACTGGTGCATCGACTCCTCCCAGCCTGACGAGGTCGGCGCCGGGAAATCGGGGTCGGCGAAGCAGCCGACCGCGATGCCGCAAGTCGTCGGGCTACAATCGCCTTCCCAGAAAACGCTGCTGCCGCAATTGGGACAGAAATGGAAGCGGATCTCGAAACCGCTGTCGGCAATCGGCCGTAGATCTTGTGCTCGCCTTCGATCCGCACTTGGCTCTTGAGCCAACGACTGCCGTTATGAATGGCCGCGCCGGTGCGGCGCCGGCAGGCCTTGCAATGACAGACATAGACGCTGTCAGGCTCTCCCGACGTGATTGCCCGCAACTGCCGGCAATGGCATTGCGCCATCCCCTCCATCTCGTTCTCCCCAATGTCGGCCTCTGTGTTTTTCATTCTTGCGCTCACGACCGGAGGTGTCGTGCCGCTTGATCCGCTTCCGGCCGCGGCGCAGAGTGCGATCGCAGAGACCAACCGGCCGCCCGGCTTGTCGCGGTCGCCGCCACGGAGGGCACCTTGGGCGCAGAGCGGGTGGAGCGCCGGCTCGCAGCCATCCTCGCGGCCGACGTCGCGGGGTACAGCCGTCTGATGGAACGGGACGAGGCCGGTACCCTTGCGCGCCTCAGAACGCTGCGCCACGATATGATCGATCCGAAGATCGCCGCGCACAAGGGGCGCATCGTCAAGACGACCGGCGACGGGATCCTGGCCGAATTTCCAAGCGTTGTCGAAGCGGTCGCCTGCGCGGTCGCGATGCAGCGGGGTATGGCGGCAGGCAACGCTGCCACTGACGAGCACGAGCGCATCGAATACCGTATCGGCATCAACTCGGGTGACGTCATCGTCGAAGACGGCGACATTCACGGGGACGGCGTCAACATCGCCGCACGGCTGGAGGGAATCGCCGAGCCTGGCGGGATCTGCGTCTCGGCAATCGTGCATGATCAGGTGCAGGGCCGGCTCGAATGCGCGTTCGAAGATACCGGCGAGCAGAGCCTGAAGAACATCACTCGCCCGGTCCGCGTGTACCGGGTCGGACCGCGGCCGTCCCGGCCGCATGCGGGCGAGACGCCCGCGCTCCAATCCGGCGCGCTGCCGCTGCCGGACAAGCCGTCGATCGCCGTGCTGCCGTTCCAGAACATGTCCGGTGACCCCGAACAGGAGTATTTCGCCGACGGCATGGTCGAGGAGATCATCACCGCGCTCTCCCGCATCCGCTGGCTGTTCGTGATCGCTCGCAACAGCACGTTCACCTACAAGGGCCAGGCGATCGACGTAAAGCGGGTCGGCCGCGACTTGGGAGTGCGCTACGTCCTCGAAGGCTCGGTCAGGAAAGGCGGCGGGCGGGTGCGCATCACCGCGCAAGTGATCGAAGCGGAAACCGGCGCGCACTTGTGGGCCGACCGGTTTGACGGTTCGCTCGAAGACGTATTTGAATTGCAGGAGCAGGTGGCGATCAGCGTTGCCGGCGTTATCGAGCCGGCGCTGAAGGCGGCCGAGAGCGCGCGGTCGGCGCACCGCCCGACAACCGATCTGACCGCATACGACCTTTATCTGCGTGCCTACGCGATGTACTGGGTCTCCCACCCAAGGCAGGTGCGGGAGGCACTGGCGCTGCTCGAAGAGGCTATAGCCCGCGACCCACGCTATGGCCCGGCTCTCGGCTTTGCGGCACGATGCTGCATGCATTTGATCGGCGAAGCCTCCGCCCCGGATCGAGACGCGACCCGGCAGAAATGCGTCAACTTTGGACGCCGGGCACTGGAGGTAGCGACAGACGATCCCGGCGTGCTGGCTGATGCCTCCTTCGCGCTCGCCAGTTTCGGCGAGGACATCGATCCCGATGATCGTGCTTGTCGATCGCGCCCTCGCCTTTAATCCGAGCTATGCGCACGGCTGGTACATCAGCGGCTTTCTGAGATTGTGGGCCGGGCAAACGGATCTGGCGATCGAGCATGCCGGTCGGGCCTTGCGACTCAGCCCGCGCGCCCAGGCGAGCGGCAGTTCGTTCCTGATCGGTGCCGCCTTGTTTTTCGGCCGGCGTTTCGAAGAGGCTGTCCCGCGGCTGCGAGTAGCTATTGAAGACAGGCCGCTTTTCCCGACCCCCTGTCGTTTTCTGGCGGCTTGCTACGCCCATATGGGGTTGCTCGACGAGGCGCGTGCGATGATCGCACGGCTCCGCGAGATCACGGCTGTGGTGATGGTGAATTATCCACTCCCCTTTCGGGATCCCGGGCATCGCGAGCTCTATTTGTCGGGCCTGCGCCTAGCGCTGGGCGAGAGCATTGTACAGCCAGCCGCCTCGCCGCGATCCGGACCTCGCCAGGCGACGCCCTGAATTTGCTGCTCAAAGTCTCTCTCCGATGACTGCTTTCGGCGTGCGCCGTGAAAAGGCGGCGCTTTCCAGTGGGTGCAAGTCCCACCCGGCGCTTCGCTCCAGCCGGAAGCAATCGGAGCAGTCATGGAGGTAACGAAATGGCTGAAGCCTTCGAATAGCGGTCACGAGTGCTGTCCTGGTGGGATTGCGGAGGGGAGGTTCATCGGGCAACACCTGTTTGAGGCCGGCTGATAAGAGGTCGGGCAGGCGGTCAGCTTAGGTTTGCATGACTCACCGCTGGAGGAGGCAGTCACGAGCGAACCCGTCTCTGGAAACAGAAATTTCCCTGCTAGCAGGGAGTTTACAGGGAATTTCATCGAATCGGGGCTTGGCGGCGCGTCAACGGCAGCAAAAAAGCACGTCAGACCAGAGCCTTACGGGCCAATTCCCTACGCCTCGGAACAGGGAATTAAATCGAGCCTAGCAGGGAATTAAATCGAGCCATCAGGGAATTTATTGGCACAATCAGGGAATCGCATCGCGGCCCGGCTTTCCTGAGCAGCCGGGCAGTCAACAGCTCAATCGCGGTGGCTGTTATGCCCGCCGCCACCGCCATGCGGCGCACCGCCACCATGTGGGCCGGCACCCGCTGGGCCGCCACCATGCGACCCGCCCATCGCGAAATGTGGAGCACCGCCGCGATGCGCGTCGCCTCCCGTTGGGCCACCCCCGTGTGGCCTAGTCATCGCAAAATGAACAGTCCCGCCGCCGCGCGGGCCGCCTCCGTGGAATGCAGCCGAAGCGCTGTGGAATGCCTCTCGGCTATGACCTGCAGGTGCGTAATGGAACCCTGCGCCACCGTGGGATTCTCTCCCGCCGTGAAACGCCGCGTCACGATGGGATGCGCCGACGCCTGCG
>Ga0306920_100016561_pt1 | contig 10164 bp, 7 predicted proteins | sample flu12Cox44000170_FD_204666 | JGI IMG/M metagenome (GOLD analysis project Ga0306920, IMG submission 204666) | Lab enrichment of tropical soil microbial communities from Luquillo Experimental Forest, Puerto Rico - flux4day.12C.oxic.44.000.170 (v2)... | ecosystem: Environmental > Terrestrial >...
CGTGAGCCTGGTTGTTTTGTTTTCGGCTGGAGCATGGTGTCAGCAGAATCAGCCGGTGGCGGCATCGGGAAAGTCGGTAGCATCGGCTGGTACGGAGCAGGCTGCGCCGGTGACGCCGGCTGCTGAGCCGGTGATCTGGAAAGACTATTCGAAGCCGCGCTCGCCGTTTCCGAACGTGATCGCGCCCTATCAGGCCGAGCATGCGCCGGCGCCAAAGCTGGTGAACACCCCTCGCATCGATCAACTGTTGCAGGACGGAAAGATCCTGCTGTCGATGGATGACGCAGTGGCGCTCGCGCTCGAGAACAACCTGGATATCGCCATTGCGCGCTACAACCTGAGTATCGCTGAGACCGACGTTCTGCGAACGGCGGCGGGAGCGAACACACTGGGCGTCAATACCGGCATTCTGCAGGGCACGCCGGGCGGCGGCACCGGCGGGCTGAGTGGAACGATCGGGTCGGGCGTGGGTGGGACGTCGGTAGCGAGCGGAGGAGCAGCCACGGGTACCCTGGGAATCGTGAGTTCGACGCTGGGGCTAGGATCGGGAATCACGAGCTTCGATCCAATTCTGTCGGGCACGTTGCAGACCGACCGCAATAAGCTGCTTTCGACCAGTACTTTCCTGGGCGCGACCCAGATCACGCAGAACACGACGACAGCCGACTTTCTCTATACCCAGGGTTTTCATTGGGGGACGAACATGTCGGTGGCGTTCAATAACTCGCGCCTCACCACAAACCAGCCGACTATCAGTTTGAGTCCGGAACTAACTTCTAACTTCAAGTTTCAACTGACGCAGCCCTTGCTGCAGGGCTTCGGGAAGCTGACGAATACGAGATTCATCGAGATTGCAAAGAATAACCGGCACATCGCGGACACATCGTTTCGCCTGCAGGTGATCACGACGGTGGACCAGATCGAGAACATTTACTGGGACCTGGTGTACGCATACGAGAACGTCAAAGTGCAACGGGACAACCTGGCGTTTGCGCAGCGGACGCTGTCAGATACGGAGCGCCAGGTAAGAGCGGGAGTGGTGGCAGTGCTGCAACTGGCCAGCGCACAGAGCGCGGTGGCCACCGACCAGCAGGGCCTGATTCTGGCGGAGACGAATCTGGAACTGCAGCAGTTGCTCATGAAGAATGCGGTGAGCCGGACACTGGTGGATCCGACGCTGGCGGAAGCACAGGTGATTCCGACTTCGACGATGGAGGTGCCGAAAGACGAACAGATCCCGCCGGCAGCGGAGTTAATCAGCGAAGGGATCAGCCATCGGCAGGAATTGGCACAGTCACGCATCGATCTGGAGACGCGGGAGCTTAATACGAGAACGGTCGCCAATGGACTGCTTCCGACGGTCGATGCGTTCGCCTATTACGGAGGGTCGGGGTTGGGAGGCGATCAGAATCCGGCGAACGTGTGCCCGCCTGCGGGCGAGAAGCAGCCCTTTGGATGCCACGCGGCGGGGAGTATTCCGTCAACGGGATACGGGACCACGCTGAACCAATTGGTGAATTCGACAGCTCCCGACAGAGGGTTCGGCGGGACGCTGAACGTTCCGTTGCGAAACCGGGTTGCGCAGGCGAATCAGATACGCTCGGAATTGGAATACCGCCAGGCGCAGATGCGGCTGCAACAACTGGAGAACCAGGTGCGCATCGAGGTACGGAATGCACAGTTCACGCTACAGCAGAATCGCGCGGCAGTGACGGCGGCGCAGGCGGCGGTGGATTTTGCACAGCAATCGCTGGTGGCAGAGCAGAAGAAGCTAACGGCGGGGATTTCGACGCCGACGCTGGTACTGCAGAACGAGTCATTGCTGACGACGGCGCAATCGAACCTGATTTCGGCAATGGCGGCCTATGAGAAAGCGCGGTTAGAACTCGACCGGTCAACGGGGCTGTTGCTGGAGCACTCGAACATTCAAGTCGCGGAGGCGCGACGGGGGCAGGTGATGGCGATGCCGCGAGTGCCGGATGTGGTGGATCAGTCCGGGGACGAGAAGAGGCAAAACTAGAGAGCCGGGCGGGCTGAGGGTCGAGGAAGCGTGGCAACCAGCGTCTTTAGCAGGTCATTGGACGCGGGCCGGAGTTGGACTAGACTGGCGGCATTCATGGCAACGGATCTCCAAAGCGGATTGCAGGTGGGAGCGCGACGCGTGGCGTCGGTGAATCCAGCAACCGAGGAAGTCTTGCGCGAGTTGGAATGCGCGAGAGACGTTGACGTGCAGGTTGCAGTGTCGAGGGCTCATGCGGCGCAGGCGGCCTGGGCGGAGATGAGTGTCGGGAAGCGCGTCGGGATTCTGCGCGACTTTCAGCGACTGCTGCATGAGAGGAAGACGGAGGTTGCGCGGCTCATCACGCGCGAGGCTGGGAAGCCGTATGTTGAGGCGCTGCTGACCGAGGTGATGGTGGTGCTGGATGCGGCGCGTTATGTAATCGAGAATGCGCATCCGTTTTTGCGGGACGAGCCACTGCCGCACGGCGGGATCGCGATGAAGACCAAGCGCGGGGTGTTGGTGCGTGAGCCGCGAGGGGTCATCGGGATTATCGCGCCTTGGAACTATCCGTTTTCGATTCCGGCCACGGAGACGCTGGCGGCGCTGGCGACCGGGAATGCGGTGGTGCTGAAGCCGTCGGAGTTTACCTCGCTGGTTGCGTTGGAACTGGAGTCACTTCTGCACGCGGCGGGTGTCCCAAAACTGATTTTTCAGGTGCTCGTGGGTGATGGCGCGACTGGCGCGGCATTGATGGGGTCAGCGATCGACAAGCTGGTGTTTACCGGAAGCGTGACGACGGGAAAGCGGATTGCGCAGGCTGCCGCGGGACGGTTGCTGCCGGTGCTGCTGGAGTTGGGCGGCAAGGATCCGATGATCGTGCTCGAGGACGCGGATCTGGATGTGGCTTCGAGTGGCGCGGTTTGGGGAGCGTTCGTCAATGCAGGGCAAGCCTGTTTGTCGGTGGAGCGGTGCTATGTAGCGCGCGGGATTTATGAGGAGTTTTTGAAAGCTTGTGTGGCCAAGGTTGCGAAGCTGCGAGTTGGCGATGGGATACATGAGACCACCGATGTGGGGCCGATGATCCATGAGCGGCAGTTGCAGATCGTCGAGGAGCAGGTGGAGGATGCCCGGCGGCGCGGGGCGCGGGTTTTGGCCGGCGGAAGGCGGATGACAGAACTGGGGGCGAATTTTTACGCGCCGACGGTGGTGGCCGATGTCACCTCGGAGATGGAGCTGATGCAGGAGGAGACATTTGGTCCGGTGCTGGCGGTCGCGGCTTTCTCGGGGGATGAGGAGGCGGTCGCGTTGGCAAACGATTCGGAGTTTGGATTGGCTGCTAGCGTCTGGACGCGGGACTCGGCGCGGGGGGAGCGCATCGCGCGGCGGCTAGTCGCGGGGACGGTGATGGTGAATGATGTGATTGCCTGCTTCGGAATCCGTGAGGCTCCGCATGGCGGGGTCAAGGGGAGCGGGATCGGACGGGCGCACGGCCGATTTGGAATGGAAGAGATGGTGCGGGTGAAGTATCTGGATGTGGAGCGGGCGGCGGGGATCAAGCGTGTTTGGTGGTATGGGTATGGGGAGAAGTTTGCGCGGCAGATGGAAGGGTTTGCGGATTTGCAGTTTGCGCGCGGAGTGTGGGGAAGAGTGCTTGGAGCTTTGAGGGCGGCTGGGGTCGTGAAGGGCGCGAAGCTGTAGAGGTTGGTCGTTGGTCCTTGGTCGTTAGTCGTTGGCAGACTGCTGGTAGTTGTTAAGCACGAGTTCGGGGCCCTCGGAAAACAGATTCCTCGCTTTGCTCGGAATGACAACCTCATTCCTGGGTTGAGTAGAATTGTGAAGAGGGCTTTCGAGGGGCGAAATCTTACGAGGGAAAAATGAGCGCAGATATGGTTGCTCCGAATGTGGCGCAGTTGCCGAACCATAAGGTAAAGGTGAAGAAGGCTGGGCAGCGGGCTTGCAATGAGAAGGATGAGAAGGGGAAATATTGCGGCGGGCATTTGAAGCGCTGGTTCTACGCCCAGGATGCCAAGGAACGGCAGTGTGGGTGCATGGAGAAGGCCTGGGGTCGCGAGGCTGAAGTGTATCGCTGCGAGAATTGCAGGGCGCTGTACTTGCCGAATCCCGAGGAAGATAAGGTGAATGTGGCGGGGGTGGGGCAGATTTCGGTGTTTGGATTGACGGTGCCGGAGAAGAAGTAGGGGCACCGTCGCACACAGCAAGCAGCATCGCGCTGCTGACAAACAGCGGGTCCTTCGCTGCGCGCAGGATGACAAATCTGGAAGCCAAGCGGACCTGGATCAAGGCAAGTTATGAATGTTTCGGAATTGATTTTTGATTGGAATACGGCGCACCCGCGGTCGTTGAAGCCGGCGGGGCATGTGTTGCTGAACGACGAGACGCTGCGGGATGGGTTGCAGTCGCCTTCGGTGAAGGATCCGTCGATTGGGGAGAAGATCGAGATTTTGCACTTGATGGAAGCGCTCGGGATTCATTCGGCGAATCTTGGGTTGCCGGGGGCCGGGCCGCGTGCCGTCGAGCATGTGACGGCGTTGGCACGCGAGATTGTTTCGCATCGCATGAAGATTCGGGCGAATTGCGCGGCGCGCACGCATGAGAACGACATTCGGCCGATTGCGGAGATTGTGCAGAAGACTGGACTCGCGATGGAGGCGGCGACGTTTATTGGGTCGAGCCCGATCCGGCGGTTTACCGAGGGGTGGTCGGATGAGTTTCTGCTTGAACACACTGAGCATGCCGTAAAGTTCGCGGTGTCGCTGGGGCTCGACTCGATGTATGTGACCGAGGACACGACGCGCTGCGATCCGGCGATGGTGAAAAAGCTGTACGCGACGGCCATTGAGTGCGGGGCGAAGGCGATCGTGATTTGCGATACGGCGGGACATGCTACGCCGATGGGCGCATATGCGCTGGTGAAGTTCGTGCTTGAGGAAGTGGTGAAGCCTTCAGGCGAAACGATTCGCGTGGACTGGCACGGGCATTGCGATCGTGGATTTGGAACGGCGAACTCGATTGCGGCGCTGGTGGCGGGGGCGGATTGCGTGCACGGGTCGGCACTGGGCGTGGGCGAGCGGGTCGGGAACACGCAGATGGATCAGATGCTGGTGAACCTGAAGCTCATGGGAGTCGCGCCGTGGGCGGATCAGGATCTGCGCAAGTTGAAGGATTATTGCTTGGCGGTGTCGCGGGCGACGGGGATTCCGATTCCGGCGAATTATCCGGTGGTTGGTGAGGATGCGTTCCGCACGGCGACTGGCGTGCATGCCGCGGCAGTGATCAAGGCGTTCAAGAAGAATGATGTGGAGCTGGCGAACGCAGTGTACTCGGGCGTACCGGCGCAGGTATTTGGGCTGGAGCAGATTATTGATATTGGTCCGATGAGCGGGAAGTCGAATGTGCATTTCTGGTTGGAGCGGAGAGGGATTCCGGCGAGCGATGAGTTGGTGGAGCGGATTTTTGCGCGGGCGAAGAGCTCGGATCATACGCTGACGGATGCGGAGATTGAGGAGTGCATTTCGGCGGGAGTGCGGCGGTAGGTTTATGTGGGTGCTGGGCTTGAGCAGTGCTGACCCTAGGTTAGCGCCAGAGAACGGCGCAAACCTGGGCCACCCGCTCATTTGCTTCACCAAGTGCGACAAGCTAAATCGTTAAAAATAAATAACTTATGTAGGCATGACTGAGGTTTCGTCGACTTCTTGCAGATACTTCATATTTGGAGCTATAATGCTACTGAATAGGAGTTGCTTATGGTAGCCAGAGGAGTCGTTCCGGACCTGGGGTTGGACCTCCGGAAGATGCCGGACCTGACGGACGCGGCGACGCGGAAGCGATTGAGTGCGGCGGCGATCGAGGCGTTCTTTCGGATCGTCGAAAAATGGGAATTGAAGAACGAGGATGCGATGTCGCTGCTGGGCGGGATTTCGCACGGGCGCTATTACACGCTGAAGAAGACGCGGCGGGGGATCCTGACGCAGGACGAATTGACCCGCGTGTCGCTGCTGATTGGAATTTTCAAATCGCTGAATATTCTGTTCAGCACGAAGCTGGCGAACCAGTGGGTGGCGCGGCCGAACACGAATCCGATGTTTCATGCAGCGCCACCACTGATCGCGCTGGTGCAACGAGGAGTGGTCGGCATGCTGGGTGTGCGACGGCTGCTGGATGCGCGGCGGGGCGGGAGATAAGGGCGATGCTGCCGGTTTCCGAGATCGATCGAAGGAACACGCACCGGTTGATTCCGGCGCGGTTCGCGGATGAGGGCGCATCGGTGTTGACGCGACTCGCCGACGACGAAGAACTGCTCGATGGAATTTTCGAGTTGGATAACGCGACCAATGACCGGCTGATCGCGGAGTCGGGGAACGCACCGGGGATCGATGTGCGCGAGTTGGTGTTTGGGATCCCGCAGTACCGGATCATCAATGCGTCGTTTTGTCATCCGGCGCCGGGAGGGTCGCGGTTTAATTCTGCCGATCGCGGGGCGTGGTACGCGGGGTTTGAAGTGGAGACCTCGCAGGCTGAGGTTGCTTATCACATGCAGATTTCTCTGCGAGAGACTGGGTGGGATCGGGAAGAGATTACGGACTACGTGGATTATCTCGCTGACTTTCGGGCAGAGTTTCACGATCTGCGGGGGAGCGGGCAGCATCGCGAGGCGTTGGATCCTGAGAGCTACCGGGCGTCGCAGGCGCTGGCAGAGGAATTGCTGGCGTTGGGGTCGGCGGGGATTGTGTATCCGTGCGTGCGGCGCGAGGGGGGGACTTGTTTGGTGTGCTTTCGTCCGGTGCTCGTCATCAATGCGAGGAAGGGGAGTACGTACGAGTTTGTTTTTCCCGGGTACGAGGAGCCGCCGCATGTTCGAAGGATGTGAGGTGCAATGGGTCGTGTTACGACATAGTGAGTCGTGCCGGGTGTGCAGCGCCTAAAGGCGCCGTGAGAGCAGCGGCTTTTCGGCATCGCTGAAGCGATGCCCTGATACAAAACCGGAATAGCCCGGCGTTTCAGTGTGAAACGCTAAAGGGAAAGTAATGGTTACCCCTCCTCGGTAATCAAGGTACCTCGCAAACTACCGGCTCGGGGCGGCGTGCGCATTGTAAGATGGGCGGACGGTTTCCCCGATGGTCTTTGGATCCCAGGCAGAGGTTTCGGACGTGTATCCGAGCGTGCCGGAAGAGGTGGCGCGGCTGGCGGCATCGCCGGAGATTCGCTCTGCATTCAACTGGTTCCGCACGCAGGAGCCGCAACTTGCGCACTGGCAAATGGAGATGGCGCGAATTGCTGCGCCGCCGTTTGGCGAAGCTGCGCGCGGGGTGTGGCTGGCGGAGAAATTTCGCGAACTCGGTTTGGATGATGTGCGGGTGGATGACGTTGGGAACGTGTTCGGCGTGCATCCGGGGTTTGGGAAGCGCTATGTGGTGCTGAGCGCGCATATTGATACGGTGTTTCCCGCGGGGACGCCGTTGAATATCCGGCAACAGGGCAGCAAGTTGTACGGGCCGGGAGTTTCGGATAATGGGGCCGGCGTGACGGCGATGCTGGCGCTTGTGGCGCTGCTGCGGTCGGTGCGGGTGCGGCACGCGATGCCGTTTCTGTTTATCGGCAACGTGGGCGAAGAGGGCGAAGGTGATCTGCGCGGGATGCGGCACATCTTCGCAACGCAGCGCTGGAAGGATGCGATTGCTTACAGCCTGGTGCTCGATGGGGCGGGGAGCGACACGATTGTTGCGGAGGCGCTCGGGAGCCGGCGGTTTGAAGTGATCGTGCGCGGACCGGGCGGGCACTCGTGGAGCGATTTTGGAGCGCCCAATCCGATTGTGGTACTGGCGCGGACGGTCGAGAGCTTTTGCCAGACTCCGGTACCGACCTCGCCGAAGAGCACTTTTAATATCGGAGTGATTCGGGGCGGGACGTCGGTGAATTCGATTCCTGAGTCGGCGAGTATGCGGGTGGATTTGCGGTCGACGTCGATGCAGGAGTTGGAGAGGTTGGAGCGGGCGCTGCGGGTGAGTCTGGATCAGGCGCTGGATGCGGAGCAGAAGTCGGTTGAGGCGCGGGGCGGGGCATCGCGCAAAGCGCAGACGGTAACGGCCGAGGTGGTGGTGATTGGGGATCGTCCGGCGGGAGAGCTGGAGCCGGAGGCGCGGATCATGAAAGTAATTCGCGCGGTGGATGCGCAGCTGGGAAATGCGGCGCACGTGCAGCGCGCATCGACGGACGCGAATATTCCGCTGTCGCTGGGGCGGGAAGCGATTGCGATTGGCGGGGGCGGGTCGGGTGGTGGAGCGCACACGTTGCAGGAATGGTTTGATTGCAACGGGCGGGAAGTGGGATTGAAGAGGATCTTGCTGACGATGATGGCACTGGCTGGGGCGGGGGAATGAAGCGCGGAATGATGAAGGCGAGACGGGTGCTGTCGATGGTGGTCGCGGGCATGCTGGGAGCGAGCATTGCGCGAGGGGAAGATGCTTCGGCGAAGCCGAAGGCTGACGTGCTTTTTACGCACGGGAATGTGTATACGGGCGTGGCGGTGGTGTCGTCGTTCAAGATGACCAAGCGGGCCGACGCGATTGCGGTGCGGGACGGGCGATTCGAAGAGGTTGGAGATTTGAACGAGGTGATAAAACTGCGCGGGCCACAGACGCAGGTCATCGATCTGGGCGGGAAGTTTGTGATGCCGGGGTTCAACGATGCGCATTTGCATCTGGCGAGCGCGGGACTTGAGTTGCTGAATGTGAACTTGCTGGGCGTGAAGTCGATTGACGAATTTCGCGAACGGCTGCGCGCGAAGGCGGATGCGGCTGCGCCCGGCGATTGGATTGTGGGAGCCGGATGGGATGAGACGTTGTGGCCGGTGAAGACGCCGCCCACACGCTTTGATCTGGATGAGGTGGTGACGAATCACCCGGTGTTTCTGGCGCGGGTGGATGGGCACTCGGCGGTGGCGAATGCGCGGGCGCTGCAACTGGCCAGCATCACGCTGGCGAGCCGCGATCCGAGGGGCGGGAAGATTGAGCGCGATGAAAGCGGTCAGCCGAATGGGTTGCTGCGCGATACAGCGATGAAGGCCGTACAGAACGTGATTCCGGAGCCGACCCACGACCGGCGGAGGCAGGCGATGGAAAACGCGCTGGCGGATCTGGCGCGGTGGGGAATCACGTCGGCGCAGGACAATTCGAGCTGGGAAGATTTTCAAGTGCTCGAAGAGCTTGAGAAAGATGGGAAGCTGACGGCGCGAGTGAGCGAGTGGCTGGCATTTGATGATCCGGTGGCGACGTTGGAGGAACATCGGAAGGCGCACGCCGGTTCGGACGAGATGCTTGCGAAGGGGATGCTGAAAGGCTTCATGGATGGGTCGCTCGGATCACACAGCGCGGCGTTGCTCGAGCCGTACGCGGATGATGCGAAGAACACCGGGTTGCCTCGATATGACCAGGCGAAGCTTGATGAAATGACGAAAGAGCGGATGCTGGCCGGGTTCCAGATCGGGTTCCATGCGATTGGGGACAAGGCGGTGCAGATGGCGCTGGATGCGTTTGCGGTGGGGGAGAAGGCGGCGAAAGAGAAAAAGGTGAAGGCGGCGAACGGCGGGGAGGATTTCCGGCCGCGCATTGAGCATGCGCAGGTGACCACGCCGATGCAGATTTTGAAGTTCAAGGATCTGAAAGTGGTGGCGTCGATGCAGCCTTGCCACCTGCTCACCGATATGAAGTGGGCGGAGACACGGCTGGGACAGAAGCGGGCCGCGCATTCGTACGCTTGGGCAGATTTTTTGAAACGCGGTGTGCCGCTGGCGTTTGGGACGGATTATCCGGTGGAGCCGGTGAACCCGTTCCGCGGGCTGTATGCGGCGACTACGCGAAAGGACGAGAGGGGAAAGATGGAGTATTACCCCGAAGAGAAGATCACGATCGATCAGGCGATCGCGGCGTATACGACCGGGTCGGCGTTTGCAGAGTTCGCGGAGAAAGACAAGGGTTTGATTGTGCCGGGTATGCTGGCGGATTTTGTGGTGCTGGATCGGGATCCGACGGCCGTGGATGCGCAGAAGCTGCTGGGGACGCGGGTGCTCCGGACGGTGGTGGGGGGGAGGACGGTTTGGGAGGGGAAGTAGGAGAATTGTTAGGAGTTTTCTATCTTCTCGGCAG
>Ga0306920_100016562_pt1 | contig 10163 bp, 8 predicted proteins | sample flu12Cox44000170_FD_204666 | JGI IMG/M metagenome (GOLD analysis project Ga0306920, IMG submission 204666) | Lab enrichment of tropical soil microbial communities from Luquillo Experimental Forest, Puerto Rico - flux4day.12C.oxic.44.000.170 (v2)... | ecosystem: Environmental > Terrestrial >...
CTTGAGCGTGGGGGTGGTGACATAGAGCACGCCATCGACCACAACGGGGTTGCTCTGCATCTCGGACGCCTTGAACGCGTCGTGCGAGTCGTACGTCCAGGCAACCTGCAGCTTCGAGACGTTGTCGCGATTGACTTGCGTCAGCGGCGAGTATCGGATGTTGTCGATGCCGCCGTTGATCGGCCAGCCGACGTCGGCTGCGCCGCCCGCTTGCCTGGGAAACGCAAGCGCTCCGGTCAGCGACACGATTGCGGCCGAGAATAGCGCAACGGCCGGGAGCGCGAACGCCTTCGTCACAGCCGCGTCACGTGTGCCGAGACGCACACCCACTTGCCGTCGCGTTTCTGCCAATCGTCGGTGTAGCGGCCGCGACCTTCCTGGCCGGTGATCGAGGTGTAGCTCGTCGCCGCGTGAATGATCGCCACATCGCCAAGGATCCGAATCCGAACGTCCTCGCCGTCGAGGCGATTGAGCGTGCGTGGCCCGGCCGTCCGCTCGAGGAACTGCGACTTGTCGAGGATCTCGCCGGCCGGCGTCGATCCCTGGAAGTCGTCTGCCAGGAGCTGCCGGAAGCGCTCGACATCGCCCAGGCGGACGGAATCGAGATACGCCTGGTTGAGCTCGCGCAATGCCGTCAAATCGCTGGTGTCGCGTGCGATTGAATCGGTGGATGTCATGGCGTGATTCTACACGCGCGGCTTTTCCACACGCCGCGCTTGTTTTCTATTTTTCGTAGAGATCCTTGCGGATCGACACGCCGAGCCCCGGAGCGGCGGGCAGTTCGAAGTAGCCGTCCTTTGTCAGCGCGATCGGGCGCTCGAATACCGCGTAGCTGTGTTCGTAGGCGCCTTCAGGCCCTTCATTGCCGACTTCGAGCAGCGGCGCATTGGGCCAGCTCGCGACCAGATGCATGTCGCACACGGTGCTGAGCCGGCCGTCGCCAAGGTGCGGCATGATCAGCTTCTCCATCGACTCCGCGATGACGGCGACCTTTTGCAGAACACCCGGTCCCTGCGTATCGATCTCCGGCTGGATGATGTCGAAGCAGCCTTTCTCGAGCAGCCAGCGGAATTCGTGGACGCCCGGGTTCTGTTCCTCGCCGCCGGCGAGATTGATCGAGGTCAGGCGATTGAGCTCGGCAAGGCGCTCGAAGTCGAAGCGGGGAAGGGGCTCCTCGAGGAAGAAGACATCGAGCCGTTCGAACTCGCGTGCAGTGTCCAGCGCACGCTTGAAACTCCAGGGCACTCCTCGCGTGCCTTGAAACGCCGCGTTGAAGCCGGCCTTGTTCCCATCGGTCGCGATGATGAACTCGGGACCGCATGCCCGGCGCACCGCTTCGATCTGCGCGACGTCTTCCTTCATCGTCGCGTAGTGCGATTTCAACTTGATCGCCTTCCATCCCTGCGCCTTCAGCGCGAGCGCAGCGTCGGCGCGCTGCTGCGCGGGACCGAGACGGAACATGCTGGAGTAGGGCATGATGCGATCCTTGGTGCCGCCCCACAATTTGTAGAGCGGCTGGTTCGCGGCCTTGCCGATGAGATCCCAGAGCGCGATCTCGACGCCGGTCGGACGACCGCCGGCGACGCGGATACCGCCTTCTCGCCCTCCTCCGTACAAGAGCGCCATGTGCCGATTGACATCGAACGGATCCTTGCCGACGAGATATTCCTTCACAGCCTCGAGAGCAGCCGGGTTGAGGGCGGGGCCAATACCGATCAACCCCTGGTCTGAGTAGATTTCCGTGATGGCGCCGCCGCCGGTCCGTCCACCCCGCCGGTTGCCGACGTAGTCCTCGTACGAGCCCCAATCCTTCTCCAGCCGGATTCGCTGCAGCTTGAGGTCAGTGATCTTGATTCTGCCCGCCGATTGCTGCGCACGGGCCCACGCCGGCGTGTCCGTCAGGAGTGGCATGACCGCCGCAGCGGTGATCGTGGACAGGAACGTTCGGCGGGTCCAGCCGGCACGCGGAGGATCGCGAAGGATCTCGCGGATCCGTTGCGCGGCTGGCGTCATCTCAGTGGGGCGGATCCTCATCAGCAGCTCCAGGATTCAGATCAAGAGTCAGCGGAAGTTCCTCGTGACTCTCGACGGCGAGGCAGAATAGCATGCGGTGGTGGCGACACGGCTGGCCGCGATCGCTTCGATGCTGGCGCTCGTCGCCGTCGGCGCTCAGGCGCCTTCACGTGTCTTCGTCGTCGTCTTCGACGATCAGCATCTCTCCGCGGCTGGACTGAAGCGCCTTCAAACCGCCGCGACAAACCTGTTCTCGAACGAGCTTCAGCCGGGTGACCTCGGTGGCGTCGTCGTCGATGGCCGCCTCGTCGGAGACCGTCTCTACTCCGATCGCGGCGAGCTGCAGCTGGCCGTCGGCCGCGCGCACCCGCGCTTGGCGGCGGCGTCGGATCTGGCGGCATCGTCGGCCGCCCCGGGAGGCATCGAGCAATCGGCACGCCTGGCGGAGATCGAAGCGCTCGACGTCGCCAGAGTCGCGCTCGATAGCAAGCTGTCCGTGGTCGAGGCGTTGATCGCGAACCTTGCGCGGTTGAGCGGCAACAAAGCGGTATTGCTGGCGTCGGAGAGTTTTGGTGGCGACGCCACGGCGTCCCGTGTGTTGAGCATCGCCGAGACGGCGAAGCGTGCGAACGTGCGGTTTCATGCCTTCGACGAGTCAGGCAGCGATCGCGACGCGGCGAGCGGGCTCGCGCGCCTGACCGGCGGCGTGATCGCGCATAAGTCGGGCGAGTTTGGACCCGCGCTGGATCGCATCGCACGATCCGCGCCGGCCCACGCGGTTTCGCCAGCGGCCACTGTCGCTGCACCCACGTCGGCGAGCGCAGTCGCTTCCACCTCATCTCCCACGTCGGAGGCCGCAACCCTGCGGCCGGATTCCGCGCCAGACGCCGGATCTTCCGTCTCCGAGACTGCGACGATCACGGCCGGAACGGTTGTTCCCGCCCCGGCAACGGATCCCGGGTTATTGCGCGTGCGTCCGCTGGTCGAGACGCACGTGAACGATTTGGCCCGCGGCGACTGGTCGGACGCGAACGCGCGCGCCGGGTGGGAAGCCTACCAGCGCGGCGATCTGGAGTCGGCTCGCGCATCGCTGGCCCCGATCGCGGCCGGGCCGCTCGCCCCGTCGTGGATCGAGTACGTGCTCGGACAGGCCAACTACGGGCTCGGTCAGTTCAAGGACGCGGAAGTTGCGTGGGAGCGGGTTCGAAAGCGCCAGCCAGGTTTCGAGCCCGTCTACTTCGACCTTGCGGACAACTACGTCAAGTTGAACGAACGGAAGAAAGCCGTGGACGTCCTGCGCGAAGCGCGCCGCCGCTGGCCGAAGGATGTCGACATCCTCAACGACCTTGGCGTGACGCAGGCCGCCGGCGGCGGTCTCGACGACGCGATCAAGGTGTTCGGCGACGCAATTGCGCTGGCGCCAAAAGAGACGATCAGTTATTTCAATTTCGCGAAGGCACACGAGATGCGTTACTTCCAGAAGCGCCAGCACCTCGAGATGATGGGCTGGGCCACCGGCGCGGCGGAAGAACGCGATCGCCAGAACGCGTTGGCGACCTATCAGCGCTACCTCGATCTCGGCGGAGCGTACGGCGATCTCGCGCGCGAAGGAATTGCGCGTTTGAATGCAACCGGTCCGCTCAGGCGACGACGGTAGGGCACTCGCAGGGCTGAAGCCCTGCGCCACACCTGGAACTCTTTGATTCTCACGCAGAGCGAGCCCCACACCTGTGGCGCACGGCTTTAGCCGTGCGTTTCCGTTTCCCTGCGTCGTGACTACTGTTTGGCGGGCGGGTTATAGCGCGCGAGCCAATTCTCGATTTCCCGGAAGACGTCGCGCCGCTGTTCCCACAGCCGTGGAAAGTGTCCCGAGCCAGGGTAGGTCACCATGCGTGTCGTCTTGCCACGCGCCGCGAGCGCTTCGTAGAACTCGCGTCCCTGGTAGGTCGGCACGCGCTCATCAGCTTCGCCGTGCAGTACGAGGAGTGGTGTGGTCACGCGCTCGGATTGGTTGACTGCCGAAAACTGGCTGAACGCCTGCGCATCCTTGTCGGGCCAGCGGTCGTCGTAATCCCATTGCTGCACGTCGCTCGTCCACATGAAGCTCGCCCAGTCGGTGATCCCGGCACCTTCGATCGCCGCCTGATAACGCGTGGTCTGGGTGACTGTCCACGACGTCATGAACCCGCCGGCGCTCCACCCGAAGATCGCCAGGCGGTTGGGATCGGCCCACCCTTGCGCGATGGCGAAATCCGTGGCGCTGTCCACGTCGCGATACGCTCGATCGCCGAAATGCTGATAGATCGCCTGGAGAAACTCCGAGCCGTAACCGGTAGACCCCCGGTACTGCGGCTGCAGGACAACGTAGCCGAGGCCCGCGATCAAACGAGAGAAGAAATCCAGCACGAGATGATCGTTGGCCTCCGGCCCGCCGTGCGGCAGCACGAGGAACGGATAGCGGCGGCCGTCCTGGTAGTCCGCCGGAAAGGTGACGATCCCTTCCAGGGCGATGCCTTCCTTGCTGGTCCACTTCACCGCGCGCACGGGGCCCAGGTCGATACGCCCGACTTCGTCGTCGCCTTCCCTCGTGAGCCTTTTCAACGAACCGCCCGACGCCACCGCTACGTTGGGCGTGTGCTGCGGATCGCCGACGCCGACCACGAGCGTGTCAGCAGTCCCCGTGAACGCCGGGAAGACCGGCAGACCCATGACGCCGCCCGACGGCCAGCGGAACCTGGTCGCCAACGCACCCTCCTCGAACGCATCGATCTCGTTATGCACGCCACGCGCGACCGAGACCCAGACGTGTCCTGCCGGATCGCCGACAAGGCTCAGCGCCGAACCGGCTAACGCCGGCGTGCGATCGACCGGCGTGCCACCGGCCGCCCGTACGGTCCACACGTGATCGGGTGTGAGCACGTTGGTCGTGGTGCTGAGAAAGGCGAGTTCGCCGCTGCCGAGCCACGCAATTCCGCTGACGCTGTTGCCGACGTCTGCCACATGCTGCAGCACCGTCGGGCCTTTGCAGACATCGATCGACGACCGAAGTCCCCTGATGCCGATCTTCGGTGTCTGGGACACGACAGCAAGAAACGACGCGTCGTGCGACCAGGCCATCGCGCCGCCCGCGATGGGACCGTCAGCAATCGTCGTGAGCGAAGGACACCACCAGGCTCCGCTCGTGCCATCGACTCCGACGACGTACACACTCGTTCGCTCGGGCTCGACGACGGTGCGCACACCCTCCAGCGGGTCCGGCGCCAAAGGAGACGCTAGAATCGCGAAGCGCGAGCCGTCGGGTGAAATCATCGCGGAGTGCATGCCGCGCGGCAGCGGCAGAATACGCGCAGGCGTTGCGGCAATCGTACCAATGGGAATCGGGACGATGGCCAACTGCGGAACCTTGTTGACCTGATAGCTGCCGTACAGCGCGCCGTCGCGGGTGAATCCCGAGGGTGTGAACTCCTCGGGCAGCTCGATCACGCGTGTGCTGCTGCCGTCAATGGAAGAGAGTTTCCATTCGTGCCGGGTGGGACCTTTTGCGCCGCCCGAGTCGACACGGTACAGCACCGTTGATCCATTTGGCGCAACAGCCACAGGATTCGCCGAACGCAGGCTGGAGAAATCCTCGATAGTGTACGGATGCAGCGGTGCGGCGCCGCCCTGGGCGAACGCACCGCTCGCGCCGAGCAGCAGCCAGGCGATGACAGCGGCGGAGCGAAGCATGTGTCACCTCTATGCGATCGACGCGGTGTACTCCTCGTAGGTCCCTTTGAAGTCGTGAATCGTCTTGCCGTCGAAGTGCCACACGCGCGTACTGACTTCCTCCATCAGATCCTCGTCGTGCGTCACCAGGAACACCGTGCCCTCGTATTTCTGAAGCGCGATATTCAGGGCGTTGATCGATTCGAGGTCGAGGTGATTGGTCGGCTCGTCCAGGACCAGCACGTTTGGCTTCAGCAGCATGATTCGGCAGAAGAGGAGCCGCGCAGTCTCACCGCCAGAGAGCGCGTCAGTCGGCTTCAGGCCTTCCTCGCCGGTGAACAGCATCTGTCCCAGCAGACCGTGAATGTCCTGCCGTGCCGCATCCGGATCGAACTGATGCAGCCATTCGACGGCCGTCATGCCTTTCTGAATGACGCCGGTGTGATCCTGCGGGAAATAGCCGATGGAGACCTCGTGCCCCCAGCGGACGCTGCCGCTATCGAGCGACGATGGCGACGGCTCGACACCCGGCGCGTCCGCGAGCAGCGCCTTGAGCATCGTCGTTTTGCCATAGCCATTGCGCCCGATGAGCGCGATCTTCTCGTTCCGGTTCACGATCGCGCTGAAATTCGTGACGACCTTCAGATCGCCGAACGCTTTGCTGATATTTGTAATTTCGGCGGCAAGGCGGCCCGACGGCCGGTTCATCCCGAACCGGATGTAGGGACGCTGGATATTGGACCGCGCCAGCTCCGTCGTCTGAAGGCGTTCGACTTCCTTTTTGCGCGACATGACCTGGCTGGCGCGCGTGCCGGCAGAGAAGCGGGCGATGAAGTCCTGCAGCTGCGCGATCTTCTTCTCCCGCTGCTCGTTGTCCGCTTCCACACGCGCCCTGATCTGTGTTTTCGCCAGGACCATCTCGTCGTATCCGCCGGTGTACGTGATGATCGTCTGGTAATCGATATCGGCGGTGTGCGTGCAGACGCCGTTCAGGAAGTGCCGGTCGTGCGAGATGACGATGAGCGTGCCGTCGTAGCGAAGGAGGAATTCCCGTACCCAATGGATCGAATCGAGGTCGAGGTGGTTCGTGGGCTCGTCGAGCAGCAGCGCCTCCGGCCGGCCGAACAGAGCCTGGGCGAGCAGGACGCGGACCTTCTGTCCGCCCTGCATCTCCGACATCGTCCGCTCGTGGAGTTTCTCGGGGATGTCGAGCCCCCCCAGCAGAATCGCGGCGTTGGCCTCGGCTTCGTACCCGTCCTCGTCGCCGACGATGCCTTCGAGTTCACCAAGGCGCATGCCTTCTGCCTCGGTCAGGTCGCTCTTGGCGTAGAGCACCTCGCGTTCCTGGAGAGCACTCCACAACTTCTGGTTGCCCATGACCACCGTGTCGATCACACGGAACTGATCGAACGCAAACTGATCCTGGCGGAGCACACCCACCTTGGCGGGACGCGTGACGGTGCCACGCTGGGGCGGCTGCTCGCCAGTCAGCAGCTTCATGAACGTGGATTTGCCGGCGCCGTTGGGACCGGTGAGGCCGTAGCGGCGGCCTGCGGAGAATGTCGTGGTTACGTCCTCGAAGAGAATCTTCGAGCCGAACCGCATGGACACACCTTGGACTGAAATCATAAAAGGAACCCATAATTATACCCCATGACTTCCATCGCGATTCTGGGCGGGACGGGGCATCAGGGCAGCGGCCTCGCGCGCCGCTTCGCGGCGACGGGAGCGCGCGTGCTTGTCGGATCGCGCGACCCGGACCGAGCACGCACGGTCGTCGCAGCCTGGAACGCGCCGATCGGGATGATCGACGTCGCCAGCTACGCGGACGCGATCGATCAAGGCGAGGTCATCGTGATCGCCGTGCCGTTCTCATCCGTGGACGGGCTGCTCGACGAGATAGGCCGCCACGACGTCGCGGGGAAGGTGGCCATCGACGTGACCGTCCCGGTGACGTTTACGGACGGCACGGTGGCGATGATCGAGGTGGCGGAGGGTTCGGCGTCGGAGCACATTCGCGCGCGGCTACCGGACAACGTCCGGCTTGCGGTGGCGTTCAAGACCCTTCCGGCGCATCTGCTCGAGGATGCGGATGCGCCGCTCGACTGCGACGATTTCGTGTGCGGCGATTCGGACGAATCGCGCGCCCGTGCGATCGCGCTCGTCGGACTTCTGCCCGAACTGCGCGCCGTCGACGTCGGACCGCTGTCGCGCGCGCGATCGATCGAACAACTCACGTTGCTGGCGATCGCGATCAACCGGCGCCACAAAGTTCGCGACGCTCGGTATTGCATCGTCGGCCTCCCGACGCGACCTGCATGAGCTGGTTTCCGCTCAGCGTGAGGCGGTCAGTGGACCTGCACCTCTTTGCCCTTCCCGGGCTCCCTGAGATTCGACGCGGCGCCGATCTGGCCGCGTTAATAGCGGACGCCGCACGACGGTCGGAGCGGGGCGTCGAAGCCGGTGATGTCTTCGTTGTTGCGCAGAAAGCCGTGTCGAAAGCCGAGGGCGCCATCCGGCGTCTTGACGACGTCGCGCCTTCAGCGCCGGCTGTCGCGTGGGCGAATGAGACCGGCAGAGACGCACGATTGGTCGAGGTCATCCTTCGTGAAGCGAAACGGATCGTCCGGATGGAACGCGGCATCCTAATCGCCGAGACGCGCCACGGCTTCGTCTGCGCCAACGCCGGCGTCGATACGTCGAACGTCGAGCCCGGTTTTGCGACCGTGCTGCCCGACGATCCTGATTCGTCTGCCGAACGCCTGCGGCAGGCGCTCAGCCGCGAATTCACGTGCGACGTGGCGGTGATCGTGTCCGATACCTTCGGAAGAGCGTGGCGTGAAGGTGTCGTCAACGTCGCGCTGGGCGTGGCGGGCCTCCAGCCCCTGCTCGACTATCGCGGCCGTGTGGATACGTACGACCGGCCGCTGACATCGACGGTGATCGCATTGGCCGACGAACTGGCGAGCGCAGCGGAGATCGTGACACGAAAAAGCGCCGGCACACCCGTCGCGATCGTGCGAGGCGTTGCGGAGTGGGCCGGTGATGGAAACGGCAGGATGCTGATCCGCGACGCGAGCCGCGATCTGTTTCGTTGAAGAGGCCGGCACGTACGCGGCGCAGGCGTTCGGCATCCACACTCCATTTCTCCAGATGCTTGCGTCATTGGGGACACGGTTCCCCGCCCACAATTTGCGCGACCTTGTCCATGAACGCCTGTGTCCAGGCATGAGGGTCTGCCTGACGTCCTTTCCCTCCGAAGAACTCGGAAAATCGAGCCCCCCTGAACAGTGACAGTACCTGCGCCTCGGTGAGCGTCGAGAGCTCGCGAGCCATCAGCTGACGCCCGCTCTCTGAAATTGCCGCGTCCGGGAAGGTGCCGCCGTCGTACGGCAGCCGCCGCATGCTGACGATGCAGCGTTGTCGATTCATCCAGACGGGAGCCGCCTTCCAGTGATCGAGCTCGACTTTGTTGGGGCCGAACGTTGCGCCCAGGTCGTTGATCAACGCAAATGGCCGCGGACAGTTCGTCGTCTCGGCATCGTCGTCTGACGAGAGGCAGACGAGCCGTTGGTTCGCGGCCTTGTTGTCCCAATGCGAGAGCAGGACGGCGGCAAGACGCAAGGCGTCGCGTTCCGTCCGGCTCGCACCGAGGGACGGATCGATCGGCTCGAGCTCCCACCAGGCCCAGCCTCGATGGTGGGACGTTTCGATGGTCAGTCCCTCGAAGTGCCGCTCGACCGAAGCCCATTCGAAATCGCTGTACCGATCGTCAGGCACGTGACGGGCAAGCAGGCCGTGGGCTCTGAGCCGATCGAGCACCCAGTATGTGTAGAACGGCGTTCGAACACACCCATAGCCGCGCAATCGCGGAACCAGGTACATGCGATCGACACCGAAGCCCAGCGCGGCCAGCAGACGGCTTGCAGCGATTTCGGCTGGAATCTCTCCGGTGTGGCCGTACTTGACCTTGACGATCTCGCCGTCGCCGAGCACGCAGTCGAATTTTGCGGTCGTGCCATGTGCGGGCTCGTCGAGGTAGTGGCAACGTACGAGCGAGCCGGACAATATTCCGGTGCGATCGATGGGGTTCGCACCCAGATCGACGTCCGCATTTTCAGGAGGCATCCAGACTCGCGCACGGAGGATTGCTGCATCTCGCAGCGAGTCGGCGTCGGAAGGCGGCAACGGCCAGACGCGCCTTGCGCCCGGCGCGTCGAAGAGCACAGGGGAAGACTCGCGTCCGGCCGGCAGCAGCAGAGCCGTGAGAACGATCAACGTCCCAAGCACGATCGCAATCGTGATGAGCACCGCGGGGCGCATGGGGATCCAGTGAGCAAGCGCTACGCCAGCTCAGGGGCGACTCGCCGCCCGGCACGAAATCTGCTGAACCTCAGTCGGCGATTGAACGCCAACAAGACGGAGAGCTCATGGCGAAGCGTACC
>Ga0306920_100016565_pt1 | contig 10162 bp, 9 predicted proteins | sample flu12Cox44000170_FD_204666 | JGI IMG/M metagenome (GOLD analysis project Ga0306920, IMG submission 204666) | Lab enrichment of tropical soil microbial communities from Luquillo Experimental Forest, Puerto Rico - flux4day.12C.oxic.44.000.170 (v2)... | ecosystem: Environmental > Terrestrial >...
TTTTGAGAGATCCAAAGCGCAATTACACGCAGTCACCACAAGACATTTTTGTGACACCCGAAGTGGTTCGCAAACATGCGTTACGCGACGGTCTCTGGATCAAAGGTGAAATTCGAAGAGGAAGTCGAGGACCGCAATTGTTTAAGCTGACCCAGATTAATGGAGAGAATCCCGATAACTACCGGAATTTGCCTGTCTTTGAAGAGCTGACATCTATTAACCCGCTGGAAAGAGTTCGGCTTGAAACGGTACCGGATCGATACACGACGCGTGTAATGGATCTGATGACTCCCATCGGGAAAGGACAAAGAGGGCTGATTGTAGCGCCGCCGCGTACCGGGAAGACAACATTGCTGCAACATATTGCCAATGCCGTTGTGAAAAATCATCCGGAGATGAAGTTGATTATACTTCTCGTCGATGAGCGTCCCGAAGAAGTTACTGAGATTCGGCGCACGGTTCCGCAGGCTGATATCATGGCAAGCTCAAACGACAGCGATATCAAGAGCCACACTCGAATCGCTCAACTAGCGATCGAACGTGCCAAGCGCCTTGTGGAAGCAGGAAAGGATGTCTTTGTATTGATGGATTCGCTTACCCGGATTGGCCGAGCTTTCAACAACGCTATGTCAGGTGGTGGCCGTACCATGAGTGGAGGCATGGATTCCCGAGCAATGGAAATTCCACGCAAGCTTTTTGCTGCCGCTCGAAATACGGAGGAAGCGGGATCACTCACGATCATGGCCACTGCCCTGATCGAAACCGGTTCGAAAATGGATGAACTCATTTTCCAGGAGTTCAAGGGTACTGGAAATATGGAAATGGTTCTGGATCGACAAATCAGCGATCAGAGGATTTATCCCGCGATTGATATTTTCAAGTCCGGAACCAGGCGCGAAGAGTTGCTTCTAGCCGTGAATGACTTGGAAAAGATTAATACCATCCGGCGGGGGCTCGCTGGCCATCGACCGCCCGAAGCGATCGAACGATTATTATCGTTTCTTAAAAAATTTCCCACAAATGCCCAGATGCTGCGTGAGATACCGGGCTAGGCGGCATTCTTGTACCCTTAGTGCAAAATGCTCACAAAATGGCGGCCTTCGTCGGGTCAGAGCTGCTATTTCAACCTGCGGCCATTCGCTTTTGTAAACCGTGAAAACGGAACAGTCCCCTGAACAGTTAAAATATGTTGAAGTAGAAGTTTTGCCTCGCCAGCGTCAGGCGCGTTGCAACTCCAGCCCTGATCCGTTCATTGAATTTGTTAGTCGTTTGCTCGATACGATTTTTCTGGTTCCCGGAACCCGAATTCGCTTCGGGTTCGAGCCGATCATCGGACTCATACCAATCCTCGGTGATCAGGCAACATCGCTGATGTCTGCGGCTCTGCTGTACCGCAGCGTGCAACATCGATTGCCAAGAATCGCCCTCGTCCGCATGGCGCTCAACATCTTGATCAACGGAGTGATCGGAATGGTACCTCTGATCGGGGATCTTTTCGTTCTTTGGTACAAGCCGAATATCCGGAATTATAAAATACTTCAGAGATATGCCGGCCACAAGGATGCCGTAACGCAGAACGATTGGCTCTTTGTCTCGCTGTTGATCGGGACAACCTTTTTTCTGATGGTATGTATTACGCTTGTTCTAACCTACGCCTTCCTCAGTCAATTTCGTTGGTGGTGAGAAGCCTCGCTACTTTAAATCATGAATACAGTTTACCTTGTCGCCAACGGCGATCTTCGACAGTCGGCTAACCAAAAATGCGAAGATGCTCAAGCTGCGATGGAGAGATCTCTCGTCGAAGCGATTCAGCGGGAAGATTTGAGTGTAAAGCGAGCACACCCGTTCGATGAGACGAAAGGCCACGGGTTCATTGATAGTCAAAAAATGGGGCTGCTGGTATTCAGGTCGATTCCAAAGGATGCGCCCGTAGTTGTGGCGGAAGCCGTTTGGCAATATAGCCAGCATCTGCTCGGAGGGTTGATCTCACATAGGGGACCTATTCTGACGGTTGCCAATTGGAGCGGGACCTGGCCTGGTCTGGTGGGACTTCTAAATTTAAATGGCTCCCTTACAAAGGCCGGGGTCAGATACAGCACACTTTGGAGTGAAGATTTCAAAGATAAGTTTTTTACCCGGAAGCTAGGTGAATGGCTCGCAACCGGAAAAGTGAAACACGACACGTCGCATGTCGTGAAATACAAGGATTCGCAGGTTCCCGGTTCGGCAAAGAAAATGGGTGAAAAAATTGCGCAAAAGCTTCGGGACGAGAAGGCGATCATGGGGATTTTTGACGAGGGCTGCATGGGAATGTACAACGCGATAATTCCCGATGAGCTTCTATTCCCGACCGGGGTTTGCAAGGAGAGGCTCAGCCAATCGAGTTTGTTCGCAAAGATGGCCACCGTGTCGGACGAGGAGGCGCGACGAACTTACGACTGGCTCGTCACGAAAGGTGTGAAGTTTCAATTGGGATGGAACGAGGAAAATGACCTCACGGAGCATCAGGTCCTGCAGCAGTGTAAGATGTACATTGCGGCCGTAAGAATCGCTGATGAATTTGGTTGTTCGACAATCGGGATTCAATATCAGCAGGGCTTAAAGGATTTGACTCCGGCTTCAGATTTGGTCGAGGGGTTGCTGAATAACGTCGATCGGCCGCCTGTCTATCATGAAACGACAGGCAAAGAGCTCTTTGCAGGAGAAGCGCTGCCCCATTTCAATGAAGTTGACGAATGCGCGGGTCTTGACGCGTTGATAACAAATAAGGTTTGGCTGCAACTCGGCTACGCCCCGGAAACGACGCTCCATGATCTGAGATGGGGACGCCATTTCAAGAACTCGGAGCTTGATGCCTACGTCTGGGTCTTCCTCATCAGCGGTGCGGCTCCTCCGGCTCATTATATCGGGGGATACAAAGGCACATCAAGTGAGCGCCAACCGTCTATGTACTTCCGGCTTGGCGGTGGAACCCTTAAGGGCATAAGCAAACCGGGCTGGGTCGTTTGGAGTCGGGTTTACATATCGGACGGCCAACTCTGTTTCGATACGGGGCTTGCTGAAATTGTAGAACTACCCGAAGCGGAAACGAACGAGCGGTGGCAGCTGACGACTCCGCAATGGCCAATCATGCACGCAGTGCTGCAGGGCATCAGTCGCAACCAGATGATGGCGCAGCACAAATCAAATCACATCCAGGTCGCCTACGGTCCAGACCGGGCCGGGGCAAGGATCGCGATGTTTGCCAAAGCCGCTGTGATGCAAGAGCTGGGACTAAGGGTCCAGTTCTGCGGCGACATCTGATCCGCTGTCCCTGATCTTATGCCGCAACAGAGCCAGATCCTTGTACACGCTCGGCTTCTTGAACTTTCGCGCGAATTCGGCAGGTCGCAGTGGACGATTTTGGGAGAGGGCAATACATCGGGCCGTATTGACGATAAGATCTTTGCCGTTAAGGCCAGCGGAAGCAGTCTTGGGACGCTGACGGAGATCGAACTGACTCACTGCTACTTCGATAAGCTCCTTCCTTTGTTGGATCGCGAATATGTCGCAGATCAGGAAATTGAGGAGTGTCTGCAGGCGTCGAGGGTTAGTGAAACTTCGCTTAAGCCCTCGGTGGAGACTTTCTTCCATGCTTATCTGCTGACACTTCCGGAGGTTAACTTCGTGGGACACACGCATCCCGTCTCCGTGAATCAAGTCCTCTGTTCGCCGCTCCGCGATTCGTTTGCGACGGAACGGCGTTTTCCGGATGAGGTTGTTTGCTGCGGACCCATTTCCCTCCTTCTGCCCTATGAGGATCCGGGTCTTGCCTTGGCGCGGCGCATTCGCGAAGGAGTGGAAGATTTTCTGCGGGAATTTAAGAAGTTGCCGAAAGTAATCTTGCTGGCTAATCACGGCGTAATCACGATTGGGCCTTCGGTCGATAGTGTTCGTGTGGCGATGGCAATGACCGTAAAAGCCGCGGAGATTTTTGTCGGTGCACATTCGCTCGGAGGTAACGTGGCGATGCCTGCCGCCGAGGTCGTCCGCATCGAAAATCGTCTCGATGAGGAATATCGCCGGAAGATATTGCGTCTCTAGCCCGCAAAATTCACACGTTGCGAGCAGCGGCGCCAACATTGCGGGCTAGAAGGCTCTTAAATGGGCGCTGCGCGTCCATTTAATAAGAGCAAAGGTGCTGATACCAAGAGCCTTCGGCTCCGAATTAACGGCGTCAACATACGATCTCTGCTCGCCCGCAACACTGTGATGGGGGCGGCGGTAGGGTCTGAGGTGTTGGCCATAATATGCCGCTCCTACGGAGCTTAGCGCGATTTGGATACCGATAACTATAAAGATTTTGCTCCTACGGAGTACGATCTCGGTCTTCCAAATGTCCAAACTCCATGCCCAGGCCTTCAAGCCTAGCCGGGGTCAGAAAAAAAATGAAAATTGCCCTGTAACTGTAGGGGCAACCGAATCTAATCTGTGTAACCACTTTCGCAACAGCCTCTTTCTAGGTGCTGAGCGGGATTAAGCCCGAAGAGCCGCTCTGGCAAAGGCCAGAGCGACGATTTCGGCCCTTCGGGCGCATTTTTCATGAAAATGCCGGCTAGTGTCGCGGGTTTGCTTTTCGACCGCACAAGCATCTATTACACCAAGTACAAAGCGCGCGGGTTTCGGGGATTTTCGAAAAATGCGGGTGCAAACGTTCCAACCGATGAGAATCGCCCTTCTAACTTTGCTGTCGGTTCTCCTTGGCGCATGCGGTTCGACCGAAACGCCAAAAATCGACAACAGTGACTACGCGATCGACACCTATTCTCCTGGTCAGTATGAAATTGCGAGAGCAGAAGAGCGAGCGAAAAAGTTCTGGTTGGAAAATGCAGCCCGATACGGCAATGAACCTCACTATTTAGCAATCGATACGACGAAGCTGTTGGAGGGCGAAATCGTTCAGGATCTCTGGCCAAAATTGATCAATTCAGCGCACACAACTTCCTTCTTTGCCGGCTCTCTGGAAGAATACCCGCAGGTAAATATCTATTGTGTTATGATATTCGACACGAACACGGGAAAATTCGTTTCGAACCAGGGCTATGCAATTGTTGACTTTCCCCGGAAGGGGCAAGTCGCCCGTTTTGGTCATTACGTTGCGCGATTTATCGGGTCAGGAAGCTGAATGCTCATGCCGCGAGGCTGCGTTCAAATAGATGGCCTCGAGCTTCGTGATTTGGCCTCTTAAATCGAAGTTTTCCTCGATTGCCGCGGCGGCTCCGCGGCCAAGCGACTCCCTGAGCGCGTCGTCGCCAGCCAGGCGCTCGAGCCAACGATTCATTGCTTCATGATTCGATTCGCTGACGAGGATCCCAGACTTCATGTGGGTAACAGCTTCAGGAATCCCACCGTGCGAAGTCGCAATACATGGAAGACCCGTAGCCATCGCTTCCAGCAGACTGTTGGGAATTCCTTCGCGGTCGCCATCCGCCTGTTCTTCGCTGGGATGAAGAAAAAAGTGGCTCGATTGAAAAAGGGTCAGAAGAGTCGATTGGTCGACGAAGCCTGTAAAAAAGACTCGCTCCGCGACGTTGAGCCTGATCGCCAGTTGCTCAAGGCTTTCGCGCAGAGGACCGTCGCCGGCGATTGTGAGTCTGGCGTGCTGATGATTGGCGGAAAATGCAGCGAAAGCATGCAATGTGGAATGAAGCCCCTTTTTTTCTATCAATCTGCAAGCCTGTAAAAGCTGCCAGGCCTCTTTCTCGGGCCTTGAACGGTGGATATAGTGAAACGTGCTTAACGGAATTCCGGCGCGCTGAACATTTATCTTACCGGGCGAGCATCCCAGTTCCACCAGCGCTGTGGCCAACGAATTGGAGCGCGCCAGAATCACTGTGCAAAAATCGAACATCTCCGCCAATAGACGTCTAGCCGCTTTCGAGGCGATATTTACCCCCACATCTGCCCCGTGGAATGAGACGATCACGGGTAAGGGTGAGCGGCGTATCAGAGGCAGCCAGAACAACCCATTATTACCAAAGTAAATATGTAATAACTCGCAGCGCTCCTTGTCCAGTAGACGAAGGATTGAATGTAATTCGTCAGGGTAAGCCTGTTGGGGAATCTTGCGGATTTGTGCAGCCCAAATTCTTCGCAGCCAGCGAAAATAAGATCGCCTCACAAGCCGAATATTCGGGAAGGGAAATCGATCCAAATTCTCTCGTTTGAATGCCAGAACAACTGGCGAAACTCTGCGCAGGGCGACAACTTGCCGGTAAAGGTGCAGCATCTCCGGCTTCAAAAACGTGGGACAAAAAATCCCAACCGGTAATTTACCTGCTTCCGACACGCTGCGTCAAAAATAGGGTACCGCGCTAAAATACGATAGAGAACAGACGCACAAACTTTGGTCTCTCTTTCGGATCTAGAGTATCAGCGACAACGACCTGCTCGCCGCTTCCGTACTGTCTGGGTGCCGCCGGATTCAGAAGCTGCAGTTTGTTGGGTGCAGCCTGAAATTTCTTGAACCAGGAAGAATTTGAATTTTGCTCGACTAACGGCCTGGGCACTCCTGCCTGAGGAGGAACGCGAGGACTCGTTGTGAATTGCTGAGCCAAAGCAGCGCTTGCTGTTATCAAAAAGCTCGCAGAAACGACAAATAAATATCTTTTCATGATTTCTCGCTCTAGAATTTATTATGGCCTTATTTCTATCTTAGACGAGGCGAAATTTGGCTTTTTTAACCCTTAACGTCACCGCGCGCGCCTGGGACGGAACGAAAGCCCTCTTATATTCTTATGACGTTTCTGCTGAAATGAAAGTTCGCCAATCAGCTCTATTTTGGGGACGCGACGCCTGGTATTCGGTATCCTTTGGACGCCAGCTCCTGGACGGTAAAAGACTCTATTCTCGGTGTTGCCGAGACCTTACGGTTCTGTCCGAAAAAGAATTCGAATTTTGCTTCCTGCTCCGGGTCGTCCCGATCAAGCGCCCCTGTCCCCTTTTGCAAAAGCTCCCCGTCTTCCAGGTAATAAAAGGTCACGTCGCTGATCATGTTGGACTGCTCTCGCTCCTTATTATCGAGTTCGAGACTATATGCCTGCGCCATGCCGTGCCGTCCGAGCTCAGGAATGTCGCCAACGTAGATTCCATCGAAATCAATTAAAACATCGGAACGGGCAGGCGTGATGCGTTTGTATCCGCCGGCAATGGGTGCGTAGCCGGCCCAGAGCCATGTATTCGGACCAGAGTTGCGGTACCATGTTCCGACGAAAATCTCGTTTTTCCCATTTCCCTCCAGGTCAACCTCCACCCTCTTTATAATCAGAAGGTGGCCCGCGTTTGAAACGCGGTCTGGTACATCCATTGCCAGATAATCAGCAATCGGGTCCGTGATCGGCTCGTTTCCATACGCTTGGTTGATGACAGTGATGGATGCAACCCAAGCGACAAACAAAATGCTTCTGAACATACCCCTTAAATTAAAAGAATTTTTGGATTCTCCGAGAAGGCAATTGAGTGTCCCTCTGCTAAACATACCGTCCCGGCCTGCCCGACGAAGCCTTGGCGAAGTCGGGAGGGAACGCCTTGATGATAGGCCGGCGCTTCAGCTTCAGCGCCGGTCTGGATTTTGGACATTTATAGCTTCGTCTTTCGGGATTCAGCGCCGAAGGCGCGATATCAAAATAGCCTAGGGCAAGCGAAAGGCCGGTTTCGGCCCGTAGCGCAGCCCTAGGTAAACGCAAAAAAAGAAGGGCTAGCGCTGAAAGCGCGACACAAGGATAACCAATTTGCAAAAGACCCTCGGTCCGTGGTGAGATTTTCGGGCTAAGTACCGCAAAAAGTACGGAAAAAACCGAGCGGGAATTCCGAGAATGAGTAATTGTACGGGGCATGGTCGTCTCTCGCAGCGGTCATTCGTACGATTGTGTCCTTGAGACCCCCTCACGAACAATTCACAGCAGGAGCTTTATCCGATGGCCTATTTGGAACTGAACCGGATCGATAAACACTACGATTCATTTCACGCTCTGAAGAATATCAACCTTGAAGTCGAGAAGGAGGAGTTCGTGGTGTTTGTTGGGCCATCGGGATGCGGAAAAAGCACTCTTTTGAGGTCGATCTGCGGGCTGGAAACCGTCAGTAGCGGGAAGATAATTTTAGATGGCCGGGACATAACCGACATCCATCCCTCAAAGCGCAATGTTGCGATGGTGTTTCAAAACTATGCATTGTTTCCTCATCTGAGCGTGTTCGACAATATTGCCTTCGGCCTTCAACTGCATGGCGTTTCCAAGCAAGATATTCGTAAGCGCGTCGAACGCGCGGCTACACTTTTGCATCTGGAAAAGCTGTTGGATCGCAAGCCGAAACAACTGTCGGGAGGTCAACGTCAACGTGTGGCGATCGGGAGATGTATCGTTAAGCAACCGAAGCTCTTCTTGTTCGACGAACCGCTTTCTAATCTCGATGCCAAGTTGCGCGTGCGCATGCGTGTTGAACTTCTCAACTTGCATTACGAGACGCAGAATACCGTTGTCTTCGTGACACATGATCAAGCCGAAGCGATGACGATGGCCGACAAGATCGTCGTCTTGCAGGATGGACGTATCGAACAAGTCGGGAGTCCGATGCATCTGTATGAAAATCCGCTTAACAAGTTCGTCGCTGGTTTTATCGGGTCTCCACAAATGAACTTCCTAACCGCTAAAACTGTGGATGCGACGGGGAGCGGAATATCTTGCGATTTGGACGGTCTCGGCATCCTCAAGTTACCGTTGGAACCAAACTCCTGGCGATCGGGCGAATCGGGGACGATCGGCATCCGGCCGGAACATATGGAGTTGCAGGATCGACCCGGGTGCACAGCCGTTAGAGGGGTCGTGAATATCGTGGAAAATCTAGGAGGCGAAACTTACCTGCATATCGAGGTCGCAGCAAACGCGCCGTTGTTAGTGGCGAAGTTGCCTGGTTCGCTGAGCCCAACTCGAGGAGCACGCGTGACGATGTTCCTTCCAGCGGATAAAATCTATCTTTTTGACTCGGAGGGTAATGCGATTCCCGTAAAACCCTCTCTCGGAAGCAAAGGATTAGCAGAGCCTGCAGGCAAAACTGGTGGCAAAAAATCGAAAACGAACTAACCAAGAGATTACGTTAATCATTTAAGGATTTGGTAACTCCGCCAGCTGCTTCCTCACCCTGGTGACATCCGCTGAGAAATCTTCTGGATCGTCCTTAGCAAAGTTCTCGTAGATCTTAAGCGCCTCGGTATACTCCTTGCGCGCTTCCTCTACCCGGTCCTGATTGCTGTCAAGATCCCCCAGGCGGTCGAGCGAATTTGCTACGTCGGGCACATAGATGTCGTTTTTTTCTGTGCCAGCTCACGACGAATTTTGAGCGCCCCTTCATACTCCTTGCGTGCTTCCGGAGCGTAGTCTAACCGCGAACTTACCCGCGCGTTATGCCTGGTTGGTAGGGTCCGATCTCCGAGCGGACCGGGAGCGGGCAAGCCGCACATCGCGAGCGGGGTCGCCTCGGAGGTGCAACCATCGCAGGAATGGAATCGGCACGAAAGGACGCAAAGATCACCAAGAGATGATGGTCATAGACCGGAAGCGAGCATCCCGGCAGAGTAGAGTTGGGTTGCCAGAAAATCGGCCCCTGATCCCTTTGAGATCTTTGCGATCTTATGTGCAAAAATAGAACGTCCAAAAGCAACGAGTGAGAGCTCGAACTCGATTGGGATTGCTAGGGTCGCATCCAACACCGGTTTCTACGGCACCCGGAGGGATGGATTCGATGTCATTTCAGCAGAAACTGGTTCGGGATCGGACCCTAGCGTCCGCCCCATCACAGAGCTATCTGTCTTGCTCTTACCAAAAAATAATCTGTGCGCACGAACGAAGAAACAAAGTTCCTTGCGCAAGTCACAAAACGGCGGGTAGTTGAGAAAGCTAGCTAACTAAGCTAGCTGTTCACCGCATTATTTTGCAGGCTGAATCTTCGGGGCATCTGGATTGGAAAAATCGATGAGGTAAAACTTGCTCGTGGTGTCACTGCCGCCGTATCGCGTTGCCAATCGAATGCGAATCGTCGTGGGTGAGATCCAGCCTGGATCAACAACCAGGCGAGCTTCCTCCGTTTTCGGAATTGGAATGAGTTGTTCCGCTCGCCGCATCTCGGC
>Ga0306920_100016566_pt1 | contig 10162 bp, 8 predicted proteins | sample flu12Cox44000170_FD_204666 | JGI IMG/M metagenome (GOLD analysis project Ga0306920, IMG submission 204666) | Lab enrichment of tropical soil microbial communities from Luquillo Experimental Forest, Puerto Rico - flux4day.12C.oxic.44.000.170 (v2)... | ecosystem: Environmental > Terrestrial >...
CGGCGGCACCGACGCCCCGCTGGACGAGTACGGCACCGACAGCCAGCGACAGGCCAAGGTGTTCACCCGGGCCGACCGACCCGTCCCGTCGTCCCTACCGGGCGTTTTCACGCGCGCGGCCGCTGACGCGGTGGAGGACGCCATCTGGTCGGCCAGGCGCGACACGACCACCGGCTACGGGATCGCGGTCTTCGACGTCGACCCGGGCTCCGGGTCCGACGGCCAGCCCAGCATCAAGGTCACGCACTACCACGCGGTGGGCGCGGACCCGGTCAACCCGGCCACCGGCACCAAGGGGGCGCCCACCCCCGACTACACCGAGTTCGAGACCTTCACCCTGGTCCGTCCCCGCTAGCGCTGACCGCAGGGGGACGACGGGATACGGTCGGCTCATGGACGTTCTCGTAATCGGGGCCGGGGCGATCGGCCTCAGCACGGCGATCAGCCTGGCCGAGGCCGGGCTCAGCGTGACGATCAGGACGGCCGTGCCGCCCGCGCAGACCACGTCGGCCGCGGCCGGAGCGGTCTGGGGCGCGGTGAAGGTCGGCCCGCCGGACCGGGTCCTCGGCTGGGGCCGGACCGGGCTCGAGGTGCTGTCCAAGCTCGCCGCCGAACCGGGCACCGGGGTGCGGATGGCCGCGGGCCGGGAGGTGTCCCGCGGCCCGCTCGAGCCGTACTACTGGACCCGGCTCCTGACGGACCTGCGGGACTGCGAGGAATCCGAACTGCCCGACGGGTTCACCAACGGCTGGCACTACACCGCGCCGCTGGCCACCATGCCGGTCTACCTGGACTACCTGCGCGCCAGGTTCGAGCGGGCGGGCGGCACGCTCGAGGTATCCCCGGTCGCGTCGCTGGCCGGGCTGGCCGGGCAGGCCCCGGTCGTCGTCAACTGCTCCGGCGCCGCCGCCCGCGACCTAGTGCCCGACCCGGCGGTGGTGCCGGTGCGCGGGCAGGTGGTCATCGCCGCCAACCCCGGCATCGAGGAGTTCCTCGTCAGCCGCGACCCCGAGCCACCGTGGATCGTGTACATGTTCCCGCACGGGGACACGGTCCTGCTCGGCGGCACGAACGACGAGGGGAACTGGGACACGGACCTGAAGCCCGAGATAGCCGAACGGATCGTGGCCGGGTGCGCCGCCATCGAGCCCCGCCTGCGCGGGGTGGAGATCCTCGGCCACCGGGTCGGCCTGCGCCCGTGGCGGCCCGAGGTGCGGCTGGAGTCCGAGCCGCTCGGCGACGGCGTGCTCTGGCACAACTACGGTCACGGCGGGGCCGGCATCTCGATGGCCTGGGGCTGCGCCGCCGAGATCACCAGAGCCGTGCTGGGCTAGTCGTCGAGCTGGGCGGCGAGCCGCGCGGGCGCGATGACGCGGTAGGCGTCCTGGCAGAGCTCGGCGATCTCGGCCCAGTCGACATCGAGGTCGAGGCGGACGCCGATCCAGCCGCGGCCGCCGACGTAGGGCGGACGGAAGAAGCGCTCCGGGTCGGACGCGGTGAGCTCCTGCTGCGCTCCGGGCGGCGCCGCGCACCACAGGTGCGGGAACTGGTCGTCGTGATGGCCGTCGGCCCAGAGCGTCACGAACGAGCTCTTGCCGCGGACAAACCAGGTCGGCGCGCCGTGGCTGGGGCGCTCGGTGACCTCGGGCAGCGCCAGGCAGATCGCGCGGAGCCGTTCGGCCAGGCTGGCGAAGGGATCGCTCACCCCGCGATTGTGTCACCGGGCACCGGGATACGCTGCTGCTCATGAAGTTCGCGATCGCGATCCCGCAGTTCTACGCAGACGGCGAATTCGACCCCGCGTCCTTCCGCGAGTACTTCGCGCGGGCCGAGGAGCTCGGCTTCGAGAGCGCCTGGACCCAGGAGTCGACGCTCGGCGCCGGCCCGCAGCTCAGCCCGATCGAGGCGATGACCTACGCGGCCGCGTGCACCGAGCGGATGCGGCTGGGGTGCGTGGTGTTCGTGTCCACCCTGCACAGCCCGGTGCACCTGGCCAAGAGCGTGAGCACGCTGGACCAGCTCAGCCGCGGCCGGGTCGAGGTCGGCGTCGGCACCGGTGGCCGGGGCCGCCCGTTCGCCGCCTTCGGCGTGGACCCGGCCCGGTACGTGGCGCGGTTCACCGAGGGCGTCAACCTGATGAAGGCGCTGTGGACCGAGCCCCGGGTGACCTTCCACGGCGAGTTCTGGCAGCTCGAGAACGCGCCGATGGAGCCCAAGCCGTTCCAGAAGCCGTATCCGCGGCTGTGGTTCGGCGCGGCCAGCGAACCCGCGCTGCGGCGCGCTGTGCGGATGGGTGACGGCTTCTTCGGGGCGGGATCCTCGCCCACCGGCAAGTTCGCCGAGCAGGTGCAGATCGTGCGGCGCGCGCTCGCCGAGGCGGGCCGGGCCGCGGACAGCTTCCCGATCGCCAAGCGCGTCTACATCGGGATCGACGACGACGCCGACCGGGCGCGGGCCCGGATGAACGCCGCCCTGGAAGGCATCTACGGGCAGCGGATGCCGAGCATCGAGGCCGCCGCGATCACCGGCACGGCCGCTGATTGCGTCAGCGAGGTGAACCAGGTGGCCGAGGCCGGAGCCGAGCTCATCCTGTTCACCGCGCTGTTCGACCAGCGCGAGCAGATGGAGCGCCTGGCCGCCGCGGTGCTGCCCAAGCTTGGCTAGCCGCAGCCACGGCGTTCTGACGCGTCGTAAGGCATGGATGCCACATCCATGCTGTTCCAGGTGCGCGTCTGTTATTAACCCGTCGATCTGTCGGCGCTCGGTAAGGGCCGCGTTATCGGGGGACAGGGCATGAGAGGCATCAGCGGGGAGGATCCGGGCTATGGGGTAGTTCCGGGGGGCTATCGTGCACCGGATCTTCCCCGAAGCCCGGAATTTCCCCGTTCTCCCGCCTGGCGCGCGCCACGGGACGCTCCGGGACGCTCCAGCACCACGGGACGCTCCGGCACCAGCGGTGCTCGCGGCAGCTGTGACCGGCGCGGGGGCCCGGCGGCAGCGGCCCGCGGTCACCGGTGCCGTGAAGGGCAGTGACCAGTGGTGCACCCTGCCTGTCGGGAACCCTACGGGTTATCTTCCGACGCGCGCCAGCGACACGGATGTGGCATCCACGTCGTATTCGTGAAGCCCGGCGGGCGGCGGGCAGGGATCACCGGTCACAAGAATACCGGGGAACGCAGGAACACCAGGGGCCGCATGTGGCGCGGGCCGTTCGGCCTTAGGGTCTTCTCATGAAGATCGGATTCGGTGCCCCGGTCGCGGGCGCCTGGGCCACCCCCGGTTATCTCACCGCCTTCTCGGAACAGGCCGAGGAGGCCGGCTACGGGTCGCTGTGGACGTTCCAGCGGCTGCTGGTCCCGGAGGGGTCCGGCATGGAGCCGGTGTATCGCAGCGTGCTCGACCCGATGGTCGCGCTCGGGTTCGCGGCCGCCCGGACGTCGCGAATCAGGCTCGGCGTGGCCATCGTCAACCTGCCGTTCGTCTCCCCCGCCTACCTGGCCAAGCAGGCCACCACCGTCGACGTGCTGTCCGGCGGGCGGCTCGACCTCGGGCTCGGCATCGGCTGGATGCCGGAGGAATTCGCGGTGACGGGCGGCTCCACGGCTCGGCGCGGCGCCCGGACCGAGGAGTACCTCGCCGTGCTGCGGACGCTGTGGGCCGACGAGGTCAGCTCGCACCACGGCGAGTTCTATACCGTCCCGGAGGGGCGGCAGGACCCCAGACCGGTGCAGAAGCCCGGGCCGCCGGTACTGCTCGGCGGGATGTCCCGGCCGGCCATGGAGCGGGCCGGGCGGATCGCGGAGGGCTGGATCACCTCGAGCCGCACCGACCTGACCAGTATCGGCGAGGCGGTCCGCGTGATCGGGGAGGCGGCGGCGGCCGCGGGCCGGGACCCGGGCGCGGTGCGCGTCATCTGCCGGGGCGTTGTGCTGGCCGGGGCTGAGGTCAAGGGGCCTGACGGCGGCAGGCGCCTGCTCTCCGGCAGCTACGAGCAGATCCGCGAGGACACCGCGTGGCTGGCCGGTCAGGGCGTCACCGAGCTGTTCTACGACCTGAACTGGGACCCGCAGGTGGGCAACCCGGCGGTCGCGCCCCGGGATGCGGCCGAACGGGCCGGGGAGATACTCGCCGCACTCGCACCGCGCTGAGCTGAGCCGAGCCGATCGCGTGAGTCCGGGGTGTCAGCGTCCTGAGGGCTGGGCCGTCAGGCCCTCCCGGTGGGCGATGGCGGCGGCCTCGGTGCGGCTGGCGGCACCGAGCTTGCCGAGGATGTTGGACACGTGCACGCTGGCCGTCTTCGGCGCGATGAACAGCACGGAAGCGATCTCCCTGTTGCTGCGGCCCGCGGCGATCAGCCGGAGGACCTCGCGTTCCCGGCTGGTCAGCGCGGCCAGCACCTCGCGGTCGCCGCGCTGCTCGGCGGTCCCGATCCGGGCCCGGCGGGCGAGGTCGTCGAGCACCCGGCGCAGCGGACGGGCGGCCAGCCGGTCCGCGGTCTGCGCCGCCTGGTACCACTGTTCCGCCGCCTCGTCCCGGCGCCCCGCCTCGGCGAGCGCCTCGGCCAGCCGCCAGCGGACGCGGGCCGTCTCGTAGGCGTAGCCGGGGCCGAACGCGTCGAGGGCCGCCTGCCAGGCCTGCGGGTCGTTGTCGCCGCTGGCCCGGCGGTACTCCGCCTCAGCCCGGGCCAGCCAGCCGCGGCCTTCGGGGCCGAGGATGAACTTGGGCCGCTTGGGGAAGGTCGCCCCCTCCCGGGCGATCCGCAGCAGGTCGGCGGCCGCGGCCAGTTCGACGGCCGCGGCCTCCTCATCGCCGGCGGCGCGTGCCTGTACGGCCCGGTCGGCCCGGGCGCCTAGCGCGACGGTGGCAGGCCTGATGGCCGCGGGATTGAACCCCCAGGGTGGCTCGCAGACGATGTCGATCGCGGCCTGCGCCTCGGCCAGGGCCTGCTCGGCGTCGCCCTGCCAGAGGGCGTGCTCGGCGTACAGCCCGCGCGCGATGAACCCGTCGAATCCGTGGGTCGACAGGAACGGCTCGATCCAGGCGCGCCGTTCCGCCACCACCGGGTTGCCGCGCGCGACGTCGATGAACAGGGCCATCGAGGACAGGGAGGCCTCGGGGATGCTGGTGACCCGGACCGGGAAGCCATCCGCGATCTCCTGCGCGTGATCCCACTTGCCGTCGGCGAAGTGGCACTGGAAGTGCAGGTGCTGCACGTCGGTGCCGTAGGGCGCGAGGCCGAGCCCGGTCTGGTTGGCCCGCCTGGTGCCCTCGTACGCCACGGTCCCGCCGGCGGCCAGGTCGCCGTTTTCCAGGTGCGCCCGGGCCAGGTGGTACGCGGCCCGCAGCTCCACGCCGAGCACCTTGGCCGCGCGGGCCTGCTTGTGCGCCTCGGTCAGCACCTTGATGGCCTCGTCGTTGCGGCCTTCGCGGTTGCTGATGAACCCCAGGGTGACCAGCGCGTCGGCCTGCACCCAGGGAGCATCGGCCGCGCGGGCCGCGGCGAGCGCGCGCTCGGCCTGCTCGCGGGCCACGTCGAAGTCGTCGTCGACCAGCAAGGTGCTGGCGTAGGTGGCCACCGCCCGGGCGTACTGCCAGGTCGGCGGGTCGGCGGGCGTCTCATCCACCGTGGCCCGGGCGATCTCGACCGCCTCGATGGCGGCCTTGACGTCATCGATCGCCCACAGGTAGAAGGCGAGGCGCTCGCCGATCCTGCTGGCCAGGGTGACGGGCACGGTGGCCTCTCCCCGGCCGGCCTGGGTGGCGAGCAGATGCCGGAGGCGCCGGAGCAGGTGCACGGCCCGGTCGACGTCTCCGCTATCCGCCGCGTTGGTCGCGGACAGCAGGCCGAGCTTGCCGCGGTGCATGCCGGCCGTCTTCTCCGGATCGGCGACCCGCTCCCACAGGGCCAGTGCCTGGTCGTAGTGACGGTGCGCCTCGGCCGGAGCGCCGAGCCGCTCTGCCTCCTCGCCTGCCCTGATGGACGCGGCGAACGCGCCGGGGATGTCGTGGCTGGCCAGGCAGTGCTGGGCCAGTTCGGCCGCCGTTCCCGGCAGGGCCAGCCGCTGTTCCTCGGCCAGCAGCGCGCTCATCGTGCCGTGCAGCCTGGTCCGCTCGCCCGGCAGCAGGTCCGCGTAGACGGCCTCCCGCAGCAGGGCGTGGCGGAAGACGTAGCCCTCGCTGCCATCGGGGACGAGCAGCTGGTGCGTGACCGCCTCCCGCACCGCGCCCTCGTATTCGGCCGCCTGCAGGCCCGAGGCGGCCCGCACCAGCTCGTCGTCGGCCTTGCGGCCGGCTACCGCGGCCGCGCGGAGTACCTGCTGGGCGGCGTCGGACAACTGCTCCACCCGGCTGAGCAGCAGCGCCGCCAGCCCCGCGGGCAGGCTGTGTTCCGGGCCATCCCCGCCCACCGAGGCGGCGAGCAGCTCCTCGGCGTAGTAGGCGTTGCCCTCGGCCCGGGCCACGATGTCGTTCAGCTCGGTAGCGCCGATCCGGCCTTGCGCGGCCGCCGTCAGGTGCTCGGCCAGTGCCGAGGGATCCAGCGGGGCAAGGCCGACCGCGATGACGCTGGGCAGCCGGATCAGCTCGGCCACCACCGGCCGGAGCGGGTGCCGCCGGTGCAGGTCGTCGGTCCGGTAGGTACCGATCAGCGCGACCCGCTCCCGGTGCAGCATCCGGGACAGGAACGTGACCAGATCCCGGGTAGAGGCATCGGCCCAGTGCAGGTCCTCGAGTACCAGCAGCACCGGGGCCGCCGCGGCGAGCTCGGCGAGCAGGCCGAGCACGCCGCCGAACATCTGCTGCCGGGCCAGGCCAGAGCGGTCCGAGTCGATCGTGAGGCCGCCGCCGCCTTCGGGAAGCAGCATGCTCAGGGCCGGACGCGAGCTCAGCGCGTCACGGACCTCGCAGGCCTGGGCCGCGCCCCGCAGCGCGTCCGCCAGCGGCAGGTAGGGCACGCTGTCGCCGAGCTCCGCGCACTGGCCGGACAGAACGGTGAACCCGCGGCCCGCGGCGAGCTGTGTGACCTCGGCTACCAGGCGGGATTTGCCCACCCCGGCGTCGCCGCTGACCAGCGCGACGACCGAGCGGCCGGCCTCCGCGTCATCGAGCAGCGTGAGCAGGCGGCCGAGTTCGTCGTCCCGCCCGACCATGCGGTCCGATGACACTCGAAGCACCATGACCACGAGTATCCCATCGGGTAGCGACAATTCCGATTGGTTATGCTCTGCGTTCATGAGCCTGCGGCTGATCCGAGGGGATTCGCTCTCTTCCGCCACCGCGCAGACCGGCGGGATGCTCCGCTCGGCCGCCATTTCCGGCGACCTGACCGGCGCTTCGGCGCTGTGGATGGGCCGAACCGTGGTGCTGCCGGGTACCTCGTCCGGTGACCATCATCACGGCGACTCGGAAACCGGCATCTACGTGGTGTCGGGCCACCCGGTGTTCGTCTTCCGCGACCCGGACAGCGGTTCTCTGGTCCGGCTGCAGGCGTCGCCGGGCGACTACGTGTGGGTGCCACCGCACGTCCCGCACCGGGAGGAGAATCCGTCTCCGGATACCGAGGCGGTCGTGGTGATCGCCCGGTCGACGCAGGAAGCGATCGTCGTCAACGTGCCGTCGCTGTAGCGCTCCGGCTTCAGGTCGTCACTCGGGGCCTCTGCTGTCGAAGCGGCGGCCGCGCTTGACCGCCGAGCGCTGGCGCTTGGCCTCCAGGCGCCTCTCGTTCGCGGCCCGGCCGGGCCGGGTCGGGACGCGCGGACGCTGCGGCGGGGCGACCGCGTCCCTGAGCAGGGCGGCCAGCCGGGCCCGTGCCCCCTGGCGGTTGGCGAGCTGGTTGCGCTGCTCGGAGGCGGCCACGGTGAGCACGCCGCCTGCCAGCCTCCCGGCCAGCCGTTCGGTGATCCTGGCCCGCGCCCATTCGGGAAGCGCGGATGACCGCTCCACGTCGAAGGAGAGCTCGACCCGGCTGTCGGCGGTGTTGACCGACTGGCCGCCGGGACCGGATGACCGGGAGAAACGCTCGTGCAGCTCGCTGCCGGGTATCAGCAGCCAGCCGTTCACCCGCAGATCGTCAGGCATTCCGGTAGCTAGGCCAGGCTGGCGACAAGCTCGCCGATGGGCTTGCGGCGGCCGGTGTAGAACGGGATCTCCACCCGGGTATGCAGGCGCGCTTCCGCGCCCCGCAGGTGGCGCATCAGGTCCACGATCCGGTGCAGCTCATCGGCCTCGAACGCGAGGATCCACTCGTAGTCGTTGAGCGAGAAGCAGGCCACCGTGTTGGCCCTCACGTCCGGATACTCGCGCGCCATCATCCCGTGCTCGGCGAGCAGCCGCCGACGCTCCGCCGGATCCAGCAGGTACCACTGGTAGGAGCGGACGAACGGGTACACGCTCACGTACGCGCGCGGCTCCTCCTCGGCCAGGAAGGCAGGGATGTGGCTCTTGTTGAACTCGGCCGGGCGGTGCAGCGCCATCACCGACCAGACCGGCTCGCTACACCGGCCGAGGCGGGTCCGGCGGAATCGGACGTACAGGTCCTGCAGGTCGTCCGAGGTCGGCGCCACCCACCAGAACATGAAGTCCGCGTCCGCGCGCAGGCCCTGGATGTCGTAGCAGCCGCGGGTGACGATGCCCTTGCCCGCCGCCTGGTCGAGCAGCTCGGCCACCTCGGCGGCGGCCTCGCCGGGGCCTCCGGCCTCGAGCGCGCCCCGGTCGGACACCCGGAATACCGACCACATCGTGTAGCGGACCAGCTCGTTGAGATCGCGGGCCTTCGGCTTGCGGGCCGCCTGAAGTTCGTCAGCCATGCCACCATTGTCGGCCACGACGGTCACCGGACCGCACCGGAGTCGTCCGCGGGCGGCCTGCCCGCGGGCGGCCAGTCTGCGAGGAACGCCAGCACCTGGCCGGCCGCGGCGCGCGCGGTGGCGACGCAGGCCGGTATGCCCACCCCGTCGTAGGCCGCGCCGCAGACCGCGAGCCCCGGCTGGGCCGCCACCGCCGCGCGGATCGCGGCCACCCGGTCCAGGTGCCCCACCGTGTACTGGGGCAGCGCTCCGCCCCAGCGGGTGACCCTGGTGACCACGGGCCCGCCCTGCACTCCCGTCGCCGCCGCCAGTTCGGCCGCGGCCAGCGCGGCCAGCTCGTCGTCGGCGCGCTGCAGTAGCGTCTCCTGACCGATGCGGCCGACCGAGCAGCGCACGATCTCAAGCGGCCGGGCGCCGGGCATCGCCGAAGTGGCCAGGTGCGGCCACTTGACCGTGGAGAAGGTGACGGCCTTGACGGCCCGCCCGTCCACGGCGGGCACCAGGTACCCGCTCCAGCCGAGGGCGGCGAGGCCGGAGCCGGGAAAGGCGGACCGCGGATACGCGAGCGTGACGATCGCCATGCTCGCGTAGCGGATCTGGCCGAACGCCGTGACCGCGGCGGACGCGCCCGGAATGCCAGCCAGCAGGCGGCCCGCGGGCCGTCCCGGGACCGCGAGGATCACCGCGTCGGCGTCGACCTGCTCGGGTGCCGCCGCCGAGCCCACGGTGAGCCGCCAGCCGCTCCCGGCCCGGACGAGCTCGCGGGCCATCGCGCCGGTGCGCACCTCCGCTCCGGACGCCTTCGCCAGGTAGGCGGGGAGCATCCCGAGGCCGCCGGTGAGCGTGGTGAAGACCGGCCCGCCCGCGCGGCTGCCGGCCGGCGCCTCGGGCGGCAGCAGGGAGCGCGCCGCGTCGGCGAGGGACCTGTGCCGCCGCGAAGCGGCCGCCAGCGCGGGCAGCGTGGCGTCGAAGGAAAGCTCCGCCGAGCGGCCCGCGTAGACCCCGCCAAGAAGCGGGTCGACCAGCCGGTCCACCACCTCGCCGCCCAGCCGCGCCCCGACGTACCCGGCGACGGACACGTCGCCGTCGTGGGCGGTGGGCGGCAGCTCGAGGTCCTGGCCGGCCCGGGCCACGCCCTCGTCGGACAGCACCCCGGACCTGGCGAGTTCGGCCATGTCGGACGGCACGCCCATGAACTGGCGTCGCGGCAGCGGCCTGAGCGCGCCCAGCGTCCAGATCGCGGACGACGTGGGCCCCGGGACGGTGCGCTGATCATCCAGCCCGGCCTCGGCGATCAGCGCGGTCCCTTCCGGGCGCGTGACCAGCAGCGCCTCGGCCCCTTCGTCGACGGCGACGCC
>Ga0306920_100016568_pt1 | contig 10160 bp, 8 predicted proteins | sample flu12Cox44000170_FD_204666 | JGI IMG/M metagenome (GOLD analysis project Ga0306920, IMG submission 204666) | Lab enrichment of tropical soil microbial communities from Luquillo Experimental Forest, Puerto Rico - flux4day.12C.oxic.44.000.170 (v2)... | ecosystem: Environmental > Terrestrial >...
GCGGTTCTATTCTTCGCTACCAACATGACGATGTTGCGAGGGCTGCAGGGGCGGCTCCAGGAAGTGGAACCACAGGTCAAGGGCTTCGTCGAGGATTATCCTTCAATTGCGGCATGGCGTGCGTCGCTTGCGCGCATCCACGCAGAACTCGACTGGCGCGATCAGGCTAGGGCTGAATTCGAGGAGCTAGCGGTTCGCGACTTCGCCGGATTTCCTCGTGACGGAGGCTGGTTGGCGAGCATGTGCCTTCTGGCGCAGGTTTGTGCGTACTTGCATGACGGCCGTCGAGCTGTCGCGCTTTACGAAATCCTCCTTCCGTTCGCCGGACGCAACGTGGTGCTCGGCAGCTGTTCAGCCTTCTTCGGCTTGGTATCTCGCCACCTGGGTCTGCTAGCCGCGACAATGTCGCGCTGGGACGAAGCATCCAGGCATTTCGAGGATTGCCTGGCGTCGTGTCGAAGCATGAGGGCGCGGCCGATCGAAGCCCATATTCAATACGAATACGGAGCCATGCTGCGAGCGCGCGGGAGGCCCGAGGAACGTGTAAAGGCGGACGCGTTGCTAGACCAGGCGATCGCCACGGCCACCGAACTAGGAATGGCCAAGATCGTCTACGACGCACATCTACTAATGCGTATGGCGAGTCGGCCGGACCTTCCGCAAACTTGAACGTGTCGTTCGCGAAGACTCCGTTCGTGTGCTCCGCAAAAACATCATCCGACCTCACGCAGCAACTCTGCTAGCCTAGCTTAGCGTAGCTAGCCAGAATTCATGGTGCAATCCGTCGAGTTGTGCCTTGCGAAAAACTCTGCGAGGACTTCAGGTCCAGCTTATAACAAGGTTACACGTCTCCTGCGTAAGTCGTTGATTCTACACTCGCTCGTGATTTTCGGTAGGACAGCTAGAGGGTCCCCTCACGCTCGGTTAGGACTTCCCATTCGGGTTGAAGAGGAGCTTTCAATGCGACTTATCTAATCAGCTCGGTGATTAGCCATCTCTGCGTGCCACTTGTCGTACGTGAGTTTGAGATGCTTTCGTTGCTCGTCGAGCGCAGCAACGCCAAGATTATGGGAGGCGGACGGTGTCGCCTCGAGGCGCTTAATCTGTTCGGCCGATTCCATTAGTTTTCTCGCTCCGTCCAAGTGTGTCTCCCACCACGCGGTACTGTCCAGACGACATTCAGGATGCCCCTCGTAAATGCGCTTTTCAAGAATGTCAATCTCGTCTCGCGTCATGTAGTCTCCATTCGGCTTTATGTAAGACGTATCCCCTCGGTATCTCAAAAAAAGCCTGCTACAAGCCAGCTCTCTATGTGCAAAATCGTTATTGAACGCCCTTACTTCCGCTTCCACCCTTTCTGCGAAACCCGTAGGAACCTCGCCAGTCAAACATTTTTCAGAGTACTCACATGCCCGAGTGGACGGGATGGCTCCCGCACCTGAAGGACGGATCGCAGTTGTTAGCAAACTGACGACTACAATTATGAGAGGAATGTTGATGATTGCGACTGCCTTCCACTTCGGCATATTTTCTCCTACTGCCAAGATCCAGGATGTCCTGCGCACTTGGCAATAGGACTTGCCGAATGCATTAATTGGATGCGAGAAGCGGCTGGACGGAATCGCCACTTCGCTACCGGACAGAAAATTCAACCAAATCTCTTTGTCAGCTGCAAGACAGTGAGCGGAATGCCGTCGCTAAAATCGAACGTTTTGATGAAGGATTTGCTGACACCCTGCACGAAATGCAGCAACAGGGGTCAAAATGCACTTGAAGCCGGCTGCCTTAAAATTTTAGTTCCAAGCTATGGTTGGCGGTTTCGACTTCCTCCTTTTTCGCCTATCTTTCGCTGTTTGTGCGGTGAGGTTCGCCAAAATCCCAGAGAATCCCGCAGGCCAAGGGATGGTGTCCTCAAGGCCTTGGAATTGGACGACACTCTCGCAGAAGCGCATGCTTCGCTGGCGAATATCAAATTCTCGAACGACTGGGATTGGCAAGGTGCTGAGAAAGAATTTCAGCGTGCCATCGCGCTTAATCCGAACGATTCTTCATCACACCTTTACTAGGTTCCATTTTGCATCCCTCGGAAAGAGGATGACGCTGTCGTGGAAGCCAAACGCGCTCTTGAGTTTGATCCGCTCTCTCCGAGGGTGAATTCCACTATGGCGAGCTTCTATGATTATGCAAAGCGGTATGACGAAGCTGTCGTCGAACACCAAAAAGCCCTCGAATTGGACCCGAATTTCTGGATCGCCTATTCCAGCCTTGGCCTCTCTTATCCGCAGAAATCCCTGAACAAGGAAGCCGTCGCGGAGGCGGAAAGGACGGTAGCGCTCTCACCTAACAATAGACTGGTCGTGACACGCAGCGACATCGGGTTGAACGACTTCAAACACGGTTTTCTCGCAGGACTGACTCTTCGGGCAGCGGGTGGGGGAGGACCGGAGGGACAGCATATGATTGCCAACACGGACACGCCGCTGCTCGGAGGATCGGCACGTCCGCCCTTGGATTAGGGCGATAGTTAAACTTGATCGGACTTTTGCAACTGTTCCGTGAGAAAGTTCTCAATCGAATCCCTTACTCTGGCGCGACCAAAGAAGGCCAAAACATCGAAAATGGCCTTGGCCAATGGGTGCGGTCGAGGCGAGTCCATCAAAGCATTTACGACCGCTTCAACACGCTCGGTTGAAAGACGAGCGACCTCGGCTAGCCTTTCTGGCGTTGTCTTGAAGTTCATCCGGGGAGGAAGGGTGACCTCGGGACGGGCCGAAGGCATGAGCGGAATGATGGGGAACCACTTTTTATCTCGATCCGTGTCGACCCCGGGAGGGGGATCGCATCCAAAGAGGTCCACCTGAGCTTGGGTCTGAGGATCCGCTTTGATCAATCCTCGACCGATCGTCGAGTTATCTCGTGGCAAAAGAAAGTGCACGGTGAGAAACCTTTGGCAGTTGCGCCGGCCGAGTTGGTAGTCTCGCTCCCGAAACTTCTGATCGATGAATCCGCCGAAGGCTCCAAGGGAACCGCACAAAAGCGAAGCAACGCTGGAACTAACATCGTCGCTTGGGGCGATGACGAATCGACTGTGTACGTTAGGATCGCGTACGAGCGAGAGGCTCTCCCCTTGGAATCGCGATTGAGCAAGAAATACAGGGATAAGCGACTGCAAGACACGGAAGAGCAGAGATTGCGAATCGGCGTCGTACTCAGCGGCCCAAGAGGCCGTTCCGGGGAATGGCGCGACCGAGACGACTGCAGCGTCGGCGTTTTCCGCTCCGCGAGGATTGTGATCATTGACCTTGCCGCCTCCAAGTTGCACGAGATGCAATCGCGCGCACTCGAAGGGGTTGTTATTGGTGACGCCGCCGTCGGCGTAGACGATGTCGATCGTCAGAGGGGCGGGCGTAACTCCCAAGTCTACGGGAATGTGTTGTTCGACTTGGCATTTACACTCGCCGCCGGCTTTGGGATCGGGATTACTGACCGCCCAAGTTTTGTTTTGGTAGTAGCTGGATTTGCGGGACAGCTGGCGAGCCGCGAGAGCCCCTGGAAAAGCGCCGGTGGCCATAGCCGCGAGTCCCAATTGGTCCCAGCAATCGGACGGCTGCGGGGGATAGGAGAGAGCAAGCTTGGTTTCCTGAGGATCGCGGGGATTAACTCCGAATCCGAAGGATATTTCATCAGCGTAGTAAAGAATGCGCTCTTCAAAAGAGCCGTTGTTGGAAGAGTCGACGCTGTAGGGAATGCCTCGCAGGCTCGTGAGGGTGAGGTAGAGGGCTAGCTTCTTCGAGACCCAGGGTCGGGTTTTCTGTCGAGTCGTTTGTGGGCGTAGTGCAAGGTCGGCAATCTCTTCGATTCGAGTGCAGTCGAGCAGAGAACGGACTACGTTTTGGTCTTTCTCGAGGTCGGCAGTCCCGAGCAGGGGTTCCACATCAATTCGTTTGACCCAGCAGTCGTATAAGCGATTGACCGCGGCATTGAGCGGTGGCGGGATGGACCGAACGTGGTCGAACTCCTCTTGCAGGGCGACAGCGCTGATCGCCGCGCACATTCCGCCGGCGGATGCACCGGAGAGAACTTCAAGCGACACATCGTGCGAGGGTATCGGCCAAGTGGAAGGATCCTTGTCTTTCCATTGTTCGCGCTCAGCATACCAAGCGTCGAGAGCCTCAACGAGGAAGTCGAGAACCCCGGCCGTATAGGCTCCGGCGGAAACAGCTCCTGCCATATTGATTCCGATACGAAAGGGCTCAGCCATGCTATGTCACCCAGTTCGAGAATGGATGGCCGCTAACGAGCATAATATGTCGCAACGATCGATGGCGCTCGCTCCGTGGCTCCCAACTACGAAACCGCTCGAAACTTTCGGCAGTCTAAGGCTTTGCTCTTTTTGGGCACTAACTGTGGGGAAGCGGGCTACTGTTTCTACAATGCTGCGAGCAATTCTGCTCCAGTGACTCCGAGCGCGGAGGCTCCTTCCAGAATCTCTTGAAGGCCATTCAGCTTTTCGGGCCGCACTTGTGTGCAAATACGGGAAAGACATAGATCCCGACGATAACCGATTGGGATCAAATGTTCCAGACTAGATGCCAGTGCCAGCCCCGGCGGCTCGGCCCTCGGCACCCCGGTGCGACTTAAAAGATTGACACCCTCTGCGATTTCCGCAATGCCCGGGCTGTGATCGAGCCCGCTCGAAGAGGCCGCGTGGACGAACATACGTGGTGCTTGCTAGCTGCGTTGTTAGGAGTGTCGGCAGAAGCCCTCCGACTCGTTCGAGTAGTCTTCCGGTCCCAAGCGTCCTTGGTTGCTGAAAATCTCTTTCTTAGGAAACACTTGACGCTCCTGATTGCGGTGATGGTGCAGGAGAGTCCGACCCCGGGTGAAGCCCGGATTGCTGCGGAGCTGGCTCTGAAACTCGGCGTTCGCTTATCTCCCCGAACCGTGCGTGCTTACTGGCCGAGAGAGCTCCGGCCGAATCGAACTCATAAACGACCCCCGAAAGGGGACATCAGTCTAACTATCCTGTTAGTGGGTTTAACCGGAAAGAGAGTCCAATTCGTTTCGGTAAACCAGGCCGGCTGTAGCAGCAAGGATTCTGGGTCCTTTGCATCGTCTTCAAAGTCAGCTGCTTACGGTAAGTCGACACCGTCCAACGCCAGCGGATTCGTGCCACGGCATCCCGGTTGCACAAAAAGGAGTCTTGTGAAGCAGCACCTCGGCGAAGGAGCCTCTTATGCATGAAGTCGTTGATGTGATACCGACCAATGCCACTTGGTCCACGGTACCAATCAGATTGATCAAGGGCATTGCAGTGGTGCTTGCCGTCATGTGCGCGATTGTGGCGTTCTTGATGGGCTCCCTGACCTTCAAGCCCCTTCAAACGGGTGATATTTTAGGCCTCTTTTTAAGACTCATCGCTATTGCAATATTCATTGAGCGGGCAGTCGAAGTTCTTCTGACACCCTGGCGCGGGCCGGGGGCCCTGAGAATAGTCGCGCGGCTGAAACAAGCGAAAGCCAAGCTCGAGAAGGAAGAAGCAGGCTCTGCCGCAGAAATGTCCAATGTCGAAGACGAGCTCCGACAGTATAAGGGCGAAACAAGGCAGATGGCTTTTCTCATAGCGCTAACATTAGGAATGGCGATCAGTGCCGTTGGACTTCGGGGGTTAGAATATTTCGTCAATCTAAACGACTTGAGTGATTATCCCAAGCAAGTGCATGTTTTCCATGCGGTAGACGCGCTCATTACGGGTACACTCCTCGCTGGCAAGGCGGAAGGACTGCATAAGATGGCGTTGGGCTTTACCAAGCCACTTGGACAAAGCAACAAAGAGGGCTAAGACCACTTAAAAGCTGTGGCACGCAAAAACCTCGTTCGAAATGGATGTCGTCAAAACCAATTCCTTATGTGTTTAGGCCTCCGCAGTCAGATTTCTACGGTCGAGGACGACAGATCATGCTGCCCAGGTTATAGAATCGTCCGTCCATGACCCCAAAACTGTTCTTGCTCATCTGGCGCTTGCTGGCTGCGTTGTTAGGAGTGTCGGCAGAAGCCCTCGTTCGAGTAGTCTTCCGGTCCCGAGCGTCCTTGGTTGCTGAAAATCTCTTTTCTTAGGAACACTTGACGTTCTATCAAGAGCCGCACAGCAAACCGCGACGGCTGATGGATTCCGCGAGGTTCGCGCTGCTGTTCTGGTCACGTTGATTTCCCTGGCGCAGCACTGTCGTGGTGGTGAAGCCGGGGACTCTAATCAGTTGGCACCGGCGCGCCTTCCAGCTTTTCTGGCGGTGGACGTCACGAGGGGGCCGGTCCTCGGAGGATTGCATCATGAAAAATGGAGTCGAGAAGGCTTCGGCGTGAATCCGACGAGGTTATTGCGCAGCACAGCTCATTATCGGTAACCAATTGGCGACGACTCCTATCCGAACGGTTAGCGACTCTGCCTATCTCGCGTCCAAACTTCCGCTTCAATCTCGGGCGTTACGTCAACCCGGGAACGAGGGCTCAAGGACTTACAAACTCGGTTCTTACTACTGATCCGGAAAACCTTTTTGGAATCGCAATTGCTCCTTGACCTGCATCTTTCACGCGATCCATCGATCGCCAAGGCAGTAGGTCGTCGATCCGACGATCATTCCGGCTAGCGCTCAAGTACAGGTCCCGGTCGAACATACGCGGCCAAGGAGTGCCGTCGTGATAAAAATGGCAATCGCGATAAAAAGCCCAGCAACGAAGCAGCGCTTCCACGACAGTCTTGTGGAAACTGCTTGCGGAATAGGTTCATCCTTCCCTGGTGGTCCCTGTGAGGTTGTGGAACTCAACGACGAAACGGAGAACGTCATTGAACGCCTCAAGCAGTACTTCTTTGATAACCCGAAAGGAATGGCCGTCCTTATTTCTGATTGGCTCGTAAGCAATGACTCACAGGGTGAGAAAACCATGCTCCTGCGGCGATGCGAAGAGGAATTTGGAAAACAGCTGTTCGGAACCATCGCGATCATGCCGCGCCCCACACGCATGTTAGATATTGATCGTACTATTGGTTCTAGCTGCGCTAGCGAATGCCTGGCGCGTGCTGTAGGGATGGTCGTCGATCGGCTTAAATACCTTTCCACTCCTCCTGAGTCACACAACGGCAATTCAGCTCTTGTTAGTGTGCGTCCCCTGAAGACTACCAATCAGCGAGAACTGCATGATTACTTTTCACTGCGCCACAAGGTTTACACCATCATGGGGTATCTCGATGAGGAGGTCGAGAACAGCCGCAGCAAACTTGAGGTAAACGAAGCCGATCTCCACGCCATCCACATTGGCGCTTTCTACCGAGACGGGTTTCGCGAGCAACTGGTCGGCACCGCGCGTGTAGTAACCAATGCCGCAGTCGACGAAACGCTGCACGAAACCCTTACAGAACTGGTGAACGACGACCCCGTTGCCAAGCAACGTCTTGAGACACCCTACCCTCTCGGTCTGCCGATCTTTCAGTCTCACACCAGAATGAACGGGATCATCCAGGAAGTATTCAGTAAGAACCAGAGCTGCGGCGAATTGAGCCGCGTGATTGTCGCTCCTCAGTACCGGGGACGCGGCATCTCAAGCCGCATCATTGATGCCGCGCTGCGCAAAAGCATTGCTGCCGGAAGCCGCCACCTGTTTCTCGAATGCCTCGCCGTACACACGACTCTTTATGAGAAGCATGGGTTTCGCTGCATTTCTGGCATAAGGGGACAAGTGGTAGACGTCGGACGAACCATGGTGGCGATGGAATTGCGCCCGGAAGAGCTTGACAATCTGCTGGACTCGGATACCCGAATGCCTGTCGCGAATATAGCGAACTCAGAGGTGATCACTGACTTTGGACGAGGTGCACAATGGCCACATCGACAATAGAACCGCTAAAACCAACTCTCGTGCCCCGCAAAGAGTCTTGGTCGGCGATCATCCGTGAAGCTGCAAGAAGTCCGCTCGGAATCCTCGCCTTGATTGTGCTGGCTGTGATCGCAATCTTAGAGCCGATGGCCGTCAAGACTTCGCAGGATCATTGGCCGTTGATCGTCATGATGGTTTTGTTGGGCATCGTGATCCTATCCGTGACATTTATTGCTACTTATCAATCGCAGCTCAAGAAACGAGAGGCGGCCGTGTTGGAGCCAGTCAATGAGTCCACCGACTCCGACAAGATACAACTCATCCGCGACCATGAGGACGTCATAGATGCCGCGACCCCCCCTCTCAGCCATGACGATTTGACTGCGCAGCTGCAGCAATTACGCGCTGTCATCCACCAGGCGCAGCGCTATTCCACGCCGACTTATTATCTCGATACTCACTTAAGCGTGATTCACTGGAATGTTGCGTTCGACATTATTTTCAAGCCTATCTTGCACAAAATACGCCGCAAGCATGTGAACTACTTCATCGCAGAGCTCGCCAATCACGCTGCTGTCTTTGATCACGCCAGGGAGTTTACCAACAAGGTGCGGCAGGGACAGCTGCCCCTAATCGATGTCGAACCTCTAGTCTACGAATCCAAGCTCTATGGCTCTGTGGAATTCGAGAAGGTTGCCAGTCAGCTCACCGATCCCGAGGGTAACCTCAAGGCGTGGTCTGTCGCCCTGCTGTTGAAGAAGATCGACTGGGAAATGTATCGACCAGAGTTACTGCAGCGTTTGCGCGATGACAAATTGTGGGGTATTTATGCGGTTTCCTATGACACCATCCTCTCGGATTTTCCTCCTTACCGCCAGCTTATTGATGATGTTCTTCGTGGCATCTCCCCTAATGTGGGCCGCGTCCTAGAGCTCGGAGCCGGCACAGGAAATGTCACCAAAGCCTTACTGCAGCGTGGCTACACCGTAACGGCGCTGGAAAACAATCCCTTCATGCTGGACAAGATGTGCGCTAAGAAACTGGATCAGAATCAAAGATTAACCATAAATCTCGAGTCAGCTGAGAGTCTCGATCTTATCGAACAGGACAGTTTTGACGCTGCCGTAGCCGTCAACGTCGCTTATGCGTTTGACGACCCCTTGGGATGCTTCCGAAACGTCGCACAGCTACTGAAACCAAACGGAGTCTTTGTGCTCTCCACTACGCATTCCGAGACCGACCTCGATCCTCTTCTTAAAGCTATCGAGAGCCATCTCAAAGCAACTGGTACTTTCAAAGAAAAGGAAGAACACTATCGTAGAGTGGTCGAAGTAAATCGTGATATTCAATACAGCATCGCTCGTCGCTATACCCGAGAAGAATACGAGCAATGGCTGGACCAAGCCGGCTTCCGGATAACTTACGAAAAATCGTCATACAAAGACGCCGTGATCGTCATCCATGCCCGCAAAGTGCGTGACTAGCAAACCCACTAGCTGCGCCCAGAGTTCTGTCGACGAGGGTGCAACTGACGCAGGCGGTGCTGCGAGGCCAGGTTAGTGGACCGCGAATTGTCGCCAGCCTCAAGAGAGCGGAATGAGAGAAACCTTGATCTATAATGCAATCCCACGGTCTTGCGGAAGACCGCGGGCTCCTGTGAAACGAAAAGGGATTCTCGAGCACTATTTGAGCAATCGGAGGAAAATGAGGATGAGTCCCTATTGTTCAGGCTTCCTGAGGATGGAAGAGCCGGGCCAAGAACCAAAAGACATGGTGAAAGCCATTTACAGCACGGGACTGGGAGTCGCGTGCTTTGCGTCGATTGCGCCGCTGTACGCGGGATTGAGACACGTTGAGCCGGACGCCGCGCAAGACAAGGGAGACAAGGTCGACAAGGAGTTCTACGCCGCCAAGGACCGGCTGGCGGCGCTTCAGGCAGCCACTATTGATTTGCCGAGGCCAGTGAGACGCCGTCTAGCTTTCGCGCCGATGGGCCGAGTGCATAGCCAGTCCAAAGGGTTGTGAGGGCCTAATGAAGCTGCGAGCCTTCGTCGTCATGCCATTCGGCAAAGAAGTCCAAATTCCATCGACCACGCATGCATTTGGGTTGCTCCCTCAAAAACAACCCAGGGTTAATTTCGATCGCATCTATGACGAACTCATCGCGCCAGCTTTAAATAAGGTTGGCTGCCAGCCCTTTCGCGCTGATAGCGAGGTATCGGCAGGGGATATCCGGACGGACATGTTTTTCGAGCTGGTTACCGCTGATGTGGTAGTGGCGGATCTAT
>Ga0306920_100016569_pt1 | contig 10159 bp, 10 predicted proteins | sample flu12Cox44000170_FD_204666 | JGI IMG/M metagenome (GOLD analysis project Ga0306920, IMG submission 204666) | Lab enrichment of tropical soil microbial communities from Luquillo Experimental Forest, Puerto Rico - flux4day.12C.oxic.44.000.170 (v2)... | ecosystem: Environmental > Terrestrial >...
CGGACGCGGTGCTGGCCAAGGTGCTCCACGAGAACGCGGCCCGCATCCTGCACCTGAACTGACCGGCGCCAGGCCGGGCCGAGGTCAGTTCTCGCGGTCAGGCAGGCGGGCGGCGTCAGCTCTTGCCTGCCACGCCGCACCAGAGGGCCGCCGGGTTGCCGACGTCGGTCTTCGGGTCCGGCCGCCATTCGGGCGCCCGGACCAGGCCCGGTTCCACCAGGTCCAGCCCGTCGAAGAGCGCGGCGACCTCCGCGCGGGAGCGGAACCTCAGCTTCATCGGCATGAGCTCGTTCAGCCGGGTGGCGAGCCTGCGGACGCCCGGGTCGTTGAGGTCGTTGGCCGGGTGGGAGATGGCCAGGTAGCTGCCGGCCGGGACCGCGTCCATCAGCCGCCGGATGATGCCCGCCGGGTCGTCCTCGTCCGGGATGCAGTGCAGGATCCCGATCAGCATCACCGCCACCGGCCGGCTGAAGTCCAGCGTGGCGGCCGCGGCCCGGATCATCTCGCCGACGTTCCGCAGGTCCTGGTCGAGGTAGGCCGTGGCACCCTCGGCCGCGCTGGTCAGCAGCGCCCGGGCGTGGGCGAGGACGATGGGGTCGTTGTCCACGTACACCACCCGGCTGCCGGGGGCCAGGTCCTGCGCCACCTCGTGGGTGTTGTCGGCGGCGGGGATCCCGGTACCGATGTCGAGGAACTGCCGGATGCCGGCCTGGCCGGTCAGGTACCGCACGGCCCGGGCCAGGAACGCGCGGTTGCCGCGCACGCCCTCCACCACGTTCGGGTCTTCCCGCATGGCCGCCTCGGCGGCGGCCCGGTCCGGGGCGAAGTTGTCCTTCCCGCCGAGCCAGTAATCGTAGACGCGGGCGATGTGCGCGACGCTGGTGTCGATCTCCGGCGGCGGTCCCCCCTCGTCGGCCAGCGGGCCTTGCAGCCAGTCGTTACTCACGGACACCTCCTCCGCTGTCGACCCGCCTAGCGCCGCCCTTGTCGTGGGTGACGACAGCCTACCTACCGGTAACAAAGGTGACGGGCTAGTTCTTGCGGGCTACGCCGCCCCAGACGGTCGCCGGGTTGGCGGCGTCCGCGTCCGAGCCGGGCCGCCATTCCGGCGCCCGGACCGGCACCGGCCAGGCCATCATCCGGGCAGGTCCGGCGGGCCCGCCGGGCCCGGCGCCGCCGTCCCCGGCGGCACGGGATGGACGGTGTCCAGCACCTGCTGGCCGTACCTGGCCAGCTTCGTCTCCCCCACCCCGCTCACGTGGCCCAGTTCGGCCAGCGATGACGGCCGTGTCGCGGCGATCTCGCGCAGCGTCGCGTCGTGGAAGATCACGTACGCCGGCACGCCCTGCTCCTTCGCGACGCCCGCCCGCCACGCGCGCAACTGCTCGAACAGCCCCACGGCCTCCGCGGGCAGATCGGCGGGCTCGCCGCGCGCCTTCGCCGCCTTGGCGGCCTTGGCGGCCTTGGCCGTCTGCTCCGGCTCGCGCCGGAGGAGGACCTGGCGCTGCTGGCGCAGCACCCCGGCGCTGGCGTCGGTCAGCGTCAGCGTCCCGTAATCCCCCTCCACCGTCAGCAGGCCCTGGGCCAGCAGCTGGCGGACGACACCGCGCCACTGCGTCTCGCGCAGCTCGGTCCCGACGCCGAACACCGTCAGCGAAGCATGATCGTGCTGGATGACCTTATCGGTCTTCTTGCCGAGCAGGATGTCGATCACGTGGCCAGCGCCGAACCGCTGGCGCCGCTCGCGCTGGAGCCGGAACACGGCCGACAGGATCTTCTGGGCGGCCACGGTGCCGTCCCACGACTCCGGCGGCACCAGGCAGGTGTCGCAGTTGCCGCAGGCGGCGCGCTGCTCACCGAAGTAGCCGAGCAGCTGCCCACGCCGGCACTCGACGGTTTCGCACAGCGCCAGCATGGCGTCGAGGTGACGGCTCAGCCGGCGGCGGTGGGCCTCGCCGCCCTCGGAGGCGTCGATCAGCTTCCGCTGCTGCACGACATCGGCCAGGCCGTAGGCCAGCCAGGCGGTGGAGGGCAGGCCGTCGCGGCCGGCCCGGCCGGTCTCCTGGTAGTACCCCTCAACGGACTTGGGCAGGTCCAGATGGGCCACGTAGCGCACGTCCGGCTTGTCGATGCCCATCCCGAACGCGATCGTGGCGACCATGGCGATGCCGTCCTCGCGCAGGAAACGCGCCTGGTTCGCGGTCCGGGTCGGCGTGTCCAGGCCAGCGTGATACGGCATCGCCTCGATCCCGTTCGCCATCAGGAACTCGGCGGTCTGCTCGACGGAGGCCCGCGTCAGGCAGTACACGATGCCCGCGTCCGCGGGGTGCTCGGTGCGCAGCAACTGCAGTAGCTGCCGCCTGGGCTCCTTCTTGGGCACGATGCGGTACTGGATGTTCGGCCGGTCGAAGCTCGACACGAAGTGGCGCGCGCCCGCCAGGTTCAGCCGCTCCCCGATCTCGGCCCTGGTCGCCTGGGTGGCGGTGGCGGTGAGGGCGATGCGGGGCACGGTGGGCCAGCGCTCGTGCAGGCCGGACAGGGCGAGGTAGTCGGGCCGGAAGTCGTGCCCCCACTGGGAGACGCAATGCGCCTCGTCGATGGCGAACAGGGACACGGCACCGCGGTCGAGCAGGCGCAGCGTCTGCTCGGTCCGCAGGCGTTCCGGCGCCAGGTAGAGCAGGTCCAGGTCTCCCCCGATGAACGCCGCCTCGACCTCGCGGCGCTGGCCGGGGTCCTGCGTTGAGTTGAGGAACCCGGCCCGGACGCCCAGGTGCACCATGGCGTCGACCTGATCCTGCATGAGCGCGATCAGCGGCGAGATGACCACGCCCGTGCCCGGCCGGAGCAGCGCGGGCATCTGGTAGCACAGCGACTTGCCGCCGCCGGTCGGCATCAGGACGAGCGCGTCGCCGCCGGCCGCCACGTGCTCGATGATCTCCCGCTGCTGGCCGCGAAACGAGTCGTACCCGAAGACGCGGCGCAGCACCTCCGACGCGTCGTTCAGGAGCGAACCGGTACCGGTGGAGACCACGCGGCCACTCTACGGGGGACCGGTGTCACCGGCGCGCGCTACTCGCCGGCGAGGCGGCGCAGCGGGAAGGGCGTGCGCAGGCGCAGCTCCACCTTCTTGTCGGGCGGCGCGCCCGCCAGGCCCGGGCCGTGCCCGTCAGACGGGGCGCTCGCGCCAGCTCGCGCTGCAGCGCGGCCGGCGGTGCCCGTCAGCGGGCGCGCATGCGGTTGTTGCGGGCGTTGTGCTCGACCTCGGCGAGCCCCAGCACCTCCAGAACCGGCGGCACGTAGTTGCCGAACCGGCCGCGGAGCCCCTTCTTCAGCCCGTACCAGCCGCCGACCGGGTTGGCGGGCGAGCGGCCCCACGCCTCGACCGTGCCCTCGGCGGCCGGCTTCTGCTCGTCGGCGTTGCCCAGCGGCACCCAGTCGCCGCGCTCCTTCAGCATCGTGTGCAGGTCGTCGATACAGCGCAGCTGGTAGCGCAGCTGGGTCGTGCCGACTTGGACGACCAGGGCGGGCGGGTAAGAGTCCTCGTCGCGCCACGCCTCGAACTCGGACTTGCCCGGCGGCGTGGTCAGGATCCACGGATCGGCGGCGGTTCCCGATCCATCGGCGTGAGCCGTCATCGCAGTCGCTCCCTTCACGGCATATCCAGGCGATTATGGCAGCCCATACATGACATCTCTTGTCGTGATTGACGTATCGTCGGGCCATGCGAGCCAGCCGTCTGGTCGGGCTGCTCGGCCTGCTCCAGGCCCGCGGCCGGATGAGCGCCCGGGAGCTCGCCGGCGAGCTCGAGGTCTCGCAGCGCACGATCCTGCGCGATATCGAGGCCCTCGGGTCGGCGGGCGTCCCGGTCTACGCCGTCCGGGGCTGCCAGGGTGGCTTCGAGCTGCTCGACGGGTTCACCAGCGATCTCCCGGCCGTCGCGCGCTGGCACAGGCCGCCGCCGGACGCCAGGGCCCGGCGGGCGCGCGTCCGCCTGTCCCCGCGCGGCCGCCGCCTCGCGGCGCTGCTCGGCCGCCCGGCCGGGATCCGGATCCGCAGGCACACCCCGGCCGTGGCCGGCCGGGACGGCTGGGTCGAGGCGTGGGTGCGGATCGACTCGGTCGACGCCGCGGCCCTCGACATGCTGGCCCTCGGGGCCGAGGTCGAGGTCATCCATCCGCCGGAGCTGCGCGCCCAGGTCCGCCGCACGGCCAGGCAGATAGCTGGCCTGCACGCGGACCCGGACGGTAAGAAGTGATCGTGACTGAGTCTGTTTCGGTGGGCGGCGTCCGGCTGGTTTACGACACGGCGGGCGCCGGCGATCCCCCGATGATCTTCATTCACGGCTGGTGCTGCGACCGCTCGTTTTTCGCCCCGCAGTTCGCGCACTTCGCGGCCGGCCACGCGGTGGCGGCCATGGACCTGCGCGGGCACGGCGACAGCGGCCGTCCTGAGCCCGGCGCGGGGCGCTATGACCTGGACACGCTCGCGGGCGACGTGCTCTCGGTCGCCGCCGCGGCCGGTTTCGGCCGGCCGGTGCTGGTCGGCCACAGCCTGGGCGCGCTGGTCGGGCTCGTCTGCGCCGCCCGGGGGCGCGACATCGGGGCGCTGGTGATGGTCGACCCGGCGCCGATCACGAACGAGAAGGCCAAGAAGTTCTTCCGTGAGTCCGTGGGCGCGGTCGCCGCCGACGAGGACGGGTCGTGGCGCAAGAAATTCGTGGAAGGGATGTTCCTGCCCAGCGATAAGGCCCGGCGGGAAGCCATCCTCGAGCTGATGCCCACGGGACCGCCGGGGATCGCGGCCGAGGTCATGCGGGCCATGGGCGAATTCGACGGTGCCGTGCTGGCCAAGGTCAGCGTGCCGGTGCTCTCGATCGGCTCGGCCAGGCCAGCCAACTCGTCCGCCGACCTGCGCCGCCTGTGCCCGGCCATCACCATCGGGCAGACCGTCGGCTCCGGCCACTTCAACATGCTCGAGGTGCCCGGCCAGGTGAACGCCATGATCGAGCGCTTCCTGTCCGTCAGCAACCTGCCCGGCCCGGCGCCATCTTCATGATCACGGACGCTCTTGGGCTCTATGCGCACAAAATCGTCCGTGATCATGAAAGGCAAGGTGCCGCCGCCGCTCCCAGGCTGAATCTCTGGCGGCGCACGCCGGCCAGGAAACGGTTCGCTTGGGGCCGGGGAGGCGCCCGACAATCGTTTGGTGAATATCGAGGGCTTTGTCCGCGACGGTTACCTGGCGATCCGTGGGGCCGTGGACGCGGACGTCGCCGCCGCGTGCGCGGACCAGATCTGGGCTGCGCTCGCCGCGGAGGGGGTGTCGCGGACCGACCGCCGGACCTGGACCCGGCCGTGCGTCCGCATCAACTGCCCGGAGGGTGCGCCGTTCGCCGCGGCCGGCACCTCGCCGGCCCTCACCAGCGTCTATGACGAGCTGCTCGGCCCGGGCCGGTGGACCAGGCGGGCCGGTGTGGGGGGCACGGTGCCGGTGCGCTTCCCGTCCGAGGAGGACCCCGGCGACGCCGGCCACCACATCGTGGGTTCATTTCGGGGCGGCGGGGAGGGGTGGGTCAACGTCCGCTCCCGCGGCCGGGGCCTGCTCGCGCTGTTCCTGTTCTCCGACGCCGGGCCGGACGATGCCCCGGCCCGGCTGGTGCTGGGATCGCACCAGTGGGTGCCGCGGGTGCTGGCCCCGGCCGGGGAGGCCGGCATGGCCTTCGGGCCCGTCGCCGCCCGGCTGCCGCCCTCGGTGCTGAGCCGCCGCACCGTCGAGGCCACCGGCCGGGCGGGTGATGTGTTCGTCTGCCACCCGTTCATCGTGCACACCGCGACCTGGCCGCACCGGGGCACCGAGGCCCGCCTGGTGGCCCAGCCCGGCATCGAGGTGGCCGACGGGTTCCGCGTCGACGGATCCGATCCCTCGCCGGTCGCGCGGGCGATCGTGGCCGGCCTGGATAAGGACTGGTGAGCCGGGATCATCAGCCGCGCAGGCCGGTGCGCAGCGCGATGACCCGCGTCAGCGCAGCGTCGAACACGCTCGCGCTCAGCGCGCCGCTGCTGAGCGCGGTGGCCAGAGCGCTGCGCGCCAGCCGGCCCTGGCTGGCCCTCTGGCCCGAGCAGAGGATCAGGTCCATCCCGGCCCGGGCGGCGAGGGTGGCGCGATGCCCGGTGGTGCCGAACGCCTGCAGGGCGCCGGCCTCGAGCGCGTCGGTGATCGTGACGCCGCGGAAACCGAGCCGGTCGCGCAGCTCGCCGTTGACGACGGCCGATGACAGCCCGGCCGGCGTGCTGCGGGCCAGCGCCGGGTACACGGCCCAGGACAGCATCACGAGCTTGACCCCGGCCGCGATCGCGGCCCGGTAGGGGTACTCGTCGATCGTGCGCAGGGCGTGCAGGCCCACGTTCAGGGTCACCGGCCGTGCGTCGGTGTCCTGCGTGCTGGAGGCCGCGCCGAGGCCCGGGAAGTGCTTGGCGGTCGCCGCGACGCCGGTGGCCTGCTGGGCCTTGATGAAGTCGGCGCCCAGCGCGGACACGACCTGGGGGCTGGTGCTGTAGGAGCGGCCGAACTGGTCGTCGAAGTCGCCCGCGGTGCGGTAGACGTCCAGCACCGGCGCCAGGTTCACGTTCATGCCGACGCCGGCCAGGTTCTGCCCGGCGCCGGTGCCCGCGGCCTTCGCGGCCGCCGCCGGGTGGGCCTCCTCGCCGATCTGCTTCTCCGACGCGAACGGCCGCCCGGGCAGGCGCCGGACCACGCCGCCCTCCTGGTCGGTCATCAGCAGCAGCGGGACGGCGCGCAGCGGGTTGGCCGCGCTGGCGTTGGCCTGGTCGAGCTGCTTGATCACACCGGCGATCTGGGCCGGGCTGGAGATGTTGCCGCCGAAGAAGATGACGCCGCCGACCTGGCCGTGCCGGATCCAGCTCAGCAGCGTGGCCGGCGGCTGGAGCCCGCTGTAGCTGTAGATCACCCGCTGGCCGGCCTTCTGCGCCGGGGTGAGGTTCGGCAGGGCGGCCGGGCTCGTCACGGCCGACGGCGAACCCGCCGAGCCCGACGCGTCCGTGGTGGGTGCGGCCGGCGACCGCCCGCCCGACTGCCCGGCGGCGCCGGGCCGCCCGGCCGCGCCCACGCAGGAGATGAGCGCCAGCGCGGACAGGGCCACGGCCAGCGGGGGCAGCGCGTGCAGCGACGCCCGTCCCGGCCGGCGAACCCGCGGCGCCGGGGGCGCGGGGTGCGCGCCGGCCTGCCGCGGCCGCTGCGGTCGGTGATCGTTGGCAGAGCTGGTCATCGGTCCCCTGACGGAACGAACTCCCATGACGACGCGAAACGCGGCGTCCGCTATTCCAGGGCACAGGGTAGGGCACACAGCGCCGCGCAGTCCCCAGAAGACACGACCGGCCCGGCGGCCGCTGGCCAACGGTCCGCGTCCGCGTAGGCTGCGAACAGCAGAGGAGGCCGCCATGGGGTTCGAGCACATCCTGGTCGAGCGGTCGGGCGACTTCGCCACCGTCACCATGAACCGGCCCGAGCGGCGCAACGCCCTGTCGCAGGACCACATGCAGGAACTGATCACAGCGCTGCGGGAGATCGGCGACAGCGACGCCCTGGGCATCGTGCTGGCGGGCAACGGCCCGGTGTTCAGCTCCGGCCATGACCTGGCCGAGGTGGTGGAGGGCGACCTGCCGGCGATCCGCTCGTTGCTGGCGACCTGCACCGAGCTGATGACGCTCCTCCAGCAGGTGCCGCAGCCGGTGGTGGCGCGGGTACACGGCCTGGCCACCGCGGCCGGCTGCCAGCTGGTCGCGAGCGCCGACCTCGCCGTGGCCAGCGAGGAGGCCGGCTTCGCCACCCCCGGCGGCAAGGGCGGCTGGTTCTGCCACACCCCGATGGTGGCCGTCGCCCGCAACGTCGGCCGCAAGCGGGCGATGGAGATGGCCTTGTCCGGCGACGTCATCGACGCGCATACCGCGCTGGACTGGGGGCTGGTCAACCGGGTGGTCCCGGCCGCGCAGCTGGACTCCGCCGCCGCGGACCTGCTGGAACGCGTCACGCGCGGGTCGGCGGAGAGCAAGGGCATCGGCAAGCAGGCGCTGTACGCCCAGATCGACCTCGACCAGCCGAAGGCCTACGCCTACGCGGTCGAGGTGATGGCCGCGACCAGCCAGCTGCCGGACGCGAAGGAATTCATGCGGGCGTTCCTCGGCAAGCGCAAGCCGCAATGGCGCCGCGGCCGCCGCTAGCTGTACCGGCCCGGCAGCCCCGAGGCCGCGCCAGCGCGTGACGGCCCACCGCCGTGCTCGAGAATCTCGGCGGCGCCCCGGAGAACACACCGCAGCGGGTCGTCGACGACGACGACCGGGATGCCGGTGGCCGCCTCGATCCGGTTGGCCAGGCCCGGCAGGAGCGCTCCGCCGCCCGCGAGGCGGATCTTCCCGCGCACCACGTCCTCGGCGAGGTTCGGCGGGACGTCCGACAGCATCTCCCGCACCGACGCCACGATCATCGCGACGGTATGCTCCAGCGCCCCGGCCACGAGCCGGGCCGGCACGTGCTCGACCCGGGGGTTGCGGGTCGCGGCGTCCACCCCGACCGTTTCCATCCATCCGGTGCCGGCATCGGCCAGGCCCAGGTTCATCTTCAGGTTCCGGGCCGCGTTGCGCCCGATGAGCAGGCCGAGGTCGGCCTTGACCGCGTGCACGATCGCCTCATCCATGGCGTTGCCGCCCAGCCGCAGCGACTCGGCGCGCACCAGGTGGCCGCCGGTGACGACCGCGACCTCGGTGGTCCCGCCCCCGACGTCCACGATGAACGCGCCGGTCCCGTCGGCCGGCCCGACGCCGGACCCGGCCGCGGCGGCGACCGGTTCCTCGATGAGCCGGACGTTGCACCTGGGCTTGACCGCCCCGGCGGCCACCGCCAGGGAACGCTGCTCGACCCAGGTGGCCCCGCCCGGGACACAGATCACGGCCGAGGGCCGCAGCAGGCCGCGGCGCAGCCCGGCGCGGCGCAGGAACGCCTGCAGCATGGCGACCGCGCCGTCCAGGTCGGCGACCACCCCATCGCGCAGCGGGTGGAGGATGTTGACGCCCTGTGGCTCCTTGCCCGCCAGGACGTCCGCCACCTCCCCCACGGCGGTCACCGCGCCGCTCGCCTTGTCGATGGCGATCGCGGAGGGCTCATCGATCACGAGCCCCCGGCCGGCGACGTAGACCAGCGTGTTGACCGTGCCGAGATCGATTGCCACACCCGCCCGCAGACGCATGCCACCCACTCCGTTGCCGTGAACTGTCGTGTGGTCATCACTAATGTTGCCCTGTCCGGTCGCGGGAGGCTAATGACGGGGCCCTGGTCAGCCACGCGGAGGTGGGACACGCACGGTCAGCGAGCGCCGGAGCAGCGTGACGGTGAGCGAGCGCCCAGGGGCGATCACCTCGCCGTCGACCTCGCGCGGCAGCGGCGTTTCGGCCAGGATCTCGATCCGGCGCGCCCGGTGCGTTTCGAGTTGCGGGCCGTCGCGGCCGCCGCCGGTCACCACGTGGCGCGCCACCCGCACCCAGCCGGCCGGGCCCACGGGCGCCAGAATTCCCACGTCGAGCACGCCGTCGTCCAGCCGGGCGCGCGGCAGCAGGGCGAACCCGCCCGGCAGCAGCCCGGCGTTGCCGACCACCACGCAGCGGGCCCGCCGGGCCAGCGGCTCGCCATCGTCGAGGCGCACCGTGAACCACTCGCCGCGCCCGGGCAGATGCGCGGCCCCGGCCGCGGCGTACGCAAGCCAGCCGGCCCGTCTTTTGAGCAGGCGCGGCGTGGCGGCGACGACCTCGGCGTCCAGGCCGATGCCCGCCATGGCGGCGAAGGTCAGCGTCCGGGCAGCGTCTGCACGCCCGGCGGCGCCCGCGAGCCGGGCGGCGGCCAGATCGATCCGGCGCTCGTGCCCGCCGAACGCGGTGGCCAGCGCGCCACCGGTCCCGGGCGGGACGCCGAGGGCCCGGGCCGCCAGGTTGGCCGTCCCCAGCGGCACGATCGCCAGCGGGACCTGCGTGCCGGCCAGCGCGTGAGCGCAGGCCCGGACCGTGCCGTCGCCGCCCGCCGCGACGACCATGCGGGCGCCCGCGGCGACCGCGCTGCGCGCCTGCCCGGGACCCGGGTCGTCCAGGGTGGTCTC
>Ga0306920_100016570_pt1 | contig 10159 bp, 6 predicted proteins | sample flu12Cox44000170_FD_204666 | JGI IMG/M metagenome (GOLD analysis project Ga0306920, IMG submission 204666) | Lab enrichment of tropical soil microbial communities from Luquillo Experimental Forest, Puerto Rico - flux4day.12C.oxic.44.000.170 (v2)... | ecosystem: Environmental > Terrestrial >...
CTCGCAACTGGCGCTCTAGAGCGGCGCCGTCTGCCTGGGTGGCGCGGCAGCCGAAGTTCTCCACAAAATAGGTCGCCATCGCGTTATTATACTGGGGATTGAGATGTGGCTTGTTTGCAAGGGTTGAGCCGGAAGTCGTGCTTCGAGCAGCGCAAGTATGACTGGCGGAACAGCTAACCTCGGGCTTACAACCCAGCATCTTACGTTCCGGCTGCTGCGAGCGAATCATTTCTCGGAGATCTCATTACATGAAACGCCGCGTTCTGCTGGTTGACGATGAACTCGCCATTTTGCTAACCCTGCGCGCCATCTTGGAAATGAACGGATTCGAAGTGGATACGGCGGCTTCCTGCAAAGAAGCGGAGCAGAAGCTGAAAAACGGTACATTCGAAATGGTCATTACTGATATGCGAATGGAAACCGAAACTTCAGGGTACGACGTGATTCGCGCTGCCGGGCAGCAGCCCTATGATCCCGCCACTGCCATCCTCACCGCCTATCCCTCGCTGGGCAACGATTGGCAGAGTAAAGGCGCGCAGTCGCTGCTGGTGAAGCCGGTGAACACGCAGGAGCTATTGCGCCAGATTGAGAATCTGCTCCTAGCACACCAGAACTACAAGTTGAAGAGACAGAACAACTCCACAGTAAAGAAAGGCGCCCCGCTCACAGGGACAAGTCATCCCGCCGCAGCAAGCAAGAAAGCCATTTGAGCCCGTGTTCAGGCAATGCTTATCCTGGGCGCTGCCTGTCCAAGCTCACGGCTTGGCGTATGTGCAACGCAACGAGCTTCGCAATCAGGCAGTGGCAGCGGTAGTGCGTCTTTGCTGGAAGCACTCCCTGCAGAAAACGGGCCTACCCTGGGTAGGCTTGAAGGGTACAGTTGTCTCTTTCCCACAACCGGAACAGGTGGTGCGAGTCTCCACCTTGGAATAGTTGCCGGCATTGGCTGTTCCCAGTGAAGAAGTTCGCTTGGCCTTGCAAGATTTGCATCGCTTGGGTTCGTTTTTGAACTGCTTATCGTGGAAGAACAGTTGTTCTCCTGCCGTAAACACGAAGTCAGCGCCGCAGTCGATGCACTTCAAAACCTTATCCTGAAAATCCATGGAGAAATGCTCCCTTCAGTCCACGTTCCCAAGCAACGCAGGAGGGTTTCGCAAAAATCCGCAGAACCGGACTGAGGATCCACGCGGGCTTGCAACTCCATTGCTCAGGTACTGCCCCGAGTTCGGCCCCCATGCCAAATGCGCATGGCACAACTACTAAGACTGCGGCATCTTCTTCGGTATTGAGTATGAATTGGTTCTGAGCAAAAACACAGGCCGCCTCATGAAAGGCGGCCCTGATTGATTTAGTCCTGCTCTTTACGAGCCTTTTTGCGGCTGCGCTTACGCGCCAACGCTTCTTTTACGCGCTTTTTCTCGCCTGGCTTGAGGTAAAAGGAGTGACGTTTCACTTCCTTGATAATGTCCTCTTGCTGAACCTTGCGCTTGAAGCGCCGAAGGGCATTTTCTAATGACTCGCCCTCCTGAATACGAACTTCTGCCAACGGGATAACACCCCCAGACTCGTCCCATGTGGACTCTAGTAGTTATCCCAGTGTTACAAAGGTAAGTCAAGCCCAGAGTCAGCAATTTGGGTGCCATTTATGCGCCATTCCGCGCCCTCACGAAAGTGGTCAGGCTGTCCGCATGTACTTCAAAAGTTAGCTCTTATCGAGAGCTGCACCTGGCGTGGGGCATACGCGTTATTTGGGCTTAAGAAGTTTGAACTCCTCAGAAATTGCCCGGGATAAACCTTGCCCGCGGCTTTCGTCGAGAACGCGACGAACTGCCCAGCCGAGTTGAGAAATCCATCGTCGCTGATCGTGATTTGTGCATTGAGACGGTTGAACGTGTTGAAGCTCTCGACCAAGACTTGCAGATTCACGCGCTCACCGAGCCGAAGACTCCGGGTAACGCGAATGTCGGTCGTACAATAGTCGGGCCCAATAAACGCGTTGCGGCGATACCCGGGAAGCCGATCGTTGTATGTGTTGTTGTCCTGATTGGGATCACCCGCCATGGTGGCGTTTATTGGACGTCCCGTGCCGTACGTGAACACGCTGGACACCTGCCAGCCATTAGCCACTGCGTTCGCCCATTGCGACCCCAGATCAAACCGTTTGGGCTGATAGATGGCAGAGGCTACCAACCTGCTTCTCTGGTCCGTAACGCTCAACCCTCGCTCAAGATTCAGAGCATACGAGTTCTGAACGTTGCCAGGACGGCCGACGACCAGCGCATCCTGTCCATCATCAATCGCCTTCGCGAAGGTGTATCCAAGGCGCAAAAACAGGCCGCGCGTCGCCTGCCGTTTCAGCGGAAAAAGTCACACCGTTGTAAACGCTGCTGGAGTCGCTCTGGTACGAGTTGATGGTTCCCAGACGCGCGATCGGCCGCTGGATATCGTTAATGCATGGCGGAAAGGGACAATCCACGGTCTTCTTCATTTGCCAGGTCGCGAACGACTCTACTGGAAGATAGTCGCCGAGAAAAACCGAACCATCGTCGTTGTACACGGGATACTCGGTAATAGTGGGCTTCGGGAGATTGGCATCGAGCGAGCGAATCAGGTGCTCTCCATGCACATAAAGGTAGCTAGCCGAAGCGGTGATCTGGCTCCCCAGCTCATGCTCGATGGTGAAGCTCGCTTGATCGGTGTAGGGTGTCTGGAAGTTGGGCGAAAAGGCCGAAATGGTAGTTGTCAGATGGCTGGTTACATTCGCTGGTACCTGACAGTTCACTGTACCGGAGGGACAAGAGACGAGCGGATTGGGATATTTGGGAAAGAGGGCAGCGTCAGCCGGCTTCATCAAATCGAGGAACAAATGGCTTTGAACCAGTCCATTGTCGGTTTGCACTTGCGAGGCGTAAATCGAGGGTACGAGAGAATAAAAGCGTCCTCCTCCGCCGCGAAACAGGAACGGCTTGCGGTCACCGATGGAATAAGCAAATCCGAGACGCGGCGAGAAATTGTTGCTGTCCGACGGTAGCTTGCCTGAGGGAGTATAAAGGGGATTGCTGACCAGCCCGTCAACGAGAAATGTCTGCCGGTCGTAGCGGACGCCAGCATTGAGTGTGAAACGGCGAGTTACGCGAAATGTGTCCTGCAGGAACAAAGCGATGGTGCGCGAGTCAGGGTGGGACTCGGCTGGACCGAAATCCTGCATGTAGTAGCGTGGCACTTGATGCGCGTAGGCTCGCAAAGGAGTCAGTGACTGACCAAACCGCATGGGAGCAAACGTGAACGGGTTCACCTTCACATTATCGAAGTAGTATTCCCCGCCCGACATGGAAGGAAAGTAGTTGTAGATCCAGTTGCGAATGAAGTCCACGCCGAATTTCCAACTGACGCGCGGCGTCTCGATGTCTGCCGTATCGGCGATGTGCAGCTTGTGCTCGCGGGTCTGGCGCGGCAAAATGCTGGAACGCCCAGCGCCGTCAAGCAGGTTGTAGATCTTCAGCTTCGGATCCTCCGAATTCGCATACGACTGCTGCACGTCGCGTGAGAACTGTGCCCGTAGGTGTGTAGCGAGCTTCGTCGTCCACGAAGATGTTAATGACGCCGCGAGGCTCTCGGTCCGGACGTCCTCGGTTCCGTTGGCACTCTCAGCGTAGGTCGTCAGCGGACTTGAGGGGTTGAAAAATACATTGTTGATTCCGCTGTAACGGGAGACGTTCGCGCGTACAAAAATGAGTTGTTTGGATGATGGTGTGAAGTCGATTTTGCCGAAGGCGGCATTGCCCCACATTTTGGTCGGATAGTCTCCCGCCATCTGATTGAGCTTTTGGGCTGCGGCGAAGACGAGAGCCTGGTCCTTGTAGTCGTAGTCAACCTTCTGGGGAACAACGGCCGTGGCGCCATTGGCAAATTGCATAATCGAAGGCACGTTCAACAGGTTCTCGTCGAATCCGGTATAGAAAAATGCGCGGTTCCGCTTGATTGGACCGCTGAACGTTCCGCCAAACTGGGTCTGCCGCGCATCAGGATTCTCCGGGGCGAACGCGGGGCGGGCATCGAACGCGCGATCACGAAGATAGTAAAAACCGGTGCCATGCCAGTCATTGCTGCCGGATTTCGTGACAACGTTGAACACGGCTCCGCCCGCGTGACCCAGTTCCGCGCTGTAGGAGTTCGAGGAAACGCGAAATTCCTTGATGACCTCGTTGCTGAACTGATACGGCGCGCGATAACGGCCGCGTGCCTGCGCGAAAAACGAGTTGGTATTGTCGGCGCCGTCCACCAGAAAATTATTCTGGTAACCCCGCACGCCACCGAAGGAAAGGTCCCCGTTAGAGTCGGAAGTGAGGCCACGAGGATCCTGGGTGACTCCCGGCACCAAGAGAGCCAGGTCAGTGAATCGCCGCCCATTCAGGGGCAGTCCTTGAACGGCTTGTTCGATAATTTCATGGGACACTTCGGTCGTTTGACTATTCGTCGTGACTGCGGGCGCGACTACCGTGACAGTCTCGGTGACTGTGGCCGGGGCCAGGTGGAATTGCACCTGGGTCAGCGCGCCCACATGCAGTTGCAGCGCGGGTTGCGTCTCCCGCTGCATGCTGACGGCAGACGCGCTTACGTCGTATCGGCCGGGTGTCAGCATCCCGAAACTGAAGTGCCCTTCGCTGTCAGTGAACATGGCGCGCTGAAAGCCCGTCTCGGGGCTGGTCACAACCACCAGCGCGGCTGGAATTCGCGCCCCGGACGAGTCTTCTACGAAACCGTGGAGGCTGGTGGAGCCGTCCTGCCCGATGCAGCGCATCGGGAAAAGGGTTATGCAGAAGATCGCAAACTGGCAGACGAAGAAGTTACCCAAATACTGCAAGCGGACGCATCGGCGCATGGGGGAGGGGCCCTTTCACAGCGATGTGATGAAGCTGCGAACTCCCATATTGGGGCAGCTCCTTGCTCTGGGTCTGTGATTTTCAGCACGAAGCGCCAGCACCAAAGTGCATGTCCTTTAGTAACCAGTTCAGTTCTTTTTTGGGAAGCGTACCGGGATACACACAATTCTGGGCTTGACTCTCTGCTCCCAGACGTAGTCGCGTTTTCGTCATTCGCGAGGTGCATGTTATTTTCAAGGATCACGAAACGGGCGATGTTTCGATCTGAATCCGCGGACTGGCCCAGCGCAAGTACAAACATGATCCGTTCCTACAAAGGAATCAGCCCCACCATCCCTGCAAGCTGTTATGTCGACGAATCGGCGCAAGTCATCGGCGAGGTGACGCTGGGCGAGAACGCCAGCGTTTGGATGAATGCCGTGGTTCGCGGGGACGTCAACTACATCCGCATTGGCGCAAACAGCAACATTCAGGATTGCAGCGTGCTTCATGGCATGCTGAACCAGTGGGCGGTCGAGGTCGGCGATTGGGTGACAGTGGGACACAACGTCACGTTGCACGGATGCGTCGTTGGTGACCGCTGCCTCATCGGAATGGGAGTAATCGTTTTGAACGGGGCACGGATCGGAGAAGGCTCGATTCTCGCGGCAGGAACTCTGATTCCTGAAGGCATGATTGTTGAGCCGCGATCGCTGGTCATGGGAGCCCCGGGCAAGGTACGCCGCCAACTTAACAATGATGATCAGGAGATGATCCTGCGGTATGCCACGAACTATCTGGGCTACAAGAACGCCTACATTTCCGAAACAAGAAAGTGATCGCCCTTCGCTTTTCGCTCTACGCCAGAAAAGTGATGGCGAGATGTCTGGCGAATAGCCAAGAGCGAATAGCGAACAGCCATGATTAAAGCCGTCCGCGGGACCCGTGACCTTCTGCCTCCCGACACCGACCTGTGGAACCGGGTGGAGGCGAAGGTGCGCCATGTCTTCGCGCGTTACAACTACCACGAGATCCGCACGCCCATTTTCGAAGACACGAGCCTGTTCTCGCGCAGCGTCGGCGAAGAAACCGACATCGTCATCAAGGAGATGTTCACCTGGGAGGACCGCGCGCGCCCGAGTTCAGGTGGCGCTTCTGACGTGGGTCTAATTTCGGGCGCTGGTTTTGCCGGTGGTTCGGCATCCGGCGCTGGCTTCGCTGACGGAACTGGCTATGGAGGAGGTCGAGGCCAATACCTAAGCCTCCGCCCCGAGAACACCGCGGGCGTGGTGCGCGCCTACATCGAGCACGGGCTCGATAAGAAAGGCGCGCTACAAAAGCTGTTCTACATCGGACCGCAATTTCGTCGCGAACGCCCGCAGAAGGGGCGCTACCGCCAGTTCTACCAGATTGGTGCTGAGATCATCGGCCCGCCGAGCGCCGGCAGCGAATCGCCGGCACGCGATGCAGAAGTGCTGGAGATGCTCGCCACGCTGCTCGATGACGTCGGCCTGCGTGGCTGGCAATTGCAACTGAATTCCGTCGGGTGCGCTGCCGATCGCTCGCGCTACAACGAGGCTCTACGCGAGGCACTCAAGCCTGTGGTCCATCTGATGTGCGCCGATTGCCAGCGCCGTGCGGAGACGAATCCGCTGCGCGTGCTCGACTGCAAGGTCCCAGAAGACCAGCCGATCATCGAGAAGCTGCCCAAAATCAGCCAGTACCTCGACGAACCCTGCCGCGAGCACTTCGCAGTCGTGCGCTCGATGCTCGATGCCGTCGGCGTGCCGTACTCGATCAACGAGCGAATGGTGCGTGGCCTCGACTACTACACGCGCACCACCTTCGAGTTCACCCACGGCGATCTGGGCGCCCAAAGCGCTGTACTCGGCGGAGGACGGTATGACGGCCTATCGGAATCGCTCGAAGGGCCGAAGGCTCCGGGCATCGGCTTCGCAATCGGCGAGGACAGGTTGATTCTTGCCTTGCAGGCCGAGGGCGTCACTGCCGACCAGAAGCTCGACGCCTACATTGCTCCGCTGGGAACGGGAATGAATTGCGAAGCCTTGAAGCTGACTCGCGAATTGCGCCACGCGGGAGTGAGTGCCGATCTCGGAGATGAAACGTTCCGTCTGAAGAAGTCGTTCGAGGCCGCCGAGAGAGCCGGCGCTAAGTACGTCGTAATCGTTGGCGAGAAAGAGGTAGCTTCCGCCGAGTTTGCTGTGAAGGATCTCGCTACCGGCCAGCAGGAGCCGGTCACACGAGCGAAGCTGTCTGACTTCCTGAAGAGCCGGCCTGCGAGTTCCGAATAGAACCAGCCAAGCCGCATTCAGCGAATCACTTACAACTTTTGCACTCTCTGCACTTCCTGCACTCCGGGAATCTTTCTGACGCCGGCAATAATGCGCTCCAGGTGAGCGACGTCAGCGATATCAACGACGATATCGACTGTGGCGTGAGTTTCGGCAGTTTTGGCTTCGATGTTGCGGATGTTCGTGTTCGCGTCGCTTATCACGGCTGTAATCTGCTTCAGCATTCCCGGCCGGTTGTCGCACAGGACGACGAGTTTGGCTGGGTAGCCTGTTGCCCAGGGTTCAGCGGTGCCGAGCTTGCCTTCAGGACCCCACTCTACCGCAATGCGCCGCTCGGCCTCATACATCAGGGTGTTCACGTTGGGACAGGACTTGGAGTGTACAGCCACGCCTTTGCCGCGGGTGACGTAGCCTATAATTTCCTCGCCGCGAATGGGATTACAACACCGTGCCCGATAGACCATCAGGTCGTCGTGCCCCTTTACTTTGATGGCGGAGGTGTCACCTCCAAAGACCCGACGAACAACACTGGTGAAGACTCCACCTGGCCGGTGGTCGTCGTCTCCGGCGCTGCCGGGAACCGTCGTGGCCTGTTCCGCCGGCAGCACACGCGCAAGTATGCTGCGTGCCGAGAACTTGCCATAACCTATGGCGGCTAGCAGGTCGTCAGGCCGGCCCAATCCGTTCTCGCTGGCCACCCGCGTCAACTCAGCTTCGCTGATGTCCTTTAGCGCAATGCGGTATTTGCGGGCCTCTTTCTCAATCAATTTGCGGCCGATTTCGATCGCGCGCTCGCGCTGATGGATATTCAGCCAGTGCTTGATCTTCTGCCGGGCGCGGGCCGATTTGACGAACGACAGCCAATCGCGGCTGGGGTGGTGTCCCGGCTGAGTCAGGATCTCGACAATGTCGCCCGATCGCAATTTGTAACGCAGGGGCACGATGCGCCCGTTTACTTTGGCCCCGACACAGGTATCGCCTACCTCCGTATGGATGTTGTAGGCGAAGTCGATGGGGGTCGCTTCCCGAGGAAGAATGACGATCTTGCCTTTTGGCGTGAAGGTATAAACCTCTTCGGGGAAGAGATCGATCTTGAAGTTCGCGACAAATTCCTCCGCGTTGGGGACGTCGCGCTGCTCCTCGACAAGCTGCCGCAGCCAAGTGAGACGCTGCTCATCACGTGCGGAAACCGGGCCGTCCTTATACTTCCAGTGCGCAGCGATGCCCTCCTCGGCCATCTTGTGCATTTCTTCGGTGCGAATCTGCACTTCGAAGGCGTGGCCGGTCTCGGTGATGACGGTCGTATGCAGCGACTTGTAGAGGTTGGGCCGCGGCATGGCGATAAAATCCTTGATGCGCCCGGGCACCGGTTTCCAGAGATTGTGGATGATGCCCAGCACGGCGTAGCAATCGGGGACGGTCTCGGTGATCACGCGCAGGGCGAGCATGTCGTAGATCTGGTCCACGGAGATGCGCTGCCGTTGCAGCTTTTGCCAGATGCTCCAGAAGCGCTTGATGCGCGCCTCCACGCGCGCGCGGATCCCGGCTTCTTTCAGCTTGCCCTCGATAATCTTTTGCACGTCATGCAGGAAGGCTTCGCCCTCTTTGCGGCGGGATTCGATGGCTTCCTTGACCTGGCTGTACGAAATGGGATCGACATATTGAAAGGAGAGGTCTTCGAGTTCGCCGCGAATCTTGCCCATGCCGAGACGGTGGGCGATGGGTGCGTAAATCTCCTGCGTCTCGCGGGCGATCTTCTGCTGCCGCTCTGGTGGGAGGTGCTGCAGGGTGCGCATATTGTGTAGCCGGTCAGCAAGTTTGATGAGCACAACGCGGATGTCATCCACCATTGCGAGCACCATCTTGCGGACGCTTTCCGCCTGGGCCTCCTCGCGCGAGGCGAATTCCAGCTTGCTGATCTTGGTCACGCCCTCGACAATGTGGGCGACCTGTTCGCCGAACTCGGCCTTGATCTCGTCGACCGTCACTTTGGTGTCTTCGACTGCGTCGTGGAGCAGGCCGGCGGCAATGGCGGTCGTGTCCAGGCGCATCTCGGCCAGCACCGTAGCAACCTCAAGCGGATGCACCAGATACGGTTCGCCGGACGCACGCGTCTGGCCGGTGTGATGCTGGAGCGAAAATTCGTAGGCTTTTTTTACCAGCGTGAGGTCGTCGTTGGGGCGGTAAGACCGGATTTTGCGCAGCAAATCGCGGAAGCGGGTTACTGTTAAGACATTGGTCGCGATGGCCTGGCGCAAAGTCGCCATGTCCGATTATACGGCAGCTGAGACTTTGAATTTTGTAGGGCAATCAGCCCTACTTGCGAGGTCCCCGGCGGCGTGCACGTTCCATACATTGTTTGATCCTCGCCGGCTCGCGAAATAACGAACACTTATGCGCATTCTGATCAGCGGCGCTTCGGGATTGATCGGCAATGCCCTGCGCGTGAAATTGGCGCAGCAGGGAGATGAGCCTGTCGCGCTTGTCCGCCACTCGCCTCGTGCGGGCGAGGTGCAATGGACTCCCGATCAGCCGCTCGACCCAGCCCCGCTCGTGCGCTTCGACGCCATCGTCCACCTGGCCGGCAAGAACATTGCGGGCCGCTGGACGGAGAAGTTCAAGCAGCAAGTACGCGACAGCCGGGTGCAGGGAACGCGGACCCTGGCGACTGCAGCCGCAGAGTCCTTCCGCCGGACAGGCATGCCGCGCGCCTTCATCGCGGCTTCGGCGATCGGCTACTACAGTGATCGAGGCGACGAACTGCTGACGGAAGCGAGCGCTCCCGGAGGTGGTTTTCTGGCCGAGACTTGTGTTGCCTGGGAGCAAGCGGCGGAACCGGCTCGCCAGGCCGGTCTGCGAGTCGGGCACATGCGCATCGGCGTGGTGCTGGCAAAGGATGGGGGGGCGCTTCCGCCGTTGTTGCTCCCGTTCCGTCTGGGATTGGGAGGTCGCATCGGGAGCGGCTGTCAGTGGTGGAGCTGGGTT
>Ga0306920_100016571_pt1 | contig 10158 bp, 10 predicted proteins | sample flu12Cox44000170_FD_204666 | JGI IMG/M metagenome (GOLD analysis project Ga0306920, IMG submission 204666) | Lab enrichment of tropical soil microbial communities from Luquillo Experimental Forest, Puerto Rico - flux4day.12C.oxic.44.000.170 (v2)... | ecosystem: Environmental > Terrestrial >...
TATGCGCGGCGTGACCCTGGACGACTACCTCATCCACGGCCCACGGGAAGCGCTGGACGTCATCGGGGATATCACCGGTGCCCCCAAGATCGACATGGTCGGGCTGTGTCTGGGTGGTGCCCTGACCGGCATGCTCGCGGCCTACCTCAACAAGAAGGGCGACGACAGGATCGGCACCATCACGCTGCTCAATACCATGCTTGATTACAGCGAGCCCGGCGTGCTCGGTGCCTTCACCGACGAGCAGACGGTAGAGCGCCTGGACCGGCAGATGGCGGAGAAGGGCTACCTTGAGGGCCATGACATGGCCGGCACCTTCGACATGCTGCGGGCAAATGACCTGATCTTCAACTACGTGGTTTCGAACTGGCTGATGGGCCAGGATCCGCCGGCCTTCGACATCCTCGCGTGGAATGGCGACAGCACCCGCATGCCGGCCGCCATGCACTCGTTCTATCTGCGCTGCCTCTACCTCCGCAACGAGCTGGCCAGGGGCGAAATGGAGCTGGCCGGCCAGCAGCTGGCACTGTCCGACGTGACCAATCACACCTACGTGGTGGGCGCCGTCAACGACCACATCGTGCCCTGGCACGCGTCGTACAAGACTTGCGGGTTGCTCGGGGGTACCGTCCGGTACGTCCTGTCCAGCGGCGGTCATATCGCCGGCATCGTCAACCCGCCAGGCCCGAAGGCCTGGTTTGAGACGGCCGACCACGCCCGTGCGGACGCCGATGAGTGGCGCGCCGCCGCCACCACGCACAGCGGCTCGTGGTGGGAGGACTGGACCGCGTGGGCGCAGACGCGCGCTGGCGATTGCGTCAAGCCGCCCGCGGTGGGCAGCGCCCAGTACCCGCCCCTCGGGGACGCGCCGGGCGATTACATCCGGAGCTGAACGCCGCTGCGCTGACAGATCATCCAATTCTGCTGGGTCCGGTGAGAACGGGAAAGCATGATGAGGAGGAGCCGTGAACGAGACCGGTGCCGTGAGCAAGGCCATGCAAGATGAGATCTTGAATACGGTCCGTAAGAGCCAGGCAGCAGTGGTGGAGGCGATCCAGAGCTGGGCCAGCGCGGTCCAGTCGATCACGCCGGGCGTGAATGTGCCTTCTGCCGCGAAGCTGCCCGAGCCGGCGGACCTCGTCGCGAGCGCTTACGACTTCGCCGAGCAACTGCTGGCCAGCCAGCGGAAGTTTGCCCAGGATGTCCTGCAGGCGACCGCGCCGCTGCTCCCCAGCAAGGAAATCAGCTGAGCGCAGAAGGAGCTGATTGTGGAGTTCGAGGTCGTCGTTGAGATCCCGCAAGGCCACCGCAACAAGTACGAGATGGACCATGAGACGGGACGGATCCGGCTGGACCGGATGTTGTTCACCTCCACCCGTTATCCCGCCGACTATGGCTTCATCGAGCACACGCTCGCCGACGACGGCGATCCGCTCGATGCGCTTGTCCTGCTCGACGAGCCGACCTTCCCCGGCTGTGTGATCTGGTGCCGGGCGATCGGGATGTTCCGGATGCGAGACGAGATGGGCCTTGACGACAAGGTCTTGTGCGTGGCAGCGACCGATCCGAGGATGGCCCACCTGCGCGACATCGAGGACGTGCCGGAGTTCGACCGCCTGGAGATCCACCACTTCTTCGAGGTCTACAAGGCGCTGGAGCCCGGCAAGAACGTGGAAGCGGCTTCGTGGGTGGGCCGGGCGGCCGCCTACAGCACGATCGAAGAGTGCACCAAGCGCGCACGCAGCGCGAGCCACCGGGGCGGCTAGTGAAGGCGGGAGGACTCGACAGTGCAGGCCGGAGTCATCCGAAGCACCATGAGCTGGCGGGCAGACCGTGGCAGCCGCAGGGCATACGGTTCAGACAGCCGCTGGTACGTCGGTGGGTGGCCGCTCTTCTCCGTCGGGGCATCTCGATTGCCCGGCCCGATATGCGCTAGCGTCCCCTGCCTGGGTCAGGGATCCAGCTCTTACGAAGGGAGATGTACTGGTGAGCCGGTCGAGTCACACGAGCGCCCGCGAGCTGACCCCGGACGATATCCTGGTCCCGCTCGGGCTCACTCACAGGCCGGGTGCCGCCGACGAGGGTTCCAGGCGGATCCTGAACCGGGGGCCTCGGCTTCTCGGGGAGGCTGACGCCAGGTGATCGCGCTCGGCGACCTGACCTGGCCCGAAGCTGAGCGGCTCGCCGCTGCCGGCGCATTGCTCGCGGTGCCCGTGGGCTCTACTGAGCAGCATGGGCCGCACCTGCCACTGTCCACCGACACTGATGTTGCCGTCGCGCTGGCCGGCCGGCTCGCGGCCCGCCGCGGCGACGTCGTGGTCGCGCCGCCCGTCGGATACGGCTCGAGCGGCGAGCATGCCGGGTTCGCGGGGACGATCTCGATCGGCCAGGAAGCCGTGGAACTGACGCTGGTGGAGCTGGGCCGGAGTGCGGCCGAGACGTTCGGCCACATCTTGTTCATCTCCGCACACGGCGGGAACAGTGAGGCGGCCACGCGTGCCGTGGTGCGGCTGCGCGCTGAGTCTCGGGACGTACTGCTGTGGATTCCTGGCAGGACGGCAGGCGTCACCCCCGGCGACGCGCACGCCGGGCGGACCGAGACCGCGATCCAGCTGGCCCTGGATCCCGGCCGGGTACGAGTGGGATTGGCCGAGCCGGGAAACAGGAGGCCGATCGCGGAGTTGATGCCGGTGCTGCGGACCGGGGGCGTCCGGGCGGCGAGCCGCAACGGCGTGCTCGGCGACCCGGCAGGCGCGTCAGCGGCCGTGGGTGCCGCGCTGCTGGAGGCCCTGACCGCAGACCTGTTGGCCGCGGTCGCGGAGTGGCGCCGGGCTGCACCGGCGAACAGGACCCGCTCTGGGCGGATCTCGGCTGGCGGTTGATCATCGGGACAAGCGACCAGCTCGTTGCGGCGACCCAGAAAACGCAGCCGCACGGCAGGTCTGCGATATGGCATCATCCTTCCTTGACCCATGAGCTGGCGGTCCGAACCGCCCGGTACCGCTATGGGAGCATTGCTCGTCCCAAGCCCCTGGGCTTCGGGGGCGTGCTCCAGCGGGCTTGATTGCCGGCCGGTGGTCAAGGACGCGGCCGGGGCGACCGGGTGACCTTGGTCAGCGGGCCTGAGGTCCTTCGTCCCTCACAACGCCATCGGAGAGTTCCTAGCCTGCCAGGATGGAGATGAGCGAAGACCTGATCTCTGAGGAAGAGTGCTGGGAGCTTCTCGCTGGCACATCCGTGGGACGGCTCGCTTTGTCGATCCGAGCCCTTCCCGTGATCCTCCCTGTTCAGTACTACTTGGATGGGCGCCAGCTGGCGGTCTGCCTCGGGCACCGCCAACTCCCCGGGCGGTCGTTGAACGCGATCATCGCATTCGCCGCTGATGCGATCGACCCCACGAGCAGGTCAGGCTGGTCAGTTCAAGTCCAGGGCCGATCGACGGGCCCACAGCAACTTGGAGTTGACACCGACTGTGGCCAGCCGACCGCTGGACAGATCGTTCACATTGAACCGGTGACGATCGGTGGCTACCGCGTCCACCTATGCCCTTTCATAGATTCGCTCTTTCCCGCCAGGGTGCTCGATGACTAGCGAACCGGGGGTCAGCTGAGTTGGCATGACTGCCGACCCCGCAGCGGAGGGGCCATGAACACTCCCTTGTCACCGGCCGAACGGCTGGCTGGGCCAGAGCCGGCTGTCCCGGAGGAGATTGCGGCTCAGGTGGTAGCGGCGGCGGTGTGGGCGCCGTCGGTGCATAACACCCAGCCCTGGTGGTTCCGCGCCCGTCGTCATGAGATCAGCCTGTATGCCGATTCCAGCCGGCAGCTGAGGGTGGCTGATCCCGCCGGCCGGGAGATGATGATCAGCTGTGGTGCCGCGCTGTTTACGGCCAGGCTTGCCCTGCGGTCGCTCGGCTACATTCCTGAGACGTGCGTGTTGCCCGATCCGGGCCAGCCTTCGCTGGTCGCCCGGGTGGGCTGGCAGCGGCGCGCCGATCCCGCCGAGTACGAGCAGCAGCTGTTTCGCTGGGTGCGGCAGCGGCGGACGCACCGTGGCGGGTTCGGGCCCTTGCCGCTGGCGCCAGAGCTGCTCACCGCGCTGCAAGCCGGCGCCGGGCGGGACGGGGCACTGCTGCGCATCATCACCGGTGAGGGGAGCCAGGCGGCGCTGGCCGCGGTGGTCGAAATGGCCGAGCGTACGATGCGGCTCGACGGCGCGTACGTGCAGGAATTGTCCAGCTGGGTATCCCCGCCGGGCAGCACCCGGGCCGATGGCGTGCCGGCTACCGCCTACCCGGCGCGCCCGGAACGCACCGACCCTTATTTCCCTGGCCGCGACTTCGCCCATGGCCGCGGATGGGGCGTGCCCAGGTTCAGCTTTGCGGCAGCATCCGGGTCCGCTGGTGTGGTGTGCCTGCTGGCGACCGAAGCGGATGGCCCGGCGGACTGGGTGAATGCCGGGCAGGCGCTGCAACGGGTGCTGCTGGCCAGCGCCACCTGCGGGGTGGCGGCAGCGCTGCACAGCCAGCCGCTGGAACTTCCGTGGCTGCGCGACTACATCGGCGCTCATTGGTGTGATGGCACATATCCGCAGTTGCTGCTTCGGCTCGGGACGGTCGCCCAGGCCGCGGCTAGCGTGCGGCGGGCGCCCAGCAGCGTCTTGTTCACAGGCGATGGCCAACCTCCCGGCGCGGGCCATGACTGAGGGGCCTCCCGGGCGGGTCGGCTGGCAGGAGCTGACCAAGTCCGAGTGCTTCGCGCTGCTTTCCGGTGAGCGCCTGGGCCGGGTGGCGGTGGTGGATGAGCAGGGGCCCATCGTGTTTCCGGTCAACTTCGTTCTGGACCGGCACATGGTGGTGTTCCGTACCGACGAGGGAACCAAGCTCGACGCCGCGGCCAGGGGCAGCCAGGTCGCGTTCGAGATCGACGGGACCGACGAGGCGGCCCGCAGCGGCTGGAGCGTCCTGATCCGCGGTGAGGCCACCGAGGTCACTGACCCGGCCGAGCTGGCCCGGCTGCGCAAGCTGCGGGTATCCCCGTGGGCGCCGGGCGCCAAGCCCCACTACGTGCGCATCCTGCCCGCGAAGCTGACCGGCCGGCGGATCTGGGCTCCGGGCGGCACGGCGCCCAGATCACGAATCGCAGCCCGGGGACCGCAGCCCGGTCCCGGTGGTGAGGCCTGATCATGGGCACAGACATCGAGCAAGAAGAGTTCGACGAGCGTGATTACGCTCGTTTCGCCCAGCGGCTTGAGGAATGCCTGACCATGCTCGGGCAGCTGCTTAACCAGCCTGGCTTCGGGGCCGGCCCGACAACCATCGGGGCCGAACTCGAGTTGTTCCTCATCGACAGCACCGGTCGGCCGCTCCCGCACAACCAGGCCATCCGCGCCGCGGCGGCCGACCCGCGGGTCACTCTCGAGCTGAACCGCTGCAACCTGGAACTCAACGCCTCACCAGCCTTGCTGGCTGGGCGGCCGTTCACCGCACTGGGCGGCGAACTGAACCTGCTCGCCGACCGGGTCGCCCATGCGGCCAGGGACCATGGGGGCCGGGTCGCGGTCATTGGCATCCTGCCCACCCTCACCCCGGCTGACCTTGATCCCGGCGCAATGACCGATCTGCCCCGGTACCGGGCCCTGGACGGGGGCCTGCGGCGGCTCCGCCAAGACCCGTTCCACATCCAGATCGCCGGCGCGGACCCGCTGGAACTGACCAGCGACAATGTCGGGCTGGAAGCGGCGAACACCTCCTTCCAGGTACACCTACGGGTCGACCCGGCCGACTTCACCCGTATCTACAACGCGGTCCAGCTCGCCTCGTCACCGGTGCTGGCCGTGGCCGGCAACTCACCCACCTTCCTGGGCCACCGGCTCTGGGAAGAGACCCGGATCGCGGTGTTCAAGCAGTCGGTGGACGACCGTCCCGGGCGCGGGCCACGCCGCCGGCCAGCCCGGGCCACGCTGGGCACCGGCTGGCTGCGCGGCGGGCCGCTGGAATTGTTCACCGAGAGCATCCGGCGGCACCAACCGCTGCTGCCCGTGCTCGGTCACCCGGCCCCGGCAACCGGCGGCGCAGAGCTGCGGCAGGCGCCGCCGCTGGACGAGCTCAGGCTGCACCAGGGCACCGTGTGGCGGTGGAACCGGGCCATCTACGACCCCGCCTGCGGCGGGCACTTGCGGATCGAGATGCGGGCCCTGCCCGCCGGCCCCACCATGATCGACATGCTGGCCAACGCCGCCTTCCTCATCGGGCTGACCCTGTCGCTGGCATCCCAGGACCAGCACTGGACCTACGCGCTGCCCTTCGAACGCGCCGATCACGGCTTCCACCGCGCGGCCCAGCACGGCCTGTCCGCCCGCCTGTGCTGGCCGGCAGGGCCCCGCGACCAGATGCGGACGCTCCCCGCCGCCAAACTGGTGGCCGAGCTGGTGCCAGCGGCACGACAGGGCCTGCTGCAGGCGGGCGTGGCTGCCGCGGAAGCAGACGGGCTGCTCGAGGTGATCTCCGCTAGGGCGGCCTCCGGGCAGACCGGCGCCGCATGGCAGCGCGCCACCCTGGCCGCCGCCGAGCGGCGCCATGACCGCCAGCGCGCGCTGGCGCTCATGCTCGACTGTTACCTCCACTGCGCCGGCACCGGGCTGCCAGTCCACACCTGGCCGATCGGCACCCCGGCCAGGTAGGACACCATCCCCAGACTGGACCCAGTCCTGCGCGGTACCCGATCAATGCTCGCTGCCGGGCGGCCATGACCCCTCCACTGTCGGCTTCGCCGGCTCTGCCGTATTGGCATATGCCCTGGCAGAACGCCGTGGTGTGTGATCGGCGCACGCCCCTAAAGGGCCATTTCTCAAGGAGATGGCTCTTTTGCTTGCTCCGTAGGGCGTAAATACATTCGAAAAAACTTCGGTACCAGTCGGGGCAGCCGGATTTGAACCGGCGACCCCTTGACCCCCAGAACGGGGGAGTAGGCGTCTTCGCAGCTCAGACGCGTTCAGCCTGCCGTACACGCCGGGCGGCCACCTGCGGGTTGTTCGGCCGGGTGCATGCCGTGTGGTCCCCGAGTGATCCCATGGAGCACGAGGAGATGTTGCCACTGGGTGTCTCGGCTGACGTGGTGGAGGGGGCTGGCGCTGGTGCAGAGGGCCTGCTGGTGGGGCATGCAAATAGTGTGCGGCGTGACTCAACTTTTTGAGTGCGGGGCGGCGTTAAGTGAGTATGCGGGTCCGAGAGGTGGAGGTGTCCTTCGAGGAGTTCGTGTATGCCCGGTCGGGCAGCTTGCTGCGGACCGCGCTGCTGTTGACTGGGCAGAACCGGGCGGAGGCGGAGGATCTCTTGCAGCTGGCGTTGGAGCGGGCTTACCGGCACTGGCCGAGGGTCTGCCGGTCGGGTGAGCCGGAGCGGTACGTCCGCGGGATCTTGGCCAACGCGTCGGCGGACCGGTGGCGGAGGCTGGCGCGCCGGGCCGAGCGGCCGCTGCCCGCCCGCGGCGAGGACCCGGCCCTGCCGGATCATTCGGCCGCGGTCGCGGACCGCGATTACCTGCTCCGGGCGCTGGCGGCGTTGCCGCCGCGGCAGCGTGCGGTGCTGGTGCTGCGGTACTTCGATGACCTGTCCGAGGCCGAGACCGCGCAGATGCTCGGCTGCAGCCTGGGCACCGTCAAGAGCCAGGCCGCCCGGGCCTGGCCCGGCTGCGCGGCCCCGCCGGATCGCCGGCAGCCCGCCGATCGAAGGCCGCCCCGGGAGGTGGGGGCCGATGACTGAGATCGAGGACCGGCTGCGCGCCGCGATGCACTCCGCCGTCGACGGCAAGGAACCATCGGCTCGCGAGCTGATCAGCCTGGTCAAGCGGCGGCACCGGCGGCACACCATCCGAGTCGCCTGCATCGCGGTGCTCGCGGCCCTGGCCGTGGCCGTGCCAGCGGCGATCACCTTGCACGACACGCTCGGCGCGTCCGGCCCGGTGTCACCCGTCCAGCGCCCCCGGCACCCGGCCAAGCACCTGCCCACGAAGATGAGCGGGCTGCCGATGCCCGCGGGCACTAACTTCCAGCTACTGGTGAGCGCCGGCGATGGGGCAGCCTGGTACTCGACTGCGGCCCGAAGGGCAGAGCACATCGGCGGCTTGCCGCGCTCGCAGGGCGGCTACCAATTCGGGCGCGTCTATGGCGGCTGGGTAGCGAAGTCCAATCAAACACCGTCGTATCCGTGCCCAACTAGCGGCCCTATCGCCTGCGCGGGCCCACCACAGGAGTTCTACTTCATCGCTGACGGCTCGCCCGCCGCGACCCGGATCGGCGCAGGATACGCACAGGACGGGGTGGTGGCATCGAGTCGCCCCGGTGCGGTATGGCTGGCCACCTACCCGCGGGCCAGTGTCAAAATCACCGGGTCGGCGACCGCGCAGCTCGTCAGCACCACCGGGCGGCCGCTGGGGCCGCGCTACCAGCTTCCCGCCCATTATCTTCTCGGCAGCGGCGTTGGCAACTACCTGCTGCTCGTGAACAGCAACCAGCAGAATCTCTCCATCCTTTGGGATCCGCGCACGGGCCGCGTGCTCCGCCACTTCGACAACGTCATCGCAACCGGCCCCGAGCAGATCGCGTGGAGCCCCGGCTGCCGGAGCTGCCGGGTGCAGATCCTGAACGTGTCGACGGGAACGACCGTGACAACCCCAATCCCCGGCAATCCGGCCGCCTTGGGCGCGAACTTCAGCGACGACGGCAGGTTGCTGGCCGTGGGGCTGCCCGGCCGGGAGCTTGAGGTGTTCGGCACCGGCAGCCGAACTCTGACCGTGGTGCCGGGGACCGCGCTCAGTAGCGCCGAATGGGAGAACGTCGGCTGGCAGCCCGGGGGCCACCGGCTCGTCATCGCAGCCGGCCCGAACAGCACGGTGGGCCCCGCTCAGCTGGCGTACTGGCAGCCAGGCGACGCCGCGCTGCGGGTGGCCACCGTCCGCAACCTGCGCGAAATCACCGAGCTTCAAACAGGAGGTTTCGGCTGACCCGCCGTGTGACAGCCGGGATCAGAGCCTGCTCACGGGCCGGTGCGAGCGGGCAAGCAGGTCCCAGCAAGGTGATTGGCATGGCAAGAACGCAGCCAAGGGGTCAGCCCTGGGCAACGCGGTCGGCGACCGCGCTGCCGAGCCCCGAAGACGCACCATACGACCCCCAGTCGTACGCGTGTGACAGGCCCCCAGACTCGGTTATCCGTCCCGATAGGCGATGGAATGCAACGGACACGAGACCACTCGAGGAGGTCTCAAAATGGATGAGGTCTCAAAACGCGAGGATAGTGGCATCATTAGCTTCCCCGACACCATCGTTGCGAAATACATCGAAATGTGTCTGACGATGCTTGACCGCGTTATCTCCCTATGGTCGCCGAAAATCGGTGTCCTATCGGCACGCACTCGCCGTTACATGATCGGCGCGGCCCTTGGTGCCGTTGTCATCCCCATCGTCGCGCTTGGCACGATCCAACTCGCCGCACCGGCCGACAGTGGCATCGCCGGATGCGCGGCGCTGTCGGGTGCGCACCCAGTCGCGGCCACCGGCTACCGGGGATTCCGTTCTCAGTTCGCGGGCTCACAATGGCCTGACCTCCGCGCGGCCGGTACGTCCTATGTCGATCTCGCGGTCAGGCTACTCACCGCACGGGGCACCGACGGATACGAGGTCGTCTCGTTCTACCAGCGGCTGTCCATCGCCTGTGCCAGGCACGGCCAGAGCATGACCGTCGGCAGCTGACCACCGAGCTCGCCAGTCGGCTCGACAGGCGCGATCGTGATATCAGTGTTCCGGTCCAGTCATTGCGGCCCCCCAAACGTCGTGTGTAAAGCGCAAGCGTTGGTTGCGAACGGGCCGGCACAGCGCCAAGCGTAAACGGCCTCGGGTTGCGCCCGTCCTCCCGACAGGTGCCGGTCTCTTGCCGGGCAAGATCATCAGGCAAGGGTCTGCGCTTGCGGAGCAAGCGACGCGAAGGCCGCAGGCTGGAACGCCCTTGTTGATGATCTTTGCGCGACGGCACAATGTCCGGCGCGAGGAGGACGGCCCGGCTGCTCGTGCAGGTGCGGTCACCGGGGGGCGTGACGGCGGGTGCCCGGCGCGGCGAGTGACCGGGGCTGACCGCGTTGCGGCAGCGGCCCGCGCCGGTGCGCG
>Ga0306920_100016572_pt1 | contig 10158 bp, 9 predicted proteins | sample flu12Cox44000170_FD_204666 | JGI IMG/M metagenome (GOLD analysis project Ga0306920, IMG submission 204666) | Lab enrichment of tropical soil microbial communities from Luquillo Experimental Forest, Puerto Rico - flux4day.12C.oxic.44.000.170 (v2)... | ecosystem: Environmental > Terrestrial >...
CGCATCTCGAATAACGAGATTGCCTGGCGCGACCTCCTGCGCGATTTCTGGCGGGAATTCACCGCGGCCGTGGGCGATATTAAGGAGCTGCGCGTGGCGCAGGTCATCGATGCCCTCGATGAGATGCTCGCGCCGCACCTCTTCCCACCGCGCGAGGATGGCAGCGATCCGCGCAAATGCCCCAGTTGCGAAACCGGCCGGCTGTCGCTCAAGCTCGGCAAATTCGGCGGCTTTATCGGTTGCTCGAATTATCCGGAATGCCGCTACACGCGCCAGCTCGCACCGGGCAATGGTGCCAATGGCGACGGCGGAATGAGGAAGCTCGGCGAAGATCCCGCAACCGGCCTCGAAGTGACGGTGCGCACCGGCCGGTTCGGGCCCTATATCCAGCGCGGCGAAGCGGTCGACGGGGAAAAACCCAAGCGCGCGAGTTTGCCCAAGGGCACCTCGCCTGAGGACGTCGAACTTGCTCGCGCACTCGCTTTGCTCTCGCTTCCGCGCGAAGTCGGAAAGCACCCCGAGGACGGGGAGCCGATCGTAACAGGCATTGGCCGGTTCGGGCCCTATGTCCAGCATGGCAAAACCTTTGCCACGCTTACCGCAGGCGACGACGTCCTCACCCTGGGTTTAAATCGCGCAGTCACGCTCATTGAGGAGAAGCGCGCCAAAGGTCCGCGCCAGCGCCGCTTTGGCGCCGACCCCGGCCGCACGCTGGGCGAGTATCCTGGCAAAGGCGGTCCGGTGGTGGCGCGGACCGGCCGTTATGGGCCTTATGTGAGCCACAACGGGATCAATGCGACGCTCAACTCGGAGATGACGCCTGAGTCCGTGACGCTCGAACAGGCGGTCGGGCTCCTGGAGGCGAAGGCGGCGCGCGGCGGCACAGCCAAGCGAGCCGGTAAATCAACCCCGCACCCGCGCAGCACGGCCCGCAAGGCCAAACCTTCTGCCGCTAAGACGAAGCCCGCACCAGCGCGCGAGAAGAAACCGGCACGCAAGACCAAGGTCAGTGGTGGAGCAGGTAAAATCGTCTGACTTGCCTTGCCGTGCGGGAGGAACGGGCTCCAAATGAAGCATCCCCGCGCCAAGAGAGCTCCTCCATCCAAGGATCAACTCGTCGCGTTCATCACCGAGCAAGGCGGCAAGGCGGGTGTGCGGGAGATCGCTCGCGCCTTCGGCATGAAGAACGCGGACCGGGCAACGTTGCGGCACACGCTGCGCGAGCTTGCCGAGGAGGGGCGCATCGAGCGCCGGCGAAAAAAGCTTCATCGCCCCGGGACCTTGCCTGATGTCGTGCTCGCTGACGTTTGCGCGCGCGACGCCGACGGGGAACTCATTGCGGTGCCCACTGAGTGGGATGAGGCCGCGCATGGGCCCGCCCCGAAAATTCATGTGCGGACCACGCGCCGCGCGCGGCCGAGCGAGGTGGCGGGCGTGGGCGATCGCGCATTGCTGCGCATCGAGCACGCCACCGGCGATGGGGAGCACAGCGCCCGCGTCATCAAGCTGATCGATCGCGCAAGAGCGCGCGTGCTCGGGATTTATCGCGCGAGCCCAGGAGGCGGCGGGCGGGTCATACCGGTCGACAAGAAACAGCTCGGGCAGGAGTTTCTTATTCCCGCTGGTGCGCAGGCCGATGCGCAGGAGGGCGATCTGGTCGCAGCCGAGGTGAGCCAGCCAAGGCGCGGCTATGGCCTCCCCACCGCGCGCGTCAAGGAAAGGCTCGGCTCGCTCGGAACCGAGCGCGCGGTCAGCCTGATTGCGATTCATGCGCACGCAATTCCGCACGTCTTTCCCGCACCGGCAATAGCGGAGGCGCAAGCCGCCAATCCGGCTCGCCGCGCAGGCCGCGAGGATTGGCGTAATCTGCCCCTCGTCACCATTGATCCCGCCGACGCCAAGGACCACGACGACGCCGTGCACGCGGTGCACGACACAGCGCCCGACAATCGCGGCGGATTCATCATCAGCGTCGCCATCGCCGATGTTGCGCATTACGTGCGCCCTGGCTCGGCGCTCGATCGCGAGGCGCTCGTGCGCGGCAACTCGGTTTACTTTCCCGATCGAGTGGTGCCGATGCTGCCTGAGCGCATCTCAAACGATTTGTGCTCGCTGCGGCCGGGAGAGGACCGCGCTGCCTTGGCGGTGCGCATGACCATCGGTGCGGACGGGCGCAAGCGCTCCCATTCTTTTCATCGCGTTTTGATGCGTTCGGCTGCAAAGCTCAATTACGCGCAAGTCCAGGCAGCCATCGATGGCTGGCCGGATGAGACAACCGGGCCATTGCTCGCATCCGTGCTCGAGCCCCTCTATGCCGCCTACCGATGTTTGAAGCGCGCGCGCGAGGAACGTGCGCCGCTCGATCTCGATCTTCCCGAGCGCAAAATCGTTCTCAGCGCGCACAACACCGTCGATCACGTCGTTACGCCCGAGCGGCTCGATTCGCATCGGCTGATCGAAGAGTTCATGATCCTCGCTAATGTGGCCGCAGCCGAGGCGCTCGAGCGCGCATGCGTCCCGCTCATTTATCGCGTGCATGATGAACCTGATCCCGAGCGCGTGAATGCGCTGCGGGAGTTCCTGCGCACCCTCAACATCTCGCTTCCCAGGAGCGGACCTTTGCGCGCGGCGCAGTTCAATCGCATTCTCGAACGCGTGAAAGGCCGCGATACCGAGAAACTGGTCAATGAAGTCGTGTTGCGCACGCAGGCGCAGGCCGAGTACGCCGCGGAGAACTATGGGCACTTTGGCCTTAACCTGCGCCGATACGCGCATTTCACCTCCCCCATTCGCCGCTATGCCGATCTCATCGTGCATCGCGGGCTCATCCGCGCACTAAAGCTCGGCGAGGATGCCTTGCCGGCGGATCAGGATACGGCCGCGCTCGCCGAGATCAGCGCGCAAATCTCGGCGGCCGAACGCCGCGCCATGAAGGCCGAGCGGGAAACGTTCGACCGCCTGCTTGCGCATTTTCTTGCCGAGCGGATCGGTGCGATCTTCGAGGGCCACATTTCCGGGGCTACCCGCGCAGGATTATTCGTGAAGCTGGACGATACCGGTGCCGACGGCTTCATCCCCGCGCGCACGGTGGGCACGGAATATTTTCGCTACCACGAAGACCGCCACGCGCTCATTGGCGACCGCAGCGGCGAAACCTACCGGCTCGGTGATCGCGTTACGGTACGCCTGGTCGAGGCGGCGCCGGTTGCGGGCGCATTGCGCTTCGAGCTGCTCTCGCAAGCGCGCACGGCCGCGCGGCGTGGGCACAACCATCGCCAACGGCCGGGCCACGCGCAAGCGACGCCGCACAAGCCGCGCAAGCGCGCCGCAAGATGATGACTGGCACCCATTCCGACGCGCTGGAGCGCATGAACCGCTTCGAGGCGGCGGAGGGCAAGGCGACGGCGGACCTCATCCGGCCTAAGGACGCAGCCACCCTCATTCTGGTTGACCGGTCGGAGCGCGTCCCCAAGGTGCTGCTGGGAAAACGCCATGCGCGTCACAAATTCATGCCGGGGATGTTCGTGTTCCCGGGTGGCAGGGTTGATCCTGCAGACCGAACAATGCCCGTTGCCCGGGCGCTTCATCACGACGTCGAGACGCAACTGCTCAAGCGCCTTGCCCGTCCAAGCTCGGCAAAGGCGCGCTCGTTTGCTCTCGCCGCAATCCGGGAGACCTTTGAAGAAACGGGACTTCTGCTCGGCGTGCGTACAAACAACATCAACGGGGTTCCCCCCGGCCCGTGGACGGCGTTCGCGCAAGCCGGCATCCTGCCGGACCTGGGCCTCCTGCATTTCATTGGACGCGCGATCACTCCGCCTCGCCGCCCACGACGGTTTGACGCGCGCTTTTTCGCCATGGATGCGAGCGCGATTACCCATCGTGTCGAGGGCATGACCGGGCCCGACGCGGAGTTGGTCGAGCTTGTCTGGATGCCGCTCGCTCAAGCACAGCGGCTCCATTTGCCCGCGGTGACCAGTGTCATGCTCGAAGAGCTCGATGCGCGCATCGCGCTTGGATTCGGGCACAAGCTGCCGGTGCCGTTCTACCGGATGCCCCGCAAGCAGTTCATGCGCGAGATGCTGTGAGGCATTCTTGACTTTGGCTGACCGGCGGCTACGTTGCCCGCGAGTCCCTACTCGAGGATCACCATGGCCAAGGCTACCACCATCAAAGTGAAACTGGTTTCGAGCGCGGATACGGGATTTTATTACGTCACCCGGAAGAACTCGCGCACGATGACGGACAAGCTGGTGAAGAAGAAATACGATCCAGTCGCGAAAAAACACGTCGAGTTTCGCGAGTCAAAGATCAAATAGACGGGTGGAGCGCGGAAAGAAGAAGGACGCCCGACTTGACGTCCGGCGCCTTCTCATTTGCTCAGAGCGGCCGCTTGTTTGCAGCCTCAGGAGAGAGGTGGCCGGTCGGAAGCGGCGTCATGAGGAGGCCACTCGTACCGCCCCACGACCGGCCGAACCCCACGGGACCCAGGAGATGCGGCGGACCTGAGCATTCCGCAGGGTTATCAACAGGATAGCGATGCGGCCCAAGACCTCGGCGTCGCCGCAGAGCCGAGCGGGACCGCCCGGGCAAAATAGCGCAACCGGGCCGGAAATCAATCATTTACCCTGTGGATTGCGCAGAGAATTGCGTCAACCTTAAAACCGCGAGCTTGACAGTTTGCGTCTCACGCAGCGTCGGGGACAACGCGGTTGCGGCCATCGCGCTTGGCCCGATAGAGGGCCCCATCCGCGCGCTTGATCACGGAGGCGGCGTCATCGTCTTCGCCCAGTGCCGCAATTCCGATGGAAATGGTGACGTCGATTGCGCGCGCTCCCTCCTCGATCGGAAAAGGCTCGCTTGCAATTCGCCGGCGCAGCCGCTCCGCAACCGCCGTGGCCGCGGCAAGATCGGTTTCCGGCATGACGACTACAAACTCCTCGCCGCCATAACGGCACGCCAAGTCAATGCCACGGATCGATTTGCGCACGCGCAGCGCAAACTCCCGCAGGACTTCGTCGCCGGCATCATGCCCGTGAGTATCGTTGACCAATTTGAAATGATCGATGTCGAGGACGAGCACCGCGAGCGGCTGGCCGCGCGAGTGCGCCTGCTCGAGCAGCCCTGATATGTGCGTTTCCATGTAGCGGCGATTATGCAGCCCGGTCAGCGCGTCGGTGATCGCCAGTTCGATCGATATTTGCACACTGTCGCGCAGCCGCTCCGTGTATCGCTTCTTGCGGATTTGGGTACGCACGCGCGCGAGCATTTCATTCTTGTCAACGGGACGAAAAAGATAATCGTTCACGCCGATCTCGAGGCCGCGCACGAGCTGGGCGTTTTCGTCCGCATCGGCGATCGCAAGAACGGGAATGTTACGGGTGCGTTCGAGCGAACGGACCTGGCTACACAGGCGCAGGCCGTCGAAGTCGGCAAGCGTCAGCGATACGATCAGAAGATCGTAATTACCCTCAGCGGCCCGGAACAAGGCAGCGTTTGGATCGGCCTCAACGTCGATCGAATGCTCGCCGGCGAGAACGGCCGCCATATGCTCATATGAAAGTGGGCGATCGTCGACGAGAAGGATACGCCCATCACGTCCGGCTTCCGTCAATGCTTCACGCTCGCCATCCGTGACGCCGACATCGCGCGAAGCGAATGCACGCGTCCGCAGCTCATCCGTCATCACCTTGAGACGGGCAAGCGAGCGAACGCGCGCGATCAGGGCGATCTCGGACACCGGCTTGGTGAGGAAATCGTCGGCCCCGGCTTGGAGCCCTTTGACGCGATCCGACGGCTGATCGAGCGCCGTGACCATGACCACCGGGATATGATGAGTGGTCGGTCCGGCCTTGAGCCGCCGGCACACCTCGAAGCCGTCCATGTCGGGCATCATCACATCCAAGAGCACGATATCGCATTTGGCGCGCTCGCAAATTGCGAGCGCCTCGCCGCCACTCATCGCAGTGATGACGTCGAAATACTCCGCCGAGAGGCGCGCCTGAAGCAGCCTGACGTTGGCCGGCACATCATCGACGACGAGAACGCGAGCGGTCATCGGCTCGTCCTCTCACGCGGGCCCCAGAAAGTGACGAATCGTCTCAATGAACTTTCCTATTGAAATCGGCTTCGACAAATACGCCTCGCAACCGCCTTCTCGAATGCGCTCTTCATCGCCTTTCATGGCAAAAGCGGTGACGGCGACGACCGGAATGGACTTGAGCTCGGCATCTTCCTTCAGCCACTTTGTCACTTCCAGTCCTGATACTTCAGGAAGCTGGATGTCCATCAGGATCAAGTCGGGATGAGATCGGCGCGCCAGATCGAGTGCCTCGATCCCGTTACGGGTCCCGACCGTGTGATAGCCGTGAGCCTCCAAGAGGTCGTGGAAGAGCTTCATGTTGAGCTCATTATCCTCGACGATCATTACGGTCTTCGACATCCCCCGTCCTTCCGACCGTCCCTTGTCGGATAGAGCGTTTCGTTGACGGCCGTTGTTTTGTGCCTCGTTCGTGCAAGGCGCCTTCGCCCGCAAGCTAGACCGCATATGTTACGGAAACGCAAACACAACCCATGAGTCGCAAGCAGAGCAAGCCCGCAGACAAAGGCGAAAAAGCCGCCATTTCAGTGGTTTGCCATCACGCTCTATTACGCCGCGCACAATTTGCACGCATTGCACCCTTGCGCTGCTGACATGCGGACAGCTGCCGATTCGCAGCGGTGCTCATGACTGCGCGGGCGCCACGTCCATGACCCGCCGGCTCAGCGCAATATTGAACGTATAGCCACCGAACAGATCAACTGCTGTTACGAAGATCAGAAGGGCCGCCGCTTCCCAACGTTGCGGTGTCTCCACCAATTGCGGTTTTCCGAACACCACGATCAAAACGATCGCAAGCGGGACCAGCGAAGCCATGCCATCGACAACGCCGAGAAAGCGGTTGGCGCTCGACGGCAAGCTAAACGGTATCGAGATGAGCTGAAAGGTCAAATAAATCGCTGCCAGCCAGGCCATGTTGAACCCGAGACGATCGGGCGTGAACCAGCCGAGCCTGCCTTCCATGCTTTTGAATGAGCCCGCATACCAGAAAAAATACACCTCCCAAGCGGCAAGCCCCAATGCGAGAATGATGCTGAGTCCGGCGACGGAAAAACGACCCCTGCGCATGACTGCCTCCGTGAGCCCCGTGGGTTGATTCCATCCCTATCCGACAATGTGGCATCGCGTCGAGCGCTTGCCCTCGTTTTCCCCACCTGCGCTGATCGGATGGCTCGGTCGTGGTTGCTTCGAATCACCGAGCAGCTGCACGATTCCGGCATGGGCATAACCCCCAGAGCGAGCACATGGCCCGGATTGGGCGAGCAGTAAGGCGCGACACCGCCAGGCGCGCACGCGCGCAAGAGCTCGCCCTTGCGGCATTCGAATTTCTCGCCGGGGATGGCGCGCGGATTGCGCGATTTTTCGATATGACCGGCATCACGATCGAGACTATTCGGACCGCGGCGCAGGAACCGCGCTTTTTCGCCGGCGTGCTTGACCACGTGATCAGCGACGAAACCTTGCTGCTCGCCTTCTCCCGCGAAAGCGGGATCGATCCGAATGAAATTGTCGCGGCGCGTGGTATTCTGATGGAAGACTGCTGGGAAAGCGATACGCCCTAAGGCGCCCAGTTGGGCGGATACGGGCCAAGGCACCGGACATGTCGGGCTTCTGCCGCGATTGTCGCCGTGATGTGCAGGACGCAGCTCCCCGCTGCACGGCTTGCGGCTCACCGCGGTTGTTGCGACATGCCGAGCTCGACAGTTTAGCCGTCGCGCATGTCGATTGCGACGCCTTCTATGCGACCATCGAAAAGCACGACGATCCTTCGCTCGCCGACAAGCCCGTTATTGTCGGCGGGCGAGAGCGCGGCGTCGTGCTCACGGCCTGTTACGTGGCGCGCACATTCGGGGTGAAATCGGCGATGCCTATGTTCGAAGCGCGGCGACTGTGCCCGCATGCGACGGTCGTGCGCCCCGATATGGCAAAATATGCGCGCGTGGGACGCGAAGTGCGCGCCCTCATGTCGACGCTCACCCCCCTGGTCGAGCCGGTGTCCATCGACGAGGCTTTCATGGACCTCTCCGGGACCGCTCGCCTGCACGGAACGAGCCCCGCCAAAGCGCTCGCGGCCTTTGCGGTCGAGGTCGAGAAACGTATCGGCATCACAGTTTCGATCGGGCTCTCCAGCAACAAGTTCCTTGCCAAGATCGCGTCCGATCTGGACAAGCCGCGCGGTTTTGCAGTGCTTGGGACAGGCGAGGCAGCCGTTTTTCTGGCATCGAAGCCGGTGACGCTGATCTTCGGCGTCGGCAAAATGGCCGAGCAGCGGCTTGCACGCGCCGGACTGCGCACCATCGGAGATCTTCAGCGCGCCGGCGAGCGCGAACTCATCCGCCGCTACGGAGCCGAAGGAGCGCGTCTTGCCTCCCTGGCGCGCGGCATCGATGATCGTCCAGTCGTGTCTGACCGTGAAGCCAAGAGCATTTCGGCCGAAACCACATTCGATCGCGATAAGGCCGATTTTCGCGCGCTGGAGCTTTGCCTTTGGCAGCTATGCGAAAAAGTATCCGCGCGCCTCAAACAAAACGGCCTTGCGGGCTCGACCGTGACGCTCAAACTCAAGACCGCTGACTTTCGCATCCGCACGCGTGCGCAGTCACTGGCTCATCCGACCCAGCTGGCCACGCGCATTTTTCATACCGCCCGAAATCTGTTGGTCGCCGAAGCCGGTGAAACCATGTTTCGGCTCATCGGCGTCGGGATTTCGACTCTTTCTCCCGCCGATGGATCCGATTTCGCCGACCTGATCGATCGGCGCGCGGCGGAGACCGAGCAGGCAATCGACCGGTTGCGCAAAAAATTCGGGAAAGGGGCCATCATCAAGGGTCTCGCCTTCGGGCAAGACAACGAGTGAGGACACCGCGGGTTTCAAGCCCGCCCGGAAATCACCGGCATGGCTTCGTATCCCTGATCTCGAGGGACGTAAGCTCCCCGCTAATGGCAAAGTCGTTGTAATCGAGCATCAGCGCTCGCGATATTCCGTTTTCATAGAGCTCAAACGTGATTGCATAGACCGGGGGTTGATCTGATTTGCTTCCGGCTTTGTCGAAATAACTCACCGTCACGGGCCAGCGGCGCAGTCCTGCGAGCGGGCGCTGGCCGGCCGCCGCATCCGAAGGTGGGTGTTCCTCCGCGGCAATCCCGCGGCCAATCACGGTCAGCGTATTGTATACCCTTTCACCTTTGTCAGAGCCGTCGTAGACCGGCAGTTCGAGCAGGCTCTTTTCCTTGCGCGCGGCATCGATAATCCGGCGCATGTGCTCGGTTGGAAAGACAATTGCGGTTTCAAGATCGAACTTCTTGTCCACCGGCTTCATAAGCGTGACGGTAAGTTTGCCCGCCTCACGTTCGGCCTGCCCGTCCACGGAGTCGATCAGGGCTTCGTTGATATAATTCTGCGATTTGAAAACGAATTTCCTCGCCGTCCCCTCCTCCCAGCTGGTGGAGCGCAGGTCGCTGAGTGTCGATTTGCCTTCGCCGTTGTCGAGCTCGGAGACCTGCCGGAATTGGAGCGCATAGCCTTCACACGAGCTACCCGAGAAATCGTAAAGAATTCTGCCCCGTGCTGACATCGCGGAGGAATTTCCGCGCGTTTGCGCAAGCTTGAGCTCGTAGATGGCACGATGGGACGCAAACTCCATAGCGGCCGCCGGGGCGCAGCTCATCCCGATCCAGGAAAGCGTGGCAGCGCTGGCCGCAACCGCGAGAGCAGCTTTGCCGAAAATCGTCATCGCAGAGGGTCTCCTCGCCGCCCGTGCGCCGCAACATAGGGGGGGCACCTGTTCCCCGCAACCAACCGCGAGCTCTTGCATGCGATCACCCAATGGTGAAGAACGAAACTGTCGGCGCCGCGTCTACTTTTTTTCACCCATCGGACGGACACGTTACAGCGAGAGGAAAGGACTATGGCCGGAACCATTGAACGAAAGCTTTCGGATCTTGGAGTTTCCCTTCCTACCCCGACAACTCCGGTCGCCAACTACATTCCATTCGTTCGTGTCGGCGCCTTGCTGTTCGTTTCGGGACAGATCTGCCTCGATGCAGGCGGCAAGCCG
>Ga0306920_100016575_pt1 | contig 10157 bp, 5 predicted proteins | sample flu12Cox44000170_FD_204666 | JGI IMG/M metagenome (GOLD analysis project Ga0306920, IMG submission 204666) | Lab enrichment of tropical soil microbial communities from Luquillo Experimental Forest, Puerto Rico - flux4day.12C.oxic.44.000.170 (v2)... | ecosystem: Environmental > Terrestrial >...
GCAATTCCCCGAGGTGGCGACGGCGTTCGGCAAAGTGGGACGCGCCAACTCGGCCACCGATCCGGCGCCGTTCTCCATGGCCGAGACGACGATTCGCCTGAAACCGCGGAGCGAATGGCCCAAGGTGTTTCACGCGCGTTGGTACTCGAGCTGGGCACCGAGCGGGCTCAAGACCGCGCTGCGGTTCTTCTGGCCCGAAGAGAAGCCCGAGACGACGGCCGAGCTCGTCGACAAGCTGGACAAGGCCACGCGCGCGCCGGGGTGGGTGAGCGCCTGGAGCGCGCCCGCCCGCGCGCGCATGGACATGATGTCGACGGCCGGTGTACGTACGCCCGTCGGGATTCGCATCGTGGCCGCGAACCCGGAGCGACTCGAGGCGGTGGGCCGGGAGCTGCAAAAGTGGGTGGCCGAGCTGCCCCACGCGCGGAGCGCGGTCTTCGAGTCGCTCGGGGGTCAGCCCTGGCTGAGGCTCGAGCTCGATGGCTCCGCGGCAGCGCAGCATCATGTGGACCCGGCGCTCGCCCTCTCCACCGCCGACTTCGTCATCAGCGGCGGGCAAGTGAACGAGCTCTCCTGGCACGGGCCGGCCGGCACGGCGTTCCGCCCCAAGCGGTTCGTCATCGAGCACGGACATCACCCCGGAGAGGCCGCCATCGCTCCCGACGCCCAGCAGCCCTACCGGCTGCGGATCTCCCCGGACATGAGCATGAGGCCCGCCGACGCCGACGTGCTGCGTGAGATCACCGTACGCTCGCGAACCGGCCAGGTGGTGCCTCTGGGGCTGATCGGGCATCCCGTCCACGACACCGTGCCCGCCATGGTCCGGACCGAAAACGGCGAGATGGTCGCTTACGTCTACATCGACCTGGATTCGGGGACCGACGTGGCGACCTACGTGAAGGCGGCCCGAGACGATCTCGACAGCGCCATCGGTCGGGGTGACATCCATCTCGCGCCGGGGGAGCGCGTCGAATGGACGGGGCAGTACGAGCTGATGGCCGCAGGCCAGCGGCGCCTGAAATGGATCGCACCGCTCGTCGCCCTGTTGATGTTCGGGCTGCTGTTCCTGCAATTCAAGAACGTCACCGAGGCGCTCATCGTGCTGATCTCGGTGCCGTTCGCCCTGGTGGGGAGCCTCTGGACGCTCTTCCTGCTTCACTACCCGATGTCGGCGCCCGTCTGGGTCGGCCTGCTGTCGACGGTCGGCCTGGCGATGCAAACCGGCGTCGTGATGGTCGTCTACATCGACGAAGCGTTCCAGCGCCGCGTGCGCGAGGGACGGCTCCGCACACGCGAAGACATCATCGAGGCCCACGCCGAAGGGACCGTGCGACGACTGCGCCCCAAGATCATGACCATCACGACGATGGCCGTGGGCTTGTTGCCGCTGCTGTGGACCGACGGCGCGGGCGCCGAGATCATGAAGCGCGTCGCGGCTCCCATGCTCGGCGGCCTGTTGACGAGCGCCTTCCTCACGCTCGAGGTCATCCCCGTCGTCTACACGATCTGGCGTACGCGCCAACTTCGGTTGGCCGAGAGGGCACGAGCGCCCCTCGAAGCCCGGGTGCCGCCCGGCAGCCCCGTTCAGGTGGTGGTGGCGCGCGATGCGCTTCGAGGGACCACCCCCCCGCCATGAGGGCCAGGGGGATGTACCGCGTTCGCGGCCCGGCAGGCGCCGGGGCGTCATGATCCCCAGCACCACGGCCTCCGAGGATTCCAAGTCCTCGGGGGCCGTCGTGCCTTCGGTCTCTCCGCCCGCCGTCGGCGCGGCGCCGCGTGGGGGCGCGGCGCTACTCGTCCTCGGCGGGCGGATCTTGTTGCTCGCCGCCGCGGGCCTCGCGCTGGTGGCGGCGTTTCGGTTGGCGGGCGCGCGAGACCGCGAGCGCGCCGCCGCCGAGGAGGCCGGCGCGGACCGGTACGTCTGCCCCATGCACCCGGAGGTGGTGTCGCGCGTCCCCGGCGAGTGCCCGATCTGCCGGATGGCCCTCGAGCGCGCGGGCGCAGACAAGGGGCCGGCCCTCGATCGCAGCGGCACCATCGACGTCGTCGCCCGCCGGGTCGTCACGCAGCTGGTCCGCGTGCCGGCCTGGGCCGCGGCCGACGGCACGGTGACCGCGATCTTGCACGAGGACGATCTCGTCGGGCTCGCGCCCGCGGAGCGGGCCTCCTTCTTCGGGACGTCGGCCGCCGGCGTCGGCGCGCCGGCACGGCTCTCTTCCACCCCGCCCGCGTCGTGGGACAGGGGGACAGTTCGCGCGCTGTTCACGCTCGAGGGCGCCGGACACAAGCCGGACACTGGTTGGCTCGAGCTGGCCGCCCGGCCGCGCTCCCTGCTCGTCGTGCCGACGAGCGCGGTCCTCTATTCAGGGACCGGAGCGTACGTGCTCGCCGCGCCCGCCGGAGGGCACACCTTCACCCGCCGCGACGTCCAGCTCGGGCGGATCCTCGATTCGGGGTACGGCGCCGGCCTGGTCGAGGACCGCTTCGGCGCGGTCGTGGTGCTGACCGGGCTCGCCGAAGGCGAGCAGGTGATCGGCGGCGACGCCTTCTTCCTCGACGCCGAGCGGCGCCTGCAAGCTGCGCGCGGCAAACCGGCGGAGGTGCGCCGGTGACGGCGCGCATCGTCGAGTGGTGCACGCGCCGGAGCCGGCTCGTCGTCGCGCTCGCCGTGGTGGCCGCGCTCGGCGGCGAGTGGGCCCGCCGCTCGCTGTCAGGCGACGCCGTCCCCGATCTCTCCGATCCCCAGATCGGCATCGTCGTCGACTGGATGGGGCACCCCGCGACCGAGGTCGCGACCCGCGTGACCAAGGTGTTGACCGAGTCGCTGAAGTCCATCCCCACGGCGACCACGGTGCGCGGGCTGTCGATGGCCGGCATGTCCTACGTCGACGTCGTCTTCGGATCTTCCGGCGATCTGGACGAGGGGCGCCAGGCGATCGTGGGGCGTGTCGTCAACCTGCGCTTGCAACTGCCGAACAACATCCGGCTGCAGATCGGCCCCCCGGCCACCAGCACCGGGTGGGTGTTCCAGTACGCGCTCATCGATCCGACGCGGAAGTCGCCGGTCCCGGTCGGGCGGCCGGTGCAGGAAGAGTTGCTCCGCCCGGCGCTCGAGGCGGTCCCCGGCGTGGCCGAGGTGGCCTCCGTCGGCGAGATCGCCCAGCAGCTGATCATCGAATCGGAGCCCGACAGGCTGCGCGCGCGGGGGGTCCCCTTCAGCGACATCGTCGCGGCCGTCCGCGGCGAAGCGCATGGCGATCCCGACCTGCAGCGCATCGAGACCCTCCCGCTCGATCCCCGCGCCCGCCGCGCCGCGAAGGCCGTGGTGATGAAGGCCGCGCCGCCGCCCCCCGAGCCCCGCCCGGCCGGTGAAACCGGCCCGCCGCCAGGCGTGCCGGAGTTCGTGATGGAGCCGGCGCCCAACCCCGCGGCCGGCGGCGAGAAGCTCCCGCTCAAGATCGGCGACGTCGCCCACGCGGTGATCACCGCCGACATGCCCATCGGCATCGCCGACTTCGGCGGCAGCCCGGCGACGATCGGGGGTATCGTCGTCGCCAAGCGCGACGCCGACCCGCGGAAGGTGATCGAGGGGGTCAAGCGCAAGCTCGCCGAGCTGCATGCGAAGCTGCCGCCCCACGTCGAGGTGGTGACCGTCTACGACCGCCTGGACCTCGCCAACCGCGTCGAGCAAACGCTCTTGCGCGCGCTCGGCGAAGAGGTCGCGGTGGTGGTGCTGGTGATCCTCATGTTCCTGCTCCACGCGCCGAGCGCGCTGGTGCCGCTCGCCTCGCTGCCCATCGTCCTCTGCCTGACCTTCGCGGGGATGCGGCTCCTCGGCGTGTCGGCGACCATCATGAGCCTCGGCGGCATCGGCATCGCGCTCGGCATGGCGGTCGACGCCGACGTCGTCGCGCTCGAGGCCTGCCACCGGCGCCTCGAGGGGCTCGGCCCCGAGACCTCGCCCAGCGAGCGGCGGCGCGCCATCCTCGGCGCTGCGGGGACCATCGCCCCCGCGATCCTGACCTCGCTGCTCATCACGGCGCTCAGCTTCCTGCCGGTGCTGGCGTTCTCGGGCGAGACGGGGCGGCTCCTCCGCCCGCTCGCCGTCACCAAGACGCTGGTCATCGTCGCGGCGGCGGTCGTGGCCATCACGCTCGCGCCCGCGCTGCGCGATCGCCTGTTGCGCGGCCGCGTGCTCCCCGAGTTCGACAACCCGATCACCCGCCGCCTGGTCCGGATCTACCGCCCCTTCGTCCACTTCGCGCTCAGCCACCCGACGCTCACGCTGCTCACCGCGGGCCTCGCCCTCGCCTCCTGCCTGCCGATTGTCACTCGCCTGGGCGGCGAGTTCCTGCCGCGCGTCGACGAGGGCGACCTCCTGTTCATGCCCACGACCCTGCCCGGCGTCACCCCGGGCGAGGCCGCGGTGCAGCTGCGCAAGCTCGATCAGGCGATCGCGGCCTTCCCGGAGGTCGACGCCGCGTTCGGGAAGGTGGGGCGCGCCGACACCGCAACCGACCCGGCGCCCTACTCGATGGCCGAGACCACCATCAGGCTACGCCCCCGGTCCGAGTGGCCGCTCGTCCCCCGGAAGCGCTGGTACTCCGGCTGGGCGCCGTCGCCGCTGGCGCGCGTGCTGGGGCTCGCCTGGCCCGCCGAGACGCCCGAGACCACCGCCGAGCTCGTCGACAAGCTCGATCGCGCCACGCGGCTCCCGGGCTGGACCAGCGCCTGGACGGCGCCCGCCCGCGCGCGCATGGACATGATGTCCACGGGCGGCGTGCGCACGCCGGTCGGGATCCGCCTCGTGGCCTCCGATCCCGCCCGCCTCGACGCCGTCGGGGCCGCGCTGCAGAAGTGGACCGCGGCCCTCCCCGGCACGCGCAGCGCCGTGTTCGAGTCGCTCGGCGGCGAACCGTGGCTGAAGTTCGAGCCCGACGCCGCGGCGCTGGCCGAGCACGGGGTCGATCCCGCGCTCGCGGAGGCCACCGCCGATCTGGTCATCACCGGCGGCCAGGTCGGCGAGCTCTCCTGGCAGAACACGGCCTTCCGGACCCGCCACGCCAAGCGCTTCGTCCCCTTCGATCACTCCGGCCACGGACACGCGAACGGCGAGCAGCCGCACGGCAAGCAACCCTATCGGTTCCGCGTGCTGCCGGACATGACCATGAAGCGCGAGGACGCCGACCAGCTGCGCGAGGTCACGGTGCGCGGCACGAACGGCCAGCCCGTCCCGCTCGGCCTCGTCGGCCACCCGACCTACGTGACGGCGCCCGCCGCGCTCCGCACCGAGAACGGCGAGCTCTGTGCCTACGTCTACGTCGATCTCACGCCCGGAACCGACGTGGGCAGCTACGTGGCGCGCGCGCAACGGGAGCTCGAGCACGCCCGCGCCGTCGGCCAGATCCGGCTCGAGACCGGCGGGCGCATCGAGTGGTCGGGGCAGTACCGGCTCCTCGCCGCGGGCGAGCACCGCCTCGCCGTGATCGTCCCCTTCGTCGCCCTGGCGATGCTCGCGCTGCTCTTCTTGCAGTTTCGCAGCCTCACCGAGGCGCTCATCGTCCTCGTCGCGGTCCCCTTCGCCCTGGTCGGCAGCTTCTGGACGTTGTTCCTGCTCCGCTACCCGCTGTCGGCGCCGGTCTGGGTCGGCCTCCTTTCGGCCGTCGGCCTCGCCATGCAGACGGGCGTCGTGATGGTCGTCTACATCGACGAGGCGTTCCACCGCCGGGTGCGCGAGGGGCGGATCCGGCTGCGCCAGGACATCGTCGAGGCTCACGCCGAGGGGACCGTGCAGCGCCTCCGCCCCAAGATCATGACCATCACCACCATGGCCGCGGGCCTCCTGCCGCTCTTGTGGGCCGACGGCTCGGGCGCCGAGATCATGAAGCGGGTCGCGGCGCCGATGCTGGGCGGCCTAGCGACCAGCGCCTTCCTGACCCTCGAAGTTCTCCCGGTGCTCTACACCATCTGGCGCAGCCACCAGCTCGAGCGCGCGCACCACCTCGGCCTACCGCTCGAGGCGATCGTCGGCACCGTCCCCCCTTGGGCGCAGCGCTGAACGCGGGAGGGCTCAGCCCTCGTCGATCGTCTGGGCGCGCGTGCCGAGGAAGCGGTGGAAGTCGGAGATGCTGTCGCCCTTGTTGTGGCCCCCGCCTTTGCGCGCCATGCGGCGCCAGTGCTCGTAGACCGTCGCCTCCGAGCATCCGCACAGGCTGGCGATCTCCTTGTCTCCTTTTCCTTCGAGGTAGAGGCCGAGGATCTGCTGCTGGCGGGCGCTCAGGACGCGGCTCGCGGCGTAGGAGTCGATCGCCTCCGCGAGGTAACGGCCGCGGTTGTCAGCGGCGCGCGTGGCGGCGACGCGGGCACACGATCGGTAGGCGAGCTCGGCGAGCGCGGTCGCATCGTCGGCGCCGTTGGCCGGGGAGACGACGAACACCACCGCGGGCGCAGGGAGGTCCACGCGCGCGGCGCGCGAACGCAGCTCGCTGTCGCTCCGGACCCAATCGACCTCGAACGTCGCGTCCTCCAGCGCCTGGACGAGGGCCGCGCCCGAGACGCGATCGGGGGCCAGCACCAGCGCCCGCTTGGCGGCCGTCGCGGCTGCAGGCGCGACGCTTCCGGGAACCTCCACGACCTGAGCTGAGACCGACATGCGTGCCTTCACTCCAATTTCTGCGCCAGCTCAACCAACATGATTCCTGGAGTTAAGGTCGAATAACTCGCCTTCGCTAGGCAGGAAATCGCCGCTACAACAGAGTTACAGTCGCAACGTGACACCAGTCACGGGTAATTCCCTTAGAAGCGTTCGCCAACCGTCAGCGGCCAAACGGTTCCCAACGCCAACGTTCGATTGGGCGTCGTCCGCCGCTTTCAGCTATGTCGCAGCGCCGCCCACAACGACGCGGCTCCAAACACGAAGAACAGGATGGCGGCGAGGATCCGCACCCAGCGCCCCTGCACCCGGGCGGACAGACGGTCGCCGAGCCAGACGGCCAGCCCGTCCGCGACCAGCATCCCCATCGTCGTCCCGATCGTGACGAGCACGACACTGCCGAACCGCGCCGCGAGCGCCACGGTGGCGAGCTGGGTCTTGTCCCCCATCTCGGCGACGAAGAAGAGCACGGCCGTCGTGAGGAACGGCCCGAACCGCGACGGGCGCACGGCGCCGTCGAGCGTGTCGGGTCGCAATGTCCAGATTCCGAACACGATGAACGACGCCGCGAGCACGAGGGCCATCACGCGCGCCGGGACGTGGGTGGAGATCCAGACGCCGACGGTCGACGCGAGCCCGTGGTTCGCCACCGTCGCCACGAGGATGCCGGCCATCACGACCCACGGACGGCGGAACCGGCTGGCCAGGGAGAAGGCGAGCAGCTGCGTCTTGTCGCCCATCTCGGCCGCCACCACGAGCGCGAAGCTGCTCAGGATCGCGCCCCAACCGTGCGGAATTACCTCAGGACTCATGCGGGTCTAGCCGTTTACGTGAGCCGTTTCGTCGCATGAGCCTCACTCTCATAAAGCGCGCTACGAAAATTTTGCCTGCCTTTTCGGCGTCCGCGTGACATGAGATGATGCTCAACACCCCCTTTCGCGAAACAAGCGAGGGAAGCTCCGAGCAATCTCGAGTGAGCGCGATCGCGCTGTCGTCGAGGTGGCGATCGATCGTGAAGAACTACCGCACGTTTCGACACTAAGCCCACATATGTCGACACCCGAGCTTAGAGAGCCCTTGCTCGACGAGAAAGGCCGGAGCGGCGCGAAGGACCGCCCGTCGGCCGAGGCGCCGTTCTCCGATCTCATCAACCGGTGGCTGGACGAGGGCGACCGCATCTCGGAGGTCGCCCGCACCGGCGCCCCGGGCCCCCAGCACAAGGAACGGCCCTTCCTCGAGCTCGTGCGCGGGCTGCGCGCGAAGGCCGACCGCCATCGCTTCACGGTGGTCCTCGTCGCCGTCACCCTGTCCGCCATCGCCATCGCCTCGATGCGCGCCGTTTCGCACGCCGTCCTCAAGAGCACTCCGACGATCGCCGCCGAGCGCCCGGCGCCGCCGCCGGCGTCCGTCGCCGCGCCCGCGGCGCCGACGCCCGCCGCCGATCCGCCGGCCCCGAAGCCCGTCGCCGCGACGCCCGCGGCCGCAGCGGAGTCGCCTCCCGCCGTGGCGCCGGCGACGACCACGCCCGCCGACGAGCCGATGCCGGCAGCGGAACCGACGGCCCCGAAGCCCGTCGCTGCGGCGCCCGCGACCGCCGTCGTGCCTCCCACCGCGGCGCCGGCAGCCGCCGTCCTTCCGCCTCCCGCCGCAGCGCCGACGCCCGTCGCCGATCCGACGGCCCCGAAGCCCGTGGTCGCGGCGCCAGTAGCCGCCGTCGAATCGCCTCCTGCCGCGGCGCCCGCGGCCGATCCGCCGATGTCGCCGAGGGCCGCGGTCGCACCGGCCGCCGCGGCGAAGCCCCACGAGGCCCCGCCTCCGGCTGTGACGTCTGCGCCCGAGGTGCCGCAGACGGCGGCCCGCCGCGCGCCCGTGAAGAAGCTGGTCTCGGCCAGCGATCGGAGCCCGCTCGAGGCCTGCCAGTCGGCCCTCCGCGGGGAGCGGGTCAGGGAGGCACTGTCTTCTTGCCAGCGGCTCGCGGAGGAGAACCCCAAATCCGTCGACGCGATGGTGCTGATGGCCCACGCCGACCTGCTGGCCGGGCGGGATGCCGAGACGCTGCGGCTCGCGCGGCGCGCGGCCGCGCTCGACCCGAAGAACGCCGACGCCTATCTCCTCATCGGCAACGTCCAGCAGGCCGCGGGCCGCGCGTCGGAGGCGCGCGCCGCCTACGACGCGTACCTGCGTGCCGCGCCCCGCGGCGCGCACGCCAACGAAGTTCGCGCCGTCTTGAAGACCCTCTGAGCGCTAGCCGACGCGGTGGAGCGCGGCGGCTCTCGCGTGGCGGCGCAGCCTCGAAGCGCGCGCCAGGCGCTGGCGCCGCTCGGCCATCGCGAGCTCGTGGGTGATGGTCTTGTTCGGCGGGATGACGAACGCGGTCAGGAAGCTGACCGGGTCGCGCAGCTCGCCGTTCTCGTGCACCTCGAAGTGGAGGTGGCTGCCGGACACCTTCACGCCCGTGCGACCGACGGTGCCGATCACCTCGCCGGCGCGCACGGTCTGACCGGCGACGACGCGGAACGAGTTCAGGTGGAAGTAGCCGCTCCTGATCCCCCCCTCGTGCATCACGCGCACGAAGAAGCCCCCCGGGCCGAGCGTCCGGTTGCGCCAGCGGCGGAGCTGCCGCGGCAGGAGGTCGAGGGCCGGATGGTCGCCGGTCATGTCGGCGCCCGCGAACACGACGACGCCGTCGGCGACGGCGCGCACCGGTTCGCCGATGGTCGCGTCGATGTCCTCGCCGCGGTGCGCGCGCTTGCCGTCGTCGCGATCGGCGCCCGGGCCGCTCGTGCCGAGGCGCGGCGCCCCTTCCAGCGGCGAGACGATGTCCAGGCCCAGCGAGGACGGGCGCGTCGCGACGGCGCCGTTCTCGTAGAGCTCGATCAGCGTGCGCCGCGCGGTGAGCGTCCGGTCCTCGGAGGTGGTCCCCCAGACGCGGTCGCCCCAGAAGAAGTGCGCCACCGCCGTGCGGTGCGGCGTCGAGCCGAGCGCGGCGTCCAGCGCGGCGTGCTCGCGCTCCCACATGGAGAGCAGCGCGACGCCCACGCGCAGGTTGTGTGCCGGGTCGCGCAGCAGCTCGCGGTCGAGGTCCGCGCGCGGGAACGGCAGCTCGGCGCCGGGGGCGAACATGTGCGGCTGGATCTGCAAGAGGCCGACCCCCGACGGGCTGGCGAGGCCCGGCCGGCAGCGGCTCTCGCGGTAGCCGAGGGCGGCCATCAGGAACGGGTCCGCCTTCGTCTCGTCGCTGACCTCGCGCACGACCCGCGCCAGCTCGGCGAGGCCGGCGTCTGGTGCGACCTCGCCGCACAGGTGCGCGACCGCCGCGTCGAAGCGCTCCGCGTCCACGGGACCGGCCGGCACTGCCGGCTCGGCCGGCCAGCCCGACGGATCCTTGAGCTCGTGGATGCCGCGCTTGAACGGGCCGGGGATGCGCCGCTCGCGCTCCCCGTCCACGATTCGATGCGCGACCGTGGCGGGGGAGGTCTCAGCCCCCGTCACAGATCGGAAGAGC
>Ga0306920_100016577_pt1 | contig 10157 bp, 9 predicted proteins | sample flu12Cox44000170_FD_204666 | JGI IMG/M metagenome (GOLD analysis project Ga0306920, IMG submission 204666) | Lab enrichment of tropical soil microbial communities from Luquillo Experimental Forest, Puerto Rico - flux4day.12C.oxic.44.000.170 (v2)... | ecosystem: Environmental > Terrestrial >...
GGAGCTGCTCGAAATCTCCATGATCGCGTCGGTCGCCGGCGAGATCGAGGATGGCGCACTTACCAACCGAAGGCCGTTTCGGGCGCCGCATCATTCCGCCAGCATGCCGGCCCTGGTCGGCGGGGGGCTGCGGGCGCGCCCCGGAGAAGCATCGCTTGCGCATCATGGCGTGCTGTTCCTCGACGAGCTTCCGGAGTTCCAGCCGCACGCGCTCGATTCACTGCGCCAGCCGCTGGAGACCGGCGAGGTCGCAATTGCGAGGGCGAACCATCGGGTCACTTATCCCGCGCAGTTCATGCTGGTTGCCGCCATGAATCCCTGCCGCTGCGGGCGTGCCAATGATCCGGGATTTGCCTGCAAGCGCGGGCCCAATGCGCGCTGCGCTGCGGATTACCAGATGCGGCTTTCGGGACCTCTCCTCGACCGCATCGACCTGCACATCGAAGTGCCGGCGGTGACCGCCGTCGATCTGATCCTGCCGCCGCCGGCGGAAGGAAGCCGGGAAGTGGCCGAGCGTGTGGCGCGCGCTCGCACGCGCCAGGCGCAGCGCTATGCGGCGATGGGGCTGCCGCACATCCGCAGCAACGCCGCAGCGCTCGGCGCGGCGCTCGAGGACGTGGCGCGACCGGACGCGGCCGGCCTTGCGCTGCTGCGCGATGCCACTGACGCCATGCGGCTTTCCGCACGCGGATATCATCGCGTCCTGCGCGTTGCGCGCACGCTTGCCGATCTCGACGACACCGAGAAGGTCGGCCGCGTGCATCTCGCCGAGGCGCTCTCCTACCGCACTCTGTCCGACGAGATCAGGCGGGCGGCGTGAGGCGACCCGCCGCGGATGAGGGCAGCGATCAAGCTTAACCAATCCTGGCGAACGTTTACCCGATTGCGCGCAACGGCTTAGGCTCGCATCAACCCCGTTGGGCGCCGGTCGATCTCGCCTTCGCCGCATGCAAGACAATTGCAAAGACTAAGGTGCCAGGATCGCTCCCGCATACGGGGAAAAGGCGGGAGCGACGTGCCAGGTCGCCCACGGCTCGCAGCGCGTTGGGACCGGGGACAAGAGATGCGAGAATCCTTGCGAGTCGACGGCGAGCGCGACCGGCCGGCCTCTGGCCGCGCGACCACCTCGCTGCTGCACGGAACTGCCCTCTTCTGCATCACGCTTGCGACATCGCTTGCGACGACGTGCGGATTGTTGGCGACAGCGGAGAATCCGTTTGTTGCCCTCGTCGGCGGGGCGCTGTGCGGAGCGGCATGCGGCATTATCGGATTGCTCGCGTTCCTTCCGCGGTCCGCACACAAGAAATTGCGCGACCTGCGCCGTCGCGTCGAGGATCTCGCCGATGCCAATTGGGAGCTCAGGGAAGCAGAGGAGCGCGCGCGCAGCCTGCTCGAAGCCCAGGGCGATGTCATCGTCCGCCGTGATGCGTCGAACGTCGTCACCTACGCAAATGATGCCTTCTGCAGGCTCGCCGGAGACGAGCGAACCGCGCTTGTCGGCAGTGCCTGCTCGCTGCGCGTCATCGAGCAGAGCCCTCCGGTATTTCTTCCCGATGGAACGCGCGGCTATGACCAGAAGATCGCCACCGCGGAGGGCGCCCGCTGGATCGCCTGGCGCGAAGTCATGGTCCGCGCCGGCGAGCACGCGCAGGTGCAAAGCGTCGGACGCGACGTCACCGACCGTGTCGCCGCGCAAAGCGCATTGTCCGACGCCCGCGACCAGGCGGAAGCCGCCAACCGGGCCAAGTCCCGGTTCCTGGCGATGATCTCACACGAGATCCGAACTCCGCTCAGCGGCATCCTCGGCATGTCGGATCTTCTGCTCGATACTCCGCTGGCCCCGGAGCAAGCGACCTATGCCAGGGCGATAAAGACCTCCGGCGACCTCCTGCTGTCGCTGATCGACGAGATTCTCGATTTTTCCAAGATCGAGGCGGGTCGCCTCGATATTGAACCGGGCCCCTTCGACCTATGTTCCCTGATCGAGGAAACCGTCGAGCTGATTGCGCCCCGCGCTCACGAGAAGAATCTCGAGATCGGCTCCTATGTCGACGATCGGCTGCCTCGGCGGGTTTTCGGTGGTGCCGCGCGCCTGCGCCAGGTTCTGCTCAACCTTGCTGGTAACGCCATCAAGTTCACGCCATCCGGGGCCGTGGCGGTGACGGTCGAGCCGTCCGAGGAGACCGGCGGGGTCCGCCTCTCGGTTCGCGATACCGGGATAGGCATCCCGGCCGAGGAGCAGAGCCGGATCTTTCTGGAGTTCGAGCAGGGGGAAGGCGGCCCTACGCGAAAGTACGGCGGCACCGGTCTGGGTCTCGCGATCTCCAAGCGCATTGTCGAGCGTTTGGGCGGCACGATCGCAGTGGAGAGCGTGCCGGGCACTGGCTCAACCTTCCACGTTTCCCTCGCGCTTGCGCGCGCCGAGATTCTTTCCGATCCCATGGCTGGCCGGCCGCTGCTCGGCGGAATGGACGTGCTGATGGTGGCGCCGGCCGCCGTGAGCGCTTCGCTGGTGGCGCGACGCCTGAACGATTGGGGCGCGCAGATGTGCCTCGTCCCCGACGAGCAGACAGCCTGCTCGCTGCTGCGCGAGCGGATGTGGGGTGCAATCCTTGTCGACGCCGCAATCGGCCGCGAGGCATGCGGGCGGCTGGCGCGCGCCACGGCCGCAATCAAACAACGGATTGTGCTGATCAGGCCGTCCGGGCGGCATGCGATTGCCGAGCTCAAGGACACGGGCTTCACCGGATACCTCGTGAAGCCGGTGCGGGCAGATTCTCTCGCGGGGCGGTTCGCAGGAATGCACGAAGGTTTCGCGCGCGCCGAAGCGCAAGCGCGGCAAGCCGAACCGTGCGGCGTCCTAACGCGGGATAGCGCTTCGGAGAAAGGTCATTCCGAGCTGGCGGTTCTCGTTGCTGAGGACAACGAGATCAATGCATTGCTCGCGAAGGCGTTGCTGAGTCGCCTCGGCCACCGCCCAACCGTAGTCGCGACCGGCAACGCCGCAGTGGAAGCCGCAGCGGGACATCCATACGATCTTCTGCTCATGGATCTGCATATGCCGGGCGGTGACGGCGTCGAGGCCGTGCGCCGCATTCGGACGCTGGAGGCAGAACGAGGGGCGCGCCGCCTGCCGGTGTTCGCGCTTACCGCCAGCGCGTTTGAAGAGGATCGTGCGGCCTGCCTTGCCGCCGGGATGGACGGCTTTCTCGTCAAGCCGCTTGAGCGGACGCAACTGCTCGAGGTTCTTGCGCGGGTTTCCGCCGCGGCATCGCTTGCTGCATAATTTGCCTACAGCTTGCGCAGCGCCACCTGCTCGACCAGATGGCTCTCGCCTTTCTTTAGAATGAGATCGGCGCGCTGGCGGGTGGGAAGAATATTCTCGTTGAGATTTGCGAGATTGATCCGCCGCCAGATCGATGTCGCGGTTTCGATGGCATCTCGGTCCGACAGCGTCGCATAGCGGTGGAAATATGATTTGGGATCGCGGAACGCGGTGCCGCGCAAGGTCAGAAATCGGTCCACATACCAGTTCAACAGCACCGTCTCATCCGCATCGAGATAGATGGAGAAATCAAAGAAGTCGGAGACATACGGGATCGCCTTGCCGCCCTCGGGAGGAAGCCCGGTCTGCAGAACATTGAGCCCCTCGACGATGAGGATATCCGGCCGATCGATCTCAACCCACTCGTTGGGAATGATGTCATAGACAAGATGGGAGTAGATCGGCGCCCGCGCCGGCCGGCGGCCTGCCTTCACATCGGAAAGGAACCGCAACAGCGCCGGCAAATCGTAGCTCTCCGGAAAGCCCTTTCTCTCCATCAGACCTTCGCGCGCCAGGATGGCATTGGGATAGAGAAAGCCGTCGGTGGTGACGAGATCGACCTTGGGCACATTCGGCCAGCGTGCCAGGAGCGCTTCCAAGACGCGCGCGGTCGTCGACTTGCCGACCGCCACCGAGCCTGCCACCCCGATGATGTACGGCATCTTGCTGTCTTCCGTGCCGAGGAATTTCTGCTGGGCCAGGAACAGGCGTTGGGTGGCTGCCACGTAAAACGAGAGCAGTCGGCTCAGCGGCAGGTAGATGTCCTCAACCTCCGCGATGTCCAGGCGATCGTTGAGCGAGCGCACGCGGGTCACCTCGTCCGGGGTCAACGTCATCGGGGTGTCCGCGCGCCGCGCTGCCCATTCCGCACGCGGGAAGACGCGGTAAGGAGACAGGCCGTCGTCAGTACGCTGCTCCATCGGTTCCGCTCAGCTGCGCCCGCGCGACATTTTCTCGGCCAGGCCCGATTGCCGGGTCCGCTCGGCAAGCGCCGCTTCCACCTCGGCGAACGCAATTCCACGTGCATGGAGGACGACCAGCAAGTGATAGACAAGATCGGCTGTCTCCGCGATCAGCCGGTCGCGATCCTCCGCAACCGCGGCGAGCACGGTCTCGATCGACTCCTCGCCGAGCTTTTTGGCGCAATGTTCCAAGCCACGGTCGAGGAGCGCACGCGTGTAGGAGCCCTCGGCGCGCGCCTGGGCGCGCTTCTGCACGCGCTTTTCCAAATCATGCACGGTGAAATTGGCCATGGCCGTTGCATATCACCTCCGCGCGACGCTGGGGAGAGGCGTTGCGCCGGAGTGGCTTGACCGCTCCGAACCATTCCTAACAATGGAGTGCGGAAGAAATCGGATATCCGCATGCGCCGGCCGGTTTCACTCTTGCAAGCCCGCAGACCATCCGGCGCGGAAACGGATTGAGCATGACGAACCGCCGGGAGCTCCTCAAACTGACGATCGCGCTTCCCATTTCCGCGGCGGTTTGCCCAGGCGCCGCGGATCGCGTGCGCGCCCAGGATGTTTCCTCCCAATATCCATGGCCGGCTCGGACCATTACCATCGTGGTCCCGTTCCCGCCTGGCGGAACTGCCGACTTCGCGGCGCGCCCGCTCGCCGCCTATCTTTCCGAGACATTCGGAAAGAACGTCGTGATCGAGAACAAGGGGGGCGCCGGCGGCGGGATCGGACACGCTTATGTCGCGCGCGCGGAACCCGACGGCTACACGATCATGACCGCGCTCCCCTCGCTCGCCGTCATTCCCGAAGCGAACCGCCTGGCGGGCAAGCCCGTCACCTACGAGATGGACCAGTTCGTTCCGCTTGCCCGGATGTTTGCCGATCCCATCATCCTGGCGGTGAAAGCGTCCTCGCCGTGGAACTCGCTCGAGGACTTCCTGGCAGCGGTCCGGAAAAATCCGGCCCGCATTCCCTATGGCTCATCGGGCCATCTGGGCACGGTCCACCTTGCAATGGAGATGTTCCTCAGTGCTGCCCGGCTCAAGATGGTGCATGTGCCGTACCAGGGCGGCGGTCCGGCGTTCAACGCGTTGCTGTCGGACCAGGTGCCGGTGCTTCCGACGCTGGAGTCCATCGCCAAGGGCCAGCTCGATGCCGGAAACCTCCGCATCCTGGCGCAATGGGGCACAAAACGGCTGCCGAGCTTTCCGGATGCTCCGACGCTGCGGGAGTCCGGATACCCCGACGTCATCTACATTCTTTGGACCGGCGTGTTCGCCCCGAGCCGGACGCCCGCGCACGTCACAGGCATCCTGCGCAATGCAATCCGCATGTTCATGGCGCAACCGGCTGTAGTCGAGCGCTTCACCAATGCCGGAAGCCAGGTTTCCTACATGGACCAGCCGGAATTTGCCCAGTTTCTCCAGTCCGACACCGCTCGCCTGCTGAAAGTCGTGCGCGAGATCGGCCTGTCATAGCGGCGCTCTCCAAGTTGGCTCATGCCGCGTCCTGGCCCAATTCTCATCTACTCGATCTACCAACCGGACATCCCCCGGTTTGAGCGCCTGATTGCGCGCGCCTTGCCCGATGTCGCAATTGCCTGCGCGCGCACTCCCGAGGAGGCGGCGCCTTACCTCGATGACGCCGTCATCCTCTATGGCTGGGGTTTTCCACCCGAGATGCTGGGAAGGATGCCGAAGCTTCGCTGGCTGCAAAAAATGGGGGCGGGAGTCGACGACATCATCGCGCACTGGCCGTTCGGTCCGCACGTCCTGCTCACCCGAACCGATGGGGCCTTGATCGCGCCGCGGATGGCGGAATACGTGCTGGGCGCCATCCTCGAGCGGAGCATGGGTTTTGATGCCGCGCGGGCGCAGCAAAAGCGGCGCCATTGGGAGTTCTTCGAGGTCGGCACCATCCGGAACCTCGTCATCGGGCTCGCCGGGGTCGGGGCGATCGGCTCGATCGTGGCGCAAGCGCTGCGCGCGCTCGGCGCACGCGTCATCGGCTGGCGCCGGTCGCAGCAGCATTGCGCCTCGGTCGACGAGCTGTTTGCCGGCGCCGAGGCGTTACCGCGCTTTGTCGCCGCCTGCGACGTCATTGTTCTGATATTGCCGCTGACCAAAGCGACCAAGAACCTCATTGGCGCCGATCTCTTTGCCCGCTGCCGGCGCGGAGTGCACATCATCAATGTCGGAAGGGGCGGGCTCGTCGATGAAGCCGCCCTCATCGAGGCGATCAAGGCGCGGATTGTCTCCCACGCCACCCTGGATGTGTTTGCAACAGAGCCGCTTTCGCCCGATCATCCTTTCTGGGAAAATCCTCACATCACGATTACGCCGCATGTCTGCGGGCCGCTCGTCCCGGAGGACGTCGTTCCGCATTTTCTGGCGAACTACGCCGCGTTCTCCAGCGGGGGGCCGTTGGCGAACATCATCGACCTCGACAGGCAATACTGATGCGCGCCAGTTCCGATCTTGCTGCAATGAAGGCGAGCGATCTGGTCGGCCTGTTCCGGCAACGGCTAGCGTCTCCCGTCGAGGCAACGCGCGCAGCGCTCGCGCGGATCGAGAGATTTAACGGCCGCACCAACGCCTTTTGCCTGATCGATGCCGAGCGTGCGCTGCGCGATGCGAACGCTTCCGAGGCGCGTTGGCTTGCGGGCAAGCCGCAAAGCTACCTCGACGGGGTGCCGGCAACCGTAAAGGACATCATCCTGACCAGGGATTGGCCGACGCTTCGCGGCTCGCGCACCGTCGATGCGGCGGCCGAGTGGAACGAGGATGCGCCGGCGGTTGCGCGGCTGCGGGAAGCGGGCGCGGTGCTCCTGGGCAAGACCACCACACCCGAGTTCGGATGGAAGGCGGTGTGCGACTCCCCCTTGACCGGAATCACGCGCAACCCGTGGGATGAACGCAAGACCCCCGGCGGATCGAGCGGCGGCGCCGCGGTCGCAGCGGCGTTGCACATGGGGTGCCTTCATCTTGGAACGGACGGGGGTGGCTCGATCCGCATTCCCGCGGGGTTTACCGGCGTGTTCGGCATCAAGCCGACATTCGGCCGCGTGCCCGCCTATCCGCTGAGCCCGTTCGGCACCATCGCGCATGTCGGGCCGATCACCGCATCGGTCGAGGACGCCGCGCGCATGCTCACCGTTATCGCCGGACCCGACGATCGCGACTGGCATAGCCTGCCGCATGACCCGCGCGATTTCACAATCGGGCTCGCGCAGGGAGTGCGCGGCCTTCGCATGGCGCTGAGCATCGATCTCGGCTACGCGAAGGTCGACCCGGAGGTAGCCGCGCTGGTTGAGAAGGCTGCGGGAAAGCTTGCCGAGGCTGGCGCGATTGTCGTGCATCGCGATCCCGGTTTCTCCGACCCGACCGAGACATTCCGCACGTTATGGTTCAGCGGCGCCGCCGACGTACGGGCCTCGATTGCCCGCGAACGCTGGCCGCTGCTCGACCCGGGCTTCGACCGGATTGCCGCAGCCGGCGAGACTATTGCGCGCAGCGACTACATCAGAAGCGTGAGCGCGCGCGGCGACCTCGGTCTCGCCATGGCACGGTTCCACCGGGATTTTGATGTCCTGCTCACGCCGACCTTGCCCATCGCGGCTTTTGACGCAGGCGAGCTCGCGCCCCCCGGCGGCGACCGCGCGGACTGGGCGCACTGGACGCCGTTTTCATTCCCCTTCAATCTGACGCAGCAGCCCGCCGCTTCAATCCAGTGCGGGTTTACCGGCGCGGGGCTGCCCGTGGGGCTGCAAATTGTCGCGGCGAAATACCAGGACAGCCTGGTGCTGCGGGTCGCGCGCGCCTTCGAGGACCTCTGTCCAATCCGGCTTCCGGAATGGCGCTGAAGGATGGAACTTGGGGTACGCTTAGCGCTCAATAATATCAATGGGTTGCGGGCCATTTGCTAACGGGTTGCTAACCAAATGAAAGGGGCCGCTTTGTGAGCGGCCCCAACTCTCGGCATGGGTACTATGGTTCCCAAAAGGACTATGGCCGAGAGAACCGCTTCATAGCCTTCCTCATGCCTTCGTCAATCCGGCTGGCAGCGTCGGCTTGCATCGTATCGCTCACATGCGAATAGAGGTCCGCCGTCATCCCGATATTGCTATGTCCGAGCCGTTCGCTGGCAACCTTCAGGTTCACTCCGGCCGATAGGAGCGCGGTGGCGTGGCTATGCCTCAGGTCATGAAGCCGCCGGATGCCGGTGCCTTCCAGCAAGCCCCGGAAAGCCAGCGTCAGGGCAATAGGAGGCCAGGGCTTGCCATCGTGAGTGCAGACATGGCCGTCATCACCATGCCGGATGCCGAAGCGCAACAGGGCCTCCGGTTGCTGGCGCTTGTGGCGCTGTAGTTCCTCGATGGCGTAGGCCGGAAGGATCACGCAACGCTCCCGGCCGGTCTTTGTTTCCTTCTCGCGGATCGCACGCCCGATTTGTTCTGTGCTGGCGACTACCTGAATCTTGCCGGTGGAGAGATCCACACTCTTCCATCTGAGGGCGGCAATCTCGCCCCGGCGCATTCCGGTGGCGATGGCCAATAGAGTCGGGATGTACAGATCCGTACCGCGAGCCTTTTCGAGGAGCGCAGCCATCCCGTCCTCATCGAGGACAGCCATCCGCCTTTTCTCAATCTTGGGCGCGTCAGTAAGGCTCACCGGATTGCGGGTAATGAGCCCCCAGCGGGATGCTTGCTCACAAGCCTGACGCAGAACCTTCCGCGCCAGCCCCGCGCTCGATGGCGACAAGCCGTCCTCAATCATCCTCGCGATGGCTTGCGCAATCTGCTCCGCCTGGAGTTTGTTGAGGGCCGTGCTGCCCAGCAACGGGTTGAGATTCGATCTGATAATCGAGCCATAGCGCACAAGCGTTGCCGGTGAGGCTTGCGTTGCCATGTGGGCAAGCCAGCGCTCAAGGAAGGCGGCAACGGTCAGCCGTGCCGGTGCCGTGGAGGTCTCGCCGCTCCCCGCCGCAGCAACAAGTCTGGCGCACTCAACTTGCGCTTGCCGCTTGGTTCCCCTGAATGAGAACCATCGGCGCTTGGTCCCGTGGGGGATGATGATTGACCATTGGCCGGACCCCGGAGGGCGCTCTTTGATGTGCCCTTTCATTTGCGCCCCCGCGACCAGTCAACGCCAGCCCGTACGAGGGACATTGCCGCTTCGGCATCGATCCAGGCGTGTACCTTCACGTCCTCCGACTCCTCGGAGGGCGCGGCAATAGTCGTTTCCAAGATCTTGGCGATGCCATCGTGGAACTGGCGCGAAGCGTCCGGATCCGACGCAACGTTGACTCCTTCCTGCTCGATGCGCAGCGCAAGTGTCACGATACTGTCTACCAGTGTCGCAAGGTGAGGCCGGTCATACAGGGCTATCGCGCGGCGCAAAGCCTTATCGACTAGCGACGACATGGACTCGTTGAGCGCCTTCGAGATCCGCTCGATACCGGCCCGCGTTTCCTTTTCGACGCGGATTGCCATCAAGGCGCTGGTTGGCCGGTTGTAGTCGGCCCGCCTTCTAGTAGCCATTTTAGCCCTCCTGTTGTGGTAATACCGACGTTCTAGCCAGTGCTATTGCAAAACGCAAGGACATTATTATCTAAGGCTAACGGAGACAAAGTGAGGGCTCGGAATGGCAAAAGAAACCATTGAAACTATTAGCATTCCAGAGGCCGGGAGGCGGTTTTTCGGTATCGGAGAAAATGCCTCTTACCGCGCCGCCGCGCGCGGGGAGATCCCCTTCGTGAAGATCGGGAAGATCAAGAGGGTTCCGATCAAACTGATGGAACAGCGGATGCAAAGGCCGGACAAGGTGGAGTCATGAGCAAGAAGAAAGAACTGCGGAACAGTCGCACCCTCGATG
>Ga0306920_100016578_pt1 | contig 10156 bp, 7 predicted proteins | sample flu12Cox44000170_FD_204666 | JGI IMG/M metagenome (GOLD analysis project Ga0306920, IMG submission 204666) | Lab enrichment of tropical soil microbial communities from Luquillo Experimental Forest, Puerto Rico - flux4day.12C.oxic.44.000.170 (v2)... | ecosystem: Environmental > Terrestrial >...
CGAAGATCGCCTGGTTGTCCTCGAACGAGACCTTGAAGGGCAAATACTCGCGCCGGTCATAGCCGCGGCCGGCGGCGAAATCGACGCGACCGCCGCTCATCAGGTCGAGGGTGGCCCACTGCTCGGCGACGCGGATCGGGTGATGCAAAGGAAGAACTGTGACCGCCGGAGCGAGGCGGATATGGCGCGTCCGCGCCGCAACATTCGCGAGCACCAGATCCGGGCAGGAAAGCACGCCTAAGGTGCTGAAGTGATGCTCGCCGATCCACGCGGAATGGAGACCTACCTCCTCGGCGTAGACCGCCTCGTCAACGATGTCGGCGACGAAGTCGTTCGCACTCCTACTGTTGTTGTCGTAGTGGTTGTCGCTTAGAGTGAAATAGCCGAATTTCATGTCAGCCTCCCAGGGCGCACCGAGCATGCGCCGGCCTTTTTGCGTGGGCAAGCTTCGAGCGAGATGCACGTCTAGGCGGAATAGCGAAGCCTCATCTTTTCGCATGGCGAGAGTCATGGTCCCGTATTAGTATTGGCGAGCCGCAACGGGAGGATCCGATGCCCGTACCACGTTCGTTGAGACGATGGTTGCATCTGCCGAGCAGGGTCGCGCTGATCCTGGGATTGGGCGCACTATCGACTGCCGGAGCACAAGCCGACGCGCCGGATCAGAGCAGCCTCGGCTCATTTGGCGACATATCGATCCGCAGCGAAGGCGGGAAGATCTACTTCTCTGAAGGTGGTCAGGAAACCGAACTGGAGCTCGGCGCGGCCCCTCAGCGCGATAATTTGTTGCGGCTGCTCGAGGCACATGGACCGGCCGGCGTCAAACTGGATTCCGATCCTCGTATGATCATGTCGGGCGGCGGTGGTACCGGATTTTCGCTGTGGGACATAAAAAAGTCCGTGATCGGCACGCCTGCTCCACCGCCGCAAAACCCGCCTCAGGTAACTGCGCCGACGATTCCATCCGAGAAGGGATCGACACCGCGCCGGCAAAACCCGACCGCCGACAAAAAAGGTTGACATCCGCCAGTTTACGCAGCGCCGCCGATACCGAGACGACTTTATCGAAAGCATTTCGGCGGGCACCTACCGACTGGTCGTGCCGGTGGAAACCTTCGCTCGCGGACGGGGATTACACGAGTTGTCGCCGATGGTGCACAGGTTTGGAGCCTAGCCACGCACCCGTTGTCGATCAAAGACGCGCCGACGCTGCGGTACAATTTCCGCGATTTCCCGGCATCTTGCGGCCGCCGCTTACCGTATCCTATCGCTTCACGCCACCGGGTATCAGGGGCCGCCGCCGGCCGATATGTCTGAGACTAATAGACCACCCGAAGTGCCGGAAGCTGCGCCAGCACCAGAACGCACTCATCATCGCTCGGTGAATTCGCTCGCGCCAGCTGCGTATAGTCACAACGTTAAATAGCTGAAGCAACCCGACTTTCTCATAAGTTCCTGTTTGCTATTAAAAGTTGCAGGGACATCGTCTGCATAAGGAACGACATGTCCTCCCACATTTTTTTTGCTTCCATATATTATAACTCGCAAATTTTGGAGCGGACCCGATACCGGTACCTGCGGCTGCGTCTGTGCGTGCATCAGGACGAAGAGCTGAAATGTTTCCACAAAATCCTCGTCCGTAGAAAATGCTGCCAGCGCGCTGGCCCAACGGCCGTTTTGCGCATTTGTACCGTCCAGCTGTTGACCAGAATAAATTGCGTGGAGCAAGTCGCCCGCCTCGGGATAATTCCTTTTCTTTTTATTTAAAGCGGCTACAAGTTTGGTAATATCCACATCATCGGTTTTATGGTAATTGCGTGGATCGCCAAATGAGACCCATCGGGTACTGGAGATGCTGGGCGGAGCCAGCCACGAGCCCGCTCCGACGCCCCCGGGTGTGACGCCTGGTGTATAGAATTCTCCGCCACAGAACTGACTGAAATCGGGGGTGGGACCGCCAGGGTTTGCGTCACCATTTCCTTTAACAACAAATGCATCGTACCAGAAAATATGGCCAATTTCGTGGGCAAGCACCGCCAATGTCGTCATTGCGCTGGTGTCGGGGTTTGCCAAATCTGCAACCGGAGGGTTTGACGATGTCCAATTCAAAAGGTTCTGAAGCCGCGCGGTCTCGAATTGGGACAATTGCGGCGCATGACCCTGTTGCCACAGACCTAGCCATGTCCCGATAAATTCGCCGGCCGAGTTGCCACGGCCATCAAACGCTCGAAATGCCCACAATAGCTCGGCGGGGGCCATTGTGCAGCTACTTGAAACATAAGTGGAACACCCGGTCCGATCTATGTAGATCTTCGTTAAGCTGCATAATTGATTCTTGAAGAAATCCGGTGCAGCGTTGAAAGCGTCGGTCAAATCCTGGATTACAATAGGATTATCTTTGTTCACCGGTGTTGCATCGATGGGTGGCCGATTGGCAAAGCCTGAGTCGGGCAAACTAAACGGTGGCGTTTGCGCCAGATAAACTACTTTGTTCAAAAAGGTTGATAGGGGGCAGACTGCGGCGGCCCTGATCGGTGCAGCAGCCACACCCGCGTGCGGCGGCGCTGGTGTAGCGCAGGCGAACAGCGATAGCGCTATCGCCATTCCGGTCATGACGGTTATCGCGGTAGCCCTCATGATTATCTCCCTAGCCGATAGGCGGGGCGGCTGGCCGATCCAATACGCCCATTTGCCGCTCCTTTGTGGTCGATTTTTTAACCTATGGTAGTCTAGCAGAGAGCACTTCGTCACCCACAGCTTTTTTGTAGGCCGCCTGCAGGTCAGCCACTGCGAGAAACGCCATTTCTTGCCGTGCAAAAATCGACCGGCTTGCCGCGGTCGAGGGCGACGCGCGCGGCTTCGACACGCGCGGGCCCATCGAGTGTGCCGAGCTCGTGGAAAATTGCGCCCGCCTGCGTGAGCAGGTCGTGTGCTATTGCGAGGTCTCCCGCGGCTTGGCGCAACGCCGCGCGCGTCACCATGGCGCGCGCGAGGTCGTTGCGCGCGCCGATGCGCTCCAGGATCTTCATTGCGGCTTCTACATAAGGCTCCGCGGAAGCGGACGCTTCTGGCGCAAGGCATTCCGCCATTAGCCAGCATGCCGTACCCTCGAAATGAAGGTAACCCAAAGCCCGGCTCGTCTCGAGCAGATTTTCGATCAGAGGCCGCGCGGCGGCACGGTCGCCTCGGCAAAGGAGGCCTTCGGCGAGCAACAAGCTATAGCGCGCGTGCGTGTAGCGCAGCCGAGACTTCTCAAACCAGCTCACGGATTCGCTGAGATCGGCGATGCCGGCATCAACCAAACCGAGTTTGATTTTCCCATAACCACGTACTGCTTTCGCCATTGCGGCGTCGAAGGGCAGGGCTCCGAGTGCCAATGCTTCGTCGCAATACTCCACCGCTGGCTTCGCGTCGCCTTGGTAAACATACGTTGCCCCCATGCGCCACAAGCCGACCACTTTGATTCGGAGGTCTTCTAGGGCGGCGCCATATTCGAGAGCAAGGCGGCAGTAGCTCAAGCTCGCGTTCCATTCACCAAGAGCCATTGCGGCGGGATTCAAATGCCAAATAGTACGGCAGGCCCACCAGAGATTTCCGAGGGACTCGAAGCTCGCGAGGGCGCGCTCACCCGTTTCGATCGCTTCGCGCAGCCTGCCAGTAAACAGGTAGATCTGGGCCAGACAGGACTCTGCAAAGGCTTTTATTTCATCTAAACCGGCGGCAGCTGCGAGCCTCGCCGCCTCATTGCAATGATCGATCGCAATATCGGGGCGGCCTCCTGTCAGGCTATGCAAAAATCCACGCCAGTAATGCCAAGTAGCGCGCCTGCGCGGGTCGTCGGTCTGGTCAACGAGATCGCGGATTTGATCGAGAGCCTGAACGTGTTCGGCGTGCTGGCCGAGGGCAAATTTGACCTCGGCCTGTTTCAGGATGGCGTCGACACGGCGCAGCCGGTTGACTTCCGTGTCGGTCGACAGGTCGAGGCGGTGGAGCGCGTCGTTGAAGTAAGTCAGCGCCTCGCTGTTGGCCCAGCGCCGCTGCGATTTCTCTCCAGCTAGGATCGCATAATCGATCGACTTTTCCGCTTCGTCGCTGCGGCCGAAATGCAATGCCAACAGTTCCGCGACTTCATGAGCGCGACCGTCATACAGCTCCTCGAGCGCCTGCCCGACAGCGCCGTGATAGATGCGCCGATGCCGTTCAAGCAGGCTGCCATAGGCGGTTTCCTGCGTCAGCGCGTGGCGAAAGACATAGATAGTTCCCTCGGTCTCGACGCGCTCGTCGATGAATTCCAGACGGCAGAGCTCACGCAGCTGGTCTTCGACTGAGCCAGAGCCTTGCCAGACGGTATTCAATAGGCGCAGCGGAAATTCGCGGCCGATCACGGCTGCCGTTTGAAGAAGCCGCTTGGTTTCGTCCGGCAACCGGTCGATGCGCCCCATTACCACGTCATGGATTGTGTTCGGCACCATCAGGTCCGAACGAAGATCCCGGGTCTCGCCGGCATGCAACGCCAGTTGTTCCAGAAAGAACGGATTGCCGTCCGCCTTGGCGACGATCTCCTGGGTTACCAAATCGACCAGATGCTCCGCCCGCAGCACCGATCGAACCATCTGCATGCTGTGGTCGCGCGACAATGGTTGCAGCGGGGTCTGGCCGGCATACGACTTGTCGATCCACGGAGGCCGGTAACCCGGCCGGTAGGTCGCCAGCAGAAGCACCCGGGCATCACGAACATTTTCCGCGAGAAACCCGACGAACTCCTCCGATATCGCGTCTACCCAGTGGAGATCCTCGAGCACAAAAATCAGAGGGCGCTGTTCACTCCCTTTGACTGCAAGCAGCCGGAAGGTTTCAAAGGCCTTGTTCTTGACCGCTTCGGGATTTGACAGTGCCGGCGAGCGCGCCACACCGTCGACTTCTAGTAAATGGAGCAGAACCGGTCCGTTCTCGTCCGGGTCCATCCCGACTTCCCGAAGGCCTGAGCGAACCTTCTCAGCCATCGCAACCGGCGTGTCTGCCTCGACGATGCCGCTGTTGCTGCGCAACAGATCGAGAACCAGCAAATAAGGGATCGCAGTGCCGTAGGAGACGCAACGTCCTTCGATCCAACTTGCCCGTCCGTCGGCAACCTGGCGGCGGAACTCGGCGAGCACCCGAGACTTGCCAATGCCGGGCTCCCCGACGAGACCAACCGCCTGGCCGTGTCCGTTTTCGACTTGCCGGAGGAAATTGTTCAGTATCGCGAGCTCGCTTTCGCGATTGACAAAGACTGCCGAGCGGGACGTCGGCGCTTCGCGAAGCCCGGAGCGCCGGTGGGAAACGCCCAGCAAACGGTAAGCGGGGATCGGCTCGGCCTTGCCTTTGAGAATGAGCGGTCCGACCGGCTCGACACGCGCATAGCCTTCCGCCAACAGACGGATTGCTTCGCTGACGAGGATCGTCCCCGGCTCGGCGGCTTGCTCCAGCCGCGCCGCGACATTGGCGGTATCGCCGATCACCGTATACTCCATCGGCAATTTCTCGGTGATCGGGCCGAATACGACGGGCCCGGCGTGGATACCGATCCGCACCGCCAGATCCGAGCGCTCGAAATCAGTCGCCTCACCCGCTTCGCGGAGCGCTCGCTGGATGCCGAGCGCCGCCAAAAGCGCTCGCCGAACATGGTCTTCGTGAGTGAGCGGCGCGCCGAACAGGGCCATAAATCCGTCGCCTCTACATTGCGGCGCGGTACCGCCATAGCGACGCACCTCGGCGAGGCTCGCCTCCAGAAAGGCGCTGACGAGGTCGCGCATCGCCTCCGGTCCGAGGCGTTCGGTCAACGGGGTCGAGTTGACGATGTCGCAGAACAGCACCGTGACCTGCTTCATTTCGCCGGCCAGAGCGCTGACGACCCCGGCGGTCTGAGGCTTCGGCGCATCGGGCCTCGCCCCTACCGACGCCCGGAGACCCGCGGGATCGAGGGGCTTTCCGCAGTGCCCGCAGAATTTATGCTCGGGCGGGTTGCCGGCGCCGCATGCCGGGCAATTAGCGACCAGCGGCGCACCGCACTGCCCGCAGAACTTCATGCCGGCCGGGTTATCGGCGCTGCAGCGAGCGCACCTCATCCCGGTTCTACCCGACACCGATCATCGCTCAATTGATTGCCGCGCCCCGTCAGGCTCTGCCCCACAACTCCTTGGTCGCAAGGCGTGCGCCTTCGGCCAGTGCCGCCAGTTTGGCCCACACGACGGTCGGATGCACTTCGCAGGTAGTCGAGAAGCTGGCAAAGCCGCAATCGGCGCCGGCGATGACATTCTCGCGGCCGACGACGTTGGCGAAGCGGCCGATGCGCTGGGCGATCGCTTCCGGATGCTCGACAAAGTTCGAGCCGTGCGTGATGACGCCGGGGATCAGCGCCTTGCCCGCCGGAAGTTTGACCTCCTCCCATACGCGCCACTCGTGCTCGTGCCGCGGGTTGCCCGCCTCGAACGAATAGGCGCCGGCGTCGATCCGAAGCATGATGTCGACGATGTGCTTCAGTTCGAGGTCGTGCACCCGGGGGCCCATGTTGATGCCGTAGCAGGTGTGGTAGCGCACTCGCTCGGGAGGGATGCCGGCGAGCGCGTGGTTCAGCACCTCGACCGTGGCATTCGCCCAGTTGCGGCATTGGGTAATGTCGAGTTCCGGGTGCGTCGTGTAATGGCTCGCCAGCTGCGGGTCGTCGATCTGCAGCACGAGGCCGGCATCGACGATCGCCTGATACTCGTGATGCAGCGCGTCGGCGACGGCGACGCGAAATTCCTCATCGGTCTGGTAGAATTCGTTCTTGTTCCAGCCGGCGAGCTGGGCTGGTGACACGGCCGGCATGAAGGCTTCTTCGCAATTGACCGTGGCGAGCGCCGCTTTCAGATTGTCGATGTCGCGCGCCAGCGCTTCGTGTCCCTTATAGGCGATCGGGCCGCTGCACACCCACTGGGTCCGCTGCACCCCGCCGGCCGCGCCCGGCATCTGCGCGGCCCAAGCATAGTATTCGGGAAAGGCGAGATGCTCGCGCGAACGCGCCCAAGTGCCTTCGCCGCCCGGGTTCGGACGCGCCTGGATGCCGGCGAGGCGGTCATTGACATAGGGGATAAACCCGAACCGGCCCATCTCGCCATCGGCGACGACGTCGATGCCGGCTTCGGCTTGCTTCTTGACGACCTCGGCAACCGCGCTCTTGACCCAGCTCGCATAGCGCTCGGCATCAAACGGCGCACCTTGGTCCTTAGCCAGGATCATTGCCAGCAGATCTGGCGGCCGCGGCAGGCTCCCGACATGGGTCGTCAATATGCGATCTGTGCTGTGCTTCATCGGCATCTCCCTGGTTGGAGCAAAAGCTTAGCGCTGCTGGAGCGCGCGGTCGATGGCCCCCGAGCGAAGTACACGCATAAGCCGAATAGTGCCTGAGGCGCTTTTCGATTTTGCGAGAGCCGTGACCGTCGTACTAAGTTTGCTGAGCCTAACGTTGCCGAGCGCCGAGGGAGATCCGATGGCCACACAGCCTGCCGTGCGCCGAGGGTGACAATCGCCGGTTCGCGCATCGCATCGGCGGTTGCCGAGACGGCTTTACCAAAGATGTTTTGGCAAGGCACCCACCGTATCGTAGAACCGGCGGAGACGCTCGCCCGCTACCGTCCCCTTGCATTGTCGATGGGGATCACGCGGCTCGGCAACATCACCGGCCTCGACCGCATCGGCATCCCGGTCGTCGCCGCCATACGCCCCAATTCCCGCTCGGTATCGGTTTCGCAAGGCAAGGGGCTGGATCTGTCCCAGGCGATGGCCTCGGCGCTGATGGAAGCTGTCGAAGGTTTCCACGCCGAGGAAGTCGACGAACGCCGGCGTGCCGCCTATCGCGAGCTTGCCCGCGACGAGGGTGTCGTCGACCCGTCGACACTGTGCACGACCGGCCGGCGCTTCGATTTCGATGCGTCGATCTCCTGGCTGGAAGGTTTTGATCTGCTGCGGCAGGAGCCCTGCTGGTTGCCGGCCGAGATCGTCCACACCGACTACACGCAGCCATTCGACGGCTATTTTCTAGCCGGCTCCAACGGGCTGGCGTCGGGCAATCATCTGGTCGAGGCGATCAGCTCGGCGGTCTGCGAGCTGGTCGAGCGCGATGCCGTCGCGTTGTGGAGCGCATCGGGCATTCGCGCGCGAGCCCTGCGGGCGCTCGATATCTCCTCCGTCGAGGACGCGGATTGCCGCGCGCTGTTGTCCAAATACGGCAGGGCGGGCATCGACGTGCGGATATGGAACGTCACGACGGATGTCGGCATTGCCGCCTTTCTTTGCGACATCCGCGACCCGTCGGCCAGCGAGCCGCGCCGGCTCCGGCATTTCCACGGCGCCGGCTGCCATCCAGATCGGGCGATCGCGCTGGCGCGGGCGCTGAGCGAGGCGGCTCAGACCCGCCTGACGTATATAACCGGCATTCGCGACGATCTGCTGCCGGAGGAATATGAGGAGCCGGCGAACGCCGATATTGTCGACGCGCTGCTCGACGCCTTGCGGAGGGAAAGCGAGCCCCATCTGTTCTCCGAGGTTCCGAGCTTTAGCGCAGATGATTTGGGTCGAGACCTGCGCTGGGAGCTCGAACGGTTGCGCTCGGCCGGGATTACCCAGGTCATCGTCGTCGACCTTGCCCGCCCGGAGTTCGCCATCCCCGTGGTCAGAGTGGTCATCCCGGGCCTCGAAGGCGACATCAGGCATCCGCACTATGTCCCCGGCGCGCGGGCACGGGGGCCAGCGGCGCCGCCGCGATGAACTGCATATTGCCGCGCGCCATCATCTTCGCCGGCCCCTCGTTTCCCCCGGCCGTCCGGCCGGCCGATCCGGCGCTCGAATGGCGCCCCCCGGTTAAGCAGGGAGAAGTGTACCAAGCCGCGCTGACCCACCCGGCGATCATCGGCATCATCGACGGCTATTTCGAGGTGACTCCGACGGTCTGGCACAAGGAAATCCTGTGGGCGATGGCGCAAGGGATCCACGTCTACGGCAGCGCCAGCATCGGCGCGCTGCGCGCCGCCGAGCTCTGTTCCTTTGGCATGACCGGGGTTGGGCGCATTTTTGCCGCTTATCGCGACGGCATCCTCGCCGATGACGACGAGGTCGCGGTAATGCACGGCCCCGAAGAGCTGGGCTATCCCGCCGTGACCGAGGCGATGGTCAACATCCGCGCCACCCTCGAACAGGCAGTCGCGGAGGGGATCGTGGAGCGCTGGCTCGCTTTCCGCCTTGCCGATATCGGCAAAGCGCTGTTCTACAAGGAGCGCAGCTGGGCGGCGATCTCCCGGCTCGCCGCCGCCGGCCTCCCGCCGCGACCGCTCGCCGACCTCGCGGCCTGGTCACGTCGCGGGCAGGTCGATCAGAAGCGGGCCGACGCACTGGAGATGGTCGCGGCGATCCGCGCCCATCTCTCAGCCGGCGTCACGCCACTGACGGTCTCCTATCGGTTCCAGGACACCGGCTATCACAGAGCCGCCGCGCGGCAAGCCACGATCTGACGGGAACATAATGTGCAACCGGATTTGCCATCCTTGGGCGCGATCGGGATGGCGTCTTGCCCGAGTGATCCGGGCATTTCCCGGCTATAAAGATTTTTCCCGTCAAGCCGGGAGATTTACGGTCTTCGGAACCGGCAAAAAGGGCGGGCGCAGGGTAAGCAGCCCGCAGAGGAAGGCAAGCGCCAACGAGGCGCCCACGACCGACACCATCGCGACGACGTTGTCGCGCGGCAGCAGGCCGAGCAGCAAGGTGCCGAATGCCGCGACCGTCATTTGCATAAAACCCAGCAGCCCCGAAGCGGCGCCCGCGATTCGCGGATAGACGCTGAGCCCGGCGGCGACACCGGGCGGTTGGCTCATGCCGTTGCCGACCGAACTCAACGCCATCGGCACAAAGAGCGCCCATGGCGTCAAGTCTCCGAGACACCAGAATGCCAGCATGACCCCCGACGCGAGCGACAACGCCAGGCCCAGGATGAACAGACGCACGCCACCAAGGAGCATCGACAACCGCACGACCCCGACATTGCCGAGGATGTAGCCGGCCATCGGCAACAGGATCATTAGACCGTAGGTGCTCGGCGGCTCGTGCAGCAGCCGGGCCAGCAGCTACGGCGCCGCCGCCAGGA
>Ga0306920_100016579_pt1 | contig 10156 bp, 10 predicted proteins | sample flu12Cox44000170_FD_204666 | JGI IMG/M metagenome (GOLD analysis project Ga0306920, IMG submission 204666) | Lab enrichment of tropical soil microbial communities from Luquillo Experimental Forest, Puerto Rico - flux4day.12C.oxic.44.000.170 (v2)... | ecosystem: Environmental > Terrestrial >...
GCCCTTGACATCCGTCCCGACGCTCAAGGTCGACCAGCAGTTGCTGGAGGGCTCGGGCGTCGGGACGGATGTCAAGGGCTTGAAGAACGTGACCGGGACCCAGCCCTTCGTAGCGGCGACCAACGGCACGGCGGTGACGTTCGACATCCTGATGAACGCGGTCGCGTTGCTCGATGGGCTCAGCATCCCACGCGAGCGGCTCGCGGTCGTCGGACACGTCCGGAACCGCGCCACGCTCACACAGTTGAGGTCGGTCGCCAACGGCGAGTATCTGATGTCCAGCGCGCTGGCCGCGATGGGCATGAGCGCCTCCCAGTTCTTCTGGACCAGCCAACTGTCGACGAACGAGACAACGGGCACCAGCAACGCCACCAACTCGATCTACATCTTTGACACGAGCCAGGTGGTCTTCGTACCGCGGACCAGCCTCCAGGTCGTGTTGGATCGGTCGAGGTTGTTCAACAGCGATCAGAGCGAGTTGCGCGGCATACAGCGCTGTGACCTGATCGTCCCACAGCCGTCCGCGGTCGTTCACGTCACCGGGTTTACGTCATGACTCCGGCCAGCAAGGCTCCCAAGCTCGACCCCGACCGGACCTACCACCTGCAGGTCAAGCCGAGCAAGACCGCGACCTACGGCACGCTCGTGTTCGGTGATCGGGCGACCATCCAGGCGCCGGGTCGTGACGCCGAGGAGCTACTGGCCGGCGGCGATGTCGAGTTGGTCGAGCCGCACGAAGTCCCGGACGTGGCCGAGCGGTGAGCTTCTGGACCGACGTTCCGGAAGTGCTTGACGGGGACGGCAACGTCATTACGCCGGCCGTCCCGGCGCCACCGCCGATCGACGCGAGCGCGATCACGCCATCCGTGGCCGACGTGGCCGCGCTGGAGCGGACCCGGACGATTCACGACGATCTGACCGAGGTCAGCACGTTCGACAGCCAGACACGGCCTAGCGATGTCGAGTGCCAGGAGTTGATCCAGCAGAGCTTGGGCGAGATGCTCACGATCCTGCCCGCCTGCGTCGACCCGGCCTGGAACGGGCCGATCAGAGCGGCGATCGCGCTCCGGGCTGCGCAACTGGTCGAGGTTTCGTACTACAGGGAGCAGGCCATGTCTCCGGGTGGTCCGGCGGCGACCCACGCCGCGCAGTACGTGGCGCTTTTACAGGGGCTTCAGCGGGCGATCCCTGGCGCTGTGACCTTGCCGCTCGTGGCGTAGGCTTCACTCGCCGGGCGGTCACATAGCCGTCTCCACAGCGGCACCACCGCCCGGTCTTACTTACCATGTCACTTATATGGCATCGTCACTCGTCTACTTGGCCAAGTCATCAGACATCAGACAACTGACCAAGTAGGCGGGAGTCACCTATTTCCCATACTGTGAATATTGTGGCCAAGTAGGGCCTCACACGGAGGTGAGTCCGAGGTGTACGATCCGGCCTCGCAAGTGAAAGCGCTCGGCCGTATGGAGGCCGAGCGCGCGCCCACCGAAGTGGGCGGGACGGAGCCTACATGAGCGATGTGACGGACGATCCGGGCCTCGATGCGATCGAGGGGAGCTGCTACCTGAACGGCGAGCCGATCCCCGTCATCAGCGCCATGGAGATGGCCAACCTCCTGGAGGACATGGCCCGCTCATGCCCACCCGGCAGCGAATGGGCCACGCGGATGCGCCGTAACGCTCGAGCGATCATGCGCCTGGCGGTCGTGCCGACGACCGTGGTGGCGCCGGCCCGCTACATCGCGCCCCGGCCGCGTGAGCGCCGCGAGCAGCGCCACGTCGCGCAGGCCACCTCATCGGCTGACAGCGGCGACCCTCCGTTGGCCGTCTGTCCCGTCTGCTCTGACATCGACTGGATCCGCCACCTCTGCTCATTCTGTGGCGGACACGGCTACGTCCACCGTGAGCGCCGGAACCGATACAAGCGAGGTGAGCGAGATGATCTCGACTGAAGACGTGGCCGACCTTGACCCGGTCGAGGTCTTCGAGCGCGTCGTGATGCGGCTGTATGAAGTGCTCGGCTCGCTCGACTATGAGTACCTCTACGACATGGGCTAGCCGGTGAGCGACCCGAAGATTTACCCACCGGCCGCCCATCGAGTAGTAGGGTCGCGGGGCACCCACACAACACCCGCGCCACGCAAATGGCCGGTACTGCGAGAGGCCCTGGTCTTCACCGGGGTCTTTCCATGTGGGTGGGTCCTCTCGCACATGGAAAGAACCGGCTGGAGACCGGGCCTCTCGCAGTACCGAAGGCGGGTGTTGTGTGGGTGCGCTGGGCACGCGGGGTCCATGAGGAAAGAGAGACGAGATGAGTAGTGACGGTGACGTGATCTCGGTCAAGGCGAGCGAGGTGGAGGCCAAGCCGACGCGCTGGCTGTGGCTGCGCTGGCTGCCGCTCAAGATGTTCTCGCTCCTAATCGGCCTGCCTGGACTCGGCAAGACCACGGTCGTGGTCGAGATCGCCGCGCTCATAACCCGCGGCAAGCTTGCCGGTGATCTGCTCGGCAAGCCGGCGGATGTGCTGATCGCCAGCTATGAGGATGCCTGGTCGGAAACCCTCCGACCACGGCTGGAGGCTGCCGGCGCCGATCTCGACCGGGTCCATTTCCTGGCCTGCCGGGATCGCGGACGAGTGCTCGATCTCTCACACCAGCTAGGAGCGATCGAGCGGATAGCCAGGGCGCGCGAGGCCAAGCTGCTGATCATCGATCCGCTCGTGGCCGGGATGCCGCGCGATGACGTGAACAGCCATCGTGACCAGGACGTGCGTTCAGTGCTGGCGCCGATCGCCACGCTGGCCGAGCAATGCGGGCTGACCGTGCTCGCTACCGGACACTTCCCGAAGTCCGCTCAACGCGCGCTGCTCGGGATGGGCGGCTCGGTCGGTTTCTCGGCGGCTGCCAGGTCGATCCTGGTGTTCGGGCTGGACCCGAAGGACGCGAGCGGCGCTCGTGGCCCGGCCCGCGTACTGGCGCACGCGAAGTGCAATGTTGGCCCGCTGGCGCGGTCGGTCAAGGTGGCGGTCGGAGGTGCCCTGGTGTTCGCGGGGGACGTGCCGATCGCCACATCGCAGGCGGTCATCGGTGAGGAGTGCGACGTGAGCGCCGATGATCTCGTGCTGGCCGACATCGGGATCGGCGAGGCGCCGACCGACCACGCCGTCCGGTTCCTGCGCGAGTTGCTCGCCGATGGACCGTATCCGGCGAAGGACATTCCCGATCTCGCGGCGGACCAGGGGATCTCATGGCGCACGCTGGAGCGAGCCAAGAAGCTGCTCGGCGTCAAGTCCAAGCATGAGGGGAAAGCGTGGTACTGGGAGCGCCCGGCGGTCGAGGAGGATGCGATCGATGAGAGCGATGAGTAGGAAGAAGACCGCCATTCCGCCACGTGGCGGTCTGGCGGTCTTCTCGTGATGCTCTGCGCGTATTGCGGTGGTGAGACGGACGTGGCGGCGACCACCGCCGGCCCGATCCCGATCCCGATCTGTATCGACTGCATGAGTCCGGTCCTGCGCCAGGATCTCGCTCGAGCGCTCGACGGTATGGATGCCGGCGATGAGTACTACGACGGCATGCCGGACGCCACGATCCATCCGCCGGCCGAGGACGAGTGACCACGCTTTGGCGACATCTGCTCGATGAGCTCGGACCCGATGAGCTCGGCGAGCTCGCGCAGCGCCTGGCGCCGTACATCCCGAAGCCGGCGCCGGCATCGCGAGACGGCTGGCTCAACTCTCGCGAGGCGGCCGAGTATCTCGGCATCTCGCTGAACGCTCTCCACCAGTTGACCGCCAGCCGGTCGATCCCGTTCGAGCAGCGCACGGCTCGCGGACGGCTGTACTTCGACCCCTCAGCGCTCGATAACTGGCGTAGGGGCGCCCCGGCCGGAGGCAGTCACGCAGCCAACCGAGGCGCCGCTAGCATCGTTTCAAGTCACGCAGTCAAACGGAGTTCTAAACGGAGGCAGTCATGAGCAGACGGGAAAGCGTCGAGCGCGGCATCTACAAGCGCCCGGACGGGAAATACGAGATCGGCTGGCGCGATGCCGGAAGCAAGCAGCGCTGGCGCGTAGTGGAAGGCGGCATCAAGGCGGCTCGCGCCGAGCTGGCGACCGAGCTGGCCAAGCGCGCGAAGGGCGAACTGGTGCCGGATGCGCCACGGCTGACGTTCCGCGCAGCCGCCGAGTCGTGGTGGGAGATGCGCGCCACCCGGAATACCTTGCCGCAGTCGCAGACGAACTACCGGCGCCACCTTCACCTGCTGGTCGAGGAGTTCGGCGCCATGCGCCTGGCGGCCATCACGCCGGCCATGCTTGGCGACTACGTTGCGCGCGAGCAGGCGACCGGCACGAAGGGATGGACGCTGAAGTCCCGGATAGCGATCGTGGGCGCCGTCTACCGGTACGCGATCAAGACGCTCGGCCACACCGGCAGCAATCCGGCCAAGCTCCTCGACCGGAAGGAGCGACCGGTAGACGACGCTTCACCGCATCGCATCCTCACCGATGAGGAGTTGGCCAAGCTGCTCGATGCGATCGCGCCGGAGCATCGCCTGCTGTTCGAATTGATCGTCCAGACCGGCCTTCGCGTCTCCGAGGCGCGCGGCCTCATCTGGGGCAACCTCGACCTGGACGAGGGCACGGTCACGGTCGACGCGCAGCTCTCGCGCCGGGACACGAGCCGGGTGGCGACCAAGACCAAGCGGTCGATGCGGACGGTCACGATCTCTCCGACGCTGGTCGGCAAGCTGCGAGCGCACCGGCTGGCGACCGGGCGCCCGGACGATGGCGAGTTCGTGTTCCGCCACATGGGCGGACGAGGCGCCGCCGGCCGGCAAGCCGGGACTCGCGCCAAGTACCGCATGCAGCCGTACAGCTTTAGCTCGGTCAACTCGCTCATGCAGCGCGCTCGTGAGCGGGCGGGCCTCGGTCCGATCATGCGCGGCAGCGAGATGATCGCGCGAGCGCCCGTGCTCCACGATCTGCGCCACACGCACGCCAGCCGGCTGATCGCCGCCGGGTGGGACGTGGCCGAGATCGCCGCACGGCTTGGCGACCATATCCAGACCGTGCTTCGCGTCTACGCGCACGAGTGGGACGCTCGGCGCCGTCGCGCGGACCAGCAGGACCGGCTAGAGGCTCTGTACGGCGCTCCTGCGCCAGTGCTCCGAGCGGTGCCGAGCGCCTAGCCGGGAAGCGCTATGGAAGCGCTATGGAAGCACGGCGTTCCAATCGGCCAAAGTTCCCGCTCCCGGGTCCCGCGACGGAAAGTGTCGATTTGCAGGGGGAACGCTGTAGCGGACTGAGGCCGACTTACCCCCGATGTACCTGATCATGTACATCGTCCAGTACGTTCAGACCGAGACGAAACCCCTGCTAACGCGGGGGTTTCGTCGTTCTCAGGTGGCCTGATGGAAGCGCTATGGAAGCGCCATGGAAGCGCTGGCGCTCAGCGGCGATACTCGGGCGGTGAGACGCGAGTTCGAGCACTGGCTGTCCAAGAGAGCGGCAGCCGGTGACCAGACCGCGTTCGCGGTGCTGATCGAGCACAGCCGGACTCAGCTCCGCAATGTCGCCGCGTCGATCGTGACGGGTGAGACGACGATCGACGACCTGTACCAGATCGCGGTCGAGGACATCTGGCGCGAGATCCAGCGCGGCCACTACAACCCGCACCGGGCGTCGTTCGTCAGCTTCGCCTCGATGGTCGCTCACGAGGCGATGCTGGCCGACCATCGTCGGCGCCGTCGCAAGATGCGCTGGACCGCCGAGCCACCGATGTCGGTCGAGTACCTTCACGAGGCGGAGATCGAGCTTCAGGCGCCGAGCTGGCACTTCGGCGCCGACCCGTTGGCCGTGGTGCTAGAGCGCGAGAGCCTGCGCCTGGCGTGGCAGGCGCTGAGCGCTCGCCACGTGGCGGCCGTCGAGCACTACCTGGCCACGGATGGGGTGGGCGCCCCCAAGCCGATGGTCACCGCGTTCTACGAGGCCCGCAAGCGCGTGCGGCCGATCCTGGCGTGAGGTCCCCGATTTTTTGGATGGGGTCGGCTGGACACGGCACTTTCCGCCGAATTCACGAAAACCCCGCTCTACGCAGGGGTTTTCCGCTGTCCCGCCCGAGCGTGGCACGATCGGCACAGAAGCACGTGGTTAGCCGGCGTGTCGTTCCGGTGGTCGTGGTCGAGGTGGTGTAGTTGGAGGTCCGTCAGGGGATGCCAACCCGCGCACCACGCGCAGCAGCCGCCCTGCGCCAGGTACAGCTCGGCCCGCCGGGCCTGAAGCCACCGCCCCGCCCGCCGGCCGGGTGAGGCTGGCCGTGGTCCGTGCGGCTTGCGACCGCCGAGGCCACCGCACACGGCGCAATAGCTGCCGTAGGCGATCAGCGCGCGGCAGCGCAGGCAGCGCCGGACTAGAGCCATCCGAGGAGCCTCACCGGCTCCGCCTGCTCGTGGCCGGCGGCGTCCACGGCGAGCAGGAGCGCGAGCAGCGGGCCGATGCCCTCACCGTCGACCTTCCATCCGCGGCGGACCTGCTTGGCCACGGCACGCGCGGCAGCACCGCGCAGGTGCTCGTCGTCGGGTAGCACGAGCTGGCGCTGAGTGATCCGCTCGCGCAGAAGGGCGCTCGCGGGGATCAGCCGGCTGTCGGTCGTCGGAGTCTCGACCACGGTCAGCCCGCGGGCCAGCTCGTGGAGCACCGACCGGCACCGCCACGGATCCGCGGCAAGTTCGACGATCGTGAAACTTTGGGCGAGGTCTTCGACCACGCCGCGGGCGGCCAGGCCACCATCGTCCTCCGACGTGGTCCAGGAGCCGACGTGTCCCCGGTCGTCGACCCAGACCACGGTCGAGCCGTCCTTGCCGACGTGCAGGCCGACCCAGAGCCTCCCAGACGGCTCCGGCACGCCGACAGCTTCCTGCCAGGCTCCCGCGGGGAGCCAGCTCGCTTCGGTCACGCCGAGCTGATTCAGGTGGAACTGGCGATAGCTCTGTTCGGGAACACGACTACGCGCCTGGCGCATCATCGCCGGGGTGAACCGCTTGGCCGGGTTGACTCGCGCCGCGAGCTTGTAGTCGTCGAGGCTGGCATCCGCGGGCGCCGACCATTCCAGCCAGCGGAGCTGGCCGCGGGCCTCGGTGTAGACGCCGTGTCTCGAGACGTCGCGCTGCGCGAGCGCCCGTGCGCGCATCCGTCCCCACGGCGAGTCTGCGGTGGCGGGTGCGGTCGAGATCGCCAGCAGGCGCGCGTCCGGTCGCTTCACCAGCGCGGTCTGGAGGGCTTCGAGCAGGCCGGCGTCACGCCACGTCCACACTTCGTCCGCGATGTAGAGCGCCGAGCTGAGTCCGTGCGCCCGGCCGGCGTCCGCGGGTATCACTCGCAGCAGCGCGCCCTCGGGGCCGCGCAGCTCCAGGTGACGGACCACGAGATGCTCACCGATCGCGGGATGCTCAGCGAAGCCACGAGCGCGCTCGAAGGCGATCCTGGCCTGATCGCGAGACGCTGCGCCGATGGTCACGCTGGCGCCGGGGTTCGAGAGGACGTGGTGGACGGCCAGCAGCGCCGCGGTCGTCGTCTTGTCATTCCCACGGGCCACACAGACGCCGATCTCGTGCTCCGGTCCGTCGAGGACCGCTCGGGCGATCCTGATCTGGTGGAGTTCGAGCGGCTCCCGGATCGCCCGGCACAAAGCCCGGAAGCCCTGAAGGTCCGCTCGGAAGGACACCATCTCGATAAATCCTACGGCGGAGGTAGGATTTGCGCGTGGGCCTGTTCACCCGCCGGAGGATCGAGGATCGGACGCTAGCGCCGCAGGATCTCCCCTCGGTGATGCTGCCGGATGTCGCCGCGGGCGGCCTGACCACGATCAACGAGACAACGTGGACTCAGGTCCTCGACGTTCACGCCTGTATCAAGCTCCTGTGCGACACGATCTCGACCTTGCCGCTGGAGCCGTTCCGGGACACGCCGAGCGGTCGTGTCGAGGTCGGACCCGATGCGCGGATCTCGCAGTTGCTCCGGCGACCCGCGCCCGGTCAGACGCTCTGTGATCTCGTGGCGATGATCGTGCAATCCCTCCTGGTCGACGGGAATGCGTTCATCGGGAAGTTCACCGACGACTCCGGGACGATCGTCCAGCTCGCGTGCTTCGACCCGGCAATGGTCCAGGTCCGACTGCACGGCCAGATCGTCACCTACATCGCCGGCTACTCCGGCGGCTCCATCGAGACGGGACCCGACGACATCCTGCACATCCGCTCAAGCGTCACGCTCGACCATCTGCGCGGCGTCTCCCCGATCACCCAGTGCGCGATGGCGATGGGCCTCAACGCGAGCCTCTCGGCGTCCGCTCAGAACCTGATGGACCAGGGCTCCAGACCTAGCGGCGTGCTGCGGGTGAAGGGTGGTCAGTCAGAGTTCACCGTCGGCAAGATCTCCGAGCAATGGGACGCGAAGCACCGCGGCGCCCTGAACCACCACAAGGTCGCCGTCGTCTCGGCGGACGAGATCGACTTCGTGCAGCTCGGGCTGAACGCGCAGGACTCGCAACTCATCCAGCAGATGGAATTGAGCACGCGGCAGATCGCGCGACTATTCGGCATCCCGAGCGCGATGATCGGCGGAGACACCGGCCGGTCGATGACCTACGCCACGCAGGAGTCCGAGGCGATGGCCTTCGTCAATCGCGCCCTGAGGCCGCTGTTGGTTCGGATCGAGGAGGCGATCAGCCGTGATCCGGATCTGTGTCCGGGCCAGTCCTATGTCAGGTTCGACACGACCGCGCTCCTGCGGGCCTCCTCGACGGAGCGGGCGCAGTTCTACACCGCGGCGCTCGGATCGACCAGCTCCGGGTCGCCAGGCTGGATGACTCGCGACGAGGTGAGGGCCGCGGAGAACCTCGGGCCTGAGGTCGATCTGCCGGATGTCACAGATGACTGACCGTCCCGTAGCCGGCCAGATCGAGGAGCGCACGGCGGAGCTGAGCCTCGAGGGTCGGCGCATCCGCTCGCGCGTTCCGTTCGGCGTGGAGAGCCGCGATCTCGGCGGGTTTACCGAGGTCATCCAGCCGGGCGCGCTCCAGGGTGCCGATCTGAGCGATTGCGTCGCACGCATCGAGCACGCCGGCCTACCGTTGGCCAGGTTTCCGACCACGCTCACGATCGACCGGAGCGACGGCTCGTGGAGCTTCGAGCCGCCGCAGTCACGCCAGGATGTCGTCGAAGCCGTAGAACGAGGCGACCTGCGCGCCAGCTCGTTCCGGATGGTCGTCGCGCGTGACAGGTGGCGAGGCACGACCAGGCACGTCGAGTCGATCGAGGCGTTGTGGGACGTGTCACTCGTCGCATTGCCGGCATATCGCGCCGCAAAAGTTGAATACCGATCCAGGGAGGCACCGATGGCCGACGAGGCCGACAGCACGATCACACTAGAACCGCCCTCAGACGTGGCTGGGGACCCTCAGGAGGCGACGGAGGACAGAGCTGGACCCGAACCCTTGCCGGAGCCGCCAGGGGGCGACAGCGGCACCCCAGCAGCCTCAGAGGAGGTCCTACACGGTGAGGTCGTCGGCAGCGAGATCGTGATCCGGCGCCGAGGTGGCGTGCTCCGTGTCGAGGATCGCCACGTCGAGGGTATCGGTGAGGTCCGGGTGATGTCCGAACTGGCCGCCGGGCTTCAGCGGGTGCCGGCGGGTGAGTCCCGGTCACTAACGGACTCGATCTCGATCGCCCCGACAATCGTCGGCCAGGTGCTCTTCGACAAGCTCCGGGCCACCGCGGTGATGCTCAAGACCGGGCTCAACACGATGCCGATCAACGGAAAGAGCGAGACGTGGCCGACGATCAGTGGTGACATCGCGCCGACCACGGTGGCCGAGGGCGCCCCGATCACACCCGCGGATGTCACGTTCGGCTCGATCACCGCCACCCCGAAAAAGATCGCGAGCCTCAGCCAGCTCAGTAACGAGGTGATCGACGACTCCAGTCCGGCCGTGGTTGGCGTGCTCAACGATCACCTAATCAAGGTGTTCGCGCTCAAGGTCGACCAGCAGTTGCTGGAGGGCTCGGGCGTCGGGACGGATGTCAAGGGCTTGAAGAACGTGACCGGGACCCAGCCCTTCGTAGCGGCGACCAACGGCACGGCGGTGACGTTCGACA
>Ga0306920_100016581_pt1 | contig 10155 bp, 10 predicted proteins | sample flu12Cox44000170_FD_204666 | JGI IMG/M metagenome (GOLD analysis project Ga0306920, IMG submission 204666) | Lab enrichment of tropical soil microbial communities from Luquillo Experimental Forest, Puerto Rico - flux4day.12C.oxic.44.000.170 (v2)... | ecosystem: Environmental > Terrestrial >...
CAGGTTCCGCTGGTCGCGCTCGAAGCGGTGCCGCAGGCAGGCATCGTCGGCCGCGTGTGGGATTCGCTCATGCTGATGGTCAACAAGAAGAAGTGATGACGGCGGCTCATGGCGCAGCGCCGGCTTCGGCGGGTGCGGGGAGTGAAACCGCCGAGCCGCTCGTCTGGCTCAACGGCGAACTCACGCCGCTTTCCGAAGCGCGCATTCCCGTGCTCGATCGCGGCTTCATCTTCGGTGACGGCATCTACGAGGTCGTGCCCGTTTATGTGCTCGCCGTTGGCGAGGGTGAGGCACGCGTGCGTGTGCCGTTTCGCATCGAGCATCATCTCGCGCGGCTCAAGCGCTCGCTCGAGAAAGTCGGCATTGCGAATCCGTTCGACGAAGCGGGCTGGCGCGCGCTGGTCGCGCGCCTGATCGAGGCGAACGAAGCGGTTGGCGCGCTCGCGCGCGATGGTCACGCCAACGTCTACGTGCAGGTCACGCGCGGCGTTGCGCCGCGCGGCCACGCGTTTCCGGCGGCGGCCACGCCCACCGTGTTCGCGATGGTCAATCCGCTCAAGCTGCCCGCCGACGCGCAGCGCGAGCACGGCGTGCGCTGCGTCACCGCTGAAGACAAGCGCTGGCTGAACTGCGACATCAAGTCGACCTCGCTGCTCGGCAACGTGCTGATGGCGCAGCACGCGGTGGAAAACGACGCGTTCGAGACGATCCAGCTGCGCGACGGCTGGCTCACCGAGGCGTCGTCGTCGAACGTGTGGGTCGTCAAGGGCGGCGCGCTCTTCGCGCCGCCGCGCAGCAACCGCATTCTCGAAGGCATCCGCTATGGCCTGATCGAGGAACTGGCCGAGGCTTGCGGCGTGCGCTTCGAAGCGCGTGAAGTCGCCGGGGCCGAACTGCGCGAGGCGGACGAGATTCTCGTGACGTCCGCAACCAAGGAAGTGCTGGCGGTTGTTTCGCTCGACGGCAAGCCCGTCGGCGACGGCAAGCCGGGCCCGGTCTATGCCGCGCTGTACGCGGCCTATCAGTGCGCGAAGCAACGCGAGGCGCAGTTACAGGCTCAGGCGCTGCACGCACGCGCCACCGAGCTACAGGAAGTGGAGAAATGAATATGGCCCAGACAGGCAACCCTGAGGCGAAAGAATCGCTGATCGAATTCCCGTGCGACTTTCCCATCAAGGTGATGGGCAAGACGCATCCGGAATTTCAGGACACCATCGTGACCGTGCTGCGCGAATTCGACGGCGGCTTCGACGCGACGACCATCGAGTCGCGCCCGTCGAGCGGCGGCAACTACACGGGCCTCACCGTGACGGTGCGCGCCACGAGCCAGACGCATCTCGACGACATCTACCGCGCGCTCACCGGGCATCCGATGGTAAAGATCGTGCTGTAAGCGCTGGCGCCTCGCTGGCTGCTGCTGGAACGACGAGGGCCGCCATGTGCGGCCCTCGTTGCGTCTACGGCTTTCAGGGCACGTCGCCCACCCGCGCGCGTTGCGCCGCTGCGGCGGCCGTGATGAGCGGGCCCGCCTCGCAGGCGTCCTCGTAGAGCTGCCGAAAGCGCGCGACCTCGTCGAACACCCAGTCGCGGAACGCCTGCACGCGCGCGGTCTGCATGCGCTGCGGCGGGCAGATGAAGTAGTAGCGCCACGGGCTCGGGCCGTCGATGTCCTTGAAGAGGCGCACGAGGCGCCCGAGCGTGATCTCGTGCATGGCGAGCGAGCGGCGCACGAGCGCGATGCCCTGGCCGTCCATGGCTGCCTGCAACAGGTTCGACGAGTCCTGGTAGAGCACGCCGCGCTTCGGTTCGGGTAGGTCCTGCAAGCCCGCTGCGTCGAACCACGGACGCCAGAGTTCGTCGTCGGAGCGCAGCAGCGGCAGCTTCGCCAGTTCGCGCGGCTCGGTGGGCAGATTGCCGCCGTTGAAGTTGGGCGAGCAGGCGGGAAAGAAGATCTCGTCGAGCAGGAGTTCGGCGTGCAGCCCCGGATAGTGGCCGTAGCCAAAGCGGATGGCGACATCGACGTCGTCGCGCGCGAAGTCGGTGAGCGAATTCGTGGATTGCAGCTCGACGTCCCACTGCGGATGCGCCTCGATGAAACGGCCGATGCGCGGCGTGACCCAGCGCGCCGCGAACGACGACAGCATCGAAACGACCAGCCGCCGGTCGCGGTCGCCGGCGCGGATCTCCTGGGTGGCGTGCGCGAGCTGGTTCAGCGCGTCGCGCACCTGGCCGGCGTAGCGGCGGCCGGTGTCGGTCACGCGCACGCGCTTGCCGTCGCGCGCGAAGAGCGCCACGCCCAGCTCGGCTTCGAGCGCGCGGATCTGGTGGCTCACGGCGCCGTGCGTGACGAAGAGCTCGTCGGCGGCGCGCGAGAAGCTTTCGTGGCGGGCGGCGGCTTCGAAGGCCTTGAGCGCATTCAGCGCGGGTAACTGGCGCAGATCCATATCGTATTTTTTCTCACATAGCCGTGAAAATTGATCGTTTTGCTCGAACCCTTATGGTGTCTACGATTGTAGCCATTGGAGCAGGTCGTTCGGAGGCGAAAATGAGAGAAATTTCTTCGGATATCACGTTTGAAGTGGCGGCCGATCACACGGCTTCGGTGCGCGTGACGCGCAGCACACGTCTGACCGTAAAGTGCGGCACCGTGTGGGTCACGCGCAGCGACGACACCGCCGATTACTGGCTCGAGCCCGGTCATACACTGCGGCTGCGGCGCGGCGAGCGGCTGTGGATCGGCGCGGAAGGCAACGCCCCCGCCTGGGTGGCGTTCGCGGCGCCGGGGCGCCTCGGCGAGCGCGTGGTCGACTGGGCCGCGCGCGCCGCACAACGCGCAGGCGTTCACGTGGGCGACGGCTGGCGCACGGTTTGAGCACGTGGTAGCGGGCGGTTCAAAAGGCGTCCAGGCCAGCGGAACAAGTGGAGCAAGCGGAACGACCGCGGCGGCGGTGGGAGGGCAACCCACCGCCGCCGTTATCCGCAGCATGCCCGGCGCGCTCGTCCCGAATTCGGTAAACTCCCGAAATCATGTGCGCCACCCCGGTTTCATCCTCGCAAATTCCTTCCGACCCCGGCCTCGCCAAGGCCGATCCTCACACGGAACACACGCAGCTTGCGCCCATCGTCGTGCGCTGGCGCGGCAACGAGGCTTATCAAGCAAGCTTCGACGCCATGCGCGAGTTCACGGCCGCCCGCAACGCCGGGACGCCCGACGAAATCTGGCTCGTCGAGCATCCGCCCGTCTTCACGCTGGGGCAGGCCGGCAAGCCCGAGCACCTGCTCGTCGCCAACAGCGGCATTCCGCTCGTGCAGATCGATCGCGGGGGCCAGATCACGTATCACGGGCCGGGCCAGGTGGTGGCCTACCTGCTGCTCGATCTTCGGCGCCGCAAGCTCATGGTGCGCGAGCTCGTCACGCTCATCGAGGACGCCGTGATCGAAACACTGGCGGCGTATAATCTCGCCGGTGAGCGCAAGGCTGGCGCGCCCGGCATCTACGTGCCGCAAGACGTAGCGGGTACGAGTGGCGCCAGCGCGCTGCACGCGGGCGCGAAAGTCGCCGCCCTCGGGCTGAAGATCCGCAACGGCTGCAGCTATCACGGCGTGAGCCTGAACGTGTCGATGGATCTGAGCCCATTTCTCGCGATCAATCCGTGTGGATACGCCGGTCTCGAAACCGTCGACATGGCGACGCTCGGCGCAGAGGCGAGCTGGGGCAACGTGGCCGCCACGCTGGCGGCGCGGCTCGAGGCGAATCTCGCGGCGCACGCAGCAACACATCTAACGGTAGCCGAAGCGGCTGCCACAGACCCTTCAGCCGAAGCGGCCGGGATGAACCCGGCCCCAGATGCGGCTGAAAAGGAAGCGGCCGCTTACGCGGCCGCGATGGACCCGGCCGAAGCGGCCGTCTCAGGCGGGCAACCGCCGCAACCGCAGGCTGACGTTGCACCGGCTGCCTGACTGGATCGAAAGCATGACTGACGCAACTGCGAACCCCGCCGCAAATCTGGCTGCAAACGCCGCCGACGCCGTTCCTTACGACGCCACCGCAAAGCAGAAGGCGCAGGCCAAGACCTCGCGCATTCCGATCAAGGTCATCCCCATCGAGAAGCTCAAGAAGCCCGAGTGGATCCGCGTGAAGGCGGCCACGGGCAACTCGCGCTTCTATGAGATCAAGAACATCCTGCGCGAGCACAACCTGCACACCGTGTGCGAGGAAGCGAGCTGCCCGAACATCGGCGAGTGCTTCGGCAAAGGCACCGCGACGTTCATGATCATGGGCGACAAGTGCACGCGCCGCTGCCCGTTCTGCGACGTCGGCCACGGCCGCCCCGATCCGCTCGACCCGGACGAGCCGGCGAACCTCGCGCGCACCATCGGCGCGCTCAAGCTCAAGTACGTCGTGATCACGAGCGTGGACCGCGACGACCTGCGTGACGGCGGCGCCGGCCACTTCGTCGAGTGCATCCGCCAGGTACGCGAGCAGTCGCCGGAAACGCGCATCGAGATCCTCACGCCGGACTTCCGCGGCCGTCTGGACCGCGCGCTGCAGATCCTCAACGCCGCGCCGCCCGACGTGATGAACCACAACCTCGAAACGGTGCCGCGCCTCTACAAGGAAGCGCGCCCGGGTTCGGACTACGCGCACTCGCTCAAGCTGCTCAAGGACTTCAAGGCGCTGCATCCCGAAGTCGCGACGAAGTCGGGCCTGATGGTGGGCCTCGGCGAAACCGAAGAGGAAATTCTCCAGGTGATGCGCGACCTGCGCGCGCACGACGTCGACATGCTGACGATCGGCCAGTACCTCCAGCCGTCGGAGCACCACCTGCCGGTGCGTGCCTACGTGCATCCCGATACGTTCAGGATGTACGAGGAAGAGGCCTACAAGATGGGCTTCACGCACGCGGCCGTTGGCGCGATGGTGCGTTCGAGCTATCACGCTGATCTGCAGGCGCATGGGGCGGGTGTGGTGTAAGCCGCGCGCCACTCGCACGCAACGAAAAGCCCGCTCAAAGCGGGCTTTTCTGTTTGTGCTGCCGCCGATTAGCGTGGGGCGTGTACTCATCTCAAGACCATCCACTCCGGCGCGAAAAGCAATGCTTCAGCAGCGTCATTAGCTATCGCGGATAAATTAGAACCGCGCGCCGCCAGACTCCCTATAGTCGGAACCTTCATTCACTCGAACGTCGTTCCGCCGGAGTCTCACGATGAACCTTCGCGTTTTCACCTCGCCGCGCGCCACCGGGATTGCCGGTGATGCACTCAAGCGCCGTCCCCGTGTGCTCGCCGTTGCATTCGCTGCCGCCTGCCTCGCCGCCGCGTTCGGCGCACCGCGCGCGCACGCCGAAGCGCGCGAGGTCGTGATCGCGTATCAGGACATGGTGGTGCCGTGGCGCTACGCGCAGGCAACCGGCGAAGTCGAGAAGGCCACCGGCTACAAGGTCACCTACCGCAAGCTCGCAAGCGGCGCCGACGTGATCCGTGCGCTCGCCTCGGGTTCCGTGCAGCTCGGCGAGGCGGGCTCGAGCCCGATCGCGGCGGGGCTTTCGCAGGGCGTGGACCTCTCGCTCTTCTGGATCCTCGACAACATCAACGACGCCGAGGCCCTCGTCGCGCGCGACGGCTCGGGCGTGTCGAGCATCACGGGCCTGAAGGGCAAGACGATCGGCGTGCCGTATGTATCGACCTCGCACTTTCACGCGCTCGTTGCGCTGCAGAATGCAGGCGTGAATCCCGCCGACGTGAAGATCGTCAACCTGCGTCCGCCCGAGGTCGCGGCGGCCTGGCAGCGCGGCGACATCGACGCCACCTACATCTGGGACCCGGTGCTCGCGCAGGTGAAAAAGAACGGCAAGGTGCTGATCACGTCAGGCCAGGTGGCGAAGGCCACGGGCAAGGCGACCTTCGACTGCTTCGTGGTCGACCGGCGCTTCGCGAAGGACAACGGCGATTTCGTCGCGAAGTTCGTGAAGGTGCTGGCCGCCGCCGATGCCGACTACAGCGCGCATCGCGCTGCGTGGAGCGCGGCTTCGCCGCAGGTCCAGGCGGTGGCGAAGGAGTCGGGCGCGAATGCCAATGAAGTGCCCGCGAGCCTCGCACTCTATGCCTTCCCGACGCCCGCCGAACAGGCCTCGAAGCAGTGGCTCGGCGGCGGCGCGCAGTCGGGCGCGGCGCAGTCGCTGCTCGCCACGGCAACCTTCCTCAAGACGCAAGGCACGATCCAGAACGTGCTGCCCGATTACTCGGTGGGCGTCGATCCGCAGTACGTGCAGCGCGCCGCTGCGCACTGAACGGGAGGCGGCAGGCATGAGCACGCTCGCGATCCGCGATCTCAGCGTCATCTATGAGGGCGCGAAACGCGGCGCGCCGGCGAACCTCGCGCTCGCGGACGTGAACCTCGAAGTGGCCAGCGGCGAGTTCGTCGTGGCGCTCGGCGCTTCGGGCTGCGGCAAGACCACGCTGCTCAACTGCATCGCAGGCTTCATCGAGCCTGCGCAGGGTGAGGTGCTCGTCAATGGCGAGCGTGTGAAGGGCCCTGGCGCGGAGCGCGGCGTGGTGTTCCAGAAGCATGCGCTGCTGCCGTGGCTCGACGTGCTGGAGAACGTCGCGCTCGGCCTGCGCTTTCGACGCGTGCCCAAAGCCGAGCGCGAGCGCATCGCGCGCGAGCAGCTCGCACTCGTGGGCCTCGAGGCGCACGCGCTCGAGCGCGTGTACGCGCTTTCGGGCGGCATGCAGCAGCGCGTGGGCATTGCGCGCGCACTCGCGAGCGACCCGCAGATCCTCTTGATGGACGAGCCAATGGGCGCGCTCGACGCGATGACGCGCGAGTCGGTGCAGACGCTCGTGCTCGACGTCTGGGCGCGCACGAAGAAGACGGTGTTCTTCATCACGCACAGCGTGGAGGAAGCGCTCTTTCTCGCTACGCGCATCGTCGTCATGACGCCCGGGCCGGGCCGCATGGAGCGCGAGTACGAAGTGCCGTTCGCGCGGCAGTATCTCGCCACGCGCGATGCGCGGGCGGTGAAGTCGTCGCCTGAATTCATCGAGTGGCGCGAGCGGCTCGTGGGGTTGCTGCATGCAAACGCTCACGAGGAGCCAGCATGAGCGTGCCGCAGGAGTCGTTGAGGGAAGTCGCATTGAAGGCGCGCAGCGCGCAAGCGCCTGCAACGCGCGGCGAACCGACCGGGCGCTCGAAAGTCTGGCGGATGCCCGGCGAAGGTCCGACGGCGGCACTGAGCGCCGCCTCGGTGGCCGCGCTCGCGTTGCTCTGGTGGCTCGCCACGCATCTGCATTGGCTGCCGCCTCTCTTTCTGCCCACGCCCGAAGCCGTCTGGCAGGCCTTCGCCGACGCCTGGCGTGGCCGCATCCAGGGCGGTCTTCCACTCTCCGAGCATCTGTTCTGGAGTGCGCTGCGCGTGTTCGGCGCGTTCGCACTTGCGGCGGTGACGGCGGTTCCCGTGGGCATCCTGATGGGCGTGTCGCGCGTCGCGCGCGGCCTGCTCGATCCGGCGCTGGAGTTCTACCGGCCGCTGCCGCCGCTCGCCTATCTGCCGCTCGTGGTGATCTGGTTCGGCATCGACGAGACGGCCAAGATCGTCGTGATCTGGCTCGCCTGCTTCGCACCCGTCGCGATGGCCGCGCGCGCCGGCGCAAAGAGCGCGAGCGTCGAGCAGATCCGCGCGGCGGCTTCGCTCGGCGGCAGCCTCGCGCAGATCGTGCGCTTCGTCGTGCTGCCCGCCGCGCTGCCCGAAATCCTCACGGGCCTGCGCATCGCGATCGGCTTTGGCTGGACCACGCTCGTGGCCGCCGAGATGGTCGCCGCAACGGCCGGCCTCGGGCAGATGGTGCTCAACGCGTCGAGCTTCCTGCGCACCGACGTGGTCGTAATGGGCATCGTGCTGATCGGACTGATCGCCTGGGCCTTCGATCTGGGCATGCGCGCGCTCGAGCGGCGCCTCGTGCCGTGGAAAGGGCGGGGCTGAGGCTGCACTGTTTTCTTTCTGTTTCCCGCTGCTTTCATTACGGAAACCCGGACGGCCTTCGTGCGGGATTCTGGAAATCCATACGCCTGCCCCCTCGCGCTAAAGAAAAATCCTTATAAATCAACGGCGATCGCGCTCGCGAGCGCTGGCATCGACCTTGCAAATAGAAGCGCGCGGCCATCCACGGCCGCGACAAAAAAACAGCAAGGAGACAGCCGATGTCCGATCCCATCTTCCGGTTTCGCTGATCCCCCGTCTCGTTCTGTCGCGGCCCGACACAGCTTTGTTCGGCCATTGGCTTAATTTCATTTGCGGGAACCATCGTGAAGAAACCTCTCCACAAAGTCCTCTACGTCCAGGTGATCGTGGCGATCGTCATCGGCGTGATCCTCGGCCACTACTGGCCCGCCATCGGCATCGACATGAAGCCGTTCGGCGACGCCTTCATCAAGCTCATCAAGATGGTGATCGGGCCGATCATCTTCTGTACCGTCGTGACCGGCATCGCCGGCATGGAGGACATGAAGAAGGTGGGCCGCGTGGGCGGCAAGGCGCTGCTCTACTTCGAGATCGTCTCGACCTTCGCGCTGGTGCTCGGCCTCATCGCCACGCACGTGCTCAAGCCGGGCGCGGGCTTCAACGTCGACGTCCACACGCTCGACGCCAAGGCCGTGGCGAGCTACGCCGAGAAGGCGCACGGCCAGAGCAGCGTCGACTTCCTGATGCACATCATTCCGGACACGATCACGTCGGCGTTCGCGCAGGGCGAAATCCTGCAGATCCTGCTGATCGCGCTGCTGTTCGGCGCCGTGCTCACGCAACTGGGCGAGCGCGGCCGCGTGGTGACGGAGTTCATCGACGGCATTTCGGGCGTGCTGTTCGGCGTCGTGAAGATCGTCACGAAGCTCGCACCGATCGGCGCGTTCGGCGCGATGGCGTTCACCATCGGCAAGTACGGCGTGGGCTCGCTCATTCCGATGCTCAAGCTCATCGGCACGTTCTACCTCACCTCGATCGTGTTCGTGCTCGTCGTGCTCGGCGCGATCGCGCGCTTCACGGGCTTCTCGATCATCCGCTTCGTTTCCTATATCAAGGAAGAGCTGCTGATCGTGCTCGGCACGAGCTCGTCGGAATCGGCGCTGCCGCAACTGATGCAGAAGCTCGAGCGCCTCGGCTGCTCGCGCTCGGTGGTGGGCCTCGTGGTGCCGACCGGCTATTCGTTCAACCTCGACGGCACCAACATCTACATGACGATGGCGGTGCTCTTCATCGCCCAGGCGACCAACACCGACCTCACGTGGACGCAGCAGCTCACGCTGCTCGCGGTGACGATGCTCACCTCGAAGGGCGCGAGCGGCGTGACCGGCGCGGGCTTCATCACGCTCGCGGCGACGCTCGCCGTGGTGCCGACCATTCCGCTCTCGGGCATGGTGCTGATCCTCGGCATCGACCGCTTCATGAGCGAGTGCCGCGCGCTGACCAACATCGTCGGCAACGGCGTGGCGACGGTCGTGGTCTCGGCGTGGGAGAAGGAACTCGATCGCGACAAGCTGCGCGCCGCGCTCTCCGGCAATGTCGAAGAAGTGAAGGAAAGCGCGGGCGCGTAAGCCGCGCTGGGCGCAGGCGCTGCCGATGGCGCGCCTGCCCGCCTCGCGGGCGTGTGGGCAAGCCATGAGGCGCGCCGCCCGACGATGTTTCGATGTGTCTTTCGCGGCTTGCGCCGCTGGGCGGCGCGCCGTTTCCCCTGCGTCCGCGCCGCCCGTTTTTGCCGTTCCCGAGCGACCTTGCCTCACGTCGCCTGAGCGCGCCCGAAGCCCGCTGTCCCGCCCGGACGCCCCAGCGCGGCCGTGTGCCACAATCTCTCTCATTCCCCTCGACTGCCTGGAAGCCGCTCACGTGACGCGCCGCCTCATCATCTTCTTCGCGCTCGCAGCCGGGCTCGTCGCGGTCTGCGCGCTTACGTGGACGCTCACGTGGCAGTCCGGCATCGACGCGCTGCGCCGCAACGCCGCCGTGCGCGGCGACCGCACCGCGGCCTCGCTCAAGAGCACGCTCGAGCGCTACGACTCGCTGCCCTATATCGTCGGCGAGCATCCGCTCGTGCAGGACGTGCTGGTCGATCAGCGACCCGAGTGGGTGGCCGCCGCCAACCGCTATCTCGAAGACGTGAACC
>Ga0306920_100016582_pt1 | contig 10155 bp, 9 predicted proteins | sample flu12Cox44000170_FD_204666 | JGI IMG/M metagenome (GOLD analysis project Ga0306920, IMG submission 204666) | Lab enrichment of tropical soil microbial communities from Luquillo Experimental Forest, Puerto Rico - flux4day.12C.oxic.44.000.170 (v2)... | ecosystem: Environmental > Terrestrial >...
TCGTAGCCGCCCATGCCCCAGGTGCTCTTGTCCCCCCAGGCCCAGCACCCCACACCGAGCGGGGGGATGGAGACGTCGGACCCGCCCAGCGCGATGCGGTCGCTGGCCTGCGGCGCCGTGGGCGCCGCGCCCGTCATCGGACCTCCTCCGCTGCCCGTGTCTCGTCCGCCCAATGCAGGTGGGCCTCCACCGCCGCCAGCCATGCCTCGCGGTGCGTCAACTGTGGCGAGTGGTAGGCGCCATCGATCACCGCCAGGCGCCCGTTTGCCACCTCGGCCGCCAGGTCCGGGGCCTGGTCGACGAGCGGGTGGTCCTGCTCTCCCACGATCACGGTGGTGGGGCAGGCAACGGAGGGGAGCACCGGCCGCAACGAGGTGACGCCGTCGGCGACGTCGGCCAACAGCGCGGTGCCGAACGCCTTCACGGCGTAGGCGTCCATGCCGGCGAAGACGACGTCCTTCTTTCGCTGCCAGTCGACCGGCGTCGTCTGTTCGATCAACTTGTCCTCGGGGCTGCCGAGACTCATGGTGGCCGGCATGCCCTCCGTCGGGTCGAAGGCCGTGATCCACTCGTGCACCATCTCGCGGACGCCCTCGTCGGGCGGCATGAAGGACCACGCGCTGGTGTCCATGAGGATCAGCGAGCTCACGAGTTCGGGCCGGCTGAGCACCAGGCCGAGCGCGACGCGCCCACCCATGGAGTGCCCCAGCAGGTCGACCGGGCCGCCGCCCACCTTCTCGACGAAGGCCGCGAGGTCGGCCACGAGCTGGTCGATGGTGTACCCGTCCAAGGATCCCGTCCGGGTCGAGTGGCCGTGGCCCCGCTGGTCCAGCGTCACCACCCGCCGACCCGGAGTTCCGCTCGCCAGGTCGTCGACGACCAGCGCGAAGTCGTGCGCCGACCCGGTGAAGCCGTGGCAGAGCACGAAGGCGGGCGTCGACTCGGATCCGCGTCCTCGCTCGGACCACGCGAGGTCGACGCCATTGACGTGGAGGGCCTGGGTCATGGCCCCTTTGTCTAGTGCGTCAGTGGGCGACGTGCGGCATGCAGAGCTCGTCGTACTCCGCGATGACGATCTCGCCGGCGTCGGGCCCACAGGCCGGGCATGCCGGGTCTCGGCGCACCTTGAACGTGCGGAACGACTCCTCGAGCGCGTCGTAGGCCAGCAGCCGGCCGATGAGCGGATCGCCCAGACCCAAGAGGACCTTGATGGCCTCGATGGCCTGAATGGAGCCGACGATGCCGGGCAGCACGCCGAGCACCCCGGCCTCCGCGCACGACGGCGCCAACTCGGCGGGAGGCGGTTCGGGGATCAGGCAGCGGTAGCAGGGTCCGTTGTAGGGGTCGAAGACCGTGATCTGACCCTCGAAGCGGAAGATCGAGCCGTGGATCACGGGGATCCGCTTGAGCAGTGAGGCGTCGTTGACGAGGTAGCGCGTCGGGAAATTGTCCGTGCCGTCCACGATCGCGTCGTAGCCGTCGATGATGTCGAGGATGTTGTCCGCGCCGAGCCGCACGTCGTAGGTGACGACGTTGACGTCGGGGTTGAGCGCGGTCAGCGTCTTCTTGGCCGAGTCGACCTTGCGCTCCCCCACGCGGTCGAGGTTGTGCAGGATCTGGCGCTGCAGGTTGGACTCGTCAACGACGTCCATGTCGATAATGCCCAGCGTGCCGACGCCGGCCGCGGCGAGGTAGAGGGCGGCCGGCGAGCCGAGGCCGCCGGCGCCGAGAAGAAGCACCTTCGAATCGAGCAGCTTCAGCTGGCCCGTCTCGCCCACCTCGGGCAGGAGCAGGTGGCGCTGGTAGCGGTTGCGCTGGGCCGGCGACAGGGTGCGCGGCTGCGACCAGGTGCGGCCCTCGTCCTTCCACTTGTTGAAGCCACCCGACATGGAGGCGACGTCGGTGTACCCGAGCTCGCTCATGGTCTTGGCCGCGAACACCGAGCGCACCCCGCTGGCGCAGTAGACCACGACAGTCCCCGACTTGTCGGGCAGCTTGCCCTCGACCTGGAACTCGAGGTGGCCACGCGGCAAGTGGACGGCGTTGGGCAGCGCGCCCTGCTCGTACTCGTCCGGCTCCCGCACGTCGAGGAAGGCCACACCCCCGCGCTCGAGCAACGCCTCTGCCTCACCCGGGTCCACTTCGCGGACCGTCTCCTTCGCCTGCTTCAACAGGTCACGGGGTGTAGCCACCGTCACACAACCTCCGAGGTCGCGCCGGTCCACCGTGCCCCGGGACCGGCCATCGATCCCTTAAACACTACCAGCGGGGTCAACATTCCCCGGCTCACCGGGGCCCTGGAAGACTGCGTCCTCGTGGACCTCCACGAGGCCATCCGGCGGCGCGCCATGGTGCGCAGCTTCTCGTCGGAGCCGCTCGACCCTGCGGTGGTCGACGCCATCGTCGAGGCCGCACTCCGCGCCCCCAGCGCGGGCAACACCCGCGGCTCCGCGTGGGTCGTGCTCGCCGGGAGGGAGGAAACCGCGGCCTATTGGGACGCGACGACCGACGACGCGTGGCGAGCCGAGCACCCGCGGCGCTGGGAGGGCCTGCGCCGAGCCCCGGTGGTCCTGTTGGCCTACTCCAACGCCGACCTCTACGTGGCCCGCTACGCAGAAGCGGACAAGGGCGGCTCCCGGCTCGGCGAAGGGCCCGAGCAATGGCCCGTGCCGTACTGGACCGGCGACGCGGCCTTCGGGGTGATGACGGTGCTGCTCGCCGCCGTGGACGCGGGGCTCGGGGCGTGCGTGCTCGGCGCGTTCCGGGGGGAAGCGGCGCTTGCGGACGCGCTCGCCGTGCCGGCGGCGGACGGATGGCGGCTCTTCTGCGCAGTGGCGCTCGGCCATCCCGACGGCAACGACCGCCGCTCGCGCTCGCTCGCCCGCCCGGCGCCGTCGAAGCGCCAGCGGGTGCACCGCGGGGGGTGGTGACCCCCCGCTCCGGCCGACTGGTCGCAGCGCTCCGTTCTGACCGGAGATCGTCGGGCGTATGAAACCCGTGAGGTCACCATCCCTCCCCGCTGCGGTGTCGCTGCGCACTGGGTCACGTCATGCCTCCGGGGGCTAGGCATGCCGGCTTCCCTCTGCTTGGTTCGCCTGTCCACCGCGGGTCCTTGGCGGGCCCACTGGACGGGTTGGGGTGCGCAACTCCAACCCAGCACCCCGGCCAGGATTCGAACCCGGAACCCGGGACCGCCGTCCCGTGTGATCGTCCGTTTTCACCACCAGGGTGGGTTGCCCCCGGGCCGGGTCGGGGGGAAGATCCCGGCCCGGGGGCTTTTGGGGGGAAATTTCGGCTGTCAATGTCCAAATGGTGAGGCCGGATTTGCCCGAATGACGGCGCGTGTAACCACACCGAGAGCGCGCCCGGTCCCACTGCGGTCGGCACTCCACGTTGAGCGCCGGCCACAGTACGGCCGAGCTGTGACCGTTCATTCGCCGAGCCCGGAACGCAAAAGAGCCGCTCCCTTGCGGAAGCGGCTCCTCAACGGTCGGGACTCTCGAAAGTCCTGGTTATCCCGTTGAGGCCACCTCCTTGTGCATCGTGGAGACGGACACCACGTCGATCTGGGCGAACACCGGCATCGACAGGCCACGCGTGCGCCCGAGGCTGGCCCAGCCCTCGGCTTGCCGGTTCACCCGGCACGTGTACGCGTTCGTCGACACCATGGCAACAAGTGTATCCATCGTCGGCTCAATGGGAAGTCATTTTCACAAAATGTCGGCAGGCTCTTTGCAAACACAGCGAAGTGTTGCTTCAGCGGTCCTGGCGGGTCGGCGTGCCGCGGGGAACGTGCATGGCCCAAGCTGGCGAGGCCGCTTAGTCCTTCGACAGCGTGTGCTGCGGCCCCTCCTGCCAGCGCGCCATGGCCCACAGGAAATCCGAGAGCCGGTTGAGGTAGGCGACGACCAAGGAGTCCCCGGCTCCGTCCGGCGCCGCCACCGCCAGGCGCTCGGCACGCCGCACGACGGTACGGGCCAGGTCGAGCGCGGCCGCGGTGCGGTTCTGGCCCGGCACGGTGAAGTCGCTCGGCATGTCGAAGCGATCGAGGAGGTCGTCGATGCCGCGCTCCAACGCGGCCACCATGTCGGCGGTCACGAGGGTGGAGCCCGCCTCGAGTTTGCTGCGGTTCTCGGGCGCGGTGGCCACCTCGGCCATCAGCACGTAGAGCTCGCGGGCGATCGCCGTCAACCGGGTGTTCGCTTCGGAACCCGCCACCGTCTCGGCGCGGGCGAGGCCGATGGCCGCCTGCGCCTCGTCGACCGCGCCGTTGAGCTCGATCCGCCACGAGTCCTTGCGCACGCGACCGCCGAAGAGGAGACCAGTGGTCCCGTCGTCGCCCTTCTTGGTGTAGATGCGCGGCCTCACCACCAGGGCGGATGCTAGCGGCGCCGTTCGGAGCTCTCGAAGGGCGCCGGTATCCTTGAGGTGCGATGCCCTCCTCGCCCGAATTGCTCGGCCGGCTCGACCCGGCGGCCTCCCCCTACCTGGAGGCCCTCTCCGAGCGCGTCGTCGTGTTCGACGGGGCCATGGGCACCAACCTGCAGCTCCTGGGTCTCGGGCCCGACGACTTCGGGGGCCCCGAGCTCGAGGGCTGCAACGAGGTGTTGGTGGCCACCAGCCCCGAGCGCGTGGCGCAGGTGCACCGTTCCTTCTTCGAGGTGGGCTGCGACGTCGTGGAGACCGACACCTTCGGCTCCACCTCGGTCGTGCTGGCCGAGTACGGACTGGCCGACCGCGCCCGCGAGCTGACCCGCACCGCGGCGGAGCTCGCCTGCGCCGTTCGCGACGAGTTCGCCTCGCCCGGGCGTCCCCGCTGGGTGGCCGGCTCGATGGGCCCGGGCACGAAGTTCCCGACGCTGGGGCAGATCTCCTACGCGGAATTCCGCGACGCCTACGAGGAACAGGCGCTGGGACTGCTCGAGGGCGGCGTCGACCTCCTCCTGATCGAGACGCAGTTCGACCTGCTGTCGGTGAAGGCCGCCATCAACGGTGCCCGCCGGGCCATGGCGGCGCTCGACCGCATCGTGCCGCTGCAGGCACAGGTGACGATCGAGCTGACGGGGCGCATGCTGCCGGGCACCGAGATCGGCGCTGCGCTCACCGTCCTCGACGCCATGCAGGCCGACGTCGTCGGGCTCAACTGCGCCACCGGACCGGTCGAGATGAGCGAGGCGCTGCGCCACCTGTCGGGGGCCAGCCGCGTCCCCATCTCCTGCGTGCCCAATGCGGGCCTCCCGTCGGTGGTCGACGGCAAGATGCACTACGACCTCACGCCCGAGGGCCTGGCCGAGCACCTGCACCGCTTCATCACCGAGTTCGGCGTGTCCGCGGTCGGCGGCTGCTGCGGCACGACGCCGGCACACCTGGCCGCGGTGGTCGAGCGCTGCGCGAGCGCCACGCCCGCCGCGCGGACGCCCGTGCACGAGCCGGCCGCGGCGTCGATCTACACCTCGGTCCCCTTCCGCCAGGAAACCTCGTTCCTCGTGGTGGGCGAGCGCACGAACGCCAACGGCTCGAAGGCCTTCCGCGAGGCGATGCTCGCGGGTGACTGGGACACCTGTGTCGCCATGGCGCGCGACCAGGTGAAGGAGGGCTCGCACCTCATCGACGTCTGCGTCGACTACACCGGCGCGGACGGCGTCGCGGACATGACCGAAGTGGCGAGCCGGCTGTGCACGCAGTCGAGCGTGCCGCTGATGGTCGACTCCACCGAGGGCCCGGTGGTCCGCGCCGCCCTCGAATGGATCGGCGGGCGGCCGGTCCTCAACTCCGTCAACCTGGAGGAGGGCGACGGCGAGGGCACCCGTCTCGACACCTTCCTCCGCCTGGCGCGCGAGTTCGGGGCCGCCGTCGTGTGCACCTGCATCGACGAGGAAGGCCAGGCACGCACAGCCGAGTGGAAGTTTCGGGCGGCACGCGCCATCCGCGACATCGCGGTGAAGCGCTACGGGCTCGAGTCCCAGGATCTGCTCTTCGACCCCCTCGCCCTGCCGCTCTCGACCGGCATGGAGGAGAGCCGGCGCGACGGCATCGAGACGATCGAGGGGATCCGCGCCATCAAGGCGGAGCTCCCGGGTGTCTCGACCATCCTCGGGCTCTCGAACGTGTCCTTCGGGCTCAATCCGGCGGCTCGGCAGGTACTCAACTCGGTGTTCCTGCACGAGTGCGTGGAGGCCGGACTGGACTCGGCCATCGTGCACGCGTCGAAGATCCTGCCGCTGTCGCGGATCGACGAGCGGGCCCTCGAGGTCTGCCGGGACCTCGTCTACGACCGGCGCCGCGACGGCTACGACCCCCTGCAGGAGCTGCTGTCCCTGTTCGAGGGCGTGACCGTCAGTGCCGGCGCGGCGGACGAGCACCTGGACTGGCCGGTGGACCGCCGGCTGAGCCAGCGCATCATCGACGGCAATCGCAACGGGTTGGAGGGCGACCTCGACCAGGCGCTCGAGTCGGGCCTGGGCGCCCTCGACATCGTCAACGACGTGCTGCTCGCCGGGATGAAGGTTGTCGGCGACCGCTTCGCGTCCGGCGAGATGCAGCTGCCCTTCGTGCTGCAGTCGGCCGAGACCATGAAGTCGGCTGTGGCCTTCCTCGAGCCCCACATGGAGAAGTCCGACCAGGGCGGGAAGGGGACCGTCGTGCTGGCCACGGTCAAGGGCGACGTGCACGACATCGGGAAGAACCTGGTCGACATCATTCTCACCAACAACGGCTACGAAGTGGTCAACCTCGGCATCAAGGTGGGCATCAACGAGATGATCGCTGCCGCCGAGGAGCACGAGGCCGACGCCATCGGCATGAGCGGCCTCTTGGTCAAGTCGACGCTCATCATGCGCGAGAACCTGGTCGAGCTTAACGACCGTTCGCTCTCCGAGATCCCGATCCTCCTGGGTGGGGCCGCGCTGACCCGCACCTACGTCGAGCGCGACTTGCGCGAGGTCTACGGGGGTCGCCTCTTCTACGGCCGCGACGCCTTCGAGGGACTTCGCACGATGGACCGGCTCGTGGAACTGAAACGGACCGGCGAGCAAGACCCGGACTTCGGGCGCGAGGTCTCCGAACGCAACGTGCCGCGGCGAAGCCGTCTCGACCAGGAGACGGGCCCCGTCGAGGGACAGCCCGCGCGCGCGGACGTGGCCGGCGACAACGCACTGTTCCCCCCGCCGTTCGTCGGCACGCGGGTGGCCAAGGGCATCCCGCTCGACGACATTGCGGAGTACCTGAACCTGACGGCGCTGTTTCGGAACCAGTGGGGTTTCCGCCCGCAGAACGGCGAGGTCGACGCCGAGTTCAAGGACCGGGTGAAGGCGACGCTGCGCGAGCAACTGAGCAAGGCGAAGGAGGCGGACCTGCTGGTGCCTCAGGTGGCCTACGGCCACTTCGCGGCCAACGCCGAGGGCAACGACCTGGTCATCTGGAAAGACGAGTCGCGCTCGGCGGAGTGGATGCGCTTCACGTTTCCCCGCCAGCGCAAGGAGCCCTGGCTCTGCATCGCCGACTTCTTCCGTCCCGTCGACTCGGGTGAGGAGGACTTTGCCAGCTTCATGCTGTGCACCATCGGCGCCCGGGCCTCGGAGGAGACGGCCCGCCTGTTCGCCGAGAACCACTACCAGGACTACCTGTTCCTGCACGGCCTCAGCGTCGAGATGGCCGAGGCCACCGCCGAGTACTGGCACAAGCGCATCCGCGAGGAGCTCGGCTTCGCCGGCGAGGACGGCCCGACGCTGACGGGCTTGTTCCGCCAGCAGTACCGGGGCGGCCGCTATTCGTGGGGCTATCCGGCCTGCCCGGACCTCACCGACAACGCCAAGGTCGTGGAGCTCCTGGGAGGGGAGCGCATCGGCGTCACGGTCAGCGAGGGGTTCCAGTTGCACCCCGAGCAGACGACCGACGCCATCGTCTGCCACCACCCGGAGGCGAAGTACTTCGTCGCATGAGCACGGTGGGCGGCCGGAGCCGGGCTCGGGTCCTGGCGGGACTGGCCGGAGCCGTCGCCGCGTGGACGACCCTCGCTGCGCCGGCGGCGGCGTCGTCGCCCCCGAGCGCGTCGGCCCGGCCGCTCAGCGCGATCGTGCTGTCGGCCATCGGTCCGGGCTACGGCGTCACGTCACAGGGTCCGCTGGACGCCACCACCTTTGCCTCCACCTCTCCGGATCCGGCGGCGGCCCGCCGGGCGCTGGCCACCTTGGGGACAAGCGTCGACACCTACCAGCGGGTCTGGCTGGACGGGTCGCACACCAACGCCGTGCAAGACCTGCTCGTCCGCTTCTCCTCACCGGCGACGGCCCTCGTCTTCCTGCGGGCCGCGCAGCACTCCCTCCAGTCGGGCGAGATCGTGAGCGACGGCCCGTTGCCATCGGTGCCCGGGGCGAATCGCACGACGTACTTCAGCACGACCAGTCAGCCCGGCGTCGGCCAGGCCATCAGCATGCGCGCCGGCGCCTATGTGTCGCTCCTCTCCTTCTTCTCGACCGCCTCGGGCAACCCGACGCCCATCTCCCCGGCCGAGGCCGCACGGGTGGCCGGCGCCCAGCAGGCGGCCGTGGCCACAGCACCGGGCGGCTCGGACCCCCCGTCCCGCGGGATGACGTTCTCTTCGCTCGCCTGGGCCGCGTTGGCGGTGGGCGCACTGGCCGCCGCGGTGGCGACACCGCTGGTGCTGCGCCGACGGCGCGGCGACGAGCAGACGGCGACGTAGCCGTAGCGACCGGCGTCCTCGATCCCGATCGGGCACGTCGCGTCGCGATGTCCGGTAGGGCGGCCTGCGCGGACGGGGTTCAGCCAGCCGTCGGCGACGGCGACTGCGACGGCGACTGCAGGCCCTCGCCGGAGGCGCCGACCATCCCGTCTCGCAGCAATTCCGGGTAGTAACCCTGGTCGAAGCCCGCGATGAAGGCTCGGACGGCATCGGGCACCGCCAGCCGAATCGGCAGGCGAAGGCCTCCGGTGCGGTGCACGACGATGGTGGGACCCCAGACGACGACCGAGCCCACCCGCATGTCACCTGTCACGACCGCCCGCAGATACAGGGCCAGCGCGCAATCACGAGCACTCTTCTTGGTTCCTTCGATACCGGCGGATCGCAGCGTCTGCGCGACCTCCGGTCCCGTCGAGCCGAGACCCACCAAGAGCTCACGAAGCGATGTTCGCAGCGTCTGCCGGTTCACTGACGTCGTCGGTGGTTGAGGCGACTGGTCCATCTGTCCCTCCTCAGGATGAGCTGAACGCAAACCACGGCTGAATCACACCCGTGACCCATCCCCTTCCCGCTTTGGGCAATTCCGAACGTGGGACCCTGAGGGAAAACCTGGCGGGTCCCCGGCCTGCGGGAAGACGGTGAGGAGGTCAGGCCGAGCGGCATGCGGCGGGCGGGTGCACATGGACCAGTCCGGCTGCCATGACCCGCCCACGTCGTCGCCGGCGTCCGCGGACCTTCGGCGTCGCCACGGTGAGACGTCCTCGTCCCGCTGGCGCTGTCAGTCCGCCGAGTGTCGGGCCAAGCGGCGCATGTCGGCCGCCAACGCCGGGTTTTCGTACGGCCCGGGTGCTTCGAGGTGCTCGATGACGCGCTCGACGACCGAAGCCGGGTAGTCCTGGTTGAGCTTGATCTTCGCCTCAATCCGGGTCGGCGTGAGCCGGAACGGGACGGTGCCGGGGTAGAGCTTGCGCGCGAACTCGAGGCGCTCGGCGTTCAGGCAGAACCGCGTTTCCTCTTCGATGGCCGACTCATGGTGCTCGAGAGTGCGCCGCACGACGTCGAATCCCTCCTCCCCCTGGAGCACCACCGGCGCGCCGTAGAGGTGCACAGCGGTGTAGTCCCACGTGCTCGGCACCTCGGTGAGGTCCGGCGCATACCAGGACGCCGAGACGTAGCCGTGCGGGCCCTCGAAGAGGAGGAGCGTCGGCTCTCCCGCCAAGAGATCCTTCGCCTGAGGGTCGCCTCGGGCGATGTGGCCGACGACCGTGAACGACTCCAGCTCGTCTTGTGCCGCATGCCCCGGCTGATCCAACAAGCAGAAGCCGTACGTCGCCCGCAGCCCGGCTTCGCCCGAGCTGATGATGGACGCTCGGCCGTATCGGGCGATGAGCTCGCGGGCGGCCGCCGAGTCCATGTGATACCGCTCAGGTACGAAGATGGGTCTGCTCCTTCCC
>Ga0306920_100016583_pt1 | contig 10155 bp, 8 predicted proteins | sample flu12Cox44000170_FD_204666 | JGI IMG/M metagenome (GOLD analysis project Ga0306920, IMG submission 204666) | Lab enrichment of tropical soil microbial communities from Luquillo Experimental Forest, Puerto Rico - flux4day.12C.oxic.44.000.170 (v2)... | ecosystem: Environmental > Terrestrial >...
GGTCGGCGGCGGTCAGGAACTTCCCCGGTGTCGCATCGTCGGTAAGCGTCACCAAGAAAGGCAGGTCGGTATAGCGCTTCACGTAGTCGGTGAAATACGGCGTCGTCCGGTTGACGAAGAACTCCTTGAGGATCACATGGCCCATCGACATCGCGAGCGCCGCATCGGTTCCCGGCCGTGCCGGTAGCCATTCGTCGGCAAACTTGGTGTTGTCGGCGTAATCGGGCGACACCACGATCACCTTCTGGCCCCGATAGCGCGCCTCGGTCATGTAGTGCGCGTCCGGTGTGCGGGTGACCGGGACGTTGGAGCCCCACATGATCAGGTAGCCCGCGTCGAACCAGTCGGCCGACTCGGGCACATCCGTCTGGTCGCCGAACACCTGAGGCGAGGCCACCGGGAGATCGGCGTACCAGTCATAAAACGACAGCATCGAGCCCCCGAGCAGCGAAATGAACCGCGCACCAACGGCATGGCTCACCATGGACATCGCCGGTATCGGCGAGAATCCGGCCACCCGGTCAGGGCCGTACTTCTTGATCGTGTGCACGTGCGCCGCCGCGGCGATCTCGGCGGCCTCCCACCACTCCGCGCGAACGAAACCGCCCTTGCCGCGGGCCGCCTTGTAGCGCGCGGCCTTCACCGGGTCCTCCACGATGTCGGCCCACGCCAGCACCGGGTCTTTGAGTCGCTCCTTCGCCTCGCGGTAGTACTCCAGCAGAACACCGCGGACATAGGGATAACGCACGCGCGCGGGCGAATACGTGTACCAGGAGAACGAGGCCCCGCGGGGGCAGCCACGCGGCTCGTACTCAGGTTTGTCGGCGCCAACCGATGGGTAGTCCGTCTGTTGAGACTCCCAGGTGATCACGCCGTCCTTGACGTAGATCTTCCACGAGCACGATCCGGTGCAGTTAACGCCGTGCGTCGAGCGAACCACCTTGTCGTGCGCCCACCGGTCCCGGTAGAAGTCGTCCGCCGACCGCCCGCCGACCTTGTGAAGGGTGCGGCGGTCCGCGGAGACTTCGCCGCGATGAAAGTACTTGCCGAGTTCGAGCAGCGCGTCGGCGGCGGTCTGACGGTTCTGATTCAGATCAACCACGATGCCTCCTCTCACACGGGATTGCCCGGAACGATCACGTGGTTACGGGTTATTTCCAGAGGGTAAGGGCGATTACGAGGCCCTCAAAATTTCGCACCGACACATTTGCGCGACGGTGCGATTGCGTTAACACCGCGGTCATATTGCGGCATGTGACATGGATCGCACCGTTGTCATTTCCCGTGATAAAGGGCGTTGCAAAATTGAAAATGCCGCGCACAGGCGCCGCCCCGTCACGGCGCCGAATTGAGTATTTTTCATCGCGTTAACACCGGTTTGGCGTGTCGAATACCGGGTTTGACGCGGCCCGCTACAGAATCAGACGCACAAGCGCGGCCGTACGGGCAAGCCCGGGGAAGGCCGCGGCGGTGGAACGCGGGTGCAGTGCGTGCACGGCGAGCCGAAAAATTAACGCGCGCAACAGCATCTGTGGCCACTCCGGCAGCGACGACCACCGTTCGATCAGCCCGTCGTCGGCCTCGCCCCAGGACAGGGCGTCCACGACGACCACTCCGGCCGCCCACGCCGCGGGTCGCCAGTACGGAGTGATGTCGGTGATGCCCGGCGCCGCCGTGCCGGCGAAAAGCACTGTGCCGTAAAGGTCGCCGTGCACGAGCTGGCTGGGGCTCTTGGTCGGCCGGCGCAGCCCGGCCAGCTGTTTGATCAGATCGAGCGACCGCCGCCCGTCGGCCGACCCCGGCGACACTCGTGCTCCCGACGGCCACGCGTCCAGCGGACGCTCCTCCCACGCCGCGCGATCGGCGGCGATGAACACGTCCACGTCGCCCCACGGCGCGACCGGTGGCTGGGTGAGAAACCGCGGCCGTTCAAGCTTCGCCGTGGCCTCATGCAGCCGGATTCCCGCCGACACGACCTCGTCGTGGCGCGGCTCGGGCGTTCCGGTGACGAAGGTGTCCGCGCGCCATCCCGACACCACGTAGCGCCCGTCGGTGGAACGGACCGGCCGGGCCAGCCGCACACCGTCGACAAACAACGTTTCCCGCGCCTTCGCCGACCAGGCGGCGCGGGCATGGTCGGCGATCATCGACAACACGACCTCGCCGCAGCGCCAGCCCCCTTCCCAGCCGGCCCCGAGCGGTGCGGGCCGAAATCCGGTCAACCCGAACGCCGCCTGGACATGCTCCGGCGGACGCTCCACGGTCATGGCGCCAGGTTACCTGCGTAAACGTCCCTGGCCCGCCGGGTTGGAAGCTCGGGTCGGTGACGGTTTAGTACATCACCATGTCGGGCTCGAGCTGCCTTGCCCACGCGACGATGCCGCCCTGAAGGTGCTTTGCGTCGGAGAAGCCGGCCTTCTTCACCGCGGCCAGCGCCTCGGCCGAGCGCACCCCGGTCTTGCAGTAGAGCACCGGCATCTGGTCCTGTGGCAGTTTGGCCAGCCCTTCGCCCGAATCGATCGTCGACTTCGGCACCAGCTGCGCGCCGCCGATGTGGTTGATGTCCCACTCGACAGGCTCCCGCACGTCGATCAGCGCCACCTTGCGGCCGGAGTCCAGCAGCTCACGCAACTCCCGCGGCGTCACCGTGGCATCGGCCGACGCCTCGGCCGCCTCGTCGGACACCACGCCGCAGAAATCCTCGTAGTCGATGAGTTCGGTGATCTTCGCCGTCTGCGGGTCCTTGCGGATCTTGATCGTGCGATAGCTCATGTCCAGCGCGTCATACACCATCAGCCGGCCCAGCAGCGGCTCTCCGATCCCCGTGATGAGCTTGATCGCCTCGGTGCCCATCACTGACGCGATCGACGCGCACAGGATCCCCAGCACCCCGCCCTCGGCGCAGGACGGCACCATGCCCGGCGGCGGCGGCTCGGGGTACAGGTCGCGGTAGTTGAGGCCCAGCCCGTTCGGGGCGTCCTCCCAGAACACCGACACCTGGCCCTCGAAGCGGTAGATCGAGCCCCAGACGTACGGCTTGCCCGCCAGCGCCGCCACGTCGTTGACCAGATAGCGGGTGGCGAAGTTGTCAGTGCCGTCGAGAACCAGGTCGTACTGCTTGAACAGGTTCACCGCATTCTCCGGCTCCAGTCGCAGCTCGTGCAGACGAACCGCGACCAGCGGGTTGATCTCCCGGATCGAGTCGCCCGCGCTCTGCGCCTTCGGCCGGCCGATGTCGGACTGCCCGTGGATGATCTGACGCTGCAGATTGGACTCGTCAACGACGTCGAAATCGACGATGCCGATGGTGCCGACACCCGCAGCGGCCAGGTACATCAACGCCGGTGACCCCAGACCGCCGGCACCGATGACCAGCACTTTTGCGTTCTTGAGCCGTTTCTGCCCCTCGACTCCAAGGTCCGGGATGATCAGATGACGGCTGTAGCGCGCGACCTCTTCACGGGTCAGCTCGGCCGCTGGTTCCACCAGCGGCGGCAACGATGTCGACACGCCCTCTCTCCTCGGTCAGCGGCGGCCGCAATGAGAGCAGCCCAACCCACACCTTCACAATAGGCATGTTGCATAACGGCGTATGCACCGCAGACCTTCCCGGCCGGGCGGATGCGGCTTCAGGCGACTTCAGGCGACTTCAGGCGATGGGATATGGCCACGGGTTGGCCTTGCAGACCTTGCCGTCGGGTTTGACGGTGTCCGGGTCGAACCTGGTGGCGTCGTTATCCGCCGTCGAGAACGTCTGCTGCATCATCACCGGCGCCAGGCCGCCGTTGTCCTCGCAGGGCTCATGACGCTGATACCCGATCGCGTGGCCCACCTCGTGGTTGATCAGGTACTGGCGGTACGAGCCAACGTCGCCCTGAAATGGGACAGCGCCCCGCACCCATCGGGCCTCGTTGATGAGCACCCGCCGCTGCGCATCCGGCCCGTACACCGGGTTGTAGCAGGAGGTCTCGATCGGGATCTCGTAACCGCACCCTTCACGTAACGTCATCGGCGACGTCAGCGACACCCGGAAGTCGGGGTTGCCCGGGGCGGAAGCGTCCACCCGGCGGAACCCGAACTGGGGGTTGTGCGTCCAGCTCTTGGGGTTGGCCAAGGTCTGACTGACCAGCCGGGCGAATCCCTCGTCACCACCGTATGAGGTGGTGTCGATGCCGTCCTCGACTTCGACGGTGTAGTTGAACACCTTCGTCGTGCCCTGTCCCACCTGCGGCTCCACGCCCGGCACGATGTGCCATGTCTTCGCGCCGACCTCGGTGAACGGACCGCCGTCCGGAAGCACGCCGGTCGGCAGGTTCACGTCGAACTGGGTGAGCCCTTTAGGCGGGGCGCCGATGATCTCCGTGCCGACCGCTGCCTCGATCGCCTGCCGAGGACCTTCGGCCGGCGCTCTGTGCGCCACCTGCTGGTCCTCGCCGGCGCCGTTCACCATCTGATAGATCGTCAGCACCGTCACGGCCATGAGCACCGGCAGCGCATATGCGCGCCAACCGTACGCCGAAACGAACCGGCCCAGCCATGTCCGTTTACGCCAGCGTTGTCTGTCATCACGATTCGACCTGATCCGCCCGGAGTCTTCGGCCACCGGGTCGCGCTGAGCGCGCAGCGGTTCCCGCCACTCATTGCGCAGCACGGGCACGCGACCACGGGGCCCCCGGTCGTAGGTCACCAACCCAGAATCTCACAGTCGATGGATGTCGCACTTCCGGCGCACCGCCGCCTCCGGTAGTAGTGTCGGACATTCAAAGGTAGCCAGATTGAGGAGACGATGAGCGATCTCGCCAATGCCGCCGAAAAGCGCGGCAACGGATTCGCCGACGGCGATGACACGGCCGGCGGCTCTGCGGGTGGGAGCCGGCGCAGCAACCGGCTTCCCCGCGACGAGCGGCGCGGTCAGCTACTTGTCGCTGCCAGTGAGGTTTTCGTCGACCGGGGTTTCCACGCGGCCGGCATGGATGAGATCGCCGATCGTGCTGGGGTCAGCAAACCCGTTCTGTACCAACACTTCTCCAGTAAGCTCGAGCTGTACCTCGCGGTCCTCGAGCGCCACGTCGACAACCTGGTCTCCGGCGTACGGCAGGCGTTGCGCACGACCACCGACAACCGGCTGCGGTTGCGTTCGGCGGTCCAGGCGTTCTTCGACTTCATCGAGCACGACGGTCAGGGGTACCGGCTGATCTTCGAAAACGACTACGTTACCGAGCCGCGGGTGGCCGCGCAGGTGCGCGTGGCCACCGAAGCGTGCACCGACGCCGTGTTCGACCTGATCAGTCGCGACTCGGGTCTCGAGGCGCACCGCGCACGGATGATCGCGGTCGGCCTGGTGGGCGTCAGCGTGGACTGTGCACGCTACTGGCTGGGCGCGGACCGGCCGATCTCCAAAGAGGACGCCGTCGAGGGGACCGTGCAGTTCGCCTGGGGCGGGCTGTCCCACGTGCCGCTGACACGGTTGTAGCGGGTTATCCGCTGCCTCTGGTCTTCGCGCAAGCGCTCATCCGGACCTCTGGTCTTCGCGCAAGCGCTCATCCGCCGCTGAAACCGACCCTGCGCACGTCGGCGACACCGATTTCCACGTAGGCGACCTTCGAGGTCTGCACGAGAACCTTGCGGCCACGCTCGTCGGTCAACTCGAGGACCGGTGACTCCTTGCTGAGCGCGGCGCGGACCAACTCCTCAACCTCTTCGGGCGTTTGTGAGCTGTTGAGCACCAGCTCACGCGGGCTCTCCGAGATGCCGATCTTGACCTCCACGCTCGGTGTCCCTTTCCGTTGTTCAGTCTTCCCGACAGAAGGCTAGTGGAAGCGCGGGCGTGGGGCGGGTTCGCGGGCGTTCGGCGGCATTCGCAGTGCACGAAGACGGCATCAAGCTGTGACCTGACACGCCCGGTCTGAGCCCGGGATCTGGACGGCGGCGCCACTACGATCGGCGCGGCCCATGAACGAGGCGATTGGGCGACGAGCAAAGGGCACCGATGACCTGGCAAAATTCCGGCACGATGTCGCGTGCGGGCGACCCCTATAAAGACGGGATGGGCGGCCACGCCGCCGTGACCGACCAGCTGGATCCCAACGAACGCTACGACTCAAGCTACGACCAAGTCGTCTACTACGAGGATTCGACCCGCTGGCGATGGGTCGCCGCCGGCGCGGCCCTGGTGCTCGTTCTCGCGGTGATCGGCACCGTCGTGATCCTGCGAAGCGGCGACAGCGCATCCACGCGCGCGCGCATCGTGCCGTCCAGCTCCGTGCCGGTCCCCACCTCACCCGTCACGACACAACCGCTGCCGTCCGCGACGACCACACGACCGACGCCGCCGCCATCGCCATCGCAATCGCCATCGCCATCGCCATCGCCTGAAACGGTCACCACGGTGACACCGTCGGCGACGGCCTCCTCCGAGGCCCCACCCACGACCTCGGAAACCGAGGCGCGCGGCTTCACCTACACCATCTCGGGTACCCGGCGGCCCGGGGACTTCGTGGCCGTGACCTACATCGATGCGACGGGCGTGCCGCGGACCGACTTCAACGTCACACTGCCATGGACGAAAACGGTCACCCCTGCAGGCGCCATGCTGCTGAAGTCGGTGACCGCGGTGAGCCTCGCGAGCCGCCTCAACTGCGCGATCACCGATGCCGACGGACAGAGATTGACGTCGCAGGACTTCAACGCGATCGCGACCAGCTGTAACCGCTGAGCCGGTTAAGCCAGGCCGAGTTCGGCCATCCGTTCGGCGTGGGTGCGCTGCAGCCGGCCGAAGAAATCGGTGATCTTGCCGAGCCCGCCTCCCGACACCACGAGGTCGGTCAATTCGTCATGCTCGGCCAACACATATTGCGCCTGCGTGATGGCCTCACCGAGCAGCCGGCGGGCCCACAGCGTGAGGCGATTGCGCTGTTTGCCGCTCGACGCCACCGCGGCACGCACCTCGGCGACCACGAACTGCGAATGCCCCGTCTCTGCGAGCACGCCGCGCACCACGTCGGCGACCTCGTCGGGCAGCACGTCGGCGATCTCCCGGTAAAAGTCGGCGGCCAGCGCATCGCCGATGTAGGTCTTGACCAGCGCCTCCAGCCACGTGCTCGGCGTGGTGAGCCGGTGATAGTTCTCCAAGGCCGAGACGTATCCCGTCATCGCATGCTCGACATCGATTCCCCTGGCGGACAACGCATCCCGTAGCATTTCGTAGTGCTGCATCTCGGCCGCGGCCATGCTGGCCATCGCGATCCGGCCGCGCAGGTTCGGCGCCATGCGCGCCTCGTCGGTGAGCCGGTAGAACGCAGCCACCTCGCCGTAGGCCAGCAGCGCGAACAGCTTGTCGACGCCGGGATGGTCGGTCCCGATACGAGAGATTGACGGGTCTTCGAGCCGTTCGGCGGCAGCCGGGGGCTGCGCGGAGGTCATGGCCGACAGCCTAGCCCGGTATGATGGCGCTAGGTGGCGGCACCAGCCGCCACTCCCTGTATATGTGCGTGCACGCAGTTGGCCCCGTTCTGAAGGAGCGCAGGGCTGCCATGACGGCTGCAAATCGGCATCGATGTCATGCCGGCCACGACGTGTTTGTCCGGACTCGTGCGCGCGTAGGCGAGAGACGAGCGAGAACACCGGAGACACGAAAGGCCACATGACCGCCCTCAATCCAACATTTGCCAAACTCGGCGTCCGGGACGAAATCGTCCGCGCACTTGCCGAGTCCGGCATCGAACATCCCTTTGCTATCCAGGAGTTGACACTGCCGCTGGCACTGGCCGGCGACGACCTGATCGGCCAGGCCCGCACTGGCATGGGCAAGACGCTCGCGTTCGGCGTGCCGCTTCTGCACCGCATCACCGGAGCCGCGGACGCGGCGACATCGGGCAACGCCGACGCCGTCCGTCCCTTATCGGGCGTCCCCCGCGCGCTGGTGGTTGTGCCGACCCGCGAGCTGTGCCTGCAGGTGTCGGGCGACCTGGCCGGGGCCGCCAAGCACCTTAATGCAGGTGACCGCCCGCTGAGCGTCGTCTCGATCTACGGCGGCCGGCCGTACGAACCGCAGATCGAGGCGCTACAGGCGGGAGCCGACGTTGTGGTGGGCACGCCCGGCCGGCTGCTGGACTTGGCCCAGCAGCGTCACCTACAACTCGGCGGGCTGTCCGTGCTGGTGCTCGACGAGGCCGACGAGATGCTGGACCTGGGTTTCCTGCCCGACATCGAGCGCATCCTGGCCCAGATCCCGGTCGACCGGCAGGCGATGCTGTTCTCGGCGACGATGCCCGACCCGATCATCACGCTGGCCCGCACGTTCATGAACCGGCCCACCCATATCCGGGCCGAGGCGCCGCACTCCTCGGCGGTGCACGCCACCACGGAGCAGTTCGTGTACCGCGCCCACGCGCTGGACAAGATCGAACTGGTCTGCCGGGTGCTGCAGGCCCGCGGGCGAGGCGCGACGATGATCTTCACCCGGACCAAGCGCACTGCGCAGAAGGTGGCAGACGAGCTCGCCGAGCGCGGCTTCAAGGTCGGCGCGGTTCATGGCGACCTCGGCCAGGGCGCCCGTGAGAAGGCGCTCAAGGCGTTCCGCACCGGCAAAATCGACGTGCTGGTGGCCACCGACGTGGCCGCGCGCGGCATCGACATCGAGGACGTCACCCACGTCATCAACTACCAGTGTCCGGAGGACGAAAAGGTCTACGTGCACCGCATCGGGCGCACCGGCCGCGCGGGGCGCGCGGGCGTCGCGGTGACGCTCGTCGACTGGGACGAGTTAGCCCGCTGGTCGACAATCGACACCGCGCTTGGGCTCGACTGTCCCGACCCTGCGGAGACATATTCCAGCTCACCGCATCTGTTCACCGAGCTCGACATCCCCCCCGACGCCGGCGGGAGTGTGGGTCCGAAACGGGCCACGCGGCGAGAACCGGGCGCTGCTTCTTCTGCTCGTCGCGCAAGCGGCTCATCGCGGCGCCGCGACGGCGACCCAACGCCGCGCACCACCACCAGGTCCCGTCGGCGCACCCGCGGCGGCAAATCGGTGACCGGCCACGTGGAAACACAGCCCGACAGCACCCCGGCCGAAACGAAAACCGCAGACTCCTCTGCGCACGCGGGCCGGCGTCGACGGCGTCGCCCGCCGCGCCAGTCCGCGACGACCGTCGGCTAGTCACGGCGTTGGTAAAACCCGAGCGCCGTACCAAGGGCGACATCCTGGCAGCCGCGGCAATCGTCGTGGTCATCGCCGTGGCGGCGGCGCTGATCTGGTGGAACAGCGATGCGCGCGCGACTGTGATCCGTCCGGCCGCCGTACCCGCGCCGACCATCAGCCCGGCCAACAGTGTGCCGGCGAACCTGCGGCAGCTGTGGAGCGCGCCGAGCCCGCGGACCGACGCGCCGGTGATCACCACCAGCACCCTGATCACTGCCGATGGGCGCGGAATGGTCGGCCGCGATCCGGTGACCGGCCAACAACGCTGGAGCTTCATGCGCGACCGCGACGTCTGCGGTGTGACGTGGGTGTACGACCTTGCGGTCGCCGTCTATCCGGACAGCCGCGGCTGCGGGCAGGTGAGCACGGTCGAGGCGCGCACCGGAACCCGGGGACCCACCCGCTCGGGGTACGAGGACAAACAGATCACGCTGTCCACCGACGGCACCACGGTGCTGGCCGCGGGCCGGACCCGCATCGAGATGTGGCGCTCCGACATGGTGCGGACGTTGGCGTACGGCAATATCGACGCGCCGATCAACCCGCCGGTGCCGCCGCGTCCGCCGTGCCAGTTCCTGTCGTCGGCGGCCAGCTCGTCGGGCGCGGCGATCCTGGAGACCTGCACGAGCTTTCCCGGAGTGCGGCTAACGCTGCTCAAGGTGGCCAAGGAAGACGTCAATCCCGAGGAAAAATACGTCCAGCTCCCAGGCCTGAACGCCGATTCCGGTGCGAAGGTACTTGCGCTGTCCGACCTGCGCACCGCGGTGTATCTACCGATACCGCAGCCGCGGGTCGCGGTCTACGACGAGACGGGGCAGGAGTTGTCGAGCTCGCTGCTGCCCCGGAAGCCTGGACCCAACCTCACGGTGTCGCGCGCGGGAGACCTCATCACCGTCTGGACCGGCGACAGCGTGGCCGTGCTCGACGGCAGCACCCTGACATTCCGGTACACG
>Ga0306920_100016584_pt1 | contig 10154 bp, 13 predicted proteins | sample flu12Cox44000170_FD_204666 | JGI IMG/M metagenome (GOLD analysis project Ga0306920, IMG submission 204666) | Lab enrichment of tropical soil microbial communities from Luquillo Experimental Forest, Puerto Rico - flux4day.12C.oxic.44.000.170 (v2)... | ecosystem: Environmental > Terrestrial >...
TTGTGCAGCGCGCCGCCCAATTCCGCTTGCGAATAGCGGCGCTCGTTGATCGGGGTGCCGGCGTACCCCAGATTCTCCATGTCGACTGTGCCGTAATAGGAGCTATCGAATTTCGTGATCATCGTGTTGCCCTCGCAGATGCCGGCGTCGACTGTCACTGCGTCGGCCGTTTCGTCTCGCGGAAATCTCACGCTGCCGCTGGCCAGCGGATTGCCGGGTATCAAGTCTCAGGGTTTGCCGCAGTGTGGAATTTCGGCCTGGTTGGGGTCCGGTAATGGGATGGTCCGGCCGTGCTCTGGCCTGCCAACCTCATCAAGAGCCGCGGCCTTGGTATCCTGTGATTTCGAGGCAATCGCCGCATGATCACTCACCCAGCATCGTGAGACCGGAAGCATACGCGTAACCTCTTGGATGTAAACATCACTGATGAGGGACGCGCATGCCCGTTTCCGCACATGGCCCTTAGCAGACATCACGACCCTGCCGAATCCATGTCCGCTTTCAGGGGTAAAACGGACATTACGCAGTTTACCGATGTCGGACCGATGCCGACTGGTTCGTCCTCAGGTCAGAGCAGACGTCCTATCCTTGGAGGGAGCTATGCGGTACTTGTGTCTCGTATACGGCACTGAAGACAGCTTGCCCGTGATGCAAAACCCAAATCCCATGTCTCGAACCGAGGTGGAGGCCCTCGCGCAAGAATCCTTAGCCTACAACGACGTGCTCCGGACGAGCGGTCACTTCATCGTTGCTCATGCCCTCGAATCGGTTCGGACGGCGACCACCGTGAGGGTCCGGGGCGGAAAGGTCCTCGAGACCGACGGTCCCTTCGCCGAAACCAAGGAGCAGCTGCTTGGTTTCGTTCTGATTGAAGCCAAGGACCACTATGAAGCGGTCGAGTTGGCCTCCAGAATCCCGCTGGCGCGCCTCGGCAGCATCGAGGTGCGCTCAATCATGGACTTGGCGAGATAGCCAGCCATCGCTTGGCGTTGCTGTCGGATCGCTGCTGCGCGCTTCGGCGCAGCCATCTCGGGCTGGCGCCGATCTGCGGCTCGGGACTCCGCCGGACGTGCTGCGCAGAGCGCCTTTTGCGGTGCACGTGTCCGCTTATGGCCCAAAGCAGACATGGCGATAGTTGACTCTGATGTCCGCTTTCGGGGGAATACCGGATATCGCGCAAACCTGAGAATGTGCGCTTGTGACCCTTCTCCGACATTGCTGTCCTGCTATTGACGGAAGACGCCAGCCTTCCCTGAGCGCAGCAGGAACTTCTGCACCTTGCCCGTTGCCGTCTTCGGCAGTTCGTCGATGAAGGAAATCCACTGCGGCGCCTTGAAGTGTGCAATGGCGTTCCGCACGTGCATCTTCAATTCTTCTTCTGTTGCATGGGCGCCCTGCCGCAGTATGACAAATGCATGCGGCGATTCACCCCAGCGCTGATGAGGCATGCCGACCACCGCAACCTCTTGCACCGCGGGATGTTGGAGCAGGCATCCCTCTATTTCGACTGAGGAGATGTTCTCACCGCCCGAAATGATGACGTCCTTAAAACGGTCGCGGATTTCGACGTAGCCGTCTGGATGAACCACCGCTGCGTCGCCCGAACGGAACCACCCGTTCTTGATCGCAGCGCTCGTCGCATCGGGGTCGTTGTAATAGCCTTTCATGACAACATTGCCGCGGACCGCGATCTCACCCAGGGTCTGGCCGTCGTGCATCACTTCATTGCCGTGCTCATCGAGCACCTTGAGTTCGCCCGAACTGACGAGCTCGACGCCCTGCCGCGCCTTGATTTGGGCCCGCTCCTGAAGCGACAGAGTCTCGTGCTCGGGTAATGGTTCGCAGAATGTGATGAACGGCGATGTCTCCGTCAGTCCGTAGACGTGTGTGAGCTCCCAGCCGAGTTCGCGCTCGACGAGTTCGATGGTCGCAGCCGCCGGTGGGGCCCCGGCCGTAAACAACCGAACCCCACGCGGTGCGCCATCGCGTATGTTCGCCGGAGCGTTCGCGATGCTAATCAGCACGGTCGGTGCCGCGCAGAGCATGGTAATTCGCTCATCCTTGATCGCCTGGTAGATGAGCTTTGGTTCGACGCGACGCAGGCAAACGTGCGTCATGCCGCGGGCGGTATTGATCCACGTGAACGTCCAGCCGTTGGCGTGGAACATCGGCAGGGTCCATAGATAGCGGTCGGCTGGCGTGAGGTGGTGGTGCACGAGCGTGCCCATCACGTTCAGATAGGCGTTGCGATGGGTGATCATTACACCCTTTGGCCGTGCCGTCGTGCCGCTCGTATAATTGATGGTAAGCAAATCGGTCTCGGCAATGTCCGGCTTCTCGAATTCGGTTCCGCACCCGGTCAGTGCGGTCTCATAGTCGATCCAGCCCGTGGCTGCGCCCTCAAGTGCGACGAAGTGCTCGACGGTTTTGAGCCTGTGGCGAATACCTTCCACGGCATCGATATAGTCGACGTGAGCGCACACCGCTTTGGCGCCACAATGGCTGATGATGTAATCGAAATCGTCAGGAAGCAGGCGATAGTTGATTGGCACCAGCACCGCGCCGATCTGCGGCACGGCGTAGTAAGCCTCAAGATGCGCGTGAGTGTTCGGGGCGATATAGGCGACGCGATCGCCCCTCTGAATCCCCATAGCCTGCAGGGCAGCAGACCAGCGATCACAGCGATCAAAGAACTGGGCGTATGTCAGCCGCAGATTTCCATCGACCACGGCTTCCCGGCTGGGATACAGTCGGCGGGCTCGACGCGCAAATTCCATCGGCGTCAGTGGGGTTTCCATTGGACGTCCTCCTAAATGATTGGGCGACAACCGTCGGCGTTCTCGGCAAAGCCCGTTCGTCCTAGACTAAATCTCGAGCGAGTCGTCTCGGCTTGAACCAAAACCATGATCCCGTTGAACTAGGTATTCCGAAAACAGCCATACTATTTTTTTGCTGCCGTTCGGCAAGCTGCATGACTAGTGCATCTTTCCCCTAAGCTGCTGCGGTGCACGAGTCCGTTTCTGGCCCTTAACGGACATCTCAATGCGCTCAGCCGCTGTCCGCTTTTGGGGGATTGGCGGTTTGACCCAAAGCTGCCATTCGCCGAAAAGTTTGCTGTGATGTTGACGCTCCGCATTCGACAACGTGGTAGGCTAAACTTCTCGGTTTGAGGGGGAATATGAGGCGGCGCGAGTTCATTACCATGATCGGCGGTGCGGCAGCCTGGCCAATGGGTGCTCACGCGCAGCAGGCCGGAAGGGCTCACCGGGTTGCATTGATCTTTCCGAATGCGCCTGTCTCTGACATGACCGGGCCCGAACCGGTCAACCGCTATGCCAGAGCCTTTATCCATGCCCTGGGTGATCTCGGATACGTGGAGGGTTCGAATTTAGTCCTCGAACGCCGATCGGCGGAGGGCAAGTATGAGAGGTTTGCCGAAATCGCGGCTGAATTGATCCAAAGCAAGATTGACGTCATCGTCGTGGCGAGCAACTTTGCGATCGAACGGCTGAAGCGCGAGACGAGCACTGTGCCAATCATCATGGCACCTACCATTGATCCGGTGGAAGCTGGGCTCGTGGCAAGCCTTGCCCGCCCAGGCGGTAATATCACGGGGTTCACGCTCGATGCGGGTCCTGAAATTGAAGGCCGGCGCTTGCAACTGCTCAAAGAGGTCGCTCCTGCCGCGAGTCGCATCGCTTATCTTGGGACGAAATACGAATGGGAACAGGTTGGCCCAGATTTGAGAACCGCGGCGCAAGGGCTTGGAGTGGCAATTTTTCACGCGGAACTCATCCCGTCCAGCTATGCCGCAGCCTTCCCACTCATTGCGCGGGATGCGGGCGATGCGATCCTGACATCGAGAAACGGTGCGCACTTCGTCAATAGACGACTCGTCGCCGACATTTTGTTGGCGCGGCGGTTGCCCGGCATGTTCACCTGGCGCGACATAACCGAGGCCGGCGGCCTGATGTCTTATGCAGCAGACTACGGCGACATCCTGCGCAGGGCAGTCGGCTATGTCGACAGGATACTCAAGGGAGCCAAGCCCGCTGACCTGCCCGTGCAGCAGCCGACCAAGTTCGAGCTGGTCATCAACCTCAAGACCGCGAAGACACTCGGCCTTTCGATCCCTGAACCGTTCCTTCAAAGAGCCGACGAGGTGATCGAATGAGACGGCTTGGCTGCGATGCATGAGCCTGCAATTGGCCCTTCACGGGCATCTCAATGCGTTCGGCCGATGTCCGCTTTCGCGGATTTGTAGTTGCCTGCGGGTGTGCGCGGAACGCACCGAGAGTGTTTGGCGCGCGGCCTACCTACCGTCGTTCCAAATATCGGTCCCGAGCTTCCAGTCACCCCCGATTTTTTCCCAAACCACAACATACTTCCCCGTCACTTCCTGTGGTTTTGGGCCCTTGGTCCTCAAGCTAAAGGTCCCAATCTCTCGTGCCGCGGAGGGACCGAGCGGCTTGACGTCTAGGGTTATGAGTTTCGGATCACCAACCTGTTCTGCCATGCCTTTCCACATTGTCCCAATGGCGGCTGCGCCCTGCACCATCGCGGAGCCGGGCGGAAATGCGGTCGCATCAGTCGTGTAAAGCGACGCAACGCCAGCGAAATCGCCCTTGTTGAAGAATTCGATCCACTTTGCGTTGGCTGCTTCAATCTGGGCTTTCTGGGCAGTCGCCGCGGTGCCCATTCCGACTACGAACGCAATCACCAGTGCAATCCTTCGCATGATCAACTCCACTCTCTTGGTCCCATAAGCTAGGGGCCTTTGCTGCGGTGTGGAATGCCCGCTCTTGAAAATAGCAGCTGCGGGATAGGCCGTATCAGGGTGGCAGGTCAAAGCACTGGGTGAAGATAAAGAATGTCAGCATTTCTGCTGTTATCGGGGGACAAGCAGACATCGGGCGTTCTCGGGCTCGCGCTTTTTGCTTGCGCTCTTGTCTGCTGGCATGGGGTAGCTTTGTGGGTAAATTTCTAAAACGAAGAAAAAACCAAGCAGTTTCAATGTTGAATGGCTCCCACGCTCTCCGCCAGATCGTTTTTGTCCAGACCGAAGACGTTGGTAACAGAACGTACCAAGACGTCGGTGACAACCTCGTGCCGAATGGGCTGTCGAGGGATTGCAAGGTTTTTTGCTCCAGGTCGAAATATCCGGGATCATCGTGCGCGAAGCTGGCGAGCCGTATGCCGCCATCCTTTCCCAAGCAGCCATATGGAGCTCCGTTCGTTGTCATAGCGAGGAAGGAGCGCCCGCCGTTTGCCATGAAGCGCGCTCTTGCCGGCGAATCCCCAATTCGTGGCCAGCACGGGAGCGAAAGTCCATGATCCGAAAAATATCATCCGGCCAGTACCGGCTCTACTCGCGTAAGGTCAATCCCAAGACCGGGAAGCGTCGCAACCTCGGCACCTTCAAGTCTCGCGCTGCCGCCGAAAAGCATGAGCGCGCCGTGCAATACTTCAAACGGCACTAATCGCGAGACGCGCCTTCTCCATTGCTGCGCCGGTAAGCGCAAGATTTGTACGCCCGCCATTTGTTCCACCGGTCCTTTGTCATCTTGCGTAACCTAGGTTAGCGACCCCGGATCGCATGTCGCGCAAAAAATGGCATGTGTTCACAAGCGGGAGCGCGTTATGACGATCAAGAGACTGCGGCACAAGCATACCGTGTCCTTCGATGAGCGGCTGCGGAAGTTTGCCTGTGATGCACGAGAGGCCGCAGGGCCACTTCCGCAAGGCCCCCAGCGTGACGTGCTTTTGAAGAAGGCAAGCCAGGCCGAAACCGCGGCGCGAATCAATGAATGGCTGGCCTCGGGTCTGCGGCCTTCGAAGTAAGGTCTCGGATCGAAAAATCGCCCCTTCCTGGAACCTTTGGCTTGCTCGCCGATTACACTCGGACGAATAGTTCCAGGGCGCGAGCGATGAAGAACAAATTTGATCCTGCACCGCCTGACAAGCACGCTGATCAAAAGTCGGCTCAAAGCGACAAGCAAAGGACGCTTGACGAGAGCCTCGAGGATTCTTTTCCGGCGTCTGACCCGCCAAGCATTACCCAGCCGAGGAAATCGAAGGCCGACAAACCAAAGCGGGCTTAGCCGGCATTCTCAAGCGGCGGCCACTGAATCGGTGTGAATGAGAGTTGCCTGCGGGTCATCTCGTCCTTGAGCGCATCGGCGTATTCCTTGACGCGGGAGCCGACCAGACGATATCGGCCGCCCGCGCTCGTGTCGGCGGCGACCTGTCGACGAATACTCTCGTAGTAAGCCAGGAGGCTTTCGTCGCTCAAGTTCGCAAACTTCATGACGGGCCCCTCCTCGATTGTCTCTTTTGGAGACTTCTTCGGCACGGAGCAGTCTCATATGTTAACTTGCGCGTATTCTTCCGTCCCTCTACGGGAAGTCATAGGTCGACCCCAGGTCAACATAGGTAAGATCGTAGTTTTCCGAGCGTTGTTGCTGTTTTAGGGAGGCTGTAATGGTCGATTCGCAACTTGTCGCCCTGTTGCGCGCTTTGATCGAGGAATTTTCCAAAGACACAGCGAAGGTAGAGGCGGCACCGCGCAGTCGAATCGTTCCAGAGCTGCCCGAGGTTGCCGGCAAAGATGATTCGTCAATGCAGTTGGCGCAAGCTGACGATGTTCGCACGGTGCCAACGCAACAGCCCTTGCCACCGCAAACACCACCTCGCGGCGCTGATTGAGCAGCGCCGGTTTTGGCGATGCTACCAGCCTGCTTGTGGTAGCTCGCGACGTTTCGCTGATCTCTCGCTTCACCGTCTTGCAGCGCCGCCGACGAGGCCTAGTTGTCGTCGAAAGATCAGATTGCCGTCATCCTCGCCGGTGACCTGCCATCCTTGGACTATCAAATTCCGGCCGAAGGCGCGGTCTTCCCCAAAGTACAATATTCTCTCGCCCTCTCTCATGTCACGATCTGCCACGGACTTGCGGTCCGGGTCTTGCCGAGGGGGAATTCTTCCGAAGGCGGATGGTCGCTCCGGGGAGAGCGGACATGACGGAGCCAACTCCAGCGCCAAAAAAGATCGGCGACGATGCCTCGAACTTTGAGGCAAGAACGACCTTTGATCGCTTGCTGCGACAGTATTTCCTGGTTGAGTACCGTGAAACCCGCTCGAATACGGTTTCAGAGCAAGCAGTGAATAGGGCCGCCGAGTGAGCGTCAAGTGAAAGCCCTCACTTGTTGACGTGGCGAAACATGCCGATCAACAGATACATCAACGTCGAGATGGGATCAGCCGAGATCGACCGGCTAAATGTCGCCTATGCGAAGGCACTGCGGATACTTTACCTGGTTGACCGCCACGACCCCGTCGCAGAGATCGTTGCCAGGAAAGTTATCGACGTCAGCCTATCGTCTGGTGTAACCGACCCCCAGGCGGTTGCCGACACCGTCGTAAGGCACTTCCGTAATCTGGGCGGCGCCGAGCGTGCCGATATGGCCGACACGTCGTTCCAGAGTCCAACGCGAAATCAGCTTTGATTGAATCGACTCTCCGCGAACGCCATCAACCTCTCCCCGGCCACTCGGCAGCAGCGCCAGCGGTTATTCGGGCGGGGAGGCAAGCGGCAGGCGGATGCGGAACATTGCACCGCGTCCCGCCTGGTTCTGTGCGGATAGCTCGCCGCCGTGGGCTTCGACGATGGTTCGCGCAATGGACAAGCCCATGCCCATGCCTTGGGGTTTTGTCGTGAAAAACGGCTCGAACACGTCCTTGAGATTCGCAACGGGAATGCCGGGACCGACATCCGATACCGACAGCTCGGCGGAATTGCCGTCCAGCGCAGTCGAGACCGTAATCTTTCGTTCGGCGCTCGGCAGGGCCGACGTCGCGTCGATCGCATTGACGATCAGGTTGATGATGACCTGCTGAAGTTGAATGAGATCGCCCTCGATGGAAAGGGGTACGGGAGCAATGAAGGTGATCAGATCGACTTCCCGCGCGACCGCCACCGCCGAAACAAGCCGCAGGGTTTCGCGGACGACTTCGTTGAGGTCCAGTTGCTTGCGTTCGACCGGTGCTTTTCTCAGCAGGTTCCGCAATCGGCTGATGACTTCGCTGGCGCGTTGGTCATCCCGCCGGATGTCGGCAAGGATTTCCCCGATCTCTTGCAGATCGGGGGTCTGGGATTTGAGCATCAATTCCGCTGTTTCGGTATTGGCCAGGATCGCGCCAAGAGGCTGGTTGAGCTCGTGTGCGATCGTTGCGGTAAGTTCGCCCGCTACGGAATAGCGGTTGATATGGGCGAGCTCTGCCGAGCGTCGCCCCGCCTCAACTTCGGCATAACGACGCCGGTGCCGCTCGTACACCAATCCGGAGATCAGCGCGCCCTGCAGCAAGACCACCGCGCAAATCAGGGCGACTTGCCAGCGATATTGGTCCCATCCCGTCGGCTCGTGAAAACGAACTATACTGCCGGCAGGCAGCCGGTTTTCGGCGATGTTCCAATGCTGGAGCTCCCGCCAGTCGTATTGCGGTGCCCCTACAGCGACAGGCGGTATCCTGAGATCACCAGGCGTTTCGCCGCCCAGGATTCGAATGGCAGCTTCCGCCATCCGTCGCCCGACTTGCTCGCTGGACAGCAGGGGACCGCCAACGATACCCAGTCCAAGGTGGCTGTCCATATAACCGAAGATCGGTGCATTCGTAGCCTCTCTCAGTCTGGGAAGCGCCAGATCCCGGTCCAGAGGAACGCCGGCTGCATCGACACGCAGGTCCGCGTAGAATACGGCGGAGTGCGGCGGCAACTTCGATACGCGCGCCAACATGTCCTCAAATCGCAGGTCATTGAACCATTCGAACGTTATTCTATCCGCGAAGCCCTCCGATACGCGGCGGAGTTCCTCCGTCCAGAAACGCTCCAGGGGAGAGGCGCCGACGGCCCATGCAATATGGGTTGTATCCGGGAGAACCTGCAAAATGTTTTCAATCCATTTTTTGAAGTCCACTGTGACGGCTACGGGTGCATCATTGGGAGTAAGTGCGGCAGAGTTGATCGCTCGCTGCTCCGGTGCGCCGATCACAAGAGGAGTCGATGGGAAAAACTGCGGCCGGTATCTTTGAACGAAAAAAGTGGCAGGAGAGCCCATCGTCACGATCAGGTCGAGTTTTCGCGTTCCGAACAGGGTCACAAGATAATCTACCAGGGGGCGCTGCTCGTCCGGTTGCTGATATCGTGACCCTTCCAACGAGGCTTCATAAAGATCAATCTTGTCTGGCGATCTCTTGAAAAGTTCCTCGCGAAAATGTCCCGTAAAAAACACCCAGGGGGCAAATTGCGGACCGAATGAATGCAACAGAAGCACGCGCTTCGGATCTGCCGCTGCGGGGCTGATCGCGGCAAAAATGAGCAGCATGATCAGGGTAAGCCAACATCGCATCGAGCATGCCTTGGCCCACGGCCCGCCAATTTTTCCGGTACCGGAGTGAGCAGTGTGGCACGGTGGAATTGTGACAGCAACCTAGCATCGGGTGAGCGGCAAGCCGCTCGGTCTACACCCGTGCTCATTTTCGAGGTGCTGATCAGGGCGATCGGGCGATACACATCGCCGCCCGATCGTTCCCGCGAGCTATGAATCCAGCTGGGCGAGCCCGGTTCGATTGCGCAGCACGATCTGCCGCTGGGTCTGGCCGACGAAGTCTATGATGCCCTTCTCGTGCAGGCAGGAGAGCGCGCGGGAAACCGTCTCCAGCGTCAGTCCCAGATAGTCCGCGATATCGCGGCGGTACATCGGCAGCGCCATGACGCCGGCCGGGCTCAGGCGGCGGTCCATCTCGAGCAGGAATGCGGCCACCCGCTCCAGCGAGGTCTTGCGGCCCAGCAGCAGCATGTGATTTTCGGCGTGCTGCAGGTTGCTCGTCGTCATGCTCAACAGATCGCGCGCGACCAACGCATCGGCTTCCGCGACCTGCTCGAGGCTGATGCGCTTCACGAGACGAACGATTGTGTCGACGATGGCCTCGGCGGTAAAGCGGTGCGCCGGACCGTTCTCCAGGCCGAAAATGTCGCCGACCAGGTGAAAGGCGCCGATCTGGCGACGACCGTCGGACAGCAGCTTGTAGCTGCGTACCGCGCCTTCGGCCACCTGATAGACGTAATCGGCCGGCTCGGATTCCCCGAAAATCTCGGCACC
>Ga0306920_100016585_pt1 | contig 10153 bp, 7 predicted proteins | sample flu12Cox44000170_FD_204666 | JGI IMG/M metagenome (GOLD analysis project Ga0306920, IMG submission 204666) | Lab enrichment of tropical soil microbial communities from Luquillo Experimental Forest, Puerto Rico - flux4day.12C.oxic.44.000.170 (v2)... | ecosystem: Environmental > Terrestrial >...
GGTGCGTCCATGAAAGGAGTTCTCCAAGGCGAGGAACCGATGCTTGTTTCCAGGCGTTCCGGCCAGCTCCTCGGGTGCGCGCCCGGCCAGACGAGCCAGCTTCATTGCTCCGTCGATCGCTTCGGTCCCGCTATTCGAAAAGAACACGCGATCCATACCGGACCATTCGGCGAGCTTGCGCGCCAGCGGGCCCTGAAACGCGTGGTGATAAAGATTGGAGAGATGAATGGCGCGCGCGGCTTCGCGGCGGATCACCTTGACGATGCGCGGATGGGCGTGGCCGAGGGCATTGACGGCAATGCCGCCGAGAAAATCGAGATACTTTTTGCCCGTGGAGTCGAAAACATACGCGCCGTGCCCATGCGTCATGAGCACGGGCGGCCGCTTGTAGGTCGGCAGAAGAAACTTCTCGGCGTCCTCGAAAGGTGCGTTTACCTTGGGGCTCGCCGACGGTAGTTTTCTGGCCTTTCCTGCCGGTCGCGGCCGGGAACCTCTTTCCGAAGAGTTCGGCATCATGCCACCGTGAAAGCCGCCCGCTCCGCCGTATGGGAGTGGCCTAGGACCAGCGTCCCGGGCACGGAGCCCACTTCCTCGGGATGAGAGGCAAGCAACAACGCTTGCGGGGTAGTGCCGCCCACGATGCGGACCCGCTGGACGCCCCCTTCGATGGCCCGCTTGGCGGCTTCGAGCTTTAAGACCATGCCGCCACAGACTACACGCCGCTGGACGAGTCGGTCGATTTCCTGGCAGCCGACGACGGAAAGAACTTTCTCACCATCCAGCACGCCAGCCACATCGGTGAGGTAAATCAGCTGGTCGGCGCTGAGGAATTCCGCCGCCGCCGCGGCCATGTGATCGGCATTGATGTTATAGAGCTCGTTGTCGGAACCGAGGCCCAGACAAGGCGCCACGGGCACCAGTCCTTCGCGCCACAAGGACTCGATAAACGGCAAGTTCAAGCCGGTCAGGTAGCCGACATAACCCAAGCCGCCTTCCACGTCGTTATGCACCATCGGCTCGGCGAGGAAGCATCGCGAATCCGCGGCGGAGATTCCGACGGCAGGCTGGCCTTCGGCGGAAATCGCGGCTGCAAGTTTCTTGTTCAGCAGGCCCGCAAAAACCATGATGGCAGCGTCCCGCGTCTCGCGGTCGGTGACGCGTAGACCGCCAACGAATTTGCTTTCGATGGCCATGCGCTTGAGCGTGGCCGTGAAAAGCTTGCCGCCCCCGTGCACTACGAGGATTTCGTGTCCCTCCTCGGACAATGCGGCCACCTGGCGAGCCAGGCTCCGCACCGTCGGGTCATCTTCGAGCAACGCTCCGGCAAATTTGATTACGGTTCTCATTGAAGTGAGGTCTGCTCCTCGATACCCAGCATGTGGTTCAAGTTCTGGACCGCTTGGCCCGCCGCCCCCTTCCCGAGGTTGTCGAGACAGGAAACGAGGACCAGGCGCCGTCCAGAGGAATCCAAGGCAAAGCCGATATCGCAAAAATTCGTGTGGGCCACGTGCTGCAACTCCGGCAGCGTCCCTTGAGGCCAAATGCGGACCATCGGCCGCCCGGCGTAAAACTTGCGGAACAGCGTTTCCACATCCGCGGCCGCTCGCGGCGGATCGAGGGTGACGTAGATGGTCGAGAGAATCCCGCGTGCCAGCGGCAACAGGTGGGTCGAAAAGACCACCTGCGGTTCGCTTAAGCCGGTATGCTCGAGGATTTCCGGCGTGTGGCGATGCGTGAATAAGCCGTAGACCTTGAAATTCTCATCCACCTCGACAAAGTGCAAATCGCGCCGGGGATCTTTGCCTGCGCCGCTGGCCCCGGACTTGCAATCACAAACAACCGAACTGTTCGGCGCGATCCAGCCGGATTCGGTGAGCGGCCGAAGCGCCAGAATGACGCTGGTAGCGTAGCAGCCGGGATTGGCAACTAATCGGGCTTGCGCGATTTGCCTGGAATACAGCTCCGGGATGCCATACGCCGCTTCGGCGAGCCACTCCGCCTGGGGTGCGGGCAGCTTGTACCAGGAGGTGAAGGTCTGCGCTCCGCGAAAGCGAAACGCGCCGCTCAAATCGATGACCCGTAGTCCCGCCTCGAGCAAGGTCGGCGCCAATTCCGAAGAGACTTCATGCGGGGTGGCCAGAAAGGCGGTGCCCGCGCTGGTCGAGGTAATGGCCTCAACCGAGAGCGGCCGCAGGGGCGCTTCGCCCCAGCCGCGAAATTGGGGAAAGCGTTGCGAAAGGCAGGTCGTGCCGTGGGCATCCCGAACGTAGAAAACCGGCGTTGCCAGTGCGGGATGACGCAGCAAAATGCGCGCCAATTCCAGGCCGCTATATCCCGTGGCGCCCACCACCGCGATTTGTCGGGGGTCCCTCATTTCACCAGGGTTTCGATCTTTTTTTGCAGGGTTTCGCGAGTTTTCTTGCTGGTGGTGATGATCAACACGGTGTCGTCCCCGGCGATGGTCCCCGCGATTTCTGTGAATTTCGCCTGATCGACGGCCGCGGCTAAGGGTTGCGCGCCACTCGGCGGAGTCTTCAGCACCAGGAGGTTTTCTGCCGGGCGAATGTCCAGCAGAAACTCGGCCAGCGCCCGCTCGAGCGGGGGCAAAGGTGTGGGCTCTTCCGGCAGCGCCGAGGCCTGCTTGTATCCGTCTTGCGTCTTCACCAGACGAAGTTCCTGCAAGTCCCGCGAAAGCGTGGCCTGAGTAACGCGCATCTTCTCGGCCGCCAAGCGGCGGCGTAGTTCCTCCTGGTTGCCGATGCGCTCACCGGTTACCAACCGCAGGATTTGCCCTTGGCGAAACGTTTTTCCCGCGCCCATCGCCTCTCCCTAGCCTATGCATATTTATACGCATGCCTGCATATTCTTGTCAATGCCAAAGCAGGATTTTGTTTGGGCTGGTCCGGAGGCGCGGGTCGGGCGCCGAGCGGTCTGGCGGGCCATGTAAGATTCGGCGCAGCTGGCCCGATGAGCACTGGATTTTCCGACCGGGTAATGTTACTTATCGTCGTGCACCCTCAGGTCCCATGGGAACAACTTGCCAAGTCGCAGGATGCAAAAACGACTCGCCCGCGGCACTTGCCGAGCAGAAGCTGTGCGCGTTGCACTTTACCCTGTCTCTGGAAAACAGTTGCGCGGAGATGCGGCGAGAGACGGCTCTCGGAAATACGACCCAGGAACGCCAGCGCGAGATCATGCGCTTCATTACCGACCATGGCGAGCGGCTGGCGCGGGTGGCAACCGGCGGCCTGCACCTGACCGATGATCTGAAAGCCCGGATCCTAAGCACTTTTCTCACCCTCATGAACCTTCGCGAAAACCTGGATCGCGCCAGCATGCGGAGTTCGTTTGGCCGTTCCGGGCATCCTCGCTGAATCGGGAATTCCTTCGTCGCGGCGGAAGCAGGGTCACGCCCCTAGGTAGCGGGCATACAGGGAGCGCGCCACGGCCGGATCCTTGGTGCCCTTCAGGATGGCGCGGCCGTCGGCAAAAACCGTCATTTCGTAAGGCGCAATTCGAAAGCGGATAAGAAAATCGTTTTGACGCACGTCCTCGACGACCCGCTGTAGCCGGCTGGCGAGGGCGGGGAGGTCCAGAGCCCGGCTGCGCTCGTGGATCTGGACCGAATCACGGCCGCACAGGGTGATATGAGGCTGCGCCTCGCCTTGGAGATAGGAGTAATCGTGCTTGGCGCAGGCCCGACACTCTGGATTGCGGGCCAGGCGGATCGCTTGCATGCGGCCAGTCCATACGTCACAGGAGAGCAAACGGCAGTGGAGCGCCTCAGGATGCCCTCCCAGAATCTTTAGGGCCTCGGCCGCCTGCCAGGAGGCAATGAGGTTCACAATTGGACCGAGCACCCCGACGGTGTCGCAGGTTTCCTCGAGCGGATGCGAGGGAACCCCGGGTTCGAGAAGACAAGCAAGGCAGGGGGTAAGTCCCGGGCGAATGGTCAGGGTCAGGCCATAGCTTGAAACCGCGGCGGCGTAAATCCAGGCCCGCCCCGATTCGACCGCGAAATCATTGATGAGGAAGCGGGTCTCAAAATTGTCGGTGCCATCGAGGATGAGGTCCGAGCCGGATAGAAGCTCCACGACATTGTTCGGGCTGAGGTCGGCAAGGACGCCTCGCACCTCGACCCCCGCATTGATCGAGCGCAGTTTATCCTCGGCGGCAATAGCTTTAGGAAGGGCGCGGCGGGCGTCGGATTCATCGAACAGCGTCTGACGCTGCAGATTGGATGGTTCAACAAAGTCCCGATCAATGATCGTGAGCGAACCCACTCCGGCACGAACGAGGAGGTTGGCGGCGGCCGCCCCGATGGCTCCACAGCCGACAATCGTCGCGCGCGAGCCGAGCAAACGACGTTGCCCGTCGGGCCCAATCCCGGCAAACAGCATCTGGCGGGAGTACTTTTCCTCGAGACAGTCGCTCACAGATGGTGCGGTCCGCCCTGGCCATTCAGACAGGCCTGTCAAGTAACATCATAGCGCCAAACTAGAGCAGGGAGGCAACGCCCCTGTGCTACGCTTCGTCTGAGCGAAAGAACCATGAGATTCGGCGGCACCAAGAGAGTTCGAGGCATGATCGCGCTTGCGCTCCTGCTAGGGGCGGTGCCGGCGTATTCGCGCCCGCACGCGCCGCAAGCGGCTTCGACGAGCGAGCTGGCCCCGAGTCCCGTGGTGGTTAGCGTCCGTATCGTGGGTGAGGACGGCCATGTTTTGGTGGAATCGCCTTCCGGCATCACCGTCGAACAGGGAAAGCCTTTGGATCGCGACAGGGTCGCGGAAAGCCTTCGAGCGCTTTATCGCACGGGAGCTTACGCCGATCTGCGCGCCGTGGTTAGCCCGGAGGCAGAGGGCGTGCGGCTGGACATCGTGGCGCGGGAAAATTTGTTCTTCAATGTGGTGCGCCTGGAGGGACTCGAGCCGCCGCCTAGCGAGGCTTCGGCCGTGGCCGCGATGCAAATTGGCCTCGGCCAAACCTACCGCAAAGGGATTGTAGACGAAGCCCTGGAACGGTTGCGCGAAACTCTCCGCGACGAAGGCCTGTACCGCGCGGAAGTTTCCGCTGCAACGGTGCCGCATCCCGAGACGCATCAGATGGATGTCATCGTCCAGGTGAAGCCGGGCGCACGGGCTCGGGTGGCGAGCCTGCAGCTAAAAAATGAAACCGCGTACCGCGACGCCACCTTGCTGTCGCGATTCAAGATGAAGCCAGGACAGGCCATCACTTCTGCCCGATTGCAGCACGGAACCGAGCGCGTCAGGAAATTTCTCGCCAAAAAGGGCCATCTGAGCGCCCGCGTCACGGTGCGGCGAGGCGAATTCGATGCCGCCAAAAACGCCGCCCCGATCTTCCTGGAGGTTACGCAGGGGCCGCGTGTCGAAGTTTCCGTGAGCGGCGCAAAATTCTCCGAAGGCGAGCTCAAGAGGCTGATCCCCATCTACCAGGAAGGAGCCGTCGACCCGGACCTTCTCGAAGAAGGAAAACGGAACGTTAGGGAGAGGCTAGAGCGTCAGGGCTATTTCGATGCCGACGTAAGCTACAAGATCGGCATGCGCGAGGTGAAAACCAGCGCCTGGCAAGGGATGCAGGAAGCCATTACCTACACCGTCGAACGAGGCGACAAGCACAAACTTGTGGGCATCCAGATCTCCGGAAACAAATACTTCGACACCGAATTGCTAAAGAGCCGCCTCCAAGTCTTCCAGGGAGCTTTCGGCTCGCGGGGTCGATTCAGCCGGCGGCTGGTGGATCTAGATGCGCAATCCATGCAAAGCCTGTATCAGGCCAACGGCTTTTTGGACGCACGGGTCATCCCCTGGGTGGAGGATAATTACAAGGGCAAAGAAGGGGACTTGTTTATCAGCTTCACCGTCGAGGAAGGCAAGCAAACGCGAGTAGCCTCGCTGTCTATAGAGGGGATTCATGCCTTCAAGGAGGAGGAGCTGCTGGGAGTCATCGGTTCCACTCCCGGTCAGCCCTATTCCGATTTCGGCGTGAGCACCGACCGCGACAACATCCTGGCTCTTTACTTTAACGAAGGGTTCCCCGAGGCCACCTTCACCGCGACCGCGGAACGCGCTCCGGCAACCGCGGCAGAGGAAGAAGCCTCCCTAGGTTCCCCTCACGGCTCCTCTCCCTCGGCGGTAAAAAAGGAACCATCCAGAAAAGCGGCCAGGCCTCCAGTCGAGCAAGCGGACGAAGTCAGACTGGTCTATCACATCCAAGAAGGTCCGCAGACCCGCGTACGCCGCGTGTTGATCAGCGGGTATGAACACACCCGGCCGGGAGTCATCCGCCGTGAAGTACGTATCAAGCCGCAACAACCCTTGCGCCAGGGCGACGTGGTCGAGTCGCAGCGCCGCCTTTACAACCTGGGAGTCTTCAACCGCGTCACCATTGAGCCGCAGAATCCCAACGGAACGAACACAGACAAGGATATCGCCGTGCTGGTTGAGGAAGCCAAACGTTACACCCTGGCTTATGGCGGAGGATTCGAAGTGCAGCGCCTCGCCAGCACGACAAATCCGACCGCCGGGCAGGTCCAGGCCGCTCCCCGCGGCATTCTGGAAATCAGCAAACTCAATCTGACGGGCCGCGCCGATTCGCTCTCTCTCAAGGTGCGCGGAAGCACATTGCAGGGACGCGCTTTGCTCGGATACTCCGCGCCCAATACTTTCGGCAATTCCAGGCTTAGTTTTCAGGCCACCACCTTTGTGCAAAAGACTCGCGACATCAACACCTTCACCGAACAGCAATACGAGGGCTCGGTGCAGTTGACCGATCAGGTGAGCACGCTCAACACCCTCTTTTTTCGCTACGCCTTTCGCCAGGTGCTCGTCTCCGACCTCAAGATTCCCCCCCAGGAGGTTCCGCTTTTCAATGCACCCACCCTGGTTTCCCAGTTTGGCGTGACCTGGGTTCGGGACTCGCGCAACAATCCGGCGGACGCCTCGAAGGGCAGTTTTAACAGCGCGAATTTTGACCTGGCGAGCACGTACATTGGCTCGAGCGCAAGCTTTCTGCGGCTTTTCTACCAGAACTCGACCTATCACCCCATAAAGCGCCGGTTCAGTTTCGCGCGGTCGATTCGCCTCGGAGTTCTCGTGCCATACCGGGACACCGTCTCGCTCAGCTTTCCCGCGCCGACTACGCCGCCGCTCCCAACCGTCATTCCCCTGCCCGAACGTTTCTTCGCCGGAGGCGGAACGTCCTTGCGCGGCTTCGCCCTCAACCAGGCCGGGCCACGCGACTCCGTTACCGGATTTCCCGTCGGCGGCCAGGCGCTGCTGGTGCTCAACCAGGAATTTCGCTTCCCTATGCGCCTGCCGTTTATCGGAACAGCGCTAGGCGGAGCGCTGTTCTACGACGGCGGCAACGTATACAGCCGCCTGAGCCGTATCTCGTTCCGGACCAATCTGCCGGCTCCCACTCTGGCCTTGCAAAACCCGTCCTTGCCCCCAAGCTCGACCAACGTGCCGATGTGCGTAGCGAATTGCTCGAACGAGCTGAACTACTTTTCCCACACCGCGGGCCTCGGGTTTCGTTATAAAACGCCTGTCGGGCCCATTCGTATCGATCTCGGCTACCAACTCAACCGGCCTTTGTTTATCGTCCCGGTCCCTTGCCCCTCGAATGCACCCACTTCTGGTCCGAATCAGTGCCAGATCGGCTCTCTCGGCCAGATGAGCACGCGGCTGTCAGGCTTCCAAATCTTCTTCAACCTGGGGTCTACTTTCTGATGCGCCCCCTGGCCATTTCCGGAATTCTGCTTGCCGCGGTCATGACCGTCCCCGGGGGATCGCTTCTGGCGCAGGAAATCGTGGATCGCATAGTGGCTCGCGTGGAGAACGACATCGTCCTGTTAAGCGACGTTCGCACACTGGCCCGCTACCAGCAATTCCTCGATGGCAAACGAGAGACCGACGACCAGATTCTTGACCGCCTGATCGACCAATGGATCGTTCGGACCGAGGCCGAGGCCTCCCATTTCCCGCAGCCCTCAGAAGCGGACATCGATCGAGGCCTGAGCCGCGTCCGGGATTCGTTTCGATCGGACGAGGAATACCAAGCAAGAATGAAACAAGCGGGGCTCAGCGAGCAGGACGTGCGGGCTATGGTCGTCTCGCAACTCTACCTCAGCAATTACTTGGATTCCCGCTTTCGCGCCGCGGTGCACATAGACCCCAAGGAGATTGAAGATTTCTACCAGACCGCGGTGATACCCCGTGCCAAGGCCCGCGGGCAAGAACCGCCTGGCCTCGATGCGGCGCGGGACTCCATTCAGGAAGCGCTCGTCCAGAACGGCATCAACCAGCAGGCGGAACAATGGTTAAAAGAGAGCCGGCTGCGCCTGCACATCGAAAAATCCCTGGCGGAGGTTGGCAGATGAACCAGGGACGCCGCCACCCGATCTGGAGTTGGGTCATTCACACCCCTTGGGTGCTGACCGTGCTCGCCATGTTGGCCGTGGTGATCTTCTTTGGCAGCGGAAGTGGCAATCCCCTGCTCGAGCGGCTGCTGATAATCCGCCTGGACCGCGCGACCGGCGGCAGAGCCGAATTGCGATCGATTTCCATTCGCTGGCTCGCCCTGCGCCTAACCATCAATGGCTTGGTGCTTCACGGAACCGAGCCCGCCGGCACGGAGCCGCTGTTTACCGCAAGCGAAGTGCAAGCGGCGCTGCGCATCGACTCCCTGTGGGGCAGGCGAATCTCGCTCGATGAGCTTTTCGTGCGGCAGCCGCATGTGCATGTGCTGGTGGCCCAAAATGGCTCGAGCAACGTGCCCACACCAAAACGGCCTCGTTTTGCCAAACGGAACTGGGACGAGACGCTGTTTGATCTGCGCATCCATCGGCTCTTGCTCGAGGATGGATGGATTCTCTACAACAGTGTAAAGCAGCCCCTCACGGTCCACGGCGGTGATCTGAACTTCTCTCTGGATGCGGGTGGCAGTGCGGAGCATCCCTTGTATCTAGGCAATCTCGAATGGCATACCGTGGAGTTCGATTCGAAGCGCTATCTGCCCTTGCCCGTTGGGGTGACCGCAAAGTTCACCATTTGGCGGGACGGCTTTGCCCTCGAACAAGGCGTGCTCAATGCCGGCCATTCGCGTCTGGATGCCCAGGCGGAAATGACCGACTTTGCGGCTCCGAAGTGGGATTATCGCTACCGCGGTTGGGTCCAGCTCGTCGACTTCCGCGATACCCTTCGCAGTCCCAAGATTCCGACGGGACGGGTTGACCTCCATGGCCAAGGCCGGCTTGCCGATGGCCAGGTCAAAGGCAGCGGCACCTATTCGACCGAAGACATCGCCTTATCCTATGAGATTTTTCACGCCAAAGGATTGAGGAGCCGCGGCAGCTTTCGTATGGACAACGCCGGTCTAGAGATTCCCGATTTCTTTGCCGGTGCGTTTGCCGGCACGGTATCGGGCCGGGTGAACATGCTCTGGGAGGGATGGAAGTTCCGGGCCGAGACGCACGTGGCAAACATGCAACTGGCGCCCATCTTGCCCTCGCTCGAACACCGAAATTTCCCGGTGAATGAACTGCACTGGGACGCGCGGATCTCGGCCGATTCGGTGGAAACCTGGACCGGCCCTTTTCGGAACTTCGAAGTCTCGGCGAAAAGCGTATGGGATGATCCCGACTCGCTGGCCGCCCACCATCAACCCGTCCGCGGCTCGTGGCAACTTCGCTACCGCTATGATCCCAACACTCTTTTGATCAGTGCCGGCCAATTCGAAACGCCCACTTCCCACGGCACTGTTGACGGCCTTCTCGCCCCGCGGAACTCTCAGCTGAACGTGAAGTTTGAAACCCAGTCCCTCGAAACCTACAAAGACTTTATCAACGCCGTTCGAGACGTGGCCCCGGGGGCGCCAGAAGACGCCAAACCGATTTCCGGCAGCGTGAGATGGGACGGCAAGATTAACGGCCGGTCTTCAGGTGCCACGTTTCAAGGCCATGTCCGCGCCGAAAATGCCCGCTATGACGGCGTCTTCGCGGATTCACTGGATGGCGACCTGACTTATTCGCCGACCGAGCTGGTTCTCGCGAATGGAACCGTCCGCCACGGCCCGATGCAAGCGGCGATCGAGGCGAACCTTTTTCTAACGAAATGGACTTTCAGGGCCCAGAGCG
>Ga0306920_100016586_pt1 | contig 10153 bp, 9 predicted proteins | sample flu12Cox44000170_FD_204666 | JGI IMG/M metagenome (GOLD analysis project Ga0306920, IMG submission 204666) | Lab enrichment of tropical soil microbial communities from Luquillo Experimental Forest, Puerto Rico - flux4day.12C.oxic.44.000.170 (v2)... | ecosystem: Environmental > Terrestrial >...
ATGACCACGTGCTGCTCGCCGTACTCGCCGGATTCGATGCGGCGCGCGCTGAGCGCCCCCGGTCCGGTCGCGGCGAGGAACAGCTGCTGCTCCTTGTCCTGGGCGTCCGCGAAGCCGATCCACACGCGGTCGCCGAAGGCGGCAGGGTCCAGCCAGCTGGTGCCCGCGGCATCGAACACCGGGTGCTCATCGTGCACCTCGAGCAGCACATACAACATGCGCTCGTAGACTCCGCTGACGATCCCGAAGTGATGCCGGGCGTCGCGGCTGAAGTACTGCCACGCGGCCGGCTCGCGCGGCCAGTCGTCGGCATAGCCATCGATCAGCGGCGCCGCGGTGAGGGCGAGCGGCCGCAGATCGAAAGGGCCCGGCGCAGGCGCGGCGGGCGGCGCCGCGGCGGGCGGCACGGTGGCTTCGGCCGTCGCAGACTGCGCCGGCACATCCGTGCCGCTGTCGCTCGGTGGCAGCGGCTCGCGGAACAGAAGGTCGGTGCGCCCCTGGAGCGATGCAGCGATGGTCTGCGCAACGGCCTGCAGCGAAGTCTGCTCGCCCTCGCGCAGCGCTGCTTCCATCTCGCGCGCGTAGCGGCAGCCGGCCCACGGCAGCACGAGCGTCGCAAGGCCGAGAGCCAGGAGCTTGAGGCGCAGCGACATAGAGCGGGAGATCTATTCGACCCAGCGGTAGCCCATGCCGTAGACGGTCTGCACGCAGTCGAACTTCGGGTCGATGCCCTGGAACTTGCGCCGGATGCGCTTCACGTGCGAGGTGATGGTGTTGTCATCCAGCACCACGTTGGCGGCGTCCATGAGCTGTTGCCGGCTGCGCACGTGGCCGGGATGCCGGGCGAGGGCATGCACGATCCAGAATTCGGTCAGCGACAGCAGCACCACCTGGCCGTCCCACTGGGCCTGCATACGCTCTGGATCGAGCGCGAGCGATCCGCGGCGCACAACCTCGCCGGTGCTTGCGGGCCGGCGCAGCGCATCGACGCGGCGGAACAACGCATTCACGCGCGCGCTCAGGTGCGCGAGGCTCAGGTCCTTGGTGAGAAAGTCATCCGCTCCCAGGCGCAGTCCCGACACCGCATCGAGCTCGCTGTCGCGGGCGGTGAGAAAGATGATCGGCAGCTCTGCCGACAGCGCCCGCAGCTGGCGGCACAACTCGAAACCACCTTCCGGCTCGTCCTCGAGCGAGATGTCGATGACCGCGAGATCAGGGAGCCGCTGCGCGAAGGCTGCCATGGCCTGCGCCCGGTTCGCGTAACAGCGCACCGCATAGCCTTCGCGTGTGAAGGCGGCGGCGTAGTTGTCGCGGATCGCCGCTTCATCCTCGACGATGGCGATGAGGCGCTTCATGAGTCAAGGCTACAGGCTGCGCGCGCGCGACGAAAGCGCGCTGTCGCTGCCATTTTTCGCCAGAATTCCTCCTCCTCCGACCACGATTGCGCCCCGCGCGACAGGTGTGTGTGCCGTTGTAATGGCGAGGCAGCCAGGGCTGCCGGAGATCGCCATGAATACAGCGCACGTCGAGTTGGCCTTCCGGCTCGCGCGACGGCGCGCGGCCGCAGGCCGTGGGGAGTGGCTCGTCAACTGGCTGGCGCTCATTGCGCTGCTGGCACTCGGCATCGTCTGGCAGTGATCGCAAGGGCATGGCGCCTGGCGCCCACACCGGACCTGGCCGGAGCGGAACGCCGGCGATGACAGCGGGAGTGCGCGCCGTGCATCGCGCTCCCGAGTCGATGCGTTAACATGCCCGCAAGCCTGCTATCGGTGAGCGGGTGGACGCGCGGCAGGCGGGAGGAGCCAACCATGAGCGAGGAAGTCGTGTTTTACGCCAGCCCCATGTCCCGCGGCCGCGTGGTGCACTGGATGCTGGAGGAAGCGGGGGCGCCGTACCGGTATGAGATGGTGAATCTCGAGACCCGCGATCAGAAGAAGCCCGCTTACCTCGCGGTCAACCCGATGGGCAAGGTGCCCGCGATCGTGCACCGTGGCACCGTGGTCACCGAGTGCGGCGCGATCTGCGCCTACCTCGCTGACGCCTTTCCCGCCGCCGGGCTCGCACCGGCGGTCGACAGCCCGCTGCGGGGCGCCTATTACCGCTGGATGTTTTTCGGCGCGTGCTGCGTGGAGCCGGCGGTGATCGATCGGATGCTCGCACGCCCCGAGGTCTCCAAGCCAGGTGCACTGGCCTACGGCTGCTATGCCGACGCCGTCGGGACGCTCGAGGGAGCGCTCAAGTCCGGCCCCTTCCTCCTCGGGCGGCAGTTCAGCGCGGCCGACGTCTACGTCGGCTCGCAGATCGGCTTCGGGCTGATGATGAAGGCGCTCGAGCCGCGTCCGGCCTTCCAGGAGTACCTTGGGCGCTTGCAGGAACGTCCGGCCTGGAAGCGCTTCATGGCAAAGACCGAAGAGCTCCTCGCCCAGATGAAGAAAGCGAGCTGACCGGCCAGCCTCGGCTTTGCCGTTGGCCGGCGGCCAGTTTGAGCCGCCCCGCTCCCCGTGCTAGGTTTGCCGCGCGCCGGTTACAGAAGAACCAAACCGCGGCGATCTGGACTCCAACACGACTCAGCCGCCTGCGTACGGGGAGGCATCATGTTCACGCAGATCATCGACCCGCTCGGCAACCTGACACTCACCTGCCTCGTGGCGCTCGTGCCCGTCGTCTCGCTGCTGGTCATGCTCGCGGTATTCCGCCTGCCGGCGTGGCTGGCGACACTGCTCGGCTCGGCGATCACCTACGTACTCGCGCTATGGGTGTGGAAGATGCCGTCCGACCAAGGCTCACGGGCTTATTTCTACGGGGCGGCGACTGGCGTGTGGAACGTCGACTGGATCACCTTCTGGGGCATGATGCTCTTCAACACGCTGTCGTTGAGCGGACTGTTCGAGAACTTCCGACGCTGGCTGATCGCCCAGGGCAGCATGGATGTGCGCGTGCAGACTATGTTGTTCGCCTGGGCCTTCGGCGCCCTGCTCGAGGGCCTCGTCGGCTTCGGCTACCCGTGGGCGGTGGTGGCGCCCATCCTGATCTCGCTCGGCATCTCCGACCTCAACGCGATCCGCGTCGCGGCGATCGCTAACAACGCCCCGGTTTCCTACGGCGCACTCGGCGCGCCGATCATCGCGCTGGCCGCCGTGACCGGCTATCCGCTGCTCGCGCTGTCGGGTTCGGTCGGAACCATCGTCGCGGTGCTGGCGCTGCTACCCCCGTGGGTGCTCTTGTACCTGGTCTCGGGGAAAGAGGGCATGAAGGGCGGCTGGCCGCTCGCAGTGGTGGGCTCGCTCGGCTACATCGCTGGTCAGTATCCGGTCGCGCGCTACTGGGGGCCGTATCTGCCCGATGTCGTGGGCTCGATCGTGTGCTTCGCCGCGCTGCTCATACTCCTCAGGGTCTGGCAGCCGAAGACCACGCTCGGCTATGGAGGCGTACCGGTCGATGCCGCCACCGCCCGCCAGACGCTGGGGCACGGATTGAACGCCGGCGAAGTGCTGCAGGCCTGGCTGCCATTCGCCGTGCTGCTGGCAGTCGTCGTGCCCTGGACTGGCCCCTGGTCCACCCTGCCCAAGGTGAGCTGGTTCAAGGCCCAGGCAGTTGGCTGCTCGGCACTCGCGAGCACTTGCACCGCGGCCAAACCGAGCGTCACCGTCGCCTTCAACTTCACCCCCTACATCGCAGGCACCGCGATCCTCACCACCTGGCTCATCGTAGTGCTGCTGCTGCTCGCGATGGGCCGGCTGAAGGGCAGCCAGCTCGGTGAGGTATTCCGGCGCAGCTTCCACCAGATGTGGGGTGCCTTGTTGGTCGGGGTGTTCATCTTCGGCCTCGCCCAAACCTTCAATTACTCGGGCATGGCGGCCTCGCTGGCCAAGGGCTTCTCGAGCCTCGGTACCGCCTTCGTCATCGTCTGCCCGATCCTCGGCTTCATCGGGGTTGCGCTCTCGGGCTCGAACACCTCGACGAATACGATGTTTGGCAAGTTTCAAGCGTTGGTCGGCGCGCAGCTCGGCATGCCGCCACTGCTCCTGCCATCGCTCAGCTCGGTCGGCGCGGAGATCGGCAAGCCGGTAGCGCCGCAGACTGCAAGCGTCGGCGTCTCGACCAGCAAGTACGTGCGCAAGGAAGGGGATGTCATCCGCCACAACATGGGCTGGACGTTCATCCTGCTCGCCTATCTGATCATCCTAGCGGTCGGGTTCTACCTGGCGAACCCCGCCGTGATGACGGTAATGACGTCGAAGTGAAGGTCCGGCCGCCCGCGGGTCAGAACGCGTTGAGACCGGTGAGCTCGCGCCCGAGCGTGAGCTGATGAATCGTCTCGGTGCCCTCGTAGGTGACGACGCTCTCGAGGTTCAGCATGTGGCGGATCGGCGCGAACTCGGCGCTGATGCCGGCGCCGCCCAGCATGTCGCGGCAGTCGCGCGCAATGTCGAGCGCCATGCGGCAATTGTTCCACTTGGCGAGTGACACCTGCGCCGGCTGCATCGTGCCCGCATCCTTCAACCGCCCGAGCTGCAACGCCAGGAGCTGCGCGGCAGTGATGCGCCGCGCCATGTCGGCGAGGCGCACCTGGATGGTCTGGTTGGCGGCCAGCGGCCGTCCGAAGAGCGTGCGCGTCGCGGTGTATTCGAGTAGCTGCTTCAGGCAGGCCTGCGCAGCGCCGATCACTCCCCAGCAGATGCCATAGCGGGCCTGGGTGAGACACGACAGCGGACCCTTGAGGCCCAGCACGCCGGGCAGCACGCGGCTCTCGGGCACCACCACGTTGTCGAAAAACAGGGCCGCCGTCACCGAGGCGCGCAGCGAGAACTTGTGTTGGATCTCGGGCGCGGAGAAACCCGCCGTGCCCCTGTCGACGAGGAAGCCGCGGATGCCCTCGGCGGTCCGCGCCCACACCACCGCGACATCCGCAATCGTGCCGTTGGTGATCCACATCTTCGAGCCGTTCAGCACCCAGTCCCCGCCGCGCCGCTTGGCATGGGTCTTCATGTTGGCGGGATCGGACCCGCCGTGCGGCTCGGTGAGCCCGAAGCAGCCGATGAGCTCGCCGCGCGCCATGCGCGGCAGGTAGTGCTGCTTCTGTTCCTCCGAGCCGTACGCCCAGATCGGGTACATGCACAGCGATGACTGCACCGAGACGAAGCTGCGGATACCGGAGTCCCCGCGCTCGAGCTCCTGGCAGATGAGGCCGTAGCACACCGCGTTGAGTCCGGCGCAGTCGTAACCCTGGATCGAGGAGCCGAGCAGCCCCTGCGCGGCGAGCTTCGGGACGAGCTCCTTCGGGAAGCGGTGCTCCTCGAAGCAGCGCTGGATGACCGGCAGCACCTCGGCATCCACCAGCCGCGCGACCGATTCCTGCACGAGCCGCTCCTCCTCGCTGAGCGAGGCGCGCACGCCGTAGAGATCCAGCGGATCGAGCAGGCTGCCGGCCGCCTTCCCGGCGGCGTCGGGGCTGGAAACGGCGGCTTTGGCCACGGCGATTCTCCTGAGGGGGGCGCATCATAAAGCACCCCAAGGGAGCACCCCAAGGCACCACCCCAAGAAATGCGGGAGGCCCGGGCTCGGGTGGATTCGCGGCCGGGCTTGGGGCACCCTTCCGGCATGAAAATCCCGGAGATCATCCTCGTCGAGACCGTTCACCAGCCCGGGAGTCTCGCCAAGGTGCTCCAGGTGATCGCCGATGCCGGGTTGACGATCGAGTCCCTTACCGCGCTGCGGCGGCAGCAGGAACGCACGCTCTGGGAGATCACCCTCGAGGTGCACGAGGAAGCCGACCGCTCGCTCTACGAGCGCATCGGGCAGCTTCCGAACGCGCGTTTCGTCGGCAAGTCCGACCGGGTCTTCAACCGGCACCGCGGCGGCAAGATCCGCACGGTGGCGACGCTGCCCATCAACACACGCGAAGTGCTGCGCGATGTCTACACCCCGGGCGTGGCGCGGGTGTGCCTGGCGATCCGCAAGACCCCGGAGGCCGCTTACGAGTACACGGCGCTCGGCAACACCGTGGCCGTGGTCACCAACGGCACCGCGGTCCTCGGACTCGGCAACATCGGTGCGCTCGCCGGGCTTCCCGTGATGGAGGGGAAGGCGGCGCTGTTTGCGGAGCTGGTCGGCATCAATGGCGTACCGATCCTCATCGATGAGACCCAGCCCGCCCGCGTGGTCGAGATCGTGAGCGGCATCGCGAGCTCCTTCGGCGCCATTCAGCTCGAGGACTTCGCCGCCCCCGAGTGCTTCGAGATCGAGGAGCAGTTGCGTGCGCGGCTCGACAAGCCGGTGCTGCACGACGATCAGCACGGCACCGCAGTCGTGACGCTCGCGGCACTCATCAATGCGGCGCAGCGCTCGGGGGTCGACCTGTGCGCGAGCGTCATCGGACAGATCGGCCTCGGCGCGGCGGGCAGCGGCATCGTGCGGCTGCTGCAGGCCTACGGCGTGCACCATGTGCTGGGAGCCGACCGAAATCCTGCAGCGGTGGCGCGCCTCACGGCCGCGGGCGGTGAGGGCGTGACGCTCGAGGCGCTCATGCAGCGTGCCGACATCGTGATCGCCTGCACCGGCGTCAAAGGACTCATTCGGCCGGAGATGGTTCGACGCGGCCAGGTCATCCTCGGGTTATCGAACCCGGATGCGGAGATCGAGCCGCTCGTGGCACGGGAGCATGGCGCCGCCTTTGCGGCCGACGGCAAGGGCATCAACAACGTGCTGGCATTTCCGGGGCTGTTCAAAGGCGCACTGGAGGCACGTGCCAAGTGCTTCTCGGATGCGATGCTCATGGCCGCGGCCAATGCCATCGCCGGCCTGGCGCGCGGCGATGAGCTCGTCCCGGACCCGCTCGATCGCGAGCTGCATGAGAAGGTGACGGCTGCGGTGCGTGCCGCGGCGACGGGCTGAAGGCCCCGGCGATCAGTACGGCAGGCTGAAACGGCGATAGGCGGCCGCGAGCAGCCACAGCGGCCCGATGAGCAGGAACTGCAGATCCTTGAAGAAGGACGGGCGCTTACCTTCCAGGGCGTGCCCGATGAACTGGCCGATCCACGCGATGACGAAGATGACGATCGAGGTGAGCCACAGGGGCCAGGGAAGCTGCGCGAGCAGGTACGTGATCGCGAGCAGCGTCACGAATGCCAGCAGAGTTCCCAGCGCCAGCGCGGGCGAGAGCACCAGGTAATAGATCATCGCGGCGGCGGTCGCGAGCGTTGCCCAGTTGAGCCACGGTGACGCCTGCGCGAACTCCGCCGGCACCGGAGCGGACCACAGCAGTCCCATCACCGAAAGCACGATGGGCGGGACGCAGATCCAGTGCAGCAGCTTGTTGGTGGGATGCTGGTGACTCGCCCCGTATTCGCCGAGCCAGTCCGTGACGGTGCGCATGCGCAAAACGCTACGCCCGCCGGAACGAGGCCGCAAGCGACCTCAGGCGGCCATCATGCCGCGCAGCTTGCCGAGGGCGCTCGACTCGATCTGCCGGATGCGCTCCGCCGAGACGCCGTACTTGCCTGCCAGCTCATGCAGGGTCGCCTTGTCCTCGGACATCCAGCGGCGCTGCACGATGTCGCGGCTGCGTGCGTCGAGCCGGCCCAGGGCACCGCGCAGGCGCTCGGAGGAATCATCGGCGCTCTCGGCGTCCTCCACCTCCTCGGCGGGATCGGCATCGGGCGCGGGCAGATAGGCAGCCGGACTATAGAGCTCCTCATCGTCGGCTTCCGGAGCCGGATCGAACGACAGATCGCGCGCCGCGAGGCGCTTCTCCATCTCGGTGACCTCACCGGGAGAGACACCCAGATCGCGCGCGACTGCGAGCGTCTCCTCCGCCGACAGCCAGCTGAGGTTCTTCTTCAGTCGGCGCAGATTGAAAAAGAGCTTGCGCTGCGCCTTGGTGGTGGCGATCTTCACCAGCCGCCAGTTGCGCAGCACGTACTCGTGGATTTCAGCGCGGATCCAGTGGACCGCGAAGGACACGAGGCGCACGTTCAGGCTCGGGTCGAAGCGCTTGACCGCTTTCATCAGGCCCACGTTGCCTTCCTGGATGAGGTCACCCATTGGCAGGCCGTAGCCGTTGTAGCCCCGCGCGACATGCACCACGAAACGCAGGTGCGAGAGCACGAGCTGCCGCGCCGCCTCGAGGTCTCCCTCGGAGCGGAAGCGCTCGGCGAGCGCACGCTCGTCCTCGCGGCTGAGAACCGGAATACGGCTCACCCGTTCAAGATAGGCGTCGAGACTCCCGAGCGGACCGGCCAAGGCCAGATCGCCCGGGCGGGCAACCAATGCACCTGCAGTCATGAACTCTCCCGTGGATTGGATCGGCATTCTAGCAGTCGCCTAGTTAGAGTGCTAAAGGCCCCTAAAGTTCCCTTTGGGGGTGCCACCATGCCCTTCCCGAACAAGAGCTTGCGCGCGAGCTCAGCCGCGAGCCATCCCCCATCCGGTGGGGGGCCGCCCGTCCGGAGGAGGGGGTGCAGCACCCCGGGCCGGACCCGCCGCCCGGGCCTTGAGCCGGGCGGTGGAGGGGACGCAGATGTTCGATCGCCAGACGCGTCGAGGTAGCCCTCAGTCCGCCCGTCGTGATCAAAGCACTGGATTGCGAGTAGAGTCGCCCGATGCCCTGCGGGTTCCCGGGCGGACCCGGCACAAGACAAAGAAGGGGGAGGCCCATGATCACCATCGCATCGCTGTGGCTCCCGATATTGCTGTCGGCGGTGATCGTGTTCGTGGCGAGCACGGTCATTCACATGGGCCCGTTCTGGCACCGGGGCGATTTTCCGCCGCTGCCGCGGGAGTCCGAGGTATTGAGCGCCCTGCGGCCCTTCGCGATTCCGCCGGGCGACTATTTCATTCCGCGGGTGGGTGGCATGGAGGAGATGCGCTCAGCTGAGTTCAAGGACAAATTGAACCGGGGGCCCGTGGCGGTGATGACCGTCATGCCGAACGGCATGATGTCGATGCGCCGGAATCTTCTGCAGTGGTTCGTGTTCCTCATCGTGGTGAGCATCTTCTGTGCGTACATCGCCGGTCGCACGCTCCCCGCCGGCACGCCCTACCTGCGTGTTTTTCAGATCGTCGGAGCGACCGCCTTCATCGGTTATGCGCTCGCGCTTTGCCAGCTTTCCATCTGGTACCGACGCTCCTGGAGTCTCACGGCTAAAGCAGCGCTCGATGGGCTCATCTACGGCGCGCTCACCGCCGGTGCGTTCGGCTGGCTCTGGCCGCGTTGACGGCCCGGTGCGTAGAAAGGGCTGCGCGGTAATGGCTGTGAAATGCGTTCGCCGCCAGAGCACTGCGGCGAGCGGTGCGTCACGCAGCCTACATGTTATGACCGTGGGGAGGGCGGAGTGAGCGGAGCGCGCAGATGGGAGCGCAGAAACTCAAGAATACGTCACGAAATGCCTGACATAAGGCATGCTCTGATACACTCAATCTAGTCGGGGAGCGAAGGCGCAGGGGTCTGATGAATCGGGTTCGCTGGTTCGGTATGACGACGGCCGTGTGCCTGTCGCTCGCTTCATTCGCACAAGCCGCGGCTCCCACCGGGACGACGCAGCGTGCGCACCTCAGGTATAGCAGCCGTCCCTCACCGACCGATCCGGCGTTGCGCTCGAGCGCGGCACTGGTCCTCGACATCAGCAACTCTTCGGTGCTCTACGCCCGGCACTCGGACGTCGCGCTCCCGATCGCCTCGATCACCAAGCTCATGACCGCACTGGTGGTCATGGAAGCCGGCCAGCCGCTCGATGAAATGCTGCGGGTCTCCGAGGACGAGCGCTTCGTCGGCAAGGGCTCGCGCCTCGCGCCGGGGACGCAGCTCTCGCGCGGCGACCTCATGCATCTTGCGCTCATGGCCTCCGAGAACCGCGCGGCTCACGCCCTGGGGCGCAACTATCCCGGGGGCATCGCCGCCTGCGTGATCGCCATGAACGCCAAGGCGCGCGAGCTCGGCATGTCGAGCGCACGGTTCGTCGAACCGACGGGGCTCTCCGACGAGAACGTGGCGAGCCCGGAGGACCTTTCCAAGCTCGTGATGGCGGCGGCGAAAGTTGCCGAGATCCGCGAATTCTCGACCGACAGCGATTTCGCGGTGGCGGTTGGCCGCCATCTCGTGCGCTACCGCAACACCGATTCGCTGGTGAGCAAGGCTGATTGGAATATCGTGGTG